>OLNC01000021.1_pt1 | contig 165751 bp, 151 predicted proteins | sample 1672011 | NCBI WGS metagenome assembly OLNC01 (sample SAMEA3136636, study PRJEB25190) | human gut metagenome | biome: human gut; feature: human-associated habitat; material: faeces | place: Austria | collected 2013
ACGACCTACTCCCTTTCCAGGGGAGCCCCTTCGGCCAGCTTGGGTACTTCTCCAAATTGCCCTACGCAATCGCTTCATTATTTCAGAAGCGTTTTATATTATATTGCATTGCTTTTTGTTTGTCAAGAACTATTTTAATTTATTTTTGTTCTTAACAGCGGAGAGAGTGGGATTCGAACCCACGCGCCCTTGCGGACAAACGGTTTTCAAGACCGCCTCGTTATGACCACTTCGATATCTCTCCATATGCACTTTTCAGTGTTTGTCGTCTCTTTGCCAGACGCAAGATGTATTCTATCATCAAATCTTTTTACTGTCAATACATAATTTTATATTTTTTTAATCTTTTTTAAAAACACCTCTGCTACGTCCAGATCCTCCGGTGTTGTGATCTTTATATTATGATAAGACCCCTCTACGAGGCGGACTTTTACTCCACTTTCCTGTTCCACAACCATAGCATCATCTGTAATCGTACTCATATCTTTCTTTCGAATACTTTCATGTGCTTTTCGTATAAGATCATAAGAAAATATCTGCGGCGTCTGTATTGTCCAGACCTGTTTGCGTTCCGGAGTCATTCCGACAAATCCATCCTCATCAGACAGTTTGACCGTATCTTTTGATGGCATCCCCACTACACACGCGCCTGTCTCTCTTACACCTGCAAGCCCCCGTTCAAGAATCTCTTCTGTAATAAACGGACGGGCTCCGTCATGTATAAACACATAATCTGTATCTGTACAGGCAAGGAGACCCTGATAGACAGAATCATAGCGTTCTTTACCACCGGCAATGACAATTGATACTTTTGTAAAAGAATAGCGATCCACGATTTCATTCTTACAATAGGAAATCATATCATTTCCTGTCACAAGAATGATGTCGTCAATCAGCAGACTGTCCTGAAAGCATCTCAGTGAATAATACAATACAGGATGATCCTGAATTTCCAGAAACTGCTTCTGAACCTTACTGTGCATACGCTTCCCCTGTCCTGCTGCCAGAACGATTGCCGTAATTTTTTCTTTCATTTCAGAACCTCCTGATATCATTTAACGTTCACCGAGTTTTAAATTCGGCACAGCATTGAGATCCCATCCATGACGGGTTCCTTTCATATATTCATAGTATGCCGCCACACCAATCATTGCTGCATTATCTGTACAGAAGATCGGAGACGGACGATAAAACTTATAACCATTTTGCGCACATGCTTTTTCCATTGCCGCGCGAAGCGTTCCATTGGACGCAACTCCACCCGCAATTGCGATTTTATCCATGCTGTAATCTTTTGCTGCAAGCATCGTATGCTCCACAAGAACATCTACTACTGCTTTCTGGAAAGAAGCCGCAAGATCTGCACGGTTTACTTCTTCGCCTTTCATTTGCGCCTGGTTGATATAATTCAGGACAGCTGATTTCACACCGCTGAAGCTGAAATCATACGGACAATCACCGATTTTTGCACGCGGAAATACAATAGCCTCCGAATTTCCCTCTTTTGAAAGCTTGTCAATTTTCGGTCCACCCGGATAGCCCAGTCCGATTGCGCGTGCAACTTTGTCAAAAGCCTCTCCCGCCGCATCATCACGTGTGCGTCCGAGAATTTCAAATTCCCCATAATCTTTGACAATTACAAGATGTGTGTGTCCCCCTGACACGATCAAACAGAGGAACGGTGGTTCCAGATCCGGATGCTCGATATAGTTTGCAGAAACGTGTCCTTCGATATGATGCACCCCCACCAGAGGAAGTTTCTTAGCGTATGCAATTGCTTTTGCCTCTGCCACACCAACCAGCAGTGCACCAACCAAACCTGGTCCATAAGTAACACCTATAGCATCCAGATCATCCAGCGTGACATCTGCATCTTTTAATGCCTCTTCAATTACCTGATTTACTTTTTCTATATGTTTACGGGAGGCAATTTCAGGTACAACGCCTCCATAAAGCTTATGAAGCTCGATCTGCGATGATATGACATTTGACAGAATCGTCCTTCCGTTTTTTACTACAGAAGCCGCTGTCTCATCACATGAACTTTCTATTGCCAGAATCAACGTATCTTTCATTATATGGCTCCTCTATTCTTCTTCAAAATTCAACTCAACACTTTTTCCGTCTTTACCCGGCCATGCATTCGGGAAAATGCCACGTACCATATCCATGTACTCATCCGGGCGAATCAGCGACGGACTGTAATGCGTCAGCCAGAGTTCTTTCACTCCTGCGTCTTTTGCAAGTGTCGCCGCCTCCCGGAATGTCATATGCTTATAACCTTTTGCTTTTTCGATTTTATCTTCTTCTCCGTACATTCCCTCACAGATGAACAGATCTGAGTTTACAGCATTACGTAAAATAGATTCCGTCGGCCGCGTATCCGTCGTGTAAGTTACCTTAATCCCCTTTCGGTCCGGTCCCAGAACCATATCCGGTGTATATACTACGCCATCTGCTTCTATTGTCCGGCCTTTCTGAAGAGGATTCCAGTATTTCAGCGGAATTTCCTGCTCTCTGGCCCGTTCCGGTGAGAATTTGCCCTGACGCAGAATCTCAATCGTATAGCCATAACAGATCACATTGTGATTCACACGAAATGCATTGATACGATATCCATTGAGTTCCAGAACTTCAAATGGTTTTGTTACTTCTATAAATTTGATCTCAAAAGGGAGCTCCGGCGCAATCACACGAAGTGCATTTACTACTCGCTCCAGTCCTTTAGGGCCGACAAGCGTAAGCGGTTCCGTCCGATCTGCATTTCCCATAGTAAGAAGAAGCCCCGGCAGCCCACTGATATGATCTCCATGATAATGTGTAAAACAAATCACATCAATTGGCTTGAAACTCCATCCTTTTTCTTTAATTGCAACCTGTGTTCCCTCTCCACAGTCGATCAGCAGACTGCTCCCATTGTAACGGGTCATAAGCGCAGTCAGCCAGCGCTTCGGGAGCGGCATCATACCACCACAGCCAAGCAAACATAAATCCAACATATTTTCCACTCCTGCATTTACTGCATTTTTGTCATTAAAACTGCATTTTCGGTAGGATCAGTATAATAATCCCTGCGAAGTCCATCTTCTTTAAATCCAAGTCTTTCGTACAGTCTTCTTGCCGTTCCGTTGCCTTCCCGCACTTCAAGATGCACAATATGAATTCCGCTCATTTCTGCCATCTTAAGCATACTGTCCACAAGAAAATATCCGATACCTTCTTTTTGTCTGTCCGAACGGACAGCAACATTCAGAATATCGCCTTCATCCAGAACTGTCTGCATACTGCAATAGGCAAGAATCTTTTCTTTTTCTTCAACCACAAAAAACATGGTATTTTCTTTTGTCAGAAATGTAAAAAAACCTTCTTTCGTCCATGGATCAGAAAAAAGGGCTTTTTCTATCTCGACTACCTGCTCCAGATCCTCTACTGACATTTCACGAAACGTCATGAATTAGCGTCGGCTTTTGCCGCCTCCCGCTCTGCACGCTCTCTTTCAGCCTGCGATACACGTAGATAATCCGGAACATGTTCCATTGCCGTTTCTGTTTTTCCCTGACGATAATAGATCTCGCCAAGCGCCGCTACAGCAGCCGCTCTCTGTTTGTTTACATGTGCCGGTGCAAAAGAATACGGCACTGTCATTTTTTCTGCAATAAACTCGTGGAAGACCGGTACTCCATCGCCAAGGAATGTTACCGCTTCTCCATACTGATTCAGCTTCTCGATCACAGTTTCCATAGATACTGCCATCTGATCTTCCACCACCTTCAGCTGATGATCTGTAAAGCGATAAATACCTGTATACACCTGTTTACGACGCGCATCCATAATCGGGCAGATCAGCCCCGGTATATCATACAGATTGTATGCCAGTCCCTCTACAGTAGGAATGGCGATCAGCGGTTTCTTTAAGGCAAGTCCGAGTCCTTTCGCTGTTGCTGAGCCGATTCGCAGTCCGGTAAAAGAGCCTGGTCCTGCTGCTACTGCAATCGCATCAATACTATTCAGATCAAGCTCTGTCATTTTTGCGATTTCATCCAGCATCGGCAGCAATGTCTGAGAATGTGTTTTTTTGTAATTGACTGTATATTCCGCAATCAGTACATCGTCCTCTACAATTGCAACAGATGCCACGATTCCGGAGCTGTCAAGTCCTAAAATCTTCATATCTTATCTCCTCTTTTCATCTGTCCGGATAAAACAGATAAAATTCCTTACAAACCTTCCACAGTAATCCGTCGATAGTCAAATCCCTGTGCAAGATTCTTTTCTATTGTAATGGAAATTCTGTCTTTCGGCAAAATCTCCTCAATCAGTTCTGCCCACTCGATCAGACAGATACCTTCGCCAAAGAAATAATCGTCATATCCGATTTCTTCCATTTCTTCGATATCTCCGATCCGGTATACATCAAAATGATAAAATGGCAGACGCCCCTCCTCATAGATCTGTACAATTGTAAATGTCGGGCTGCTTACCGGCTCTGTAATCCCGAGTCCTGCCGCAACGCCCTGTGTAAATACGGTCTTCCCCACTCCCAGATCTCCGGTCAGCGTATATACCTGTCCGGGTCTTGCCTGCTGACCGATTTTTTTACCTAATTCATATGTTTCTTCAGGGCTTCTTGTCTCTGTCACCATTTTACCAATCACCTTTTTCCTTGCAGAATTGTTCTTTGCATATTATAATAGAGCCCACAAAGAAAAACAATACTTTTTGCAAAAGGAGACTATGATTATGGCAAATGCAAACCCGATCGTAACCATTACCATGGAAAATGGTGATGTAATGAAAGCAGAGCTTTATCCGGAAATCGCACCGAATACAGTAAACAATTTTATCAGTCTTGTCAAAAAAGGCTTCTATGATGGCCTGATCTTCCATCGTGTCATCAACGGCTTTATGATCCAGGGCGGATGTCCGGATGGAACCGGAATGGGTGGTCCTGGCTACAGCATCAAAGGTGAATTTACACAGAACGGTGTTGCAAATGACCTCGCACACACACCTGGTGTTCTTTCCATGGCAAGAGCCATGCATCCAAATTCAGGCGGAAGCCAGTTTTTTATCATGCACAAAGCAGCTCCACATCTTAACGGAAGCTATGCTGCATTCGGCAAAGTAATCGAAGGCATGGATGTTGTAAACAAAATTGCCGAAACAGAAACAGATTTCCGTGACAGGCCGCTTGATGAGCAGCAGATCAAATCCATGACTGTTGATACATTCGGTGTAGATTATCCGGAACCGGAGAAATGCTGATTTAATTTCGGTGCATAACCAAGAGATTAAATCGTGTTTTTCACACAGACTTAAAACGCCGCAGAAACCATGATTTATTTCATGATTGCTGCGGCGCTTCTTATGTTTTAATTAATGATCAAACGTCTGAACTTCACCATCAATCACAGAATAGTAGCATTCTCCATCCTGTTCGAGCTGTGCCCGTCCGTTCGTCCCTTCTGTAATTGCCTTCTCGACACATCCGATTTCCTGTACGGGAACCAGAAGTTTCAAAACTACCCGATCGGTGTAATCACTGTCCAGTATCGGCAAAGAACGTTCTCCTGCAATATACTGAATTTTGCCGATTCCGGTGTAATCCGTCGTAATCTGCAGCACAATTCCCTTTTGTTTTAATATAACAGTGCTTGCAGCCAGTCCTTCCTGCACAGCCTTTGAATAAGCGCGCACAAGGCCGCCTGTGCCAAGAAGCACTCCTCCGAAATATCTGGTCACTACAACAGCTACATTGTAGATATCTTCTCCCAGAATCACATCCAGCATCGGACGTCCGGCAGTTCCTGACGGTTCCCCGTCGTCACTGCATCTGGTAAACTCTCTGTTTGTCCCAACAGAATATACATAGCAGTTATGTCTGGCATCCCAGTATTTCTTTTTCATTTCTTCCAGAAATGCCAACGCATCTTCTTCTGTTTCAACGGGGCGGACCGTTGCAATAAATCGAGATTTTTTTTCGGTTATTTCTCCAATGCCGCCCTCATATATGGTTTTGTATTCTGTAAGTTTATTCTTCTGTGTTTCCACCGTCATCTCCTCCGCCGGTATCACCGCCACCGTCGTCGCCTCCGGTATTGTCTCCTCCTCCGGCATTGTCTCCTCCGGTGTTATCTCCTCCGGTGTTATCTCCTCCGGTATTATCTCCTCCGGTATTATCTCCTCCGGTGTTGTCTCCTCCGGTGTTATCTCCTCCGGTGTTATCTCCTCCGGTGTTGTCTCCTCCGGTGTTGTCTCCTCCGGTGTTGCCTCCATTGTTATTGCTGTTATTATCTGGATCCGGAGTCGGTGATACATTGGTCTCTTCATCAGTCGTATCCTCTTCCCCCGTATCGTCCGATTCGTAGAAATGCTGATCGCAATAATCTGTCGGCACATCACCAATATCAAAGTATTCAGTAATTACAGGACAGCCTGCTCTCGGAAGCAATCCTGTCTCCTCGCAGATACTAATCTTCTCTACACTTGCCGGCATATCAAATTCTTTATCCGGGAGACCTTCATGAATACGGGTCATGACCTTCTTCCAGAGATTCTTATGGAAATCCCTCGCATCCTCCGGAAGTTTCTCATTGTTATCAAATCCAGACCATACCGCACAGGTATAATATGGGGTATAACCAACAAACCAGAGGTCATTGTATGCATCTGTTGTACCGGTCTTACCGGCAACTGTCATATCATCCAGCTGGCATGCAGTACCTGTACCCTGATTTACAACATCTTCCATTGCACTTGTCAGCAGCCATGCAGTGCTTTCTTTAATAACAGATCTTCCTGCTGAATTTTTCTCAATGAGGACATTTCCGTTGTGGTCAAGAATCTTAGTGTAATAAATCGGCTCAATATAATTACCATTATTTGCAATTGCCGCATATGCTGCACAAAGCTCTACGTTCGTGACACCATGAGTAAGACCGCCCAGGGCCATCGGAAGATTTGCATCTGTCCAGATAGTTCCGTCAGCATCTTTGTCTGCTTCTGTACCATGTGCCAGTGTTGTAAACCCAAAATTATCCAGATACTGAAGTCCAAGCTCCGGCGTTACTTCTTCGAGGCACTTGACCGCTACAACGTTGATGGAATTCTGGATAGCCCGACGTATCGTTGTCGTTCCGCCATAACTCTTGGAAGCATTATTTACCGGTGATCCATCCGGATAATTGTATGGTTCATCCTCGAACGTTGTTGCCAGCGTCATGCCCTTCTCATTGAGAGCCGGTGCATAGGTAGACAGAATCTTAAAGGTTGATCCCGGCTGTCTTGTCGTATCTGTTGCACGGTTCAATGTCAGACTCGCGGTCTTTTCTCCACGTCCGCCGATAATCGCCTTTACATAACCGGTGTGCTGATCAATGATACTCATAGAAGACTGTGGCTGCGGTGCAAAGCTTACTCGTTCAGAAACAACGGTACTTCCATCAGCAAGAACATGCTCTTTGTATCGGTCAACATAGCTTTGTCCTTCTTCCTGAGAATCGAACAGAAGGTCAAATTCCGGATCTTCATTCTGGAAATACAGACGAAGCATCTCTTTGCTGTAGTTCACTTCTTCTCCATCCGGATTCTGAACAGTGAGTGCATAATCCAACGCATACTGTACGTAATCCGGATAATTGGCTGGATCAGCATATTCTTCATCCAGGATCTTCTGAATAGAAGCATCCTGTGTCGTATAAATACTCAGGCCACCACTGTAAACAAGGTTCTGTGCCTGTGTACGGGTATAGCCCTTGATATTCATCAGATCATTAATTACCTGATCAATCAGTTCATCTTCGAAATAGGAATATACAGTATTATCCGTCTCTTCATTCAGCACCTGCGCTGCCTGAATTTCCGAATAAATATCATCATTAATTACCTGATTATATTGTTCCTGTGTGATATATCCCTGATCGATCATATGATCCAGGACTTCTTTACGTCTCTTTGCATTTGCCTCCGGATGCTCAATCGGATTGTACTGTGTCGGGTTCTGTGTAATACCTGCCAGTGTCGTGCATTCTGACAGATTCAGATCCCAGACATCCTTATTAAAGTATTTGCGAGCGGCTGCCTGTACACCATATGTTCCGGCTCCGAGGTTGATCGTATTAAGATAATTTTCAAGAATGACATTTTTGTCGTTAATCTTTTTCTCGATTTCAACAGCCAGATACTGTTCCTGAATCTTACGTGTAAAACGCTCAAGCCATGTAGACTCCTGCGTCCAGTTTGTAAATACATTATTCTTCAAAAGCTGCTGTGTAATCGTACTTGCACCTTCTGAAAGATCTCCAGAGGAAAGGTTCTTTACAAAAGCACGGAGAATACCTCTTACGTCGATACCATTATGCTCATAAAAACGTTCATCCTCGATTGCAACAACCGCATGTTGAAGATCCACCGGAATCTGATCAATAGATACAGGAAGTCGATTCGAACTCGGTGCCGTCAGCTTGCGAAGCTGATTGCCATCTCCATCATATAAGAATGTCGCATAACCCAGTGGTGAAATATCAATGTCATTTACATCAGGAGCATTATCTATGATTCCCCGAAAAGCTCCAATTCCGGTACAGCCAATCACCACACAGATCGTGATCAATACCACAAAAAGAACTCTGATCAGCGACACATGGGCTCTTTTGCCCATCATGGCAGTACGGGAAATCAGCGAATTTCGCTTTTTTGAGACTGATTTTTTTCCGTAATTCATGGTTTTCCTCCTTTATAGTCCGTTCTATTATAGCAAATAAAAAATCGTAAATAAAGCCCCAATTAAAAACTTCACAATTGCAAAAATATATTTCTGAAACTATTATACTCTTTTACATCCAAAAGTCTGTAATCCAGCTCAAAAGAGGGATTCCAAATTCTGGAATCCCTCTTTCTGTAAAAATCTTCTGATCTTTAAATATGTATTTTTCAGAGAACCATCTTTGCCGCGCCATAAATTCCGGCATCATTTCCAAGTATCGCAAGCTTAACAGGGGTCTCCTTGCAGGATGGAAATGCATGTCTTATGTAGTGTTTCTGAATACAGTCGATCAGTGGCTGTCCGGCTTTTGACACTCCTCCGCCGATTACGATTGCTTCCGGATCAACAACTGCCGCAAATCCCGCGATAGCGCTTCCGAGCAAACCTCCTACACATTCCATAATACGGCCTGCAAGTGTATCTCCTGCCTTAAACGCATCGAGAACATCTTTTGCCGTAATATTCTGAAGACCTCTCAGAGTACTGTCTTCCTCAGATGCCGCCAGCATTCTTCCTGCCACACGGACGATTCCTGTTGCAGATGCGTACTGCTCCAGACAGCCTTTATTTCCACAGTTACATGCCTCTTTTTCATCCTGTACCACTGTAACATGACCGATTTCTCCGCCTGCACCATGCGCTCCGGCTACGATTTTTCCGTCTATGATGATACCGCCGCCGACACCTGTTCCAAGTGTTACAAGAATCACATTCTGCGCTCCGGCCGCTGCACCTTTCCACGCCTCACCAAGTGCGGCTACGTTTGCATCGTTTCCTGCCTTTGCTTTCAGTCCTGTAAGGTCATGAAGGATCTGCGCAACCGGAGTAAATCCCCAGTAAAGATTCACCGCACATGCAGCCTCGCCTTTTGAGTTGATTGGTCCCGGGATGCCGATTCCCACACCTTCTACATCTGCTTTATCGATTTTCTTTTCTTCGAGTTTGAGATTGATTGCATTTGCAACATCCGGAAGAATATTCTCTCCTTTATTCTCTGTTCTTGTAGGAATTTCCCATTTGTCTACCAGAGTACCGTCTGTCTGGAAAAGACCACATTTTACAGTTGTACCTCCTACATCAATTCCGAAGCAATATGAACCCATCTTTCTTCCACCTTTCCCTGTTGTTTGTTATTTTAAAGCAGCCTTCTGCTTTATCAACTTTCGCGTTTCTTTGCAATGTTTGCCTGTACACGTTTGTACAGTTCTTCTGCCGCATTGTATCCCATCTTCTTCTGTCTGTGGTTGACAGCCGCAGACTCTACAATAACTGCAAGGTTACGTCCCGGTCTGATTGGCAGGGAATGGCAGACAATTTTGTTTCCAAGATATTCGGTATATTCTTCATGAAGTCCGAGCCGGTCATATTCTTTGTCACGATCCCACTCTTCAAGTTTGATAACAAGGTCAACAGACTGTGTATCCTTAACACTCTCTACACCAAACAATGTCTTGACATCAATGATACCGATACCACGAAGTTCAATAAAATGACGGGTAATATCCGGTGCCGATCCGACCAGAGTAACATCACTGACTTTACGAAGTTCTACGACATCATCGCTTACAAGACGATGACCACGCTTGATCAGTTCCAGAGCGGCCTCACTCTTGCCGATTCCGCTCTCACCTGTAATCAGGATCCCTTCACCATAAACATCGACAAGTACACCATGAATGGAGATACACGGTGCAAGCTGCACACCAAGCCAGCGGATGATCTCAGCCATAAGACTGGATGTTGTCCTCTCTGTCACAAATGTCGGTACATTATATTTGATCGCCATGTCGATCATATCCTGAGACGGCTTTGTCATGGTGCTGAAAATAACGCACGGAATCTTACTGGAAATAAAACGCTCATATTTCATCATACGCTTCTCATCACTGAGCTGCATCAGATACGTATATTCTACATATCCGATGATCTGAACACGCTCATTTGCAAAATGTTCCAGATATCCGGTAAGCTGCAATGCCGGTCGGTTGATCTCTGCTGTCATGATTCTCATATCAGACAGGTCAATCTCAGGAGTCAGATTTGTAAGATTCAGCTCCTGTACCATCTTTGTCATCAATACACCTTTCATAATGTCTTCTCCTTTAATGTAATGTTTATTTATTCGGGTGAAAAAAATCATACACCTGTTTTGCGCTTCCCATATTCATGGATTCGGTTTCTGCCAGTTCTTCTACAGACGCATCCCGAATACCCTCTATGGAGCGGTACCGGCGCATCAGTGCTTTCCGTCTGCGCTCACCGATTCCCGGAATGTCATCCAGTATCGAGTGCACCTGTTCTTTGCTTCGCAGTGACCGGTGATATTCTATCGCAAAGCGATGGGCTTCATCCTGAATCCTGGTGATCAGCCGAAATCCCTCGCTGTTTGTATCGATCGGTATTTCTATATTGTTAAAGTATAATCCTCTCGTACGGTGGTGGTCATCCTTTACCATGCCACAGACAGGAATCTGTATCCCCAGTTTATCAAGGACACCAAGAGCAATGTTTACCTGTCCCCGGCCTCCATCCATCAAAAGCAGATCCGGCATTTTCGCAAAGCTGTCAAATTCTCCGTTGCTCTCATGCGTAAAGCGCCTGGTCAGCACTTCTTCCATGCTGGCATAATCATTCGGCCCCTGCACAGATTGAATACGGAATTTACGATAGTCACTTTTCTTCGGCTTGCCTTTCTCATAAACGACCATCGATCCTACCGACTCAAAACCGCTGATATTCGAGATATCAAATGCCTCCATACGATCGAGTCCTTTCATGCCGAGCCAGTCTTCTACTTCATGCACGGCTCCGATCGTGCGTCCTTCTTCTCTCCGAATACGTTCACGGTCTTTTTCGAGTACCATGCGGGCATTTTCCCACGCAAGTTCCACAAGCTTTTCTTTTGTGCCTTTCTTTGGTACCACAATACGAACCTTCTGCTTTCTTCTGGAAGTCAGCCATTCTTCGATTATTTCTGCATCTTCGATTTCCGTCTGCAGTGTAATCTCTCCCGGAATAAACGGAGTGCCTGCATAAAACTGTTTTACAAAACTTGAAAGCACCTGTGAACGTGTATCTCCTCTGGCAACCCGCAGATAAAAATGATCTCTGCCTATCAGCCTGCCATCACGCATAAAGAACACCTGAACAACAGCATCCTGTTCCCGCAGATCCAGACTTTCGTCCATATCACAGGCAATGATGTCTCTGTCTTCTTCTCCGTAGGAAGTGATTTTCTGCCTTTCACCGATCTTCTGGATGCTGCGTATCAGATCACGTGCTTCCGCAGCATCCTCAAAGCGCATCTCATCTGATGCTTTCTGCATCTTCTCAGTAAGCTGATCGATCGTATCCTGAAAATCACCATTCAAAAAAGCCAGCACTTTCCGGATATTTTCTTTATAGACACGCTGGTCTGCATGCCCGGTGCATGGTCCCATGCACTGTTTCATATGATAATACAGGCACGGCCGGTCTTTGCCACAGTCTCTCGGAAGATTGCGGTTGCAGGAGCGTACCTGATAAAGCTTTCGAACCAGCTCTATGACATCTTTGACCGCTCCTCCACTGGTATAAGGACCAAAATATCGATTCTTATCCTTCTTCATCCGTCTGGCAAATAACACTCTCGGGTAAGCCTCCTGTACTGTTACCTTGATGAAAGGATAACTTTTGTCATCTTTCAGCATGGTATTGTACTTCGGCCGATGTTCCTTGATCAGGTTGCTTTCCAGAACAAGTGCCTCCAGCTCAGAATCAGTAATGATGTATTCAAATCTGGCTATGTGAGTAACCATCTGCTCGATCTTCGCACCTTTGTTGCGGCTGCTCTGAAAATACTGCCGCACACGGTTTTTAAGGCTGATTGCCTTGCCCACATAGATGATCTCATCCCGCTCATCGTGCATCAGATAAACGCCCGGTTTCGCAGGAAGCTTCTTTAACTCTTCTTCAATCTGGAACATACTACTCCTCAGAGTCAGATACGTGATTGTCTGTTTCATCAGCAACTACATCATCCGATATGGTTGCATCACCGGTATTCAATGTTTCCTCCTGTACTCCTGTGACTTCCGGATCCCGGACAGCTTCTATATTCTCTGTCTTCATCTCAGTTTTTTCTTCAGACTTCTCTTCTGCCTTCACATCTTCATCCGGAAGATCATCCAGATTTTCCGGAATCTCAAGGCCCTTCTCGACTGCGCGGAAGATCTTCATAAATTCCTTACCGGTGATGGTCTCTCTGCTGATCAGATAACCGGCAATCTTATCCAGTGCTTCTCTGTGTTCGTTGAGAAGTCGCTTTGCTTCCTCATAAGAATAATGAAGAAGCTGCATAACTTCATGGTCAATCTCAGTTGCTGTATCATCGCCACAGTTGAGCACAGCTCTTCCTGACAGATACTGATTTTCCTGTGTTGCCAGTCCCATCAGACCGAATTTCTGAGACATACCATACTGTGTGATCATCGCACGTGCTACCTTAGTAGCCTGCTCGATATCATTTGCCGCACCGGTAGTTACCGTATCAAACACGATTTCCTCTGCTGCACGACCGCCCAGATATCCCACAAGCATTGCCTCCAGTTCTTTCTGGGTGTTGAGGTATTTTTCTTCTTCCGGTACCTGCATAACATAGCCGAGAGCTCCCATCGTTCTCGGAACGATTGTGATCTTCTGTACCGGCTCGGCATCTTTCTGCAGCGCATTGACAAGTGCATGTCCGACTTCATGATAGGAAACAATTCTTCTCTCCTGCGGACTTAAAATACGGTCTTTCTTTTCTTTACCGACAAGAACAACCTCAACAGATTCCTGAAGATCTTTCTGTGAAACGGCTCTTCTGCCGTTTTTAACTGCAAGAATTGCAGCTTCATTGATCATATTGGCAAGATCGGAACCGACTGCTCCGGAAGTTGCAAGCGCAATTGCTTCCAGATCAACCGTTTCATCCAGCATGACATCTTTGGCATGTACTTTTAGAATCTCGACACGCCCTTTGAGATCCGGACGATCTACGATGATGCGTCTGTCAAACCTTCCCGGACGCAGAAGTGCCGGGTCCAGAACTTCCGGACGGTTAGTTGCCGCAAGGATCAAAAGACCCTTGGACGTGTCAAATCCATCCATCTCTGCAAGAAGCTGGTTCAGTGTCTGTTCACGCTCATCATTGCCGCCGCCATATCTGGAATCACGACTCTTACCAATGGCATCGATCTCATCAATAAATACAATACACGGTGCATTTTTCTTTGCTTCTTCAAACAGATCTCTTACTCGAGATGCACCAACACCGACAAACATCTCAACAAACTCGGAGCCTGACAGAGAAAAAAATGGTACATTTGCTTCGCCTGCCACTGCTTTTGCAAGAAGGGTCTTACCTGTTCCCGGAGGTCCCACAAGAAGCGCTCCTTTCGGAAGCTTGGCACCGATTGCAGTATATTTGCCCGGATTATGCAGAAAATCAACAACTTCCTGCAGTGACTCCTTCGCTTCTTCCTGTCCGGCAACATTCTTGAAAGTCACACCGGTTTCTTTCTGAATATAAGCTTTTGCGCGGCTCTTACCGACACCCATAATTCCGCTGCCGCCCTTGTTCATTCGCCGCATAAGGAACATCAGCATAAAGAACAAAACTACTGTCGGAAGCAGTACACTGATCATTGTTGAAACAAATTCGCCCATCGCGTCAGGCTGTTCATAATGAAAAACAATTCCGGTTCCTTCCAGACGTTTCGTCAGAGCATCGACATCTTCCATCTGATTTACTTTATAACTTGCATTCTGGTAATATGATTTCTGGATCTTCGGTACAACGGTCAGTACTCCCGACTGAAGCGTAACTTCTTTTACCTGATCCTTATCTACCATCTCAATAAATTTATCATACGTGATCTCACTGGACTTGTCACTCATCATATCTGTCACAAAGCTCAAGCATACCAGCGAAATCAGCAGACAAATCAAAAAAGCCAGGATTGACTGGCGGTTTTTATTCGGTCCCTGATTTCCGGGATTGTTTCGATTCGGACGGTTTCCATCCGGCCGGTTATCCATGTGATTGTTCATTCTTGTCCTCCTCTTATTATCTTTTATATTATAAAGAGATTTCTTGTATAAATCAACTGGAAAACTGTGAATGTTTGCCCTGTATGATTCGGGATTTTGCCATATTCATGGCAAAACACCCCGCAAGGATATTGCCTGTGAACAGCAACTGTAGTATACTATCAACGTGATAGCCGGAAAATTATATTCCGGCTAAATGTGATGGGAAAGGAAAACGATAAATGAAAACAGGATTTGACAACCAAAAGTATCTGAAGATGCAGTCTGAGCATATTCGCGACCGCATCAGCAAATTTGACAACAAACTGTATCTTGAATTCGGCGGAAAGCTTTTTGACGATTACCACGCTTCCCGTGTTCTTCCGGGATTTGAACCGGACAGCAAGCTCCGTATGCTTATGCAGCTCAGTGATCAGGCTGAGATCGTCATTGTTATCAGTGCTGCAGACATCGACAAAAACAAAATGCGCGGTGACCTGGGCATCACTTATGACGAAGATGTTCTCCGTCTTATTGATGAGTTTACCGAACGCGGTCTTTATGTAGGAAGCGTGTGTATCACAAGATACGCAGGTCAGGAAAGTGCTGACCTTTTCAAAAAGCGTCTCGAAAAACTCGGTAAAAAAGTATACTTCCACTACAGTATTCCCGGATATCCAAGCAATATCCCGCACATCGTAAGTGATGAAGGATACGGCAAAAACGAATACATCGAAACAACAAGACCACTCGTAATCATCACCGCTCCGGGACCGGGAAGCGGAAAAATGGCGACCTGCCTCTCACAGCTCTATCATGAATACAAACGTGGTGTTGCTGCCGGCTATGCCAAATTCGAAACTTTCCCTATCTGGAATATCCCGCTGAAGCATCCGGTCAATCTGGCATATGAAGCCGCTACCGCAGACTTAAATGACGTCAATATGATCGACCCGTTCCATCTGGAAGCTTATGGTGAAACAACGGTAAACTACAACCGTGATGTAGAAATCTTCCCTGTTCTTCAGGCAATGTTCGAAAAGATCATGGGCGAATGCCCGTACAAATCTCCTACAGATATGGGTGTCAATATGGCAGGAAACTGCATTATTGATGACGAAGCATGCTGTGAGGCATCCCGTCAGGAGATCATCCGCCGTTATTATAAGAGCTGTGCCGCTCTTCTTACCGGCACAGGCAAAGAAGATGAAGTCCGCAAGATCGAGCTTCTTCTGAAACAGGCACACGCTTCTCTCGAAGACCGCAGAGTCGTACCGGCAAGCCTTCAGAAAGAACTGGAAACAGAAGCTCCTGCTGCTGCTCTTGAACTTCCGGACGGACGTATCATTTATGGCAAAACATCAGATCTGCTCGGCGCATCTTCCGCACTTCTTCTGAACGCACTGAAAGAACTTGCAGGAATCGATCACGAACATCATGTGATCTCCCCTGAAGCAATCCACCCGATTCAGGAGTTAAAGACCAAATACCTCGGAAGCAAAAACCCTCGTCTGCATACAGATGAAACTCTGATTGCACTCTCTGTCAGCGCAGCCAGCAATCCGGAAGCAAGGCAGGCATTAGAACAGCTCCGTTCACTGAAGGGCTGTCAGGCGCACACTTCTGTCATGCTCTCTTCCGTAGACATCTGGGAGTTCCGCAAACTCGGCATCGAGCTGACCTGCGAGCCGAAATTTGAAAAAGAAAAGAAATACCACTAAACATCAAATCTTGTTATCAGTAATCCGAAACATGCGCCGCCGGGCGCACTATGCAAAATCCCGATGGACATACATCCATCGGGATTTTTATGTATCCTTATATAATTATTGGTAATACAACTGTCGGTACGTTAGTCTTCGTAACCGTTCGGGTTCTTCTGCTGGAAGTTCCAGGAATCTGCGCACATGTCTTTGATGCCATATTCTGCTTCCCAGCCAAGTTCTTTTTTGGCTTTTGTTGCATCAGAGTAGCATGTAGCTACATCACCTGCACGGCGTGGTTTGATAGAATAAGGAATCTTTATGCCTGTAGCTGCTTCAAAGTTCTTAACGATATCCAATACGCTGTACCCTTTACCTGTACCAAGATTGTAAATACTTAAGCCTGAATTGTCTTCCAGTTTCTTAACCGCTTTTACATGGCCTTTTGCAAGGTCTACGACATGGATATAATCTCTGACACCTGTTCCGTCCGGTGTGTCATAGTCATTTCCGAATACGCCGAGTTCTTTCAGTTTGCCAACTGCTACCTGTGTAATATATGGCATCAGGTTGTTCGGGATACCGTTCGGATTTTCACCGATCAGGCCACTCTTATGAGCACCAATCGGGTTGAAGTAACGAAGAAGTACCACATTCCATTCCGGATCTGCTTTCTGGATATCGGTAAGGATCTGCTCCAGCATGGATTTTGTCCATCCATAAGGGTTGGTGCACTGTCCTTTCGGGCACTCTTCTGTGATCGGAATAATTGCCGGATCTCCATATACAGTTGCTGAAGAGGAGAAAATAATATTTTTGACACCATGTTTTCTCATCACATCTACAAGTGTAAGTGTACCTGCAATATTGTTTTCATAATATTCCCATGGTTTTGCTACAGATTCGCCGACTGCCTTCAATCCTGCAAAATGAATACAGGAATCAATCTGCTCTTTTTCGAAGACTTCATTCAGGCCTTCTCTGTCAAGAATATCTGTTTTATAAAATTTCACCGGTTTCCCAGTGATCTGCTGCACTCTCTCAAGACTCTTTTCGCTGGAGTTACTGAGATTATCCAGCACTACGACTTCATATCCTGCGCTCTGCAGCTCCACTACTGTATGACTTCCGATGAAACCTGCTCCGCCTGTTACTAAAATTGCCATGATTTTCTCCTCCTGACGTTTACTCTGTTTCTGTTTTCGCAGTCATTGTAGCACTAATCTTTTTTTTTCACAATATTTTCCCCGTTTCTCCCTCATATTTTACTAAAACTCCATCAGATTTTACTATTAAGCATTTCGGTGATCTCCTTTTATTTTGCAGCTTATAATTCCGATTTTTCATGTCTGAGCATTCTGTTATACCATATTTTTATGCAAAATATATCATTTTTTTTATTATTTCATCCATTTTTTATTCATTTTTGTTGACACTATTCTGTGTAAACGATATAATTGATACATTACATCCGCGCAATCGCGGACACGACAGACAACTGACGACTCCGTCAGTTATCACAAACAAAAGGGAGGACTTATCTATGAAACGTAAACTCGCATTAGCAATGGTACTGGCAATGACAGCATCTATGGCTCAGCCTGTTCTCGCAGCAGACAGCAAAACTACTCTTGATGTCATCATCAGCCAGTATGGTACCCAGACACAGGCATGGTGGTCTCAGTTCGAAAAAGATTTTGAAGCAGAAAATCCTGATGTTGATCTGAATATAGAGATTGTTTCATGGAATGATCTTTATACAAAAGTAAATACACTTGTTGCAAACAACAATGCACCTGACATCCTGAACATCGACGTTCTTGCAGACTATGTTGCTGACGATCTGCTGATGCCGGCTACCGAATATGCATCTGAAGATCTCCAGTCCAAATTCTTCCCGGCATTCTGGGACGCAAGTACCATCGATGATACTGTATATGCATTACCGATTCTCGCATCCTGTCGTGCACTCTTCTACAACAAGGACATCCTTGATGAAGCAGGTGCATCTGTTCCGACTACATGGGCAGAGATTCAGGAAACTGCACAGAAGATCAAAGATAAATTCGGCGACGACGTTTATCCATGGGGTATTGATATGACAACTGACGAAGGTCAGGCTGCATTCTCCTACTACACATGGAACAACGGCGGCGGATTCGTTGATGAAAACGGTGACTGGGCTCTGAACAGCGAAAAGAATGTAGAAGCTCTGAATTTTGCAGTCGGTCTTGTAAACGACGGCTACACCAACTCCGATCCGGCTAACGAAACACGTTATGACCTTCAGGATATGTTCGGTGCAGGCAAAGTTGCAATGATGATCGGACCAAACAACATTCCGACTTATCTTTCCGACGGCGGATATGACATCAACTACGATGTAACTACTATCCCGGCTAACGAAGGCTGCGAATCCGTAGCTATGGGTGTTTGTGACCGTCTCGAAGTATTCAAGGATGATTCTGCAGAGGATCAGGATGCCCGTACAGCTGCCATCACCAAATTCTTCGACTTCTTCTATGATGACGAACGTTATGCAGATTACATGGTATACGAAGGATTCCTTCCTACCACACAGACAGCTGCTGATCTTCTTGCAAAAGACGATGACACATTCGCATCCTGGATCGACATCCTTCAGAGCTGCAACTTCTATCCGGCAACAAAGACAGAATGGGCAGACGTAAAACAGGGTGTTATCGAAGTAGAGCAGAACGCACTTCTCGGTGATGATGTGCAGACACTCCTTGACGATCTTCAGGCTGATATCGCAGGCTGATCGCATATTATGAACTGAATGCAACTTAACCGGGAGCCGGAACTTTAGTGACCGGCTCCCGCTTGTGTCTGAACTAAATAATCTGGTGGTGTAAAATATGAAAAAAAAGAAACCTTTTGCTGCTGTAGAGCCTTATCTCTGGCTCCTCCCCAGCATCCTGCTTATGACGGTCTTTATCCTCTTTCCGATCTTTGAAGTTTTCCGTACTTCTATGAGTGAGGTAAGTAAAGCCGGCCTTATCAAGGGCTTCTGCGGACTTGACAACTTTACCAAAGTTCTCAGAGGTTCTACCTTCAAACTTGTATTACACAATACAATCGTATGGACTGTTGCCGTTGTTGTAATCTCCACTGTCTTCGGCTTCATCCTCGCCCTTGTACTGAACAACAAATTCCGCTGCCGTAAAGCGGTTCGTGCAATCGTTGTATTTCCATGGGCGACTTCCCTGATCATTCAGGCAGGTGTCTGGAAATTCATCATTGATAAAGACTACGGTGCATTAAACACCCTTTTAATGAAAATCGGTCTGATTTCCAGTCCTGTTAACTGGACGCCGACTCCTCAGGCATATTTTGCATGGGAAATTTTTGTAGGTATCTTTGTTACCGTACCGTTTGTAACTTTCTGCGTACTTTCCGGACTGCAGAGCATTGATAATTCCTACTACGAGGCAGCAACTGTCGACGGAGCAAACTACTGGCAGAAACTTTTCAAGATCACTCTTCCGCTGGTAAAATCCTCCCTGACTGTAAGTACTGTGCTGAATATCATTTATGTATTCAACTCATTCCCTATTATCTGGACAATAACCAAGGGTGACCCGGCAAGCCGTACGGATACTCTTGTTACATACCTTTATAAACTTGCCTTTTATAAAGGAAAATCCGGTGAGGCAGCAGCAGTATCCGTGATCGGTTTCCTGATCCTGTGTCTGTGCGCATCCATTTATATGGTCGTTTCACTCAGAAAGGAGGAAGAATAATGAATAATCATACACGCGGCACAAAACATGTCATTCTCCGTGTTCTTCTTTACCTTTTTGTGATTCTGGTCGTACTTGTAACCCTGTATCCATATTTTGTTATGTTTACAACTGCAGCCAAAAGCCGTGCAGAAATCTATTCTACCGACGGAACCTTACTTCCGATCCACTGGCTCTGGCAGAACTTCAAAGATATCTGGACACTGGCACCGCTTTCCAGATATTTCATTAACTCCCTGATCGTTGCCGGCGGTTCTACCCTGATTGCGATCATATGTGGCATTCCTGCTGCTTATGCACTTGCACGAATGAAATTCAAAGGCAAAAAAATCTTTCTGGGAATCGTTATCATCTCCCAGATGTTTGCACCGGTTGTCCTTCTGGTCGGTATTTACAAGATCATGTCTACCTTCGGAATGACTGACAGTCTTGTAGGTCTTGTATTTATCAACGCAGCATTTAACCAGGCCTTTGCGATCTGGCTTCTGCGCGGTACTTTCATCTCCATTTCTCCGGAAATGGAACAGGCAGCAACTGTTGACGGCTGTGGCAAAGTGTCTGCTCTGATCCGCATCCTTCTGCCTGTAGCTGCACCGGGAATCGTAACTGCACTGATCTTCGTATTCATCAATGCATGGAACGAATATACCGTTGCCCTGACACTGATCTCAACAGATGTCCTCAAACCGCTGACTGTCGGCATTACCATCTTCAACGGATATAACATGGTAGAATGGCAGTATCTGTTTGCATCTTCTCTGTTCGCAACAGTACCGGTCATCATCCTGTTTGTCCTGATTGAGAAACATCTGGTCGGAGGACTTACATCCGGCGGTGTCAAAGGCTAAATCTTATGACATCAAAAAAGCTTCGAAACCAGGAAAGTTTCGAAGCTTTTTTATTGCTCTTTAATGTATTATTGGTATTTCTTTATGATCTCGTTCATCTGCGGAAGTTTTTCCTGCATATCTTTTACCAGTGTCAGCTGTGTTCTGCAGCGATCCAGATTATGTCCTTCACGATGGATCTTAAAATAATGATCTCCCTCCAGATAGTCGGTAAGGAAACGGATTCCGTTTTCGAATGTCATAAGTATCGCACCCAGCGGAAGTGTCTCAATCTCCAGATCTGTCAGCGCACCGCCACAGCCCTCAATAAAGCCTTTTGCATATACTTCAAATAAATGAAGATCGCAGGATACTTTCGACAGGTCTTTTTCATCTTCTGCCGCAGTACTTGCGCCAAAACGGACAGAATCACCAAAATCGTGCGCTGCAAGTCCCGGCATAACTGTATCCAGATCGATTACACAGATACCTTTTCCGGTCTCATCATCGATCATGATATTGTTAAGCTTTGTATCATTGTGTGTAACACGAAGCGGCAGCTTACCTTCCTGCTGTAAATCATATAAAGCATGTGTCAGTTCTTCTCTCTCGAGAATGAAGTTGATTTCTTTCTGTACAGAAGCAGCTCTTTTGCAGACATCTTCTCTGACTGCTTTTTTGAATTTTTCCAGACGATCCGGTGTATTGTGAAAATCTTTGATCGTCTCATGCAATGTCTCAGCCGGATAATCAGCCAGAAGTCTCTGGAAGTGTCCGAAAGAAACAGCACTCTGGTAGAAATCATTATCATCTTTTACAGCATCATAAGAAGTCGCGCCCTCAATAAAAAGGTAAACTCTCCAGTACTCACCTTTGGAGTCTCTGAAATACGGAAGGTTCTCCTGACTCTTTACGATCGTAAGCGTCTCTCTCTCCGGATCTCCGCCATTTGCGATGATCTTTTTGCGAAGCCATGAAGTGACGCCTCCAATATTTTCCATCAGTCCGACAGGATCTTTAAAAATGCTTTTGCTCATCCGCTGCAGAATATATCTCTTTGTTCCGTTTGGAATCTCATATGTCAGGCGGTAAGTATCGTTAATGTGTCCGTTTCCATAAACAACACATTCATTCAGTTCTCCCGGAAGCTTAAATCCATCAATCGCTTCCTGTACTTTTTCGTTTATTTCCACTTATGCTTCCTCCCACAGTTTCTGCGGATACAGTCCCTGATCTTTCAGATTCTGGATTGCATCCATCACCATTGGTTTATCTTCTTTATAAGTTACACCATACCATTTGTCTTCGGATTTCAGCACCTTGACAGTTGCTTTCTTTTCCTGCAGAAGTTCATCTACAACAAACGGAAGGAAATATTCGCCCTTCATCGGATTATTTGCAATCGCATCATCCAGAAACGGACGGAAACGTGCTTTCAGTTCCTGTAAAATACTGTTTGAAAATCCCCACATATTCATAGAAACAATGCTGCCCTGCGGAAGCATCGTCCATGTCTTTCCATCATCTTCTGTATAAGCAGTACCACCATCATGCTTCTCGATATGTGTACGCTCATTGATCTTGATCAGATGGCCTTCTTCATCTGTCACACAGACTCCTCGTGCCACGTGACCATTCTCTGTCAGTGTATTTTCCAGTCTGTATCCTACCATCATATAATGATATACATCGTTATCTTTCTCTTCGGAAGTCAGGAAATCATATGCCATCTTAAATGCATGCACACCATAATAATCATCCGCATTGATTACTGCAAATGGCCCGCCAATCTCATCAATACAGCTTAACACCGCATGTCCGGTACCCCATGGTTTTACTCTGCCTTCCGGTACAGAATATCCCTCCGGAATATTTGTAAGCTCCTGGAATACATAAGCAACCTCGATCTGTTTGCTCAGACGGTCTCCGATTGCTTCACGGAACGCTTCTTCATTTTCTCTCTTTATAATAAATACAACTTTTTCAAATCCTGCTCTCACTGCATCATAGATAGAAAAATCCATGATGATATGGCCTTCTTTGTCAATCGGATCGATCTGTTTTAATCCGCCGTAACGACTTCCCATTCCTGCAGCCATAACTACTAAAACTGGTTTCTTCATCATTTCTCCTCCTGTTTTTTCCAACTGGATTTATGGTACAACACAAAACATCATAATACAATAATTTCTTTTTATATACAATCCTTATCTGAATGTTCCTTCATTATGATGACGTTTTGATTATAAATAGTATTTGCACAATTTCATTCTTTTTTTATACATTTAAGCATATCATTTGACTATTTACCACAATTTTATTACTATAATATTTAGAAACAATATTCAAAAACCACAAATTCTGTTCAGAAAGGATGTTTTTTCGTGGCTTATCAGAGCGTACAGCTGGATTCAGAGCTTTCCATAGAAAAAATATACACGATCCACTACTACGAATACCAGAATGATTTTTACTTTTCAGGTGAACGTCATAACTTCTGGGAATTTCAGTGTGTGGATAAAGGTTCTGCAGAAATTGTGACCGATAACGGAAGTCATATACTGAACCGCAGTCAGGTAATTTTTCACCGACCGAACGAATTTCATACACTGAAAGCCGCCGGCAGAACCGCACCAAACATCATCGTAATTTCTTTTTCCTGTGATTCACCCTGCATGAATTTTTTTGAAAATAAAGTTCTTGAATTTTCAGACACTGAATGTGGCATCCTCGGGCGCATCATTGCAGAGGCACGAAACTGTTTTGTTTCGCCTCTCGATAATCCCTGTCTGGAAAAAATGGAAAAAAAAGACGATATTCCTTTTGGCGCACAGAAGCTTTTGACTTTGTATCTTGAAGAACTGCTGATCCATGTTATCCGACGCTACACAATGGCCCATTATTCTGCCTCTGCCGGTATCTATGATTCCTGTCAGTCCACTTCTGAAACCTGCCGCAATATCATTCATTATCTCGAACAGCATATCCGGGAATCCATGACGATCGATGAAATCTCAAAAAGCAATATGATCGGCCGTTCACAACTTCAGAAGCTTTTTCGCGATCAGTATCAATGTGGTGTAATTGAATTTTTTTCACGCATGAAAATCGACTTTGCCAAACAGCTTATCCGTGAAAACGATATGAATTTTACCCAGATTTCCGATTTTCTGGGATATTCGTCAATTCATTATTTTTCAAGACAGTTCAAAAAACTGTCCAGAATGACTCCTACGGAATATGCCACATCCATCAAAGCTATATCTGAACTTCCACAGCGTCATTCCTGATCGCAGGGATATAAAACTATAGAATATAAAGTCCGCCAGTCGGGCAAGGAGGAAAATATGCATATCTGCAAAGCAAAAAATTATCAGGAACTCAGCCGCAAGGCAGCCAATTTCATCGCTGCACAGGTGATTTTAAAACCAGCCAGCGTATTGGGCCTTGCTACCGGTTCTTCACCGATCGGAACCTATGAACATCTTGTTAAGATGTACGAAAACGGTGATCTTGATTTTTCACAGGTTACAACTGTAAACCTCGATGAATACAAAGGTCTGTCCGGTTCTGACAGGCAAAGCTACCGTTATTTTATGAACACCCATCTTTTCCACAAGATCAATATCAATTATTCAAATACCTACGTTCCGGACGGAACTGAACAGGATGCAGAAAAAGCATGCTCCGCTTACAACGAGCTGCTTCACAAAGTCGGTCCTGCTGACATTCAAATCCTCGGTCTTGGCCACGATGGCCATATCGGTTTCAATGAACCATCTGATCACTTTGAAGACGAAACGCATTGTGTAGATCTGACAGAAACTACGATTCAGGCAAACAAGCGCTTCTTCGAAAGCGAAGCAGACGTTCCACGTCAGGCTTATACTATGGGAATCGGTACGATCATGCGATGCAAAAAGATTCTGCTCGTTGTCAGTGGAAGTGACAAAGCACAGATTCTTAAAAAGGTCGTTCAGGGACCTGTAACTCCACAGGTACCGGGATCGATTCTCCAGTTCCATCCGGACTGTACGATCATTGCTGATGAAGCTGCTCTGTCCGAAATGGACATTTGATCATACGCACCAACAAAAAGGAGCCGGTGTACTAAAACACCAGCTCCATTTTTGTACCCTTTCCGGGTTCACTTTCCAGTTTGATCTGTGCGTTATGAAGAATCGCACCATGTTTTACAATAGAAAGCCCAAGGCCTGTACCTCCTGTTTCCCGTGAATGACTCTTATCCACCCGGTAAAAGCGTTCAAAGATCCTCTTCTGTTCATCCTCTGCAATTCCGATTCCATTGTCTTCCACGCAGTAATACGGATGCTCTCCGTGCATTCCGAGTGAAATCTTCACCATACCTTTCGAGTCGGTATATCGAATTGCGTTGTCTGCAATATTGAAAAGCATCTCATAAATGACATGACGGACACCATTCACTATTACCGGACTGCCATCCAGTGACACGGTGATATTTTTCTTTTCAGCAGCACTTTCGAGATGATGCACAATATCCTCTGCCATCTCATAAAGATCCACTTCCTCAAACGGCAGATCACTGCTCTTTTCGTCCAGTCTTGAAAGCTGGATGATATCTGCCACCAGAGCACTTAAGCGATGTGCTTCATGATAGATCCTGCCTGAAAATTCCGGTACTTTTTCTGGTGGAACCATCCCATTCACCATAAGCTCCGCATAACCGGAGATTGACATCAGCGGTGTCTTCAATTCATGGGAAACATTTGCCGAAAATTCTCTTCGCACGGCCTCTGCTTCTTTCAGTTCTTCTATCTGCCTGGCAATCTGCCGGTTCTGCTGGTCAACTCTTTTCAAAAGCGGCCGGAGCTCCTCATACTTTACTTCTTTCAGAGGTTCCTCCAGATCCAGTGTATTGATCGGTTCAATCAGGTCACGTGTCTGCCTGCGGACCAGCACAAATGCAACTGCAAGGATCACAATCAGCAGCCCTCCAAGAAGCAGAGAACTCGACAGCATCGTGGAAAAGACACTGTCCGTTGTTCTTCCGACACGAAGGATATCCCCGTCTGCCAGCTTTACCGCACAGTAAAAATTCTGTTTGGACAGGGTTTCTGAATATCGCAGTGATTCCGCATATCCACTTTTTTCTGCCTGGATAAACTCCGGACGATTGCTGTGGTTCTCAAGTTCTGCAGAATCTTCCAGAGAATCAAACAATACATTTCCTTTCGGATCCAGAAGTGTGATACGAGCCGAAGTTGCCTGACCAAGGGCTTCATCCAGATAGGAATTGCCCATCTTTTCGACTCCATCCTGAATGTATTTTGTACTGTCCCGAACGCTCTCTTTCAAATCTTCATTGTACTTTCCATACATGACAAGTCCTGCGGCAAGAAACGTAAGAAGTACAGAAAAAACAATCAGAAAACAGGTATGATTCAAGATTTTTTTTCGCATATTATACTCCGATCCGGTAACCGACTCCTCGTACAGTTTCTATCAGATTTCCTGCTTCGCCAAGCTTCTGGCGTAGTGTACGGACATGGACATCAACTGTTCTTGTCTCACCATCAAAATCATATCCCCATACATGACAGAGGATCTGATTTCTGCTCATGACCAGTCCCTGATTTTCCATCAGGTACTGAAGCAGTTCAAATTCTTTACGTGTCAGTTCAACACTCGTATCCTTCCAGCGAACCTTATGCCTGCCTACAGACAGACTCAGATCACCAGTTCTCAGTTCTTTGTCATCTTCCTGTTTGGAACAGCGGCGAAGAACCGCTTTTACCCTTGCCACAAACTCCATCATCCCGAAAGGCTTCGTGATGTAGTCATCTGCGCCGGCCTCCAGACCTTTTACCTTGTCGTACTCGGCTTCCTTCGCTGTGACCATGATCACCGGGATTCCTCTGGTATCTCTTGATAATTTCAGACTTTCCAGTATGCTGTATCCGTCTTCCCCCGGAAGCATGATATCCAGAAGAATCAGATCCGGAAATTCTTCTTTTAATGCAATGCGGAGTTCTTTGGCATTCGCCATTCCTTTCGCAGAAAATCCGGTCGTTTCCAGAGTATAGATCAGAAGTTCCCTGATATTTTTTTCATCTTCTACGCAATAGATCATTCTGTATCCGTCCTTTCTCACTGTAATTGTCTGTAAAAACAGATTTTTTATGGAAGTACATATTCTTTATGCAGTTCCCCCAGACGGTTATAATAGGAATCATCCGGTTCATTTTTGAGGCTTTCCAGATGACTGTGTGTGTCATAAAGATTTTCTCTTACCTGTGTAACACAGACACTTATATTTGAACAGTGGTCTGCAATACGCTCCAGACTCGTAATAAGGTCTGTGAGGATAAAGCCCATTTCAATCGTACATTCTCCTAAACGCAGACGATTGACATGACGGCGTTTCAGTTCTTTGCTCAGCTCATCAACGATTTCTTCAAGTGGTTCCACATCGCTGACAAGATTCAGATCCTGCCTGTCAAAAACCTGATATGCCGTATCCACAATCCTGCTTACCACTGCGACCAGCACCTGAAGTTCATTCCTTGCCTGCGGTGAAAAACTGATATTCTTTTCATGGAGCTCCTGCGCGGATTCCATAATATTTACCGCATGATCGGAAATACGTTCAAAATCGCCGATACAGTGCAGCATGATCGATACACTGTGGCTGTCTCTTTCTGACAGATCCTTGTTATTCAGCTTAACCAGATATGTACCAAGTTCATCCTCGTAACGGTCAATTTTTGACTCAAGTTTCTGGACTCTCTCTGCCTGTTCATCACTGTATGAATATATCAGTCCAAGTGCAATATCCAGTATCTTTCTGGAATCCTGCTCCATATGTTTTGCCGCATTTCTTCCCTGCTCTACTGCGAAAGCCGGTTTTTCCAGAAAACGGGATTCAAGAATCATAAATTCCTGGTCTTCTCTGCTGACCTCATCCACTTTGTCGTCGCGGATCGTAAGACAGGCAAGTTTTACAAGAAGGTTAGAGAACGGAAGCCATACAAGTGTTGCCGTGATATTGAATACACTGTGTGTGATCGCAATTGTTGCCGGTGTTGCCATCTGTGCCATAAACGGAAAATGCACAGCTGCGTTAATCATATAGAAAAGTACCATAAATACAACGGTTCCGATCAGGTTGAAATACAGATGGATCATTGCCGCACGCTTTGCGTTTTTGTTTGCACCGATTGCAGAAAGAAGTGCGGTCACACAGGTACCGATATTCTGTCCCATAATGATCGGAAATGCAGAACTATACGGAACCGCTCCGGTCATACAAAGAGCCTGCAGGATACCTACAGATGCAGAAGATGACTGAATGATCGCAGTCAGGACCGTACCTGCAAGAATACCTGCTACCGGATTGGAAAACTTCAGAAGAAGTCCTGTAAATTCCGGAACATCTGCCAGAGGTTTCACTGCTCCGCTCATGCTTTCCATACCAAACATCAGTACTGCAAAACCGAGAAGGATCGTTCCGACATCTTTTTTACGGGAACTTTTTGTAAAAGTCAGAAGTACAATTCCGATCAGTGCAAGAATCGGTGAAAATGCGCTCGGTTTAAGAAGACTGATAAAAAAGTTGCTGCTCTCGATACCGGTAAGGCTTAAGATCCATGATGTGATCGTCGTACCGATATTGGCACCCATAATGATGCCGACTGCCTGTGTAAGTTTCATGATGCCGGAGTTTACAAATCCGACAACCATAACGGTCGTCGCAGAAGACGACTGGATCACAGCAGTCACACACATGCCGAGAAGTACCGCCTTCCATTTGCTGGAAGTCAGGTTTTCAAGAATCTGCTCGAGTTTTCCTCCTGATACTTTGGCAAGCCCGTCTCCCATAACCTGCATTCCGTACAGGAACATGGCGAGACCTCCAAGTAATGTTAATATGCTGAAAAAGTCCATATTATTCTCCTTTACATAGATTTCATATGGCTTCATCATATTTGCGGCTTGTAAAGTTCTCACCAGTTTTATGTTAAATCTTTGTAAAATCGAATTTTACATAAATTTGTCGGATTTTACATTCTAAAAACTGCGGATATTTTCGTCCTCATCGCCTGTTTTGTCAATGGAACGGATGAGCAGATAATAACTGACATTCTCGTTGACTTTTACCAGTACACGGTCTCCGACCCTGTGTCCCTTAAGGGCTTTTCCGATTGGGGATTCGATGCTGACACGATTCTCCATAGAATTTCCACGAATAGATGTAACGAGTTTGTATTTTTCTACTTCACCGTCTTCTTCAAATTCCACCTCAACGATATCATCCATTCCGACCTCGTCAGATTTCGAAGAGTCATCCACTACTGTCGCTGTTTTTAACATTCTCTCCAGATAACGGATGCGGCTTTCATTCTGATTTTTGTGTTTCTTTGCTGCATAATATTCAAAATTCTCACTGAGGTCGCCCTGTGCACGGGCTTCTTTGACCGCTTCGATTGCTTCCTTTCTTATGACAAGCTTGCGGTGTTCGATCTCTTCCTCAATTTTTTCTACGTCTCTTTTTGTAAGTTTTTCTCCCATTTTTATTCACTCCTACTGAATTTCAATGATACGACTGTCACCGAAGTATTTCCCCTGACAGCCTTTTTATGCCAAAGTATGCGAGAGAAGCTGCCAGTGGCAGGTTCTCTGTATTGCCTATCAGTATACACAAATTTATCGAAATTGTACACCCGTCAGCATCCGGCGTTTCTTATAGAATTTCTCCCCAAAACTTCTTTATAAAAATAAACTGAGAGCCCTCCATGGCATTTCCCATCCATAAAGATCAGAATGCGCCACGTTGAACTCTCCTTTTTCTTATTATATATTCTTTTTATTCCTCATCCGCCTGATAGATACTTACATATCCTCTTTCTTCCACACGGACGATCTGCTCTGTTTCCTCGGTGCTGTCCGGAAATATCCCGTCCGCCTCAAACTGCACACAGGTTCCGCAGGAGGAACTTAAGTTCCGTGGAACCGGCATGACCATTGCCTTCAGGTTCATTTTTTCACAGTTTTTGCGGAACTGGATGGCACCGTAATGCGAATAAAAAGTTGCAATATAAGTCATCATTTTGTGATCTTGAGCAGGAAATCATCGCCCTGCTCTTGTACCTTTACCTGATAGCCCTGATGCAGCACAAAACGAGAAACGTTTTCTTTTGCAACGACATTGTCGACAAGTACTTCATATGCGGCCTCTTTTGATGCCATCGCATTTTTTGTCTGAATTACCGGTTCCGGGCAGGAAAGCCCTCTTGCATCTACTCTTTTCATATTCTTTCTCCTTTCAGGCTTCTGCTTTTCTCGTGGAATTCACAACCGCGATCACTGCCACAACCACAATGCCGATCACAACTGCGATCTTACCGTTTGCTGTCGGACCATCGGCTGAAGATGCCAGACCAAAGTTGTGTGAAAAAGCCGCACCTGCCATCAGTCCGAGAACAGCTACAACAGAGTCTGTATTTCCCTCTCCGGAAAGAATGAGCTGGCGCATCGGGCAGCCACCGAGAAGAATGCAGGCAAAACCTGCCAGATACATACCAAGTGCATTCCACAGTCCGTCGGTGTGTGCGATCGGCTGACCTGCAAATCCCGGATTAAAGAATGCGGTACCTGTCACAGCGCCAAGAATCAGGTTCATGACAAGTGCACTTATAAGAATTGCCACAAATCCGAAGAACAGTTTGTACTCGCCAAACAAAACTGCATCGCGGATACCGCCAACCATGCAGAGACGGGTTCTCTGTGCAACAATACCAACGATCACACCTGCTGCCAGAGAAATCAGGATTGCCGCATGTTTTGCTCCCGGACCGCCTTCCGGTTCTGTAAAGTGGATAAATGCCGGAGCAGCCACCAGAAGAATCAGCATTACGATCTGGAACGCCGGATAAACAGCACCTTCCAGTTTCGGCATCTTGTAAGAACGTTTCAGAGTGTAGCCTTTTTTCAGGAAAAATGTTCCTGTCAGGATACCGCATACAAAGCCAACCAGACCGAAGATGGCATTTCCGTCACCACCTGCCAGACGCAGGATCATACGGAACGGGCATCCAAGGAACATCAGACATCCGATCATAGCAAATGCACCCAGTGTAAATCTCGTGATCGGTGCAGAACCACCGCGTGGACGAAATTCTTTTGTGAGCAGTGACACAATACATGCGCCCAGTACCAGACCGATGATCTCCGGACGGATATACTGTACGGCTGCTGCGGAATGAAGACCAAGTGCTCCTGTCGTATCTCTCAGGAAACATGCAATACAGAATCCCATGTTTGCCGGATTTCCGAAGAATACCAGCATTGCCGAAATCACACCGATCAGGATTCCGGCTATAATAATTGTTGTCTTCTCTTTTTTCATTTGTTTGTTACCTTCCTTTCCCTCTTGTGCTAAATTTTTTGTAATCTGCACACTTTCTTTGTATAAATCATAACATCTTATTGACAAAATCACTAATTCAATATAGTCTTATTTTATGGTTATTTATAGACAATTTTTATAAATCAATTTAACTCTGACATTGTGAGGTGGATTTTTATGAAAAAGATATATCTGGATCAGGCAAGTACTTCTTATCCCAAAGCGCCTTCTGTTGCCCGGGCAGTATACGATTATCTGAGCGGTTCTGCCGTAAATGTAAACCGCGGTGGTTATCAGGCTGCTTATTCTGTGGAAGAACAAATTTTCGAGACAAGAGAACAGCTTCTCCGACTTTTTCATTTCACTTCAGGAAAAGGCAAAAACGTGATCTTTACCCCAAATATCACCACAAGCCTGAACATTCTTCTCAAAGGATTGTTAAAGCCCGGTGATCATGTGCTTGTCTCCTCCATGGAACACAATGCTATCATGCGTCCACTTGTGCAGCTCGCCGGGAACGGGGTAACTTTTGACCGCATCCCCTGCCGTAAAGACGGGTCTCTTCTTATAGAAAAGGCAGAGGCACTTCTTCGTCCCAAGACACGGCTTCTGGTCTGTCTGCATGCCTCTAATGTCTGCGGAACGATGATGCCTGTTCAGAAACTGAGTGACTTTTGTCAGAAACATCATTTACTTTTTATTCTCGATACTGCCCAGACAGCCGGAACCATTCCCATTGATATGGACGCTCTGCATCTGGACGCACTTGCATTTACCGGCCACAAAAGCTTACGCGGCCCACAGGGAATCGGTGGTTTCCTGATCACAAATGAACTGGCGGCGCAGATTGAACCTCTGATCAGCGGCGGCACCGGCAGTGTTTCCCACACCGAGGAAGTTCCTGCTTTTCTTCCTGACCGCTTCGAACCCGGTACACCAAATATCCCGGGAATTCTGGGTCTGCACGCTGCACTTTCCGATCTTGAAAAGACTTCTATGGAAGAAAGCTTTCAGCATGAAATGAAGCTGACACAGGAATTTATAGACGGAATTCAGGCACTGGATCCCTTCGAAAAAAACATCCGTATCATCGGTAAAAAAAATACAACTGACCGGTGTGCAGTTGTATCACTCCAGACTCTCCAGCCTGATATGTCCATGGTTGCCTACGAACTTGACAGCACTTACAGCATCATGACGCGCGTCGGACTCCACTGCGCCCCGAGCGCTCACAAAACACTTGGCACCTACCCGGAAGGAACGATTCGTTTTTCCTTCGGTTCGGAAAATACGCGGCATGACGTAGATCAGGCACTGCATGCACTTGCAGAAATTACTGGAACACTTTGTATTTTATAATATTTGCATCATATTTTATCCAGGAGATTACATCATGGAATTTAAACAGTTGGAAGCTTTTGTTGCCGTTGTTGATTACGGAAGCTTTTCGGAAGCAGCCCGCAAGCTTTATCTCACACAGCCTACAATCAGTGCACATGTGCGTTCCCTTGAGGAAGAACTGCATACCAAGCTGATCCTGCGCACTACGAAAAAAACAACGATCACGACCAGAGGATATCAGCTTTATGACAGTGCTGTCCGTATGTTGGAGATCCGCAATAATCTTCTGGAAAATTTCACCGGTGTGAAAAAACACATGATCGACCTCGCAGCTTCGACTATCCCGTCCTCTTACCTGCTTCCTGAAATCCTGGCAGCCTTCGGCAAAACACACTCGGATATCTATTTTCATTCGATTCAGGCAGACAGCGCCGAATCCATCAACCGTGTCCTTGACGGAACGGCAGATCTTGCTCTGGTCGGGCAGAATACGCGCGACGAGACCTGCGTCTTTCTTCCGTTCTGTCAGGATGAGCTGGTCATTGCCACACCGATCACCAGCCATTATCTCGGCCTGCAGAACAAATCAGTGACTTTTGAAGATTTTATCAAAGATCCTATCATTATCCGAGAAAAAGGCTCCGGCACAAAGAAAGAAATGGATCTTTTTCTCGAGCAGATCGGTGTCACGCCCAGTGACCTCAATGTTATCGCACGCATGAATGACCTTGAAGGTATCAAAAAATCTATCGTCAACGGTCTGGGAATTTCTATACTTTCTGCCCGCTCTGCCATCGACCTGCAAAAAACAAAGCAGATTCTTCTTTTTCCATTAGAAGAATCTGCTCATAAAAGAACGTTTTATATTGTTTACAGTAAGAACCGTATCCTGAAACCACACGTACGACAGTTTATCCGGTTCGTCCAGAATTTTTACAGAACATTCTGAATTACCAGCATTTTTTGCATGCTTCATATCCCTGCGAAAGTGCCTGTGATTCTGTCTCCTGCGTAGCTTTGTCCGGATTCATATTTCCGCAGTCCGGAATGCTGTGATATTTGCTTCCGGTTGCGGAGATCCAGACCATGCGTCCCTGTGTGTCGGAAGTATCGGTTTCTGCCGCATAGGATTCTGTTACGGCTGCATCATTCGTATCCTGTTCACTCTGATCCGCAGAACTGTCTGTACTCTGTTTTTCGCTTCCCGATGTATAATCGTTACACGGTTCCTGATTCCAGCTTATCGTATTTCCGTCAGAAAGAGCGATGACCGTTCCCTGATCGTCTGTACGGAAGACCGGAATATCCATATCAGAAAGTTTTCCCATGGTCTCCGCTGCCGGATGGCCATAGGAATTGTTCAGTCCGCAGCTGATCACTGCCCATGACGGTGAAGCTGCTTCCAGAAGATCCCAGGATGTTGAGGATGCCGAACCGTGGTGTCCGAGGCTTAATACGTCACAGTCCAGATTCATTCCCGTACTGATCATGTCCTGCTCACTCGTCTCTTCCGCATCTCCCATAAACATAAAGCTGTTGTTTCCGTTTACCAGCCGGATAACCACGGAGTTATCGTTGCTGTTCTGAGAAATTCCATCCGGTGCCATCACGGTAAAACTTCCGGTTCCAAACTCATAAGTATCACCGACTGACGGATATTCTACAATAATCGCATGTGCTGTCGCCGTATTCATAAAAGTATTAAATAAATCCGACGTATGTACATAATCAGAACCCAACACATGGTCCACTTCAAAATTATCCAGACATTTTACAAGGCCGCCCAGATGGTCTTCATCGTAATGAGATGAGATCATGTAGTTGATGGTTTCTACCTGCTGGTTTTTCAGGTACTGCACCACTTCATCCGCATGTGACCTGTTTCCGCCATCGTAAAGAAGGTTTTCTCCTCCCGACTGTACAAGAATCGCCAGTCCCTGACCCACATCAATAAAATGAACAGCCATGTTGCCCTGCCCGTCTGCCTTCGCAGTAACAGCACTTCCCGGTAAAACAAGGGTCAGTGCCAGTAGCACGGACAGTATAAATGTCACAAATCTGTTTTGTTTTTTCATATATTTTATCCCTCCCGTAATCTAACTGCACAAAACCTGCGCTTTCTGTCTCAGATTATTTTACAGTTCTTCAATCCTTTTTCGTATCTGCGCTCCTGCATCCTCAAACAACAGATCTTTGTTGTAACGGATATAGCGCTCACACTCGTATGTTTCAAGGAAACGTACACAGGAATAGTCTGTATTGATCCCGGATACAAAAATAACCATTTCCTGGCTGTTATAAAAAGCGGCCTCCATAAAATCAAATGCGCATTCCAGAGATGACGCAGCCTGATCCCACGCTTCTTCCCATTCTCCGCGTGTTTCTCCAAAAGCGGATCTCAAAATATCGAAAGCCTCTTCCCAGCTCTCTCCACTCTCTTTTTTCAGAAGTAGTCTGTAATTTTCCAAAAGTTCGAGTGCCTTTCGGATCGTACGGTCTTCCCTTCTCTCAAGAAGACCTTCTTTCTGTTTCTGCTCTCGCTCCATTCGAAGATTATCCACATAATCTCCCAAACGTTCCAAAAGCTTTCCACCTTCCTGTGGCTCTTTCAACAATTTCAGGATCTCAAATACTTTTTCCAGAACTTCTTCCTGCAAAACCACTTCACGAACAGCCTGACGTACCCCGGAGAACAGCAGATTGACAACACTGACTCTCTCATCAAACGGTGCATGCGAAACTTTCTTCACCATTGCCTCGGATGGTTTTCCTTTCAGGATCTCTGCAATCTGGTAGTCCTGCTGGTATTTTTGATATAATTCGTAATATTCAGCAAATTCTACAGAAATCCTCTCATGCTGGATATACTGCCCCACCACTTCTTTCGTGATATTTTTATTCAGTCGTTCATAGACTTCCATCATGCGTGACAGATCTTCCCAGCCACGCGGCGTTGCAAACTGTCTGCCGTCAATCGTCGTTTCCATCTGGTAAAAGCAGTTACTGCGAAGTTCCAGATAAGACAGAATCGCCGGATGGATATTTTCTTTGTAAGCATATTCTTTCCAGATCCGATAATCCGGCTCCACCATAATCTTCTTCACACGGTCAAGTGTTACAACATCAAAATCGCGCACGGACTTGTTGTATTCCGGCGGGTTTCCTGCCGCTACGATCACCCAGCCTTCCGGAATCTCATGATTCCCGAAAGTTTTGCACTGCAGAAACTGAAGCATTGCCGGTGCCAGGGTCTCCGAAACGCAGTTGATCTCATCAATAAACAGGATTCCTTCGGTAAGTCCTGTCTCGCGCATCCGGTCGTAAATACTCGCAACGATCTCACTCATCGTATACTCTGTCGCAGAATACTCTTTTCCGCCATATTCCTTCTTTGAAATAAAAGGAAGTCCGATCGCGCTCTGTCTCGTATGGTGCGTAATCGTATAAGCCACAAGCGCGACTTTACACTCTCGTGCCGCCTGTTCCATGATCTGCGTCTTTCCGATTCCCGGTGCACCCAGAAGCAATACCGGTCTCTGGTGAACCCTCGGTATCACGTATTCCCCGTATTCGTTTTTCAGAAGATACGCCTGCACCGTATCTACAATTTCCTGTTTTGCCTGTTTAATATTCATCATGCTCAGCTGTCCTCTCTCTTTCCAGTGCCTGTGTATCCAGAATCAGTTTGATCGCCCATGGCGGCACGTCCACATCCCGGTAATCATCTTTCATAAAAATAAACGCAGTATCATACGGCGGCATCTTTGCCGGAAATGTTCCGTAACCATCCGTAAAATATAAAAGCCCGCGCAATCTCTGAAAAGCTCCCATATTCAAAAGTTTATCCACATAAGAAAATGCCGGTCGAAAATCTGTCCCGCCGAATCCACGGATCGTAAAATCAGACAGGTATGCCTCCATCTCTTTCTCATTATGGATTACCTGATCATCCTGTATCTTTTCGTCACACTGGATGATGTGCACCTGTATCTTCCGAAAAAAACTCTCCGACTCTGACAAAACACTGTACGTTTCCTCAAGGAATCTGCGGATCAGACTTCCGTTGCAGGACATCGAAGTATCCAGCACAATTACAAAGTCTTCGATTTTTTTCATTTCCTTTGTTTCCAGAAGTTCGATCAGAGGCATATTTCCATAAAGTTCTGTACCGAGATGATAATAGATCGGATCAAAAGAATCCATATCTACCTGCATCTCCTCTTTCAGCACAGAAAACTTCCTCAGAAATTCTTTATAATCATAGCGTTTCCTGTTTTCCGCCTGCAGATGTTCAACCAGTCCCGGCGAATCTCCTGCCGCCTCTTTGGAAAAAAGCTCGATCTCTGTCTGCATTTTCCGGCGCATCTCTTCCCATTCTTTCTGACGGCTTGCCAACCCGCTCTTATTCTGCGGTGTATACCAGAAATGATGATCGTCCATCCGAAATTCCTGCTCAAGACAGACGATTTCCGCTTCCTCACATGATGTCAGAAGATAATAAAGTGCCTCTGCTGTCAGGACGCTCCGCTTCTCCTTCCACCGGCGGTATTTTTCTCTTCGAAAACTGTTCGGACGAATGTAAACAGCCTTTTCATAGAGATCATCCATGATGTTTTCTACGGCAATATCCGCTGCAAGATCCCACAGTCTCTGATCACGTTCTTTGCAGCTCCACAGATGGCAGAACAGGCAGTGCAGAATCTCATGAAGATACATGCGATTCAGCCGCACCCGGTCTTTCATAAAACTCTCTATCAGCCATCCCGAGGCTGCATACAGAAGTTTTCCGTCAGTTCCCATCGCACCTGTCTCACCGGAAACAACCGGTTTCAGCGCGCCGAATGCACTTTGCAGAAACCGCATCGCAACCGCCATTTCGTTTCTGGAATTTTTCAGGATATCTTCGCAGATTGCCAGTGTCTCTTCTTCTTTTTTTCTTTCCTCATGAACAAAATTTCCAAACTTGTCCCTGTACTCTTTTTTCACAGTTCAAATGCCTTTCTCTGTTTCCTGCCATGCCTGCCGAGTTCATTCATCAGAACACTTACCCATCTGGAATCACCGGAGCTCTGTGCCGTCTCCAGCATCTTTTCTGTCGTCTCCCTGTCAGGGGCAATTTCTTTTAATATTTTCTGCATGGCTTCGTATTCTTTCTTTTCTCCCAGAAGCGCGACCGCCTGCTGACTGTGTTCTTTTATATAGATAAGATATTTTTCGCGTGCCTCCCCGGTCATACTCATTGGGTACAGTATCCGGTCAAGTGCAAGATTCAGCACGATACGCTCCTGCTCCCAGGCAACAGCATACGGAAATAATTTGTCATACTCCAGCGCGTGAAGCCTTTTGTGTACAAAACTGTTCCGATAACGGATGCCACTTCCATGAACATGATTTTCGAGGATTCTTGCCGGTGTATTTTCCACACCTTCCTCAAAAAACTCCGGAAACCAGAAACGCCCCAGTTCCCCATCTGTTTTTATATCTACGCGCAGTGTCTCCGGCAATTCCGTAAGGAAATCACGTAGTGCAGACTGCCCGTTTTCATCTGTTTCCACTATAATCTGTTCCATCTTATGGCATCCTGTCAGTGCACCGGCACCGAGATCTTTCATTTCGCCGTAGAATTTCAGACGGCGAAGCTGAAAACAGTTGTAAAACGCATATCTGCCGATTTTACGCAGGAAGCGCGGAAGGCGGATTTCCTCCACCTTATTACCTGCGGCCTGCGGCATATCATCCGTTGGAATTTCTTCTGTCCCGTTTTCCGTACAGTAACTTCCGGTCTCTTTCTTTTTATTTAATTCTGACGCATCTATATGATCTGAAAAAAGATAGGCGCCAAGTTCTGTTACCGGAAATCCGTTCAACGTATCCGGAATCTCAACAATCCCGTCATATCCGAATACACGATTGACACAGATTCCTGTTTTGTTTCTTTCATATAAATAAATCATTCTTTTTCTCCCAGACGGATCTTTTCCATCTGCTCCTGCATCTCCTCCGACATATGATCAAAAAGATAGGTTTTGCTGCTCTGCCGGCGCTGATGCCATTCTGCACGTGCGGCTTTTTCCGTATCTTCGATTTCTTTTTTCAGTCCCTGCGCTGAAATTCTGTGTGCACCCTGCCCCATGATGATGACCTGCTCCAGGCCATCCGAAGTTGCTACCGTCACCTGATACTGCCGTCCGATTTTATGGACAGTTTTTTCGATATACTGGTCGGCTGTCTCCGCTTCCTTCGTATAGACCACATAAATATTATGATATGGGATGACTTCTTCCCTGTGTCCTTCCACCTTGTAAGCATCCAGTACAAGAATCAGTGTGCATTTGCGGTATCCCTGATAATTGCTCAGAATATCCATCAGCTTATCACATGCCGCATGAATATTTTCTTTTGCAAGCTCGTTTAATTCTTCCCATGAAAAGATAATATTATAACCATCAACCAGCAGGTATTCTTCTTTACGCGGCTTGCCGGCTTTATAGTGTGTCATCGGTACAGATGCATGAACGGTCTTTTTCTGGAAAGCACCGCGGTCACGTTTCACCGGACCGAAGGTACGTTCAAAGATTGCCTGCAGCTCTTCCTCCTCCGCATAACTGCCGCTATAGGAAAAACTCTCGGATTTTTTTCCGGACTTTCCACTGTTTCTTCTGCTCTGCGCCGGATTATCCCCCTGTGAAAGTCCTGTATCCTCATTTTCCACATTTTCATACCAGTTCTCACTGTCCAGTGCATCCATATCCACACCGCTCTGCAGATGCATATAATCTTCCACCTGATCCCATGGCACAACGAATCCGGCACCATGTGCACAGAAAACAGAACCGGTCGGATTCTCCAGATCAGCCTCCGGGTCATAGCCCGTATTCAATACGATCTCATCCTGATTTCTGCACGGCGCATAACCTTTCAGATTACAGAAAAGTTTACCCGTTCCATGTGTATATGCGATCACTTCTTTCTGATAATCCCGCATCTGTGAAACGGCTGCTGTGCCTTTCAGAATTGCCACCTCACCATCCGTCTCCGGTGATTCGAATGTTCCCTGCATCTTCTGTACATCGGTCATTGCACGGCCGATCATCTCCACCGGTACTTCCAGTCGGAATTCATAATACGGCTCCAGAAGGATACTCTTTGCCTTCCGCAGTCCCTGACGTACTGCACGGTATGTCGCCTGACGGAAATCACCTCCCTCTGTATGTTTGGCATGTGCCCTTCCGGTCAGGAGTGTGATCTGCACGTCGGTAAGCGGTGAGCCGGTCAGAACTCCGATGTGCTCTTTTTCTTCAAGGTGTGTAAGGATCAGTCTCTGCCAGTTACGCGCCAGCACATCTTCACTACATGCTGTAAAAAACTGGCATCCACTGCCCGGTTCTCCCGGCTCGATCAGAAGATGTACTTCTGCATAGTGGCGAAGTGGCTCAAAATGACCCACGCCCTCGACCGGTTCTGCGATCGTTTCTTTATAAACAATACTTCCTGCTCCGAATTCCACTGCCACATGAAAACGGTCCCAGATCATTTTTTTCAAAATTTCAATCTGTACTTCTCCCATCAGCTGTGCGTGGATCTCACCCAGCTGACTGTCCCACAAAATATGCAGCTGCGGTTCCTCTTCCTCAAGCTGGCGCAGCTTCTGAAGCATCTGATGTGGATCACAGTCATCCGGAAGGATAATCTGATAGTTGAGAACCGGTTCCAGTACAGGGAGTTCTGATTCGCTTTCTGCTCCAAGACCCTCACCCGGATAAGTTTTTGTGAGACCTGTCACTGCACAGACAAGACCAGCCTCTGCTTCCTGCGTTGTCTCATATTTTGCCCCGGAATACAGACGGATCTGATCCACTTTTTCTTCCCACGAGGTTTCTTTCACTTTTCTACCCGGCAGACTTTGGCCCACACCTTCCGATGAGAGCAATGTCTTTACTTTCAGGCTTCCGCCCGTGACCTTCATATACGTAAGACGGTTGCCCTGCTCATCCCGGGCAATCTTGAAAACTTTTGCGCCAAAAGATTCCTGACGCTTCGGTTCTTTCGTATACGTGCGAAGTCCGTTCAGAAATTCTTCCACGCCTTCCATTTTCAATGCGGAACCGAAAAAACATGGGAAAACTTTCCTCTGTGCGATAAGCACCGCACTCTCCTCCACAGTCACTTCGCCGGTTTCCAGATATTTTTCCAAAAGCTTCTCATCACAGACTGCGATGTTTTCCATCTGCTCCGATGACAAAGTATCTTCTGCGCCTTCTGTTTTTCCGAAATCCACACAGTTTTCATGAAGGCGATTTTTCAGATCTGCGAGGAGTGCATCGTGATCTGTCTCCTGCTGATCCATTTTATTTATAAATAAAAACGTCGGAATCTGATATCTTTCCAAAAGTCTCCACAATGTCATTGTATGGCTCTGTACCCCATCCATACCATTGATCACAAGAATCGCATAATCAAGTACCTGCAGCGTACGCTCCATCTCCGCCGAAAAGTCGACATGTCCCGGAGTGTCAAGCAGTGACACTTCCATATCGTCTGTTTTCAGCAGTGCCTGCTTTGAAAAAATCGTGATTCCTCTTTCTTTTTCGAGTTCATACGTATCCAGAAAGGCATCTCCGTGATCCACCCGTCCAATCTTTCGGATTTCACCGCACAGATACAGAAGCCCTTCCGATAAAGTTGTCTTTCCGGCATCGACATGTGCCAGAATTCCGATAACCAGTTTTTTCATTTATTTTTCTTCTTTCGATTTGTTTATTCTTTGATGTATAATGGTGCCAGTTTCTGCACGATCACTTCGCTGACGCGGATCAGCGTATCCAGCTCCTTGTCCTGATTGTTCAGATATGCATGGAAGCATCCCTGAATGCAGAACGACAGCATAATATCTTTTTCCGGATCATTTTGGTATTCCGGAAAGTTTTCTTTAATCAGACGTTTCAGTTCTGCTTCCAGACAATCTCCCAGATGGCTTTTTTCTGTACCGGAAAACAGAATATTGATCAGCGAATGATTGGATACCAGCGCGATATACAGATTTCTCGTAAACACATCCGGATCTTTAAACGGTGCCTCCTGCTGTCTGGAAATATTGGTCAGAACAGCCGTGATCGTCTCGGATTCAAGTGTCTGTGACAATGCATAGATATCCTCATAATGACTGTAAAATGTTGACTTGTTAATGCATGCCAGACTGCACAGCTCTCTCACGGTAATTTTTTCCAGCGGTTTCGCTGCGCGTAGTTCCAGAAATGCATTTCGAATTGCTTTTTCTGTTTTTTCTATTCTGATATCCATATGACTGTTCTCCTTTTCCGACAGTTTTTGAAAATCGTCGGTTATCCGCCACTTGTCCGAAATCGTCGGTAGACAGGCGGTGTTTTTCTTTTTATAGTATACTAAACTACACAACCAATGTCTATTATCTGCAAGGAGAATACTATGGATTTTTACGGATTTTATACAGGAAAAATTTTTGATGCCTACAAATATCTCGGCGCCCACACAGAAAAACAGGGTGTAACTTTTCATACGTTTGCCCCTTCTGCTTCACGCATTGCCCTGATCGGAGAATTTAATGACTGGCAGGAATGGGATATGAACAAAGTATCTGACGGAAATTTCTGGGAATGTTATGTTCCACAGGCAAAAGCCGGACAGATGTACAAATACCGCATTTATGACCGAAGTGGAAATGCTGTGGAGCACTGCGATCCATATGGCTTCGGTATGGAACTCCGTCCGAACAGCGCCTCCATCATCCGTGATATGAACAAATACAAGTTTAAAGACAGCCAGTGGATGCAGAACCGCAGTGACTGCCGCAAAAAGCCTCTCAATATTTATGAGATCCATTTCGGTTCTTTCCGCAAGCCTTCTGACAAAGCGGACGACTGGTACAACTATGAAGAAATGATCGACATCCTGATCCCTTACCTTGTTAAAAATGGATATAACTATCTGGAGATCATGCCGCTGAATGAATATCCGTGTGACGAATCCTGGGGCTATCAGGCAACCGGATTTTTCAGCCCGACTTCCCGCTACGGAACCGCGGATCAGCTAAAAGCATTTATTGATGCATGTCACAGACACGGAATCGGTGTACTGATGGATTTTGTTCCGGTACATTTTGCCGTAGATTCCTACGGGCTTGCAAACTATGACGGAACGGCTCTTTTTGAATATCCAAATTCCGCTGTCGGTGTCAGTGAATGGGGAAGCTGCAATTTCATGCACTCCCGCGGAGAAACAAGAAGCTTTCTACAGTCCTGCGCCAACTACTGGATCAGTGAATTTCATATGGACGGTATCCGCATGGATGCGATCAGCCGTGCGATCTACTGGCAGGGCGATCCGGCACGTGGTGTCAACCTGAATGCAGTGGAATTTCTCCAGTATATGAATCAGGGACTGAAAGGAATGCATCCTTCCGTCATTCTCGCTGCCGAAGATTCCACTTCTTTCCCGAAAGTAACTGATCCGGTCGATCAGGGTGGTCTTGGCTTCGATTATAAATGGGATATGGGATGGATGAATGACACCCTGAATTATTTCCGCACCGCACCGGAATACCGCCCGGAAAATTATCATAAGCTCACCTTCTCTATGATGTATTATTATGATGCCCGCTTTCTACTCCCACTCTCCCACGATGAAGTGGTTCATGGCAAAGCGACGATCATGCAGAAAATGAGCGGTGATTATGAAAATAAATTTCCACAGGCACGTTCGCTGTATATGTACATGTATGCACACCCGGGTAAAAAGCTGAATTTTATGGGAAATGAGATCGGTCAGTTTCGTGAATGGGATGAAAAAAGGGAACAGGACTGGATGCTCCTGGATTATCCGGCTCATGATGCTTTCGCACATTTTATGAAAGATCTGAATAAACTGTATCTGGAGCATTCCGCCTTCTGGGAAAAAGATTATGAGGCTGACGGTTTCCGATGGATAGACTGCCATCAGGAAGGACGCTGTATTTATGTCTTCGAACGAAGCAGTAAAAAAGAGCGCATCCTCTCTCTGTTTAATTTCTCTGATCAGGAACAGATATATGAACTGAAACTTTCTGATACGCAGAAATTAAAAGAACTTCTAAACAGCAATCTGGCCGTTTATGGCGGCACACAAAAACGCAAAGGTGCTGCAAAAACAATCAAAGACGGCAGAATCCTTCTGACTCTGCCGCCGTATTCCTCTGTATATTATCTTGCGGAATAAATTTTACCCCCGGTTCAATACCGGGGGCTGTTCTTATGCCTGACTTGTCTATTTATTCTACCAGTACAATTCCATATACTTCTCTGCTTCTTCGTTTGATAAAGAAAATTCTTCGATAATATTCTTAGTTGCCTCCTCCCGGCTCAGCTTGAACTTCTTACAGGTTTTAATTGTACCACCAATCATTCCTTCCTCTCTTCCTTCTTCTCTTCCACGTACAACACCATCGTCAAATATCATCTGTCCGATTCTTGTCATAGCAACTACCTCCTTTACCTTCTCCAAATCCTTTCCTTCCAGGAATTTATCTGCCAGTGTATACAACATTGCCATTGTTTTTTCTGCTGTGATACTCTTTTCTGTTTTGCTTAATTTCAACGATTCCAATATGACATCCTTGCGCGATTTCCCACTGCTCATTAACGGTGTCAATGCAAGCTGTGCAAAATCTTCTTCTGTGAATATCTCACCATTTTTCTGCTTTTCTTCCAGCCGTTTCAGGACTGTATCAGCCTTTTTATCTGCGAGATATATCGGAATCACCCGATAAACATATGCACCACAATCCATTTCCGTAATGGTATGTTCGATTCCTCCTGAATATATCACATATGTAATTACATTCTTCCCCGCTTTGTGAGACAATACACTTTCATATGCCCGAAATCTGCGCAGATCTTTTTTACCGGAATCTGTTGTCTGAAATTCTATATGGATATAAAAATCTCCTGTTGTAAGAAACGTAAAATCCATATATAAAGAATGAATCGTCAGTTCTACCAATTCCGTAATTCCTGTTTCTACAAACTCATAGTTAATTCCCAAGGTCTTCAGAATCGTATCACGGAAATACTCAAAACCCATTTTCAAAATCGCATCTTCATGTTTTATATTTGCCATGAGGCTTCCTTTCTTTCTTCGTTCAGTATCGTATGCTTTTGTATTTTGAAAATGTCTTTGGTTTATTTTATGTTCATACAGAATTTATTTAGATTCTGTTATTTTATCATTTGTAATATGTAAAACCAGTTCCTCCTTTGGATTTATTGTAACAGAAGCTTCATTTCCGGGCAAATAAAACATTCATTAGCCAAAACAGCTTTTCGTAGTTTTTATAACCAAAAAAGGTACCATCCGGTGTTTGTTTTTCACCAGATAATACCTTTCATATATATTTTCCTATAATCTTCCGTAGCGTCCTGCAAGTTCCAGCATTTCTCCCCGCAGTTCTTTAGAAAATTGTCCTTCTTTCAAACGCCATTTCCAGTTCTTTCCAAGTGTGGACGGCTGATTCATTCGTGCGGAATTATCAAGTCCCAGATAGTCCTGCATCGGTATGATACAAAGATCAGCTACGCTCTGCATCACAAGGCAGATCAGATCGTCACAAAGTTCTTTTCCGGAATCATGGAAATTATTCAGATATTTGCGAACCTGTCTACGCTCCTGTGGTGTAATATTATCAAGCCATGATACCAGAGTCTCATTGTCATGAGTTCCTGTATAAACCACGCAGTTTCTCGGATAATTATGTGGCAGATAATCGCTTGCATTACCCGTATCGCGCTCGTCAAATGCAAATTCGATGACCTTCATATTCGGGTAGCCGCTTTCTTCGACCAGTCTCTTAACCGTGTCGGTCATATAGCCGAGATCTTCTGCAATGATCTCACGATGTCCGAGTTTTTCTGAGATCGTACGGAACAGCTCGATTCCCGGACCTTTTTCCCACCAGCCGTTTTCTGCTGTCTTATCACCATACGGGATTGCATAATATTCATCAAATCCGCGGAAATGGTCGATTCGCACTACATCATACAGACGGAAACAATTTGCGATTCGTTTTACCCACCATTCATATCCGGAATTGCGATGCACCTCCCAGTTGTACAGTGGATTTCCCCAGAGCTGTCCTGTTGCGGAAAATCCGTCCGGCGGGCATCCCGCTACCTGTGTCGGGCAGTTTTTCTCATCGAGTTTAAAGAGCCACGGACTTGCCCATGTATCAGCGCTGTCCATTGCCACATAAATCGGGATATCACCAATAATCCGGATCCCTTTTTCATTTGCATAAGCTTTCAGTTTCATCCACTGCTGGCGGAATTTGAACTGCATATACTCTTGGAATTCGATTTCAAAATACATTTCTTCTCTGTAATAATCAAGCGCATTCTGCCAGCGGAGACGGATGTCCTCAGCCCATTCGCTCCACGGAATACCGTCGAAGCGTTTCTTCACTGCCATAAAAAGTGCATAATCTTTCAGCCACCATGCCTCTTCTTCCTGAAATCTGCGAAATTCCGAATCCATGTATACGTTGCTGCGTTCATATGCTTTACGGAGCAAAATCATACGTCCTTCATATAATTTCGCATAATCAACGCTTGCTTCGTCTGTTCCGAAATCCACGCTCTCACATTCTTTTTTTGTCAGGACACCCTCTTTTATCAGTTCTTCCAGACTGATAAAATATGGATTTCCTGCAAATGTGGAAAATGACTGATACGGAGAATCGCCATAGCTTGTCGGACCAAGAGGCAGGATCTGCCAGTAACTCTGTCCTGCTTCTTTCAGCGCATCTACAAACTCATATGCTTTTTTGTCAAAGCATCCGATTCCATATTTTGACGGCAGACTGCTGACCGGAAGCAGCACACCGCATTTTCTTTTCTTTGCCATTCTCATTCCTCCCATATGTTTTTTGTAAACGCGGAAAACCAGGCGATGTTTCACGCCCGGTAATCCTGCATTATCCGTTATAGTTATTTTGTCATAAAAGAAGGTAAATCGTCAATGTTCATAATCGAGGGTTTATGTTAAATTTTGAAGATTTCCTCTTAATCCAGATGAAAAACCGGATGGAGATCCTTGCATACCGGACTGTTATCTGGATTTGTTTCCATAATATCTGCCATAAAATCCCACCATTTACGGTTGATTTCTGTGTCTGCACTCTCACTCCAGCGTTTTTCGTCCTCTATTTCTATATACCCAAATAATGTGAGTGTTTCTTTATCCAGAAAAATGGAATAATTTTTTCCGCCATATGCATGTATCATATCTTTCATTTCCGTCCAGAGCAGATTGTGACGTCTCTCGTATTCCTGTTCCTGTCCTTCATACAATTTCATTGTAAATGGTTTGATCATATCCGTACCTCCTGCATTTTTCACTATACAGAGAACCTGCCACTGACAGCTTCTCTCGCATACTTTGGCATAAAGTTCAGGACTGCTGTAGTAGCAGTACAGCAGTCCTGTTTCCAAGGGTTATTTATATTCTGACACGTATCCTGATTGAAAATGATACAGAAAGTCTTGGTCTTGGTTTTATGCCTGACTATTTAAAAACAGTCCTGAAAGAAATTGATCAACATTTTTCAGAACCTTTGTGCCTCGAAGACCTTGCTGATCTTACAGGAATCAGCAAATTTCATCTGGCACGTGAATTCAAAAAATACATTGGCATGCCGCCAAATGAATATCTTATTGTTACGCGTTTGAATCATTCAAAAACACTTTTAAAATATGAAGATAGATCTATAGAAGAAATTGCTTATTCCTGTGGTTTTCACCAGGTCAGCCATTATATCAATCTCTTTAAAAAGCACGAAGGCTGCACCCCGTTAAAATTCCGTAAAGAATGGCATGACAACTTATAAGGTAAAGAAATCGAAGCAGAACATCCGCTTATCGGAATCATCAATGCAAAAGCCAGTGCACCTATACATAATTTCATCTTTTATTTTACCTTTTTCTGCATATTTTTGAATATATTTTTTGCACTTGCGGGATACTACTTTCTGAATAGTGCTACTGTTCACTCCGTTCACAGCAACCTGGTCATAATTACTACTTATCATTATAAAGGAGCATTTATTTATGAAAAATAAAATCCCGCACAACTCTTCGCCTTTCAACCAGGAGAGCATTGATTCTTATGATTTTCTGTCAAATTCCGCATCCGCTCAGGACTGCACCGGCCTGATTCCTTCGGCTCCGGTAAATGAGGATGCGTTAACGTCTTATGAGACGGTTTATCATTATCTGCCTCCTCAGATCAAAAATGCCCAAAAGAAAACAGAAGACTGGAAACATCCGTAAACAAACTCAAAAGTCCCATAAGGTCATATCAGACCTCAGGGACTTTTGCTGTTTTATTTTTCAGCTGCTTTTGCAGCGTATTCGGTTGTCACAAGATCTTCGTATGATACGCGTTCATTCAGTTCTCCGGCATCCTCGAGAATATCCTCCAGAAGTTCAAAGCTTTCTTTTTCAAAAATCAGGTCAGATTTCCATGTATCCTGCTCATAATAACGTTTCACGATCGTCGTGACTATGTCGAGATCCGTTTCCGCAAACTGCGGTGCAATGACTTCGGCAATCTCTTCCGGTGTGTGGCTCTGCACATATTCCATGCCTTTCTGAAGTGCATTGGTGAACTTCTGGATAATCTCCGGATTTTTTTCCATGTAGCTGGTCTTTGCACTGTAGGAAGTGTATGGCACATAGCCGGAATCCACTCCCAGCGAGGCAACGACATATCCTGCCCCCTCTTTTTCCAGTGCGGTTGCCGATGGTTCAAATTCCACAGTGAAATCAGCTGTTTTATCTCCTGTAAAGGCAGCTGCTGTAGATCCGAAATCAATGCTCTGATCGATCGTCAGATCCTTCTGTGGATCAAGACCGTTTTTTCGAAGGATGTATTCAAATACCATTTCCGGCATGCCACCCTTACGTCCGCCAAGAACTTTCTTTCCCTTCAAATTTTCCCACTTAAAGTCCTGCATTTCCTCTCTTGCCACAAGGAAATTTCCCGCACGCTGGGTAAGCTGGGCGAAATTCACCGCCGGATCGGTTGCGCCTTCCTGATATGCGTAAATCGACGCTTCCGCTCCCATGAAACCGATATCTGCCTCGCCGGAAATCAGTGCAGTCAGAACTTTATCCGCCCCAAACCCGGTTACAAGTGTCAGGTCAAGTCCTTCTTCCGCAAAATATCCCTCTTCGATTGCCACATACTGCGGTGCATAAAAGATTGAGTGCGCCACCTCATTTAAAGTGACTTTTACAGGTTTCTCTTCTCCGTCTTTCTTTGCAGCAAAAGCCGTCATCGGCAGTGCAGTCACCGCCAGAACAATCGCTGCCGCCAGTGAGATCCATTTTTTATTTTTCATGTGGAGACTCCTTTACAGACTTCTTCTGTTAGGGTATGCAAAAGATAAGAAAGTGTGCTTTTATGCGTATATCATCATGGAGAAATACTGGGCAACTTGGTCAAAATCCGTTCCAAATCACATTCAGTGATGGGATATTACCAGTGAACAGTTACTATCAGTAACTTAAAACAAGGCTGCAGGAACTTCCTGCAGCCTTATCATTATTTCTCAATATCCTTCTCTTCGCCGTTCTTTACGTAATGCGTATCGTTTTTCACCGCCGAGCCATTCTGCCTTTTCCGCTTCTGTTTCTACAATCAGTCCCGGCACTTCCACCTTATTGTCATTCTCATCCAGTGCTACCATAACTTCATACGCACGGTTAATAATCTTACGGGTTCCATCAGCATCTTCTACGTAAGTATCGATTCTGACTTCCATAGAAGTCCGACCTACATATGTCATCTTCCCGATCAGTACAACCACATCTCCGAGATAAGCTCCCGCCTTAAAATTCAAATTATCCACACAGGCAGTCGTAACAATAGTGCCAGCATGACGACGGGCTACAATTCCTGCCATCTCATCAATCCACTGCATCAGCACACCACCAAAAAGCCTGCCGTAGCAGTTAATATGTTTTTTCATGATAAGATATGTATTTTCTGTTCGGGAATCTTCCACCCGCTTCATTTTACGCATTTATTATGCCACCACTTTCTGTTGATAATATTATACACTAACTTTCCGTATGCTTACATGTCGTTTTTCGAACAATCAATGTAGGTTCCATGATAATACGTTCCGGCTTCGCATCTTTGTCATTCAACTGTTTCAACATCAGATGCGCTGCCTTTTCTCCCATTTCATCTACATGCTGACTGATAGTTGTCAGTTCAATGCCATACATGGACGCCATTGCAATATTATCAAAGCTTACAATCGACAGATCTTCCGGAATACGGATTCCTGCATTTCTGCATCCATCCATAAAACCAATCGCAGTCATATCATTAACTATTACCATTGCACTTGGGCGTTTTTCCAATTTGCAAAAATCATCAGCCAGACTTCGTCCCGTCTCTAATTTCAGATCACTTTCAAATACAAAATTCTCTTCAAATGGCAGACCGTAGTTCTGCATTACCTGTCTGTATCCAGCAAAATTAAACTGTTCTGTTAATTTCAAAACTCCAGTTCTCTTTCAATATTATATTCGCTGTTTAAAACCATTACCATATAGCTATTGTCATTAAGGATTCTCTGAATATTGAATGCCAAATCCGCATAAAAAGGATTTCGTATATCTCCTAATATCAATGCAACTATGTTCATTTATAAAATCCATTACTTTTTTGCGAAGCTCTGGTCCAACTCCTTCATTTCCATTAATCACTCGAGAAACTGTCGATTTTGAGACGCCTAACATCTCTGCAACATCTGAAATGCCGTACTTTCCATTTTTCATGCATTTTCTCTTTGATTTTAACTCATGAATTTTCTTTTCGCAATAGCTATTCTGGTAATATTATCCATTATTATTGTCTAAGTTTAGGAGCTCTACTGTTCATCATCAAAATTACAATCAGAATAATTCCCTGAATCAAAGATCTTAAACCAGCAGCCATATTTAATGCCTGAAGAATATTAGTAATAAGTACTAAAACAAGTGAACCAAGTGCACCTCCAATAAATGTTCCCTTTCCACCAGTCAACTTTGTACCACCAATAACTACTGCTGCTATTGATAACATTATATAGCTACTAGCCATATTCATCTGTGCAGTAACCGCATATCCAACTAACATAAGTCCGGCAAATCCTGCCATAGCTCCGCCAAATATATATGCTAATACAATTACTTTTTTACTGTTAATACCGCAAAGATTTGCTGCATTTCTATTGTTACCCGCTAAGAATAATTTACGTCCATACCGACTTTTTCTTAAGAAAAAAACTTCCAATAAAATCAAAACAACAATTACTACCGTTGGTAAAATACGAAATGGTCCAACTAATGTTTTAGAAATTCCCTGCAGTTCCTTTCCAACCATAACCGAAGGCTGTCCTTTTGTTACCATTATTGAAAATCCATTCACAACATTTGACATAATCAAAGTCATAACTAACGGTACAACTTTTAATACCTGAACTCCCAGTCCATTAATTGCTCCAACTATTGCCCCATCAAAAGAGTTGCTGGAATCATCAAAATAAATGATAATACTCCTGAACCAACATTTATCATTGGTCCAAAAAGAGCTGTCATTTTTACCTGCGATTCTTCCATATATAAACATATCTGCGTTTCAGCCATATTTTCCATCCCATCTTCCGGGTATCTGAAAGCAGCTTTTCAAGGAAATTCTGAAGCGTTCGCTCTTCATATGGTTCAAGCTCAATTTCACTCGGATCATTGCCTTTTCGATTCTGTACCATGTCTTCTTCCCGGATGACTCCTGCATAATTTCCCATCGTGCCAATACTGACACTGCCCTCTTTCGGATAAATGACCGTACGGACGAAAGCAGTCTCCCTTCCCGGTCTCTTAAACAGTTTAAAGCAATCATAAATCCATACTTCTGCATAGTCTATACTGATTTCTCCACACCAGTCAGTTTCAATCGAAAATTCAAAAATATCATTATTATTTCTGAGATTCAGCAACAGAAACGTATACAGCATCTATGCGGACATATTTATCCAGTGCATCCGCATTCCATAAATATCTGGTTTCATCAGAACCGATACCCCATGTATCAAGTGCATTATATATAGTTCTTTTTGTTACGTTCTGTCCCTCATACAGAGTACTGCCATCCGTTGTAGACCTCTGATAGATTACAACACTCTTATAATTGCCATCACTGTCACTATCCGACTTGCCCGGTTTCTGGCTTCTCGCCATCGAAGACCACCTGATTCAGGATTTCCACCGCAATCATGGCATTGATTTCGTTATCCTCTGCCATCAAAATACAGCGGTTATTAAATATCTGACCAAAAAGTTTTCTTGCCAGTCAAAAATTTATCTTCTATAATATTTTTAATGATAAATCCCGCCAGTTTTTGTCAGATTGCCAAACCTTCCCGGGCTTTTCGTCAATCTGTCAAGAAACCTCCGAAATCTTTGTAAGATTCAACTCTGGATTCCTCCGGGAAATTCCAGTATACTGATAACAGTTCAAAACACGAGCAAAACTTACTTAATATTTTGGAGGGAATTTACAATGGCAAGTTTATCTTTACAGCACATTAATAAGACATATCCAAACGGTTTCGAAGCCGTTAAAGACTTCAACCTTGAAATCGAAGACAAAGAATTCATCATTTTCGTAGGACCTTCCGGATGTGGTAAATCTACTACACTTCGTATGGTAGCCGGACTGGAAGAGATCACCAGCGGTACCTTAAAGATCGGTGACAAAGTTATGAACGATGTAGAGCCGAAAGACCGTGATATCGCAATGGTATTCCAGAACTACGCTCTGTATCCTCATATGACCGTATATGATAACATGGCATTTGGACTGAAACTTCGTAAAGTTCCGAAAGATGAGATCGACAAAGCAGTTCGTGAAGCTGCAAGAATCCTTGACCTTGAGAAACTTCTTGATCGTAAACCGAAGGCTCTTTCCGGTGGACAGAGACAGCGTGTTGCTATGGGACGTGCAATCGTTCGTAATCCTAAGGTATTCCTTATGGATGAGCCTCTCTCCAACCTGGATGCAAAACTTCGTGTACAGATGCGTATCGAGATTTCCAAAATCCACCAGAGACTGGGTGCTACTATCATCTACGTAACACATGACCAGACAGAGGCTATGACTCTTGGTACCAGAATCGTTGTTATGAAAGACGGTGTTGTTCAGCAGGTTGATACACCTCAGAATCTCTATCAGAAACCGGGCAACCTCTTCGTTGCAGGATTCATGGGATCTCCGCAGATGAACTTCCTTGATGCCCAGATCAAAGAAAAAGGTTCCGACATTGTTGCAGTTATCGGAAATGATGAACTCGTTGTTCCGGCAGCTAAAGCTAAAGCACTCAAAGATGGCGGTTATGTAGGAAAGACCGTTGTTATGGGTATCCGTCCGGAAGACGTTGCAGATACACCGAACGGCTCCATGTCTTCTACCGTTAAGGTTTACGAGCTTCTTGGTGCAGAAGTATTCCTGTACTTCGATGTAAACGGCACACAGATCACAGCTCGTGTTGATCCGGCTACAAAAGCAAAAACAGGTGATCCGGTTAAATTCGATTTCAACATGGAAAAAACACATTTCTTTGATAAAGATACAGAACTGGTTATCACTAACTAAGATTCAATCAGAATATCAGACCCGGGGCAGTTTACCCCGGGTCCTTTTTTTCAGAAAGGATGATTTGATTTCATGTCCGTACAACGCACACTTCAAAAATATATGGATGACTGGAAACGCATCAGTCATCTCGACTTCTGCCTGCTTCTGGAGGACAATTCCGTTTTCGTTGCGACCTGCGAAAAAAGACTTCCATCCACGACAAAACTTGATGAATTCCGCCAGAGCACTGCACTCTGTCTGGCCAATACAACATACTGTCTGTACAAAGTTACCGAAAAGAGTGATGTTCCCTATCTTCTCGTCGTATGGGGAAGCGATGCTTCTGTCTCAACGATCGGTGAACTGGCTGTCTGCCAGATTCAAAGCATTCTGGAAGGTTTTTCCGAAAAAAATGACAAGAACTCTTTTATGCAGAAACTGCTTCTGGGAAACTATACAGAAGTAGAGGCTTTTAACCGTGCGCGCAAACTGCACATTTCCACCACTGCACGCAGGGCAGTCTTCCTCGTCGCAACCAGACAGTCGCAGGATGAACATGCTCTGGCAACGATCAAGAATATCTTTTCTGCACGCACGCACGATTTTATCACTGCGATCGACGACAGCGGCATCATCATTATTCGTGAACTTTCTTCTACGGAAACTTATGAGGATCTCGAAGATACCGCTCATATGCTGGTTGATATGCTCGGCGCAGAGGCCATGACACAGGCATGGGTTGCCTGCAGCAATACCGCCGATGATCTTAGAGAGCTTTCCAATGCATATAAAGAAGCACGTACTGCACTCGAGATCGGTAAGATCTTTTATGCCGAACGTGCTGTATTCGAATATCGTACCCTTGGTATCGGGCGTCTGATCTACCAGCTCCCTGTCTCCATCTGCGAGATGTTCATCGAAGAAATCTTCGGCGATGAGTCGCTGGATTCCATCGACGGTGAGACGCTGGCGATCATTCGCACTTTCTTTGAAAACAACCTGAATCTCTCCGAAACATCCAGACAGCTCTATGTACATCGCAATACGCTTGTCTACCGTTTCGAAAAGATCCAGAAAAAATTTGGTCTTGACCTCCGTACTTTCGAAGATGCCATGACCTTCAAACTGGCTATGCTTGTTGTCGGTTATCTGAAATCAAAATCACTTCAATAACATCAGATGCTCCGGCGGAAGATACAGATATGGCGGCAGATTTTTTTCATGTGGATCCCGGAAGTTTTCTTTCGGGCGCATCCACCAGAGGGCTGCTCCTTCTTCCATCCCCGGATTCCTGACCAGATACTGATGTTCAAATGTTGTTTCCACATATTCCGCCGCCTCGAAAGCAATACAGTTTTTATCTGCTTCCTGTGCCGGCCGGATCCAGTGTCCGCGGATGGCAACATGCGTCATATCTGATTCCACCTTCTGTGCAGTATGAAGTGATACACCCCAGTCAAGTGCAAACACTTCATGATCTCCCATTCTCTCAATTCTTGAACTGTTTTTGCAGCCGGTCAGTCTGGATGCTTCCAGAAGCTGTGGCTGTTCAAATAAATCTCTTGTATTTCCGAAAATCAGTGTCTTTCCCTCTTTCAGAAGCATCAATTCATTACAAAAACGAAATGCTTCATCTCTGCTGTGCGTTACCATCAGCATATCGCCCTGATACTGTTTCAGAAATTCCTGCATATCTTTCTGTAAAACATCCTTCAGATATCCATCCAATGCCGAAAATGGCTCATCCAAAAGGATCGCTTCCGGTTCTCCAATCATCATTCGGGCCAGTGCCACTCGCTGCTGCTGCCCACCGGAAAGCTGTGCCGGATAACGGTTCTCCAGCCCATCAAGCTGATATCGCTTCAGATAGTCACGTACCTTTTCTTCTTTTTGCGATTTTTCTCCACGATAGCCACAGAAAATATTGTCTTTAACCGTCATTGTCGGAAACAGTGCATAATTCTGAAAAAGATAACCGATCCTGCGTTCCTGTGGTTTCAGATTGATTTTCTTTTCGGAGTCAAACACGGTTCTTCCATTGATTACAATTTTTCCCTTATCCGGAGTTTCGATCCCGGCAACACAGCGGAGCGTCATGCTCTTTCCGCTGCCGGATGCTCCTAAGATTCCGGTTGCCGAAGTAGTGCTCTCAAATGCGGTCTTAAGAGAAAATCCTTTGAAATTTTTTTCTATATTTACCTGTAATGACATCAGATCCACCTTCTGCTCTTCATGCCTCTGCCTGAGACAATATTTATCAGTGCCACGATCACAAACGAGATCAAAACGATCACCACAACCCAGAAACCTGCCACATCATAATTTCCTGCGGCAGTTTCCACTGCAATCGCGACAGATACAGTCCTTGTCTTACCAAGAATATTTCCCGCCAGCATGGAAGTTGCTCCGTATTCGCCGATTGCCCTTGCAAATGCAAGTACGGTACCGGATGCGATACCCGGCGCTGCTGCCGGAACGATAACCTTCCAGAAAATCCTGCGGTCACTCATACCAAGTGTCTGTCCTGCATAGATAAGGTTTACGTCCACCTGCTCAAACGCGGCACGTGCGTTGCGGTACATCAGCGGAAAAGCAATGACTGCCGCAGCGATCACGCATCCTTTCCATGTCTGAACAACCTTGAAGTCAAAACTCTCCAGCAAAAATTTGCCGAATGGTCTGCGCAGACTGAAGATCAGCAACAGAAAAAATCCTGCTACTGTCGGCGGAAGGACAAGCGGCATCGTAAGAATGCCATCAAGAACCGCTCTTGATACCGGTTTCAGTTTCATGATCTTTCTTGCACAGAAAATCCCGAGAAAAAAGGCAATGACCGTCGCCACAAAACCGGTTTTTAAAGAAATCCACAGTGGACTCCAGTTAATTTCCTGTATAAATTCCATCATTCTTTCTGATTCCCTTGTATGCACAAAAAGGAGCTGACATATCTGTCGCCCCTTTTGTATGTAATTTTTGATTATTTTGTTTCTTCTGCTGCTTCTTTCTCATCATCTGCTTTGTACTGTGCAAATCCATATTCTTCGAATACTTTCATTGCATCATCTGTCTGAAGATATTCTAAGAAAGCTTTTGCTGCTGCAGCTTCGGAATCGGATGCTTCAGAATCAATTGTGAGCCCTGCCGGATAAAGAACCGGTGTTTCCAGAGAACCAGCCGGAGCTTCTGCGATAATGTCTACTTTGTCAGCAACGGAAGCTGCATCTGTTGCATAAACAATACCGATTTCGTTACTTCCCTCACTTACAGATGCAAGCACCTCTGTAACGTTCTTTCCTTCGTTGATCTCCATCTTGTTGACATCGTCTTCAATACCAAGATTCTTAAAGATTTCACGGGAGTACTGTCCAACCGGAACATCTTCGCCTGCAAGAGCAATGTTCTCTGCATCTGTGATGTTTTCGAATCCTGTAACTTTTGTCTCGCCATCCTTTGGTTTGATCAGAACGACTTTGTTTTCAAGAAGATCTACAACCGAATTTTTTTCTGCAAGTTTTTCATCTACAAGCGCATCCATCTGTTTGGTAGCTGCGGAGAAAAAGATATCACATCTGGAGCCTTCCTCAATCTGTGTCTGAAGTGTTCCCGAGCTGTCTGCATTAAAAAGAATATTTACATCCGGATATTTCTTATTGAAATCCTTCTGGATATCTTCCATTGCATTGCTTAAGCTTGCTGCGATAAATACATAAAGATCACCACTTGCATCCTCTGCGGCTGCTGCCTGTACGCTGCCTGCACTCATACCTGCCGCCATAGCACCTGCCAGCATGATCGTTAAATTTTTTTTCTTCATGATAAATCTCCCTTCTTTTCTGTACTCTTTCCAGTAATTTCATTACTGCGTTGATAATATTTTAACGGCACAGAAAATTTCTGTCAATTTATCCGACTTATTTTGCAATAGAACTTACCAATAAATCTTAAAGAAATTTTTATAGATTAATAATCCCAGTCGCCGCCCTCTTCATCGGTGTCATAACCTTCGTCTACATAATCATCGTAGGAAGAACCGTCAGAGCTTCCATCATCATAGGAGGAATCATCATAACTGCCATCATCGTAATTACTGTCGTCATAGCTGCCGTCATCGTAGCTTCCGTCATCAGAACTGTCATCAGAACTGTCATAGCTGCTGTCGTCATAACTGTCATCATAGCTGCTGTCATCATAACTTGTATCCTCAGAACTATCGTCAGAGGAAGATGTCTGCTGTGAATTTTCCTTTGTATCTTTTTCTTTCTTTTCAGAAAGACTCATATAACGAAGATATGCAACGGAACTCTCTTCGTCGTAAGCAAGAGAAGCTTTTTCCATATCGCCAAGGTTTACACTGTAAATCTGGTATGCATCACCGGATGCAGTCACAATCTTCATATCATACAGAGCAGATGCACCGGAAGTATCTGTTGTTGAATCTGTGCTTTCTTCACTGCTGTCTGATGCGGAAGAAGAATCTGCTGTGTAATACATCTGCACCTGTTCTGCCGCCTTTACAGAAGATTCTGACGGAATCAGGTTTTTGCCCCAGTCTTCTCCGCCGGATGTCATCAGATAGATTTCTCTGATATCGTTCTGAAGACTGTTGGTCAGGTAGATATATTTTGCCTGAGATGTTTTTACACCAATTACCTTCGGTGCCGGTGTAGAGGTCGGTACCGGTGTAACTGTTACCGGAACTTCGGTAGGTGTCGGAGTTGCTGCCGGTGTCGGAGTTACCTCAACGACACTTCCCTTTGATCCGCATCCTGCAAGTGCAAGAATCATTGTCATGCCAAGAACGGCGATGATATGTTTTGCTTTCATTATTTCCATCCTTTCCGGTCCCTGCGAGACCGTTGATACATTTTCTTGTTTATAAAATCACAGACATTATCCCACGTAATCCGCAAAAAGTCAAATTTCCAGCTTATCAGAGGAATTTTCTGCCCGCAAAATAACCCAGCACAAGGATACCAAGGACAATTCGATACCAGCCGAATGCTTTGAAGTCATGTTTCTTAATGTAACCCATCAGGAATTTGATTGCAATAATGGATACAAAAAATGCAACAACGACGCCTGTCACCAGTGTCAAAATCTCTGCCGGTGTGAAAGCGAAACCAAATTTTACAAGTTTCAGAAGGCTTGCGCCAAACATGACCGGAATCGCCAGGAAAAAGGTAAACTCTGCTGCTACTGTTCTTGAAGTCCCCACGAGGATTCCTCCGATGATCGTAGAACCGGATCGTGATGTTCCGGGAATAACAGAAAGTACCTGAAAGATACCGATCTTGAATGCAGTACCGAAGCTTAACTCTTCAAGGGATGTACATACCGGTTTTCTTCTTTTATTGTAGTTCTCTAGCAGAATGAAGATTACACCGTATACGATCAGGGCAATCGCAACTACTACATAATTATTGAATTTTTCTTCGATAATATCATTAAACGGAAGCGCGATCACGATTGTCGGGATACATGCTACAAGAATCTTGAACCACAGAATCCATTTATCCTTGTCACAAAATTTTTCGACAAATGTCAGTGCCATACGGGATACCGGATTCATACGGTTAAGTTCTTTACGTTTTTTCGGTGAAATCTCCCTTATGTAAAATGGCCACAATTTGCTCCAGTACAAAACAACAACCGCAAAAATCGCGCCAAGCTGGATCACCACAAGGAAAAACTCCTTAAATTCCGGTGTCATTTCCATCTTGATAAATTCATCGACAAGAATCATATGTCCGGTACTGCTGATTGGAAGCCATTCCGTAATACCCTCGACGATTCCGAGTATCACAACTTTTATAAATTCCAGAACACTCATTTTTCTTTCCTTTCTCTGTCTTATTTTTTCATTACAATACCTACGAATTGTTTCCTTCCACAATTCATACTTTATCAGTATATTACAGTTTTCATGGTTCGTAAACCTCTCCACGGGTTTTCGTTCAAAGTTAAAGTTTTGTTTAGATTTTTCCTGTAATATCTGTGATTTTTTCTAAGCAAAAACCGGAGAAACAGTTTCGTCTCTCCGGTCGTAAAGTTACTTTTATTCTTTTATCTGTCTGCGATCGTTGCAATATCGATCAGTGTCAGGTTGTGAAGGTCTGTGTTCTCAAGGCTGGTTACAAGTGCTTCTGCTGTATCCAGACTGGTAAGAACATTGACACCTGTCTCGATCGCATTTCGGCGGATCACGAAACCATCTTTCTGATGTTCCACACCCTGCGGCGGTGTATCAATAACAACGTCGATCTTATGTCCGAGGATGAGATCCATAAGGTTTGGTGCCGGCTGTTCCAGTTTATTTGTACGGATTGCTTTGATTCCGTTTTCTTTGAGAACTCTTGCAGTTCCTCTTGTTGCATAAATACGGTATCCGAGAGCCTCAAAACGTCTTGCGATCGGAACAACTTCCTGCTGATCCTCATCCTTGACAGTAATGATCATGTTTTTGTATTTCGGAAGTTTGATTCCGGCACCAATGAAAGCTTTATAAAGAGCCTCATTGAAAGTCTCTGCAATACCAAGGCATTCACCGGTGGATTTCATTTCCGGTCCAAGGCTGATATCTGCACCGCGGATCTTCTCGAAGGAGAATACCGGCATCTTGATTGCGATATGTTTTGCCTCCGGCTGAAGTCCAGGTTCATATCCCATATCTTTCAGTTTATATCCAAGAATAACCTTTGTTGCCAGCGGCACGATCGGAATTCCTGTTACCTTGCTGATGTATGGTACGGTACGGCTGGAACGCGGGTTTACTTCGATAACATATACTTCTTCACCGCATACGATGAACTGAATATTGATCATACCGATTACATGAAGTGCTTTTGCCAGACGACGTGTATATTCCGCAATCGTATCTTTGGCTTTCTTACTGATCGTCTGTGCCGGATATACGGAAATACTGTCTCCGGAATGGATACCTGCACGCTCTATATGCTCCATGATACCAGGAATCAGAATGTCATTACCGTCGCATACAGCATCGACCTCGATTTCTTTACCCATCAGGTATTTATCAACAAGGATCGGATGTTCCTGTGCAATCTGGTTGATGATTCCGATATATTCTTCTACATCCTCATCGCTGACCGCAATACGCATACCCTGTCCGCCAAGAACGTAGGAAGGACGTACAAGTACCGGATATCCAAGCTCGCTGGCTGCTTTTTTTGCTTCTTCGGCAGTAAAGACGGTATGTCCCTTCGGTCTCGGAATCTGGCACTGCTCAAGAATTTCATCGAACAGCTCACGGTCTTCGGCCGCATCTACATCTTCTGCAGATGTTCCAAGGATTTTTACTCCCATTTTCATGAGTGCTTCGGTAAGTTTGATTGCAGTCTGTCCACCGAACTGTACGACTGCACCATCCGGTTTCTCAATATTTACGATGTTTTCCACATCTTCCGGTGTCAGTGGCTCGAAATACAGTTTGTCCGCGATATCGAAGTCGGTGCTGACAGTTTCCGGGTTGTTGTTTACGATAATTGTTTCGTAGCCTTCTTTTTTGAATGCCCAGGTACAATGTACGGAGCAAAAGTCGAATTCGATACCCTGTCCGATACGGATCGGTCCGGAACCAAGAACAAGGACTTTCTTCTTATCATGAGCAGCTACTGCTTCGTTTTCCGTATCCGGTCCGCCATATACAGAGTAATAATATGGTGTTGCGGCAGCAAACTCAGCTGCACAGGTATCTACCATCTTGTAAGCGGCTGTGATCTTGTATCCCTGACGAAGTGCCTTGATATCGGCTTCTGTTCTTCCACAGAGGTTTGCGATCACGTAATCCGGAAATTCCATGCGTTTTGCTTCCAGAAGAAGTTCCTCCGTAAGCGGCTGAGTTTTAAGTGCCTGTTCCATCTCTACAAGGATTGCAATCTTGTCGATAAACCAGCGGTCGATCTTTGTGATTCTGTGAATGTATTCTTTGGAAATATCTCTTCGGATTGCTTCTGCAATCTTCCAGATACGACGGTCGTCTACAACTGCCAGTTCTTCAATCAGCTCACTTTCATCAAGATCTGTAAAGTCATAGGACATAAGGCTGTCTACATGCTGTTCCAGAGAACGGATAGCTTTCATGAGCGCGCCCTCGAAGTTGTGACAGATACTCATAACTTCACCGGTTGCTTTCATCTGAGTTGTCAGGGTTCTCTTTGCAGTAATAAATTTATCGAATGGAAGTCTCGGAATCTTAACTACACAGTAATCAAGCATCGGCTCAAAACTTGCATATGTTTTTCCTGTAATAGCATTCGGAATTTCATCCAGTGTATAACCCAGGGCAATCTTTGCAGCAACTTTGGCGATCGGATAACCGGTAGCCTTACTTGCCAGTGCGGAAGATCGGCTTACACGTGGATTTACCTCGATAACACAATACTCAAAGCTCTCCGGATGAAGAGCATACTGTACGTTACATCCACCTGTGATTCCAAGCTCTGTAATAATGTTCAGTGCGGAAGTACGAAGCATCTGGTATTCTTTGTCACCCAGTGTCTGGGATGGGGCAACTACGATAGAATCACCGGTATGTACACCAACCGGGTCAATGTTTTCCATGTTGCAGACTGTGATACAGTTGCCTGCACTGTCACGCATAACTTCGTATTCGATTTCTTTCCATCCTGCGATGCAGCGCTCTACCAGAACTTCTCCTACTCGTGAAAGACGGAGACCGTTTTCGAGGATTTCTCTGAGTTCGAATTCATTGTTTGCGATACCGCCGCCACTTCCGCCGAGTGTGTAAGCAGGACGGAGAACGACCGGATAACCGATGGTTCTGGTGAATGCCACACCATCTTCTACAGTTGTTACGACTTTTGATGCCGCAACCGGTTCACCAATCTTTTCCATGGTATCTTTAAATTCCTGACGGTCTTCTGCTTTTTTGATGGTTTCTGCAGTGGTACCGATCAGGCGTACGTTATGTTCTTTAAGAAAGCCTTTTTCTTCCAGTTCCATAGCAAGATTCAGACCCGCCTGTCCGCCAAGAGTCGGAAGTACGCTGTCCGGCTGTTCTTTCAGGATGAGCTGTTCTACAACTTCTACTGTCAGAGGCTCAATGTAAACCTTATCTGCAATGTCTTTATCTGTCATGATCGTCGCAGGGTTGGAATTCAGAAGAACTACTTCCATGCCTTCTTCTTTCAGAGAACGGCATGCCTGTGTACCTGCGTAGTCAAACTCTGCCGCCTGACCGATGATAATCGGACCGGAACCAATTACAAGAACTTTATGTATATCTTTATTTCTCGGCATGATCTGTTCCTCCCATCATTTTCATAAATCTGTCAAACAGGTAGCTGGAATCCTGCGGTCCCGGGCATGCTTCCGGATGGAACTGAACGGTAAAGATGTTCTTTCCTTCGTAAGCCATTCCTTCATTTGTACCATCGTTTACGTTGATAAATGCAGGTTTGGCAATGCCCTTTTTCTCGAGGGCTTCTGCATCTACCACATAGCCATGGTTCTGTGAAGAAATGTAAACGCGTCCTGTTTCAAGGTCTTTTACCGGATGGTTGCCACCACGGTGTCCGTATTTCATCTTATGTGTATCTCCGCCTGTTGCAAGAGCCATAAGCTGATGTCCGAGACAGATTGCAAAAATCGGTACATCAGATTCGTAAAGTTTACGGATTTCTTCTATAATAGTGGTACATTCTTTCGGGTCTCCGGGGCCATTACTCAACATGATTCCGTCCGGAGCATCTTTCAGGATCTCTTCTGCCGGTGTCAGTGCCGGATAGATTGTCACCTGACATCCTCTTTCGTTCAGGGAACGGGCGATGTTGCGTTTTGCGCCAAAGTCCATGAGTGCTACTTTAGGTCCGTTACCTTTGAGTACTTCTTTTTCTTTGCAGGTAACCTTTTCAACTACTTTTCCTGTTGTATATGCTTTTAAGCGGGGGATTATTTCGTCTAAATCATAATTTTCATTGACAGTGATCATACCATTCATGGTACCTTTTTCACGAAGGATTTTGGTGAGAGCACGGGTATCAATACCGGCAATACCCGGAATATCATGTTTTTCAAGAAAATGCTGAATTGTGTCCACGCTTCTGAAGTTGCTTGGAACACGTGATAATTCACGAACGATAAAACCATCAATCCATGGTTTTCTGGATTCCTGGTCCTCATAACAAATACCATAGTTACCAATTAGAGGGTAGGTCATGCAAACGGCCTGTCCTGCATACGACGGGTCAGTCATTACTTCAAGATATCCGGTCATGGATGTGTTAAAAACGATTTCACTGATGACTTCTCTTGTCGAACCGATGCTTGTTCCTTTAAATACATGGCCATCTTCTAATATCAGAAATGCTTTCATATAATCTCCCTTTCTCTTGTTTTATCCTAAATCTTCAAAATTGTATCACAAGAGTTTTTGTTTTTCAACAGGTTAAAGCACTAAAAATAATTAAGTTGTTCAAAAAAACTTTGTTCTGGTGATTGATTGAGTAAATTGTTGCTTTTGCAAGTATTATTAAAAAAATTTAATTTTTTTTATTTTTTCTATTGACATTTAGGTTTTGTTGCGTTATTATAAACAGGCAGTCGACGAGAGCGACTGATTCATAATGAAATGCAGGAGTGGCGGAATTGGCAGACGCGCAGGCTTCAGGTGCCTGTGGTCGCAAGATCGTGTGGGTTCAAGTCCCATCTCCTGCATTCTTTTTTTATTTCGGGAAATCTTCTTATTTACTGAGGATTTCCCGATTTCTATTGTCTTGAAATGGTATAATTTTGTGGTCACTCGTGGTCACTTTTTTGTAGCACTGATCTTGAACTGATTTCTCGTTTGTTTTCTTTGTATTAAAATCCAACGCACTCTCAATTTGTCTGTTCGTCGCTTCTTCACCAAATCGATTGTAACAATAACACGCATATGTTGTTCTTACGTCTGCATGTCCAACTTGTTTTCTTATTTCATTGATATTCACTCCACCATCTATCAACGCAGAAACATATGTCTTTCGAGCTTTATGAATACTTTTATGTTTAATCGAAACAGCAGACAAGCACCTGTCTAATTGATAAACAACTGCTCTCGCTTTTATTCTCTCTCCATTTTTCACAAATAAGAATTCCTGCTGTGATTCTCCATTGATCTCATTAGCATTCTGAATCCTTTTTATGATTTCTTTTGCTTCTGGAACAAGATATACATATCTGTCTCCTGCATCAGATTTCGTATAACCCACAACCTTATGTGCTGAAAGATGATACTCTCCATCATCTCGGAAAGCATATTCCTTTGTTTCCTGACAATGTACGTGTAATTGTGACCTTTCCAAATCAATGTCCTTATACCGTAAAGCTACGAGTTCTGCTTTTGTCAATATAAGTCTAAAAAAAATTTGCTTTTAATTGGCAGTGGACAGGGTATTTCCATGTATTTCACCAAATGTTGATATTAAAAGCTAACATTAACTAATCTCCCTTTTTTACCACAGATAAATTCCTATAATGAAAGGCAGAAATCGCATGCGATTTCTGCCTTTTGCATTCTCAATATCCTTCTCTTCGACGTTCTTTACGTAATGCATAACGCTTTTCTCCGCCAATCCATTCTGCTTTTTCAGCCTCAGTCTCCACAATTAATTTCGGCACTTCCACTTTATTATCATTTTCATCCAGCGCAACCATGACTTCATACGCACGATTGATGATTTTGCGTGTTCCATCAGCAGCTTCTACGTAAGTATCGATTCTGACTTCCATAGATGTTTTTCCCACATAAGTCATCTTTCCAATTAATACAACGACATCTCCAAGATAAGCTCCTGCTTTAAAATTTAGATTATCTACGCAGGCAGTTGTAACAATAGTACCTGCATGGCGACGGGCTACAATTCCTGCCATTTCATCAATCCACTGCATCAGCACTCCTCCAAAAAGGCGTCCGTAACAGTTAATATGTTTTTTCATGATCAAATATGTATTTTCTGTTCGAGACTCTTCCACTCGCTTCATTTTACCCATTCAAACGCCATCACTTTCTGCATAGACTGATAATCCTACTTCTTCATGCCTTATTAATACACAGGTGAAATTATTTCTGCTCTTTGCATAATATGATTCCACCTGCTTAATTTACCGAAAACCTCAACTAATGCAGGTCAGTTTTTATCATTTACCTAAATACCCTCCATCGACTGGAATGACCGCCCCAGAAATATACGCTGATGCATCAGAAGCCAAAAATACAGCCAGCCCTTTCAGATCTTCGCCAGTTCCCCATCTGCCGGCGGGAATCCTGGAAGTTATTTCCTGATACTGTTTCGGATTCTTTTCTTTAATATCCTGCGTAAGTTTTGTTGCCATATAGCCAGGTGCAATAGCATTTACATTTACACCTGACCTTGCCCATTCATTTGAAAGAGCTTTTGTCAACTGAGCAATTCCTGCTTTTGATGCGGTATATGCCGGAATACGTTCACTACCAAAAAAAGAAGTCATAGAGGCAATGTTGATGATCTTGCCATACTTATGTTCAATCATTACCTTTCCTACCATCTGTGATAAATAGAACACCGCACTTAGATTAATGGATATTACACGTTCCCATTCCTCAGCCGGAAAATCAACCGCGTCACTGCGAAACTGAACCCCTGCACCATTAACAAGAATATCTATTCTTCCATCAAACAGTTCCATACATTTATTAAATATAGATGTAATTTCCTGTCTGTCTCCGAGATTTCCTGTTACTGCATATACATTTGCACCGTGTACATTCATCTCTTCCGCTGTCTGCACTGCTGATCTGAAACTGCCGACCAGAATAACTTCGGCACCCGAATCATGCAATGCTTCCGCAATACTTCTACATAATCCACGTCCACCACCTGTTACAATGGCTTTTTTACCTGTTAAATCAAGTTTCATTTATCACTCTTTCTGCCTTCTTTTTCTGTATGTAAAATGTCGGATTACTTGCAGAGTTCAAATAGTACTGCCAGGCCCTGTCCGCCACCGATACACAGTGTAGCTATTCCATAACGTTCGTTACGTCTTACCATTTCATTCATAAGCTTGATGGTGATGATACAGCCGGTTGCTCCTATTGGATGGCCCATGGAAATTCCACTGCCATTTACATTTACTTTATTAATATCAAGACCAAGTTCTCTGATGCATGCCAACGTCTGGCTTGCAAATGCTTCATTTAATTCAAACAGGCCTATATCAGCCAGGGTAAGTCCGGTCTTTTTCAAAAGTTTTCTGACTGCCGGCACAGGTCCAATTCCCATATATGCAGGATCTACACCTGCTGCTGCCGCTTCAACTATCCTGACAATCGGTTTCTGACCACGTTTCTCTGCTTCTTCTGCTTTCATCAAAACAACTGCCGCACCACAGTCATTAATTCCTGATGCATTTCCTGCTGTTACTGTTCCATCTTTTTTGAATGCAGGACGGAGTTTTTCGAGTTTTTCAAGAGTTGTATTGTCGCGGATATATTCATCTGTATCAAAGATTTTTGTTTCTTTTTTATTTACTTTGACTTCCAGAGGAATGATCTCATCTTTGAATTTTCCCTCATCCCTTGCCTTCGCTGCACGCTGCTGGCTCAGAAGAGCATATTTATCCTGATCTTCACGGGAAACATGATATCTTTCTGCAACATTTTCTGCTGTAATTCCCATATGATCTCTTGTAATAGGATCTGACAAAGCTGTAACCAGTCCGTCTTCTACTTCACCATGTCCCATACGATATCCTGTCCGCATCTTACGGATATAATATGGAATATTATTCATACTTTCACCGCCGCCTGCAACTGCGATTTCACAGAATCCCTCGTCGATCTCCATTGCCGCTGTAACGATTGCCTGAAGTCCTGATGAACATAATCTGTTTACGGTAAGTGCTGTAGCTTCATATGGAATTCCTGCTTTAATTGCGCTGACACGCGCCATAAATGCATTTTCAGCAGCCTGTCCGACACAGCCCATAACAACTTCATTTACATCTTCCGGTGCAACCTGGCCCCTTTTCAAAGCTTCTTTAATTGCGATTCCGCCAAGATCTGTAGCTTCCAGATTCTTAAGTGATCCTCCAAAACTGCCAATAGCTGTTCGGGCACCTGAAACGATTACTATATTTTCTTTCATAATTTAGCCCTCACATTTTTCAACGTACATGGAAATTCCCTGCCCACCGCCGATGCACATGCTGATCATTGCATTCTTCTTATCTGTACGCATCAGTTCATACATTACCTTAACTGTAAGGATACAGCCTGTTGCTCCGATTGGGTGTCCGATAGAAATACCACCACCATAAATATTAACTTTGTCCATATCCAGTCCAAGATCTCTGCTGACAGCTACTGCCTGGCTGGCAAATGCCTCATTGATCTCAAACATATCAATGTCTTTAAGGTTCAGGTTCAGCTGTTTTGCAAGTTTTTCACTGGAAAGTTTCGGTGAATAACCCATTAACTCTGCATCAAATCCGGCAACTGTCCAGCCTTTGATGACAAGTTTCGGAATAACACCAAGTTCTTCTGCTTTTTCTCTTGACATAACAACAACTGCTGCTGCCGCATCATTAAGACTGGAAGAGTTTCCTGCTGTAACTGTGCCACCTTTTACGAAACATGGACGGAGTTTTGCAAGTTTTTCCATAGTCTGTCCTTCTCTCGGACCCTCGTCTGTATCAAAAATTGTTACATTGCCCTTGCGGTCTTTCAGTTCTACCGGAACAATCTCAGCCTTAAATTTACCTGCTTTGATTGCTGCGCATGCTCTCTGATGGCTCTGCATCGCAAAAGCATCCTGCTCTTCTCTTGTTACATCGTATTTAGTTGCAACGTTTTCTGCAGTTACACCATTGTGATTTCCATCCAATGGCCAGGTCAGGATATCGATGACTCCATCCTCGAATACTTTGTGTCCCATACGTGCACCCCAGCGGGCATCTTTTACATAATATGGAAGCTGAGAAATATTCTCTGCACCACCAGCAACAACTACATCAGCAAATCCTGTCTGGATCTCCATAACAGCATCTGCGATGGACTGCAAGGAAGAACCACACTGTCTGTTTACGGAATAAGCGGTTGTTTCCTTCGGCATACCGGCTTTCAGGCTGATTGCTCTTGCTACGAATCCGTTTTCTGCAACTTCTCCAACCTGTCCGATAATAACTTCATCAACATCTGAAGGTTTGATTCCTGCACGATTAACAGCTTCTTTGACTACAATCGCACCAAGATCAATAGCAGATACTCCTTTAAGGCTTCCACCATAAGAACCAACGGCTGTTCTGCATCCACTGACAATTACTACATCTTTAAACTCACCCATGACTATACCTCCTGCAAGTATTTTAATTTTTCTGTTCTACAAACTCTACCAAAACACCAAATCCGTAACGGGGTCTGAGGAAGTTGACAATGATTCCTCCTGCTCCCGGAACTGCTTCTTTTTCCAGCATTTCCAGCCCCTTATCTTCAAATTCCCGGCGGGCTTTTTCCACGTCTTCCACTTCAAAAGCAATGTGATGAAGACCTCCTTTTCCATTTCTGAATTCTGTCAGTACACCTTCTGTCGGAATAATAAGTTCCACCGGAGATTCATCTTTTCCGTATTTTGTAAAAAGGCAGTGTGCGTGATAGGCTTCAACATATTCCATATAGTCGGTTTCTAGCCTAAACTGATCCATAAAAGCTTCCGCCTTTTCCATGGACGGCATTATGATTCCTACATGATGCAGTCTCATTGGTTTCATTTATCTTCCTCCTCTCTGTAAAAATCCGGAATATTCCAAGAAATTTTCTGCAGATATGGACGTTCCGCACGCCGCTGAAAATCCTCCACATCTTTCTTTTTCCAGTCATAGATTCCTTTATCCGTTTTTATCCCATATTCTTTTTTGTCACAGTGGTCCATGATCAGCTTCTGTACTTCTGTGTCATCAGCAAGATCTGGATACAGTTCTTCACTGATATCCCGTGCCAGATCAAGGCCACAGTTATCAAAATGTTCAAAAATACCTATAGATGTATATCTTGGTGCAAAACTGTTCATCAGAATCTCATCTACTTCTTCAGATGTCGCAATTCCGCTTTCCACAATGTGGATGGCTTCTCTCAGTAATGCATACTGAAGCCGGTTGGCCACAAAACCAGGAGCGTCCTTTTTTATGATTACAGGAGTCTTCCTGACATATTTCAGTAAATCAACCACATACTGTACTGCTTCTTCGGAAGTGTACTTATTTGGTACGATTTCCACACATGGTACAAGATGCGGTGGATAAAAAGGATGCGCCACTAAAATTTTATCTCTAATCCTGCTTCCTTCTGCCAGCTGTAAAGAAGGAATTGCAGAGGTAGAAGATGCAACTGCTTTAAGGTGTAAACAATGTTCTGCCAGTGCCTCATATATACTGTGCTTTACCTCAAGTTGCTCCGAAGCACTCTCGAAAACACAGTCTACCTTCTGCAATTCTTCATAGGAGGTTACCACTTGTAAATACGAACTGCACCGTTTCTGTTCTTCTCTGGTCAGAATACGTTCTTCCCGGAGAAAATCCAGTATTTTCTGATATCTTTTTATGTATTTTTCCTGATTATGCCGGACATAAAGCAGGGTGTGAATGCCATTGCATGTAAGCAGTACACTCATACTTAGTCCCATCATTCCGGCCCCAACGACTGCTACCTGAATGTTTTTATTCATTCTCTGTCCCTCCGGCATTTCCCGTCTCAGCACCCAATTATCAGATTCCCAGATATGCTGCCTGTATCTGTTCATTAGCCAGCAGATCAGAAGCTTTACCTTCCATTACGATCTGTCCGGTTTCAAGAACATAACCACGGTCAGCTACAGATAACGCCTGATTAAGGTTCTGTTCAACGATCAGGATACTTACACCCTGTTTTGCAACATTTGAAATAATCTCAAACATATCTTTTACTACAATAGGCGCCAGACCCAGTGACGGCTCATCCAGCATTAAAAGTTTTGGGCTGATCATCAGCGCTCTGGCAATTGCAAGCATCTGCTGCTCACCACCACTTAATGATCCTGCCATCTGATTCTGACGTTCCTTGAGTATAGGGAACATCTCAAAAGATTTCTGTATATTTTCTTCCAGTGCTGCACGTGCCGCCTTTGGATATGCACCCATAACAAGATTTTCTCTGACGGATAAGCTGCCCAGAATTCCACGTCCCTGAGGGATGTGTGCGATTCTGTGGTCCGCTTTCTCATAAGCTTTAATCCTGGTAAGGTCTTCACCCCGATATGTAATCGTTCCTGATTTTACAGGTTCCAGTCCTGAAAGGATACGAAGCAATGTGGTTTTTCCGGCACCATTAGAGCCAACAAGTGAAACGACTTCACCTTCGTCTACATTCATGGAAATATTAAACAGCACCTGAAGATCTCCATATCCTGCACATAAGTCTTTAATTTCCAGTAACATTCGCTTCACCTCCCAGATATGCAGCTACTACCTGCGGATCATTAAGAACAGTTCTCGGTTCTCCTTCACAGAGCAGTTTTCCCTGATTAAGAACGATAGCTCTTGTGCAGACAGAAACTACGGCTTTCATTACGTGTTCAATAAACAGGACAGTAATTCCTTCTTTATTGATCGTACGAATCAGGTCAAGACTGGATTCCATTTCTGACGGGTTCAGACCTGCCATAACTTCGTCCATCATGATGATCTTCGGTTTCGTTGCCATACATCTTGCAAGATCCATCCACTTTCTTTTTTCAATGGATAGTTTTGCACTTTTTGTGTCTTTCAGATCATATAATTTTGTCAGATTAAGAATTTCATTTGTCAGTTCCACCGCCTGTGCTTTTGAATTCTGCTGCAGTGCGATTGTATAAATATTGTCAAACACATTGAGATGAGCAAAAGGTTTCGGAGTCTGGAATGTACGTGCAATACCAAGTTTTGCTCTGTCTGCGATACTCATTTTTGTTGGAATTTCTTTTCCGTCAAATGTGATGGTACCTTTATTCTGGATATATACTCCGGATATCATATTTACAGTTGTAGATTTTCCGGAACCGTTCGGTCCTATCAGGGCAAGAACTTCACCTTTATCAATATGGAAATTAAGATCCTGTACTGCCTTAATACCACCAAAGGAAATAGACAGATCTTTTACTTCAAGTAATCTCTCCATCATGCTCCCTCCTTTTTCCTGCTGAAACGAAAGACAGATCTTTTGTTTACAGTATTATCTTTCTGGAAAAATCCGATGATACCTTCTGGTTTAAAAATAATAACGAGCATCAGAAGAATACCATATACCATCTGGCTTCCACCTGCTGAACCAAACAGAACGCTGGTTGCCTCGATCAGTAATACAACTACAAAACCACCGATAACAGAACCCCAGAGGCTTGCAACACCACCAACGATAGCAACAACACCAATCTTCATTGAAAGGTCAAAACTTGCTGTACTGGTAGGTGCAATATAAGTAAGGAATGATGCATAAAAACATCCGACAACTGCTGCCATCATCGCACTGAGCTGGAAAGCTTTCAGTTTAATCTTGAAAGTTTCGATTCCAAGAGATTCAGCTGCTGTTTCATCACCTTTAATAGCGCTTAAGTAATAACCTGTTTTTGATTTTGTAAACAGATATGTAACCAGTACCATGAGAAGTACGAGTACCAAGGCAATGTAATAAAACGGAATATCGTTTTCAAATGTCAGTAACCAAAAATCATGCTGACGGTAAGTTACATACATTCCGGCAGCACCTTTTGTTACTTTGTCGAAATGCTGGATCAGAACTCGGATTGCTTCACCACATGCGATAGTCGCAATAGAGAAATATGGTCCGTGAAGACGAAATGTTGAATATCCGACGATCGTAGCAATGATCGCTGCAATGACCATACCTACCGGAATTGTCAGGAACGGAGACCATCCGAATTCAGTATTGAGAATAAAGTTTGCATATGCTCCTACTGCCACAAATGAAGCATGACACCAGGAAACCTGTCCGCCATATCCACCGATAATATTCCAGCAACCTGCCATAGCTGCAAAGAACATACAGTTTACAAGGTTTGAAATAATGTAGTTACCTGTTGTTACAGCAGGTATGAGAAGGAAAATTACCAACAGAACATATGCAGGTATATATTTTTTCGATAAAATATTTTTCATGCCCGTCTCTCTCCTTTCCCAAAGAATCCCTGTGGTCTCAGGTACAGTACAACCAAAAGTGCAACACATACACCAACCGGTCCAAGATCGTTGGAAATCATACCTGTTACAAGAGCTTCAATGACACCAACTGCAAGTCCACCTACCAGAGCACCCTTGATATCGCCAAGTCCACCGATGATAACTGCGATATACGCTGTCGTACGGAACATGTTTCCGGCAGTAGGAGTTACATAATACAAAGGAGTGATCAGAAGACCGGAAATTCCGGCAAAGATAACACCGATCATGAAAGCAATCGTAAATGTCTTTTTTGTGTTAATGCCAAGCATCTGTGCAACTTCAGGTTTTTCGGAAGTTGCTCTCATAGCACGGCCGAGAGTTGTCTTGTTCAGCAGCATATAAACACCAAGAACAAGAATGATCATTGCAAAAAATGCGATAAGTCTTGGAAGACCTATACTGTAATCACCAATAATGATTGAAGATGTTTTTATTTCAGATGGCACAGATTTCGGATCCGCACCAAATACAAATTCTGCAAGGTTCTGGAGAAAATAAGATAAACCAAGAGTTACAAGAATAAATGAAGTATCGTCTGAACCAAGAAGAGGTCTTACGATCAGTTTAAAAATTACCCATGAAAGAGCACCCATACATACTACAACAAACGGGATTGCCCAATAACAGTTCAAGCCTGTCCATGAATAGAAGAGATATGTAAAATACATGCCCCATATAAGCTGTGCACAGGCTGAGAAGTCAACCATTTTCATAACACCGAAGATGATTGTGATACCTACACCAAACAATGCATATACACCGCCGGCAAGGACACCGCTAATCAAGGATTGAAAAAATACCCACGTCATTTAGTAACCTCCTTTATGTAATACGGGATGTATTTTCATACATCCCGTAACAACTCCTCTGCGACTTATTTCTGCATTGCTTTTAAGTCCTCAGTCAGCTGGAAATCTGCACCAGCTTCAGTATCCGGGAATACACAGCGTGTTCTGTAAACATCATCGTCGCCTTTCTGCCACTGTACGATAACTGCATGTGCGTTTGTGTTTGCACCTGTTTCATCAAATGTAACATCCCCGCCAGGTGTAGCTGCTGGGCATGTCAGTTTACGAAGTTCTTCTGTAACCGCTTCATGATCTGTTGATGCAGCGTTTTCAAGAGCCTGTGCAATCAGATAAATAGCACTGAATGCAGATGTACTCTGCTCTGGCATGAAGTATCCATATTCTTCTTCAAATTTCTCGCCGATATCTGCGATTTCTTCATTACCGGTAATAGTCTGAATATCATAGTTATGTCCACTTACGGAAACAACGCCGTCTACCAGTTCACCAAGTTCTTCACCAAATGACGGATACAGGAATCCACCACCGCCACCAATGATAAGTGGGCTGTAGTTCATACTCTTCATTGTGTTAAAGAGAAGTTTTGCGTCCTGTGTATAGCAGGTAGGGAATACAACTTCACAACCAGCCTGTTTCAGACCAACAACGATATTTGTAAGGTCAGAAGATCCCGCTGTAAAGGATTCGTTATAAGCAATTTCCAGTCCGGAATCGTTCTTTACAGATTCTTCGATTGCATTTACAGCACCTGAAGTATTGGAAATACCCCATTCCGTATCTTCATAAACGATACCTACTTTGCTGATTCCAAGGCCATATTGTTCATTGAGCCATTCAAGGAATTTAACCTGATATTCTGCAAAGCTTCCACCTGTTGAACCAAAACGAAATACATGCTGATATCCCTGGTTTGTGATGGATTCGGAAACCTGTGCTGTCAGGAAAGGCATTCCGTTCTTTTCAAATACAGGAAGCATTGGAAGTACGAAGGAACTGGAAGCTGCACCTGTTACTGCAACGATATCCGGGTTTTCATTAATAAGACGTTCCGCTGCTGATTTTGACTGGTCAGCATCAGACTGGTTATCATAAGATACAAGTTCAAGTTTTCTTCCGCCGAGAGACTTGATTCCACCATTTTCATTAATATAATCAATAGCAAACTGGCATCCATCTACATTGAAAACACCCTGGTCAGCATTATTTCCGGTGATAGGAAATACACAGCCCACTTTAATCGGATCATCTTCTGCATCAGCCATAACACTCACTGCACCTGATGCCAGAGACATACTTGCAAGTACACCTGCCATTAAACCTGCGATCACTTTTTTACACTTCATAAGATACCCTCCTTATATTCTCTTATTTTGTATAATCGTAAAAACCTTTTCCCGTTTTTCTTCCTAATAAGTGTGCATTAACCATCTTTTTCAGTAATGGGCACGGTCTGTATTTCGGATCCCCCAAATCTTCATACATCTGTGTCATAACTGCCAGTACTGTATCCAGTCCTGCAAAGTCAGTTAATTCAAGTGGTCCCATAGGGAAGTTAGCGCCAAGCTTCATTGCCTGGTCAATATCTTTCGGATCATTTCCTTCCATTGCAAGGAAAATAGCTTCATTCTGCATTGGAACAAGCATTCTGTTTACCAGGAATCCTGATGTATCCGGAGCTTTAATCGCTGTTTTTTCAATAACTTCAGCAAAATCAAATGCAGCTTTTTCTGTAGCTTCGCTGGTAAGAATTCCAGGAATGATCTCCAGAAGTTTCATTGCCGGCGGCGGAACGAAGAAATGTGTTCCAATTACGCGATCAGGATGTTTTGTTGCCCCTGCGATCTTTGTGATAGAAATAGTTGAAGTATTAGATGCAAGAATTGCATTTTCCTGTACGATTTCATCAAGCTGTTCAAAAATTTTAAGTTTGATCGGTACATTTTCTGTTGCAGCTTCAATAACAAAGTCCGCATCTGCGCCATCTTTGTAATCGCCGCTGGTTGTCAGTAATGACATTGCATGATCTTTAACTTCCTGTGTAATTTTTCCTTTTTCGATCTTACGCTGCAGGAAATGTTCAATTTTTGCTTTACCTTTGTCAGCAAATTCTTTTGACACATCTGTAAGAACTGTGGTAAGCCCATGTTCAATACATACCTGGGCAATACCACTTCCCATAATACCGGCTCCTACAACCATTACCTTGTTTACACCCATTTAAAAACCTCCTTTTATTTTTCTTTTTTTGTTTTTTGTATTATCTCCTTCAACCCTGACCAATTTTCCATATAGATCCGAGTATCCGTGTATTTGAGATCATCTGCAATCAACGGTACGAAATCCATCTGATCCAGAATGTCTTTCTGAAGATCAACTCCTTTTGCGATTTCCACAAGCATCGGTCCTTCAGAAGTAAGACGGAATACTGCACGTTCTGTAACGAAGACCATATTCTGATTCATTTCAGCTGCAATCTTTCCGTTGTAGGAAATCTGCTGTACCGCTTTTACCATTTTGCGAATTTTTCCTTCTTCCACAATGTGCATTCCGTTTTCATCAAATTCTACTTTCAGGCCTTTTCCTGTAAAAGTAGAACAGAAAATAACATTTTTGGCTCTTGCAGTAATATCAATAAATCCACCTGCTCCAGGTGCCTTATCTCCCATCCTGGTGGCATTTACATTACCTTTTTCGTCCATTTCGCCGGCACCCATAAAGGTATAGTCAATTCCTGCCCCGTTATAATATTCAAACTGTCTGTCATGTGGAATCAACGCCTGTGCATTTTGGGAAATTCCAAAATCAATTCCACCTGCTGGAATACCGCCATAAATACCAGATTCAACTGTGATCGTTACATCATCTCCGATATTTTCTTCTGCAATGATCGCTCCGATAACATCATTCGGGATTCCTGTTCCGACATTGATAACTACGTCCGGTTCCAATTCCATCATTGCCCTGCGGCCAATCACCTTTCTCACATTTAGTGGAATAGGCTCTGTTTTGGATTCCGGTGCCCATGCCTGTCCACTGTAAGACGGATCATAGTACCATGATGATGTCTGACGGTGATTTTCTATCGCGTCATCACACACAACAACCGCATCTACCAGCACTCCTGGAACAATTACATCTTTCGGACTTAAGGTTCCAGCTTTTACTACCTGTTTAACCTGACAGATTACCTGACCTCCAAAACGTTTAGTTGCCATAACTGCCGGAAGCAGTTCTAATACCATTGCTTCTTCCTGTGTTGTGATATTTCCATTCTCGTCTGCATATGTTCCACGGATAAGAAGTGTATCAATCGGAATTTCCTTGTAACGAAGATATTCTTCTCCGTCAATTGTCACTACGTCTACGATATCTCCCAGAAGTTTTGTGCGGTCATTCATCTTGCCGCCTTCAATTCTCGGGTCGATATATGTTCCAAGACCTACTTTACTGATCTTGCCCGGCTCTCTGAGCGCCATACTGTGGAACATATTTGCCATCTGTCCCTGCGGAAGGTTATAGGCTTCTATTTTATTAGAAGAAATAAGATCCATCATCTTCGGACAAAGTCCCCAGTGTCCACCAATAATCCGTTTTGTAAGTCCTTCATGTGCCATTCTGTAAACAGCACCTGATTTTCTGTCGGACTGTCCACATGTGTGCACATATGTCAGCTGATTAGGCTGTCCTGTTTCCAGAAATCTGTTCTCCAATTCTTTCAGAATTGTTTCGCAGGCTGATACCAATGTCATTCCAATCGTACAGATTGTAGTATTACTCTCAATTCTGTCAACAGCTTCCTGTGCTGTTATGAAATCAGGCTTTCTCATATTCTCCTCCTCTTAATTGTTTTTCAGTTTATCTTCAAAAATCTGTCTTAACGCTTTTTTTCTGACCTTTCCGTTTCCGGTTACAGGAATGTCTTCTTCCTTCCAGATTTCTATATACTGAGGTAGTTCAAACTTACCGATTTTTCCCGGAAGATCTTTTTTTATTTCTTCCAGATTGATTTTTTCATTTTCTTTTTCTACAAGGATTGCTGCAGGTATCTCACCTAATATCTCATCACTTACCGGGAATACGCTTGCATATTCAACTCCCGGGTACTGAAGAAATACTGGTTCGATCAGTGATGGGAAAAGTTTTTCTCCGCCTCTGTTGATCACATCTTTTATACGATCCAGGATAAAAATATCTCCGTTTTTTTCTTTTCTTATAATGTCACCTGTATGAAGAATTTCTTTATCTTTATCTTCTCGTCCCCAAACCTTTGTGGTAACGATACTTCCCTCACATAAAGCTTCGCCTTCACCATATTCTGTGATGCTGCCATCTTCATTCAATATCGTGATATGGCAGTTCATAACTTCTCTTCCAGGATCACCATGCCTGTAAGATAATACTCCGGAACCTGCTGTTTCAGTTAAACCGTATGCGATTCGGAATGATGCTTTCGGAGCCATTCTGTAAAATTTCTCTTTATTTTCATTGCTGATAACAGCGCCTCCGCAAACTGCAATTCTCAATGAGTCAAGATTATATTTTCTTTCTGCCTCGTGCATCATTTTTATATAAACAGCCGGTACAGAATGAAAATGTGTCGCATGATATTTCTCAATTGCCCCGAGTACTTTGTTTGAATCAAATTTTTCAAAAACAACTATCGTTCCACCCATATAGAGGAACATATTTGAGACACAGCTAAGGCCTAAAATATGAAATACCGGAACTGACAGAACTGATATATCTTTTTCTGATACTCGCAAGGCTTCCTGGTAGCCATAGGCTGTTTCCATCATATTAGTATGGGAAACCATGATTCCTTTCGGCTTTCCTGTTGTTCCTGATGTATGGAGTATAACTGCTGTCAGATCATCTTCCTGAATACTTGTGTACATGCTTCCTGAACGCTTGTTTTTCTGTTTCAGGATCTCATCTATTGAAAAACTTCTGACACCCTGTATTTTTGTTTCGGGTACATGATCTGTAAGAATTCTGTCAACATTTATATCTGGTAAAATCTTCTCAACTTTTGCAAACCAGCGTTCATTTAGCACCAGACAGTGTGTATCTGTATCTTTCAGAACGTATTCGATTTCCTCGCTCTGCATCTTTGTATTAACCATGACTGCTATGCAGCCAAGTTTAACTATCGCATAAAATACAATATAAAAATCAATACTGTTTACAAAAAGAACACCGATTCGTTCACCTTTTTTTACTTTGAACTCTTCTTTCAGCCATCCGGCTATAATATCTATTTTTTCTGCAAGCTCACTATATGTGATACTTTTTTCTTCTTCAATGATGGCAGTTTTTTCTGGAAATCTGTAAGAGGACTCCTTTACCGCATCATAAATGTTCCTATACTTACTTTTCATTCCTTTTCCGCTGTTCATCTCTGTCATTGATATCTTCACCAGCCTTCTGTTGTATATGGCGCTCCTTGTTTTATGCATATTGCATAATTTTATACATTGTTTTTTGGATTGCTTATATGTTTTAACTAATTACGATTGTACTTTTGCGTGTGCAATTCAGCAATATTACCTGTACCAAAGAAATTTATATTTTTTTAGTTCTGTCATACACTTTTTGTAATTTTGTAAAGAAATCTCTCAATTTGTGAAAATAAAAAAGCCTTCCAAAATATTCCCAACCATAAGACCAGGTCATTTCAAAAGGCTTTTGTTTATTCTGTTATTTTATTCTGTTGTATGATCAAATTCATATATCAGCATGGCAATATAAAGAGGGATTGATTCAACTATATTTCTTGGATCATATCCCGTCGCTTCTTTCAGTTTGCTCAGACGGTACTGTAATGTGTTTTTGTGTATATACAGATCTTCCGCAGTTTTTGTAATAGATCCATTATTTTCGGAATAACATCTCAGAAGTTGTACCCAGCGGACCGTTTCCTCTTCTTCACAATCTTTGAATATACGTTTCACAAACAGTTCTCTGTCCTGCTTTGAAATATTTTCCAGAAGAAGCTCAATATCCACATCGCTATATACTTTTATTTTTTTATTTTTCAAACGCATAGCAAGATTACATGCTGTATCTGCCTCTCTGTAAGATCTTCTTATCTCCAACCGGTTTGTTCCGACCGCACCTACTCCCGCATAAAGCTGACAACTGTACTGTTTTTCAACATTATAGATTATCTCCTGAGCATACTTCAATATTTCTTGCTGGTCTGAGCTGTGAAAAAAACCTATAATTTTTGTTCCAATCTGACATACCGGATGATTTGCCTCTTTTTTCAGGCATCTCTTAATCTCACGAATAACCTGATCGTATAATCTCTGTTCATCTTCTGCATCTTTGGGCTGCGCATGCAGTTTTTTTTCAATCACACCGAAAACCACAACAACTCTATCAAAATCAATATCAATTCCAAGAAGCTGTCCTCTCAGTTGCAGATTTTCTTCACTTTCTCCGCTGTCATCGTTTCCAAAAAGCCACGAAAACAGAAAATTATTGCGCATATTTTCCATATTCTTTTTCTGGATATTCTGATAACTGTCCATAATCAGAATCTTGGTCATTTTCTGAATAATTTTTCCCAGTATCTGGACTTCTTCTTTTTCACCGGTAATCCCTACAACGCCCACGATTTTTTCTTCGATAATAATAGGAAGATTGATTCCATTTTTGGCACCTGCATATTCATCAGCATCAGAAATAACAAGTTCATCAAGTTTCTGTCTGATAACTCTCTGTGCTCCGGAATGATAGGTTCCGATACGTGACAGATCAGAACTTGCTATTATACAGCCAGTTTCATCCATGATATTAATATTTTTCTGTATTGTACCTTCCAGTTCCTCCACAATTTTCTGCATTTGTTTTCTTGGGATAATCATAATTAACCATCCTTTTCTTATCATTCATTACAGTTTCTCTTAATTATTGCGGATAATCGGAGTCTAAGATTTAGAGTATAATACTAATATTCATGTATCAATGTTCCCGGTAACATTTTTTTTATTCATTTTTTGTTTTAATTACGATTGAACAAAATCGCTGCGCGATGGCCTGCCAAGGCTGTGGCGCAGTTTTATTTTTATTAAAAAGCAGTGGAATTACTTTTCATAATCCGTTATTGTTAAGTTACCACACGAAACAACTGAACTAAGAAAGCTCCACTGCCTATGATAAGAATAACATTTTCCACTGGAACTTTAGATTCTTTGAGAAAAGGGCGATCTTTGAATTTAAGTACAATTGAAACAATCTGCAAAATGTTAAATGTATTCAGCATCACTGAAATTGTGGAATATATTCCAGAAGACTTGACAAAATAAGCTGGCTGATTTCAAATATCTCCCACTGTATTTTCTCAATTACTTATATCAGCCCTGCTCTCCTCAACCTTTCTTTAAATTCTGTTCTTCCGGCATTTCAAAATTTTTCCAATCATCCGGAAACTTGTCAAGCCTTAACAAAATTTGAATCTGCATACCTTTAAGTTTCATTCCCATCAATCTTAATTTGTCTTTTTGCATTTTTCACCTTCTCCCATTCCTTTATAAATATTATAGAGTTTATAACTCTAAAATTCAATAGTGTTTATTCCTCTAGGATAAAATAATAAAAAGTCCCGGAGGAAAATATTATGGATTACTTAAACAGGATCCGCAGTTTACGCGAAGATAATGATTACTCTCAGGAAGATATTGCCAGTTATCTTCATATTGGTCAGCGTACTTACTCTGATTACGAGCGAGGAAAAACACGCATCCCTTTGGATTCTATGATAATGCTTGCAGAATTTTATAATGTAGATATGAATTACATCTGCTGCCTGACCGATCAGAAAAACAAATTCCCAGAAAAATAAGCGTACCGACATGATATTCCACTGTCAGTACGCTTTATTTGTTTCCAAATTAACTATAAACAGATGAACCAGTCTCCTCCTTTCTTGGCTTTGGTCACTTTAATGGTCATTCTCCAAAAGCACCTTCAAAAAAACATTATAATTATTCATTATTAATTTCAGTTGTTGGGTTCAAGTCCCATCTCCTGCATTCTTTTTTTATCTTAAAACAAAAAGCGTAAAATAAAGGATATGCTCTGATATAACAGATACCCGGTCTGGTAACAGCTTCGGAATTTGGAAACACTATGGCTATTCGCAGTCTGTGTTACCATAAATTCCTCCAGAGGTTACCGGATCGGGTATCTTTATATTCAGAGCTTTTCTTTAGTTTTACATGTGGGAGCCGCTCACACTCCGCGCTATCCCGTATAAAGTCCGGTGCGGGATATCTGGAAACTTCAGAAAAATTCCCGGCAGGTATTATCTGGTGTCGGCTCGCTTGAGGAACTTCGCGAAGGTATCTGGTTGTACAGGTTTTTGCGTTGATGCAGAAAATGCTGCTGTCTGAGCGCCAGCGAGTTCTGCATTTTCTGTATCGCCTTTAGCAAAATTCTGTACACCATGATATCTTAGAAGTTCCGATTTGAGCCAGTATCAGATGATACCTGCCGGGAATTTCCTTCTGATTTTCTTATTATATCCCCACACCGGGAATCCTTTATCAGTCTCTTCCTCTCACGCTCCTGCTATAAATGCCCGTATACTGAACGGCACATCCCTGTACTCCGGCCAGATCACAGCAAAGAACACGAACAGCGCCAGTACGATCAGTGCCACACAGATGGCCGCATACACACCTTTTCGTACTTTTTCACTCTTAACCGTCACGTCAAAGAGATTTCCATATCCCATCACCATAAAATAAGTCATCGGAATCAGCATCGGCAGACTGTAACGTCCCTGCGGCTGATAATCAGATGCATAAGAATAATACGCATTCAAAATATTCGGGATGATCATCGCGATCAACATGAACCAGTTGAACATCCCTTTCACGCTCCACTGCTTCTTTACACGAAGCGCAAATGTTTTAATCGGATGCAGGAAGATCAGCAGAAATCCTGCTTTAATAAAGTCCATATAGTTGTTGATCAGCCACTTTGGCATGAACACATCCATATTTCCGAATCTTCCCACGAAGCTTTCACTGACAAGTTCCACCCACGAAAATCCCTCAGATTTCGGAAATCCCTGATTCAGCATATCCCAGAAGGTGTAACCTGCCATCTGCGGAGTCTGTTTCTGAGATGGTTTGTAAGCCGGTTTTGCATACTTCTCTGCACAAACAGAAGACGCATTCATGCCAAGGAAATCCCCGTCATAGAGGATGGCATTTCGGATAAACCACCATGCGGCCAGAATCAGAACAATTGCGCAGACAAGAAGACCTTTTTTTGCAAAATCTCCGTAGCTGCCGTTCTTCTTTGCCTCCATAAACAACGTAATCCCAAAGAAGAAAATACTGCACAAAATAAATCCATATGCATTGTAATAAGACAGTGCACATACTGCCACACCAACCGCAAGAATGATGCAGTTCTTATATGTCCAGCCTTCCGTGAGATATCGCACCCACGCATAAACGATCACTGCCGTAGAAAATACCGCCAGAGCATCACAGTTGACATAAGTAAATACAAACAACGACCCCGGAAGTAAACCGACAAATGCAGCAAAAATCCAGGCTTTTCTGCGGTCAAACAGACGCTTGCCCATATCCAGTGCCAGCCACACCGTACCAAGCCCCAGAAGAATGTTGACAAAACGTGCCGCCATAAGAAGCGCAAATGGTACCGTCGTCACAAAGCTGACTATCTTCATGAAAACTGCTGCGATCATGTAATCCAGTATCGGAGAAAACGCATAGGAAATTCCCCACACGATATTTCGCACTGCCGGATCATCTCCGACGGGAAGGCTTCCATGCTCATAAATGTAATATGCGATCTGATAGCGCATCGGCTCATCCGGTCCCGCACCATTTGGCTGAACCCGCGCCCACATCAGATAAAAGCCCAGAAGAAACAGGAAAAATAAAATTTCCACTGTCGTCTCTGTACTGATCTTTTTATGTTTCAAATTTCTTTCCTCCACTGCACTCAAAATTCAAACTGATGGATTTTTTCTGCAATATAATCCACATCATCTATAGAAAGATCATAAAACATCGGAAGTCTCAGAAGACGTTCACTCTCCCTCGTCGTATATACATCTTCACCACAGAATCTTCCAAACTTTTCTCCGGCAGGGGAACTGTGGAGCGGAACATAATGAAATGCCGGTGCAATTCCATTCTCACGAAGGTATGCGATCAGTCTGGTACGGACAGCCAGATCTTTCACCTTGATATAGTACATATGTGCATTATGTGCACAGCCATCCGGAACAAAAGGACGATCAAGTTTGCCCTGTGCTTCCAGATCTGCCAGTCTCTCATGATAACCGTCATAAACCTGATGACGTTTCCGGTTGATCTTGTCACATTCTTCCAGCTGCGCATACAGATATGCCGCATTCATCTCACTTGGAAGATAAGAAGAACCGTAATCGATCCAGCGATATTTATCTACCTGTCCACGGAAGAATTTACTTCTGTCCGTGCCCTTTTCCCGGAGAACTTCCGCTTTTTCCTGATATTCGTTCTTCTGGAAAACAAGCGCACCGCCTTCACCCATCGTGAAGTTCTTCGTCTCGTGGAAACTGTAACAGCCGAAATCGCCGATCGTTCCCAGAGCTTTTCCATGATAGTAGGCATCTACGCCCTGCGCAGCATCTTCCACAACTTTCAGATTGTATTTCTGTGCAATTTCCATAATCTTGTCCATCTCACATGCAACACCGGCATAGTGGACCGGAACGATCGCCCTTGTTTTGTCAGTGATTGCCTGTTCAATAAGATTTTCGTCAATATTCATCGTATCTGGTCTGATATCCACAAATACGATTTTTGCACCGCGGAGCACAAAAGCATCAGCCGTCGAAACAAAGGTATAAGACGGCATGATCACTTCGTCTCCCGGCTGGATATTGCTCAAAAAAGCGGCCATTTCCAGCGCATGTGTACAGGATGTCGTCAGAAACACCTGATTGACATCAAAACGTTTCTTCATCCATTCGGAACACAGCTTCGTGTATTTGCCATCACCGCAGAGCATTCCCTGCGCAACCGCATCCTGAATATAATTTAATTCTTTTCCGACAAGTGCCGGTCTGTTAAAATCGATCATCTGTCTCCTCTACTCTTCTGTTATAAAATAATCCGGCATCTGGTTTCGATATGTAATCTCCTGCCCGTCCGAATCAGTCATACTCATCTCGTCAAAGAAATATCCGGTAATCTCATCCAGCTTTTCTCTGCTCACGGCAGAAATATAATACAATGCCAGATATGGATTTGGTCCGTATTCAACAACTGTATCTCCTGTTTCATAAAAGATCCAGGGCTTAACCACTGCTTCATTTTCGGCAAGCTCGTATGCTTTTGTCTGGTCAGCAATATTATGGAGTTTTCCGTGGAAGTACAGAACTGCTCCATGCTTCACCGGGTGAAAAATATCGTGTCCGACAAACATTTCCGATATCTTTTCCTTCTGGTAAACACCAGCCAGCAGGAGTTCTTCTATATTAAAGCCATAGACCATATCGGTCAGCTCGTGCTCATATCCAAAAAACCTTCCGGCAATCTCGCAGACCTGAATTCCCTTTCCCGGCTTCCAGAAAAACTGCATGGAAAGAGGTCCGTCCATCTGTCCGGTATGTGCAATGTAAGACTGTAACAAGTCCTTTGCCGGCTCATATACATGAGAAAGAAAGCGGGATGGATAGACATTTCGCGTACTGATCGGAAGCATGTTCGCCTCCGGCTGCGTCTTTTCCCTGTCCGCAATACTGATCACATTTACTTTGCCATCATTGACCCAGGTCATCATATTGAATTCAAATCCATCGTTGTATTCTTCTACCAGTACCTCGTCCAGATCTGTAAATTCCGCGCTACGTGCAATCTGCTCTGTCAGTTCGTTTTCATCATGAATAATATAGATTCCTCTGGAACCGTATTTATCCATAGGTTTGCTGATCAAAGGATACGACAGATTCTGAACCAGCTGTTTTATTTTATCCGGTTCGCCAGACAGACTTACCGGTATTTTTACATAACCCGGTGTCGGAAGACCAAGCTCACGAAGTGTCTGACGGCACACGGATTTGTCACGGTACCAGGGAAGCTGCTCCGGTTTCAGATAGCACGGAAGATCTGCTTTCGCCGCAATTTTGACCATGCATTCCATCAAAAGGTCAGAAAACGAAGTGATGATCCCGTCAACCTTTTCTTTCTTACAGAGTTCTGCAATCGCATCTGTATCTGTCACCGGCAGAATATACGAAGCATCGGCATATGCTCTCGCTTCTCCATTTGGATAGCCGTCACAGACGATCGTATAATATCCTTTTTGTTTTGCTTTCTGTACTAGCTGTACAAATTCCCCAAGCGTTCCCAGAATCAATAATCTGTGGTTCATTCTGCGGATGCCTCCCATTCTCTGATCCTTGCTGCCATGTATCTCATCTCCTCTTCACCATAGCGCTGATCGCACGGCAGAGGAAGTATATTTGCTGCCCACTGGTATTCCAGCGAATCTTCACTGCACTGTTCAAACATGTTTTTCCAGTAAGTCGGCACAAAAATTTTGTGTCCCGCCAACCATCTGCGAAGCTCCATCCCATTCTCATGATAATATGGATATGCAAACGGACCTTCCGGAATCACACGGTTAAATACAGTCTCTGACGGGAGCAGTTCTGAGAGAAGTGCATAATTCTCTTCTCGCTGCTTTTTGCCCTTCTCATAATCAATTGCTTTGAGAAGATTGCCCGTCAACCGTGACATCTTCCGGATCTCCATGCCCTCATAACCGGCTGCATTGTCAAGCATTGCCTGGTAATATTTCCCTGCATTTTCTTCGTAACGCCCCAGAATGTGACTCATACGTCCTCCGGATCTGTCCTCCTGCTTTTCCCCGGATAAAACAACATCCGAAGATACGTATGCCCCATCACTGACGCCCCAGAATTTCCGGCAGGAATACAGGGTATCCACTCCCTTAAGCGGTTTCTGAAAAAACGCATGTGTATGATCCACGATCACATTGCCATAAACCTTCTGACAGTACAGGATTTTTTCGTCTGTAAGCTGACCATAATAACTGACCAGATAGAGGCATTCCTCTGCCGGAAGTTTCCGTTCTTCCAGAAGAATGTTTAAATCTGCATCAAGATGGTAGAATTCCACTTCAATATCATGCTCCACACAGATATCAATGACGGACCGGCAAAGAAACACCGGAAGATATATCTTCTTATACTGACGCGTCTCAAGAAGCCACAATAATGCAGTCCTTCCAAGATTCACTTTATACAGGTTCGGATAGTACTCCTCTCCCGCCATTTCCTCCAGCTCAAAATAACCGCCGATTTCTTTTTTCATCAGTCTGTGTCCTCCCGACGGATCACGTAATGAGGCATCTTTTTCGCCTCATTCAAAATATTCATCAGATAAATCCCCATAATACCGATTGATAACAGGATCAGCCCGAAGAAAGCGAGCATCACCAGCATTAAGGATGTCCAGCCTTCGACTGAAATTCCAAATGCAAAATAACGGACCAAAAAATAAACTGCCATCACCATACTTACCAGAAAACTTACAATTCCGATATTTCGAACCATAAGAAGCGGAAATGCGGTATGTGCGGTAATATCATAGATCAGATCCTTCAGGAGTCTCTTGAAGGAGTAGCCGCTCTTTCCGTAAGCTCTGGCGGCATGCTGTACCGGCACATTGATAATACGGTTCGAGGTCAGCACCAGAAGGTTGCCGATCTGCGGCAGATATGTATTCGTCTTTACCATCGCATCTACAAGGAAGCGGCGGATCAGACGGTAACTGGTGATCTGAAGATTCGGGTCTTTGCCGAGCATCCTGGAAGTCGCCCACACGGAAAACTTCGTGCCAAGCCGGCGGATAAAACCATGTTTTCTGCCTTCATAGCTTGCAATGATCGCGTCCACGTCATCACGCTCTCTCATCACCTTGACCATCTTCGGCAGTTCCTCCGGCTGATGCTGCAGATCATCGTCCATTGTTACGACAAAATCCCCGCGAACATGCGCAAAACCGCACAGAAGCGCCGGATGCTGCCCAAAGTTTCTTGCCATCTGTATAATTCTGACTCTCTGATCTTTGTTTCGAAGCTCTGTCATTACTTCGAATGAACGGTCTTTCGATCCGTCATCGACAAGAATCAGCTCAAAATCTTCTTTTATAACCTCCCGGAAAACCTTTTCCAGTCGGCGGTAAAGTTCCTCAAGTGTGTGTTCTGAATTGTACACAGGAACCACAACGGAATACAAACTCATATGTTTTCCTCGCTCTTTCTAATTTTAGCATTCATTTTTATCATATCATTTTCGATATGTCTTGTAAAGCAATCAAAAAATTCCTGTCGATTCCTGTTTTAAATTCCCGGTATTTGTTGTACAATGTCAGAAAACCATTTATATTTTTCGGAGGAACCATGAAAAATTTCCGTAATTATCTACAGCTTCATTTAAATATCCTGCTGTTTTCGCTGACAAGCGTTTTTTCGAAGCTTGCATCGATCCAGTATAACCAAAACGGACTGCATGCGCCGCTTCTCTATGTATTTCTGTTTCTTATGATTGCCAACTGCGGCATCTATGCGATTGCCTGGCAGCAGGTCATCAAGAAATTTTCTCTGTCAACTGCCTATGCCAACAAAAGCGTCTACCTTCTGTGGTCGCAGATCTGGGCAGTGATCATCTTTCACGAACAGCTTTCCCCACAGAATATTCTGGGAATCCTGATCGTATTATTTGGAGTATGGACGGTGCAGCGTTATGAATAAAACATTTCTTCTTATTATGCTGGGAGGAACTTTTTTTTCTGCGATTTCCCAGATTCTTTTAAAGCAGAGTGCAAACATCAAATACAGTAATCCCATCAGAGAGTATCTGAACTGGCGTGTCATCCTCGCTTATTTTCTTTTTTTTGGTATTCTTCTTCTGAATACCTGGTGCTACACAAAAGTCGATATGCGCTACGGACCGGTCATTGATACCGCCGCCTATGTATTCGTTCTGCTGCTCTCAAAGGTGATTCTGAAAGAAAAGATCACACGAGGCAAATTTATCGGCAATCTGATCATTATTGCCGGAATCATTGTTTATACACTGTAATTAATCTATCGGTTACATAAACGCAAAATCTCCTGTGGATAAAACGGACAGATGAGAAGCTTTTCCCATCTGTCCGTTTTTATCTGCGCATTTATACCTTGCGGTCAGCTCTGTTTATTCTTCTGTTTTTGCTTCTTCGGTGATCTCTTCTGCAGCTTCGTCCGCTTTTTCCTCCGCTTCAGCTTCTGCCACTTCTTCTCCAGCTTCGTCTGCTGTCGGTTCTTCGGTATCCTCTGCAATATCTGCCGCTTCTGTTTCGGCCTCTGTCTCTGCCGCCTCCTCTGCGGACTCTTCTGACTTTTTTTCTTCCTCTACCTCCTCGGCAGTACCATCGATTGTATCCCCGGCATCTTCTTCCTCTTCCTGTGTCGGACACGCTGCACCACAGAATTTACAGAATGCAGCATTCTTCTCAACTTCTTTACCGCAGGATGGGCAGATTCGTCTGGTTCTGATCTTCAGATCTTTGATATCTGTACGTAACTGTTCGATCTGTTCCATACGCTGATCGATCTGCTCGCAGAGTTCTTTCTGAACATCGTCTACCGGCACTTCTTCTTTGTAACGCTGGTACACGATTTTTCCAAGATCTGCCATAATTTTATCAATCTGACGTTCTTCTGCGGATATTTTATTCTTAAGACGCTGTGTTTCATAAACATCTTCCGCACGTCCGCTTAATTCTTTTGCAGTTTTTGAAAGTGCCTGTCCGAGATTACCCAAAAAATCCTTTGCCATAATACATTCCCTCTCTTTCTTAGTCTATATGAAATCTATGTTGCAAAATTACTGTCCGCTTTCAAGAAGCGGTACCTCCTGCCCGCGAAGCAGAATCTTCGGTCCGCCGTTTCCCTCAATATAACCTCTGGTGATCACTACCTCTCCAATATTGTCATCCTTCGGAATCTCATACATGATATCCAGCATGTATTCCTCAAGGATTGCACGAAGAGCTCTTGCTCCTGTGTGTTTCTCCATTGCTTTCGCTGCAATTGCACGAAGGGCATCCTCCTCAAATTCCAGCTTGACTTCATCCAGTGCCAGAAGCTTCTGATACTGCTTAAGGATCGCATTTCTTGGCTCACGCAGGATCTGTACCATCATATCTTCTGTAAGACCATTCATTGTAAATATAATCGGAAGTCGTCCGATAAATTCCGGAATCATGCCGAAATTTCGAAGATCATCCACAGTAACCTTCTCAAGAAGATTCGGATCATCGTCATACTTATCCTTCAGATCCGCATAAAATCCGATGGATGCCTGCTTATTCAGACGCTCCTTTATGATATTCTCAAGATCCGGGAAAGCACCTCCGCAGATGAACAAAATATTTCTTGTATTCACGGTTGTCAGCGGAACCATTGCATTTTTGCTGTTGGCTCCGACCGGCACCTCAACATCGCTGCCCTCGAGAAGCTTCAGCATTCCCTGCTGCACTGCCTCACCACTGACATCTCTCTGATTCGTATTTTTCTTCTTCGCGATCTTGTCGATCTCATCAATAAAAATAATTCCATGCTCAGCCTTCTCAACATCATTATCTGCTGCCGCAAGAAGCTTCGAAACAACGCTCTCGATATCATCACCAATGTACCCGGCTTCTGTAAGGGAAGTCGCATCTGCGATTGCAAGCGGCACATCCAGAAGTTTCGCAAGTGTCTTGACCAGATAAGTCTTACCACATCCGGTCGGTCCGATCATCAGCATATTGGATTTCTCGATTGCGATTTCATCCATTGTATCGGTCGCAACACGTTTATAATGATTATAAACGGCAACGGACATAACCTTTTTCGCATACTCCTGTCCAATCACATATTCATCAAGTGTTGCCTTGATCTTGTGTGGTGCGGGAATCTTTTTCAGATCGAGGACCGGATCTTTCTTTTCACTTTTTTTCTTCTTTGGTTTCGGCTGCTGTCCCATCTGATTCTGGAGGCTGCTCAGATCGATCATACTGATATTCGGCATGTTAAACAGATCGCCATAATTAAAATTGCCACTCTGCATCTGTGTGTTCATGCTGTCGAAACTTCTCTGCATGCAGTCCGGACATATATGTATATTATTCGGAAGATCGATCATCTTTCCTGCCTGACTCTCGGAACGGTGACAGAGGGTACAGAACTTCTCCGGTTCATAATCATCGGTCTGATCATCTGTATCCTGATTTTCTTCATCTATGATCTCATCATTGTATTTATCTGTCATATAAACTCCTTTCATTTACAGCGCTTCGCAACTGCTCTCATATGCAAAACGCACAGGCTAATGGCTCCTGTCCCGGTCCATTTACCTATGCGTTCATTATAACATAACCTATCACACTGTAAACTAAAGTTTTTATAAATTCAGTCAGCCCATGTAATCTGAACGGTTTCCAAGTGTCACGGAAATTGTTTTCTGTACATATTCTCCGTTATCAGCTCTGGAAACAACAACATCCACTGACTCACCGGCTTCATAATAAGCCAGTTTATTTTCCAGATCTTCTCTGCCGCTTACTGTCTGTCCGTCAAAGCTTACAATAATATCGCCCTTCTGAATACCAGCCTCACCTGCTGCTGAATCTTTATCGACACGGATCACAAATGCGCCTTCCGGCATATCATACATCTGGATTGCTTCCATAGAAAGATCTGCAGAAGTAACCCCAAGATATGCTGCTTTTGAGTCATCCTCTACTTTGTCTCTCGTCTGACGATTCATAAGATTTTCCAGTATCGGCTGTGCTTTCGAAATCGGGATTGCATAACCCATACCTTCCACCGCACTGTCTGCATACTTCGCAGAATTGATACCAACCACTTCTCCCTGCATATTAAGAAGTGCGCCGCCGCTGTTACCCGGGTTGATTGCTGCATCTGTCTGAATCAGTCCGTCACTTGTCGTACCGTCGCTTGTCGAAATACTTCTGTTTAATGCACTGATCCACCCGGATGTTACAGACTGTCCATAGCCGAGTGCATTACCGATTGCGACGACCTGTTCTCCGACTTCCACTGAATCAGAATCACCAAGCTGTGCAATCTTGATCTGTGATAAGGTATCCTCCGGAATATCAGATTTCTGTACCGCAACTACCGCCAGATCATTTGTTTCATCTGTACCTTTTATCTTCGCACTGACGGCATCCTCCACATTGACATCTCCATCACTGTCACTTTCTGAGGACATATTCACAGTCTCTGCCTCTGCATTGACTACATCACTTCCGGCAAAACATACGCTGAGTGTCGTCGCACCGTCTACAACATGATTATTTGTTGCGATCAGAAGTTCGTCATCATTCTCACCTACAATGATACCGGATCCGCTGCCTTCACTGGAATACTGCTGTGTATCGCCATATCCAAATCCAAATGCGCGGAAATAATTCGGAATCTCCTGTATGCTGACAGATGTAATTGCGACAACTGTCGGCATTGCTGCTTTTGCAACATCTGAAACACTTCCTGTCTGCGCAGAAACACTCTGTGCTGCATCATCTGTACCATTCTCAGAAGAATCTGTACCCTCTGAGGCTGCATCATCTGACGATGCACTCACGGCAAGCTGCGCGGTCTCAATCTGCGGTTCTGCATCATCTGTCGTTGTGCCCATATACTGAGCTGCAAAAAAATTCACACCCTGAAATACTACACCGGCAATCAGTCCGAACACTACCGCAAGAGAAATTGTCGAAGCCAGTTTCCTGCCACCGCTTTTCTTTCTGCGTTTCTTTTTCTCCGGTTCCTGCCCTGTTTCATTCACATACGTCTGATGCATATTATAATGTTCATATCTCGGCGGTTCATTGAACCGTTTGGTATCTCTATCATTCTGCGGAGCATTTCCCGAATTCCATTTTTCTTCGTCGTTCATGCTGTGCTCCTTTCTGCTTTCTTCTTATTTCTTACCATGAAAACAGTGTATCAGTCAATTGTGTTGAAAGTGTGACAACTCCTTTAAAAAAGCGTGTTTCTGCTCATTTCCAGTAATTCGGACTCATCGTACACCACAAAATAAATTTCTTCGGCAGTTTACGGAATTTTTTGCCCGCCAGATATCCGGCATACTTACCTGCACACTGCAAAACAAAACCCGGTATGAGCCATACCCTTCCTGAATGAATAAGGTAGGCAAGTGTCTTTTTGACAAGGCGCATGCCTTCTCCCTCAGACGGTACTCCCTCAAATATTTCAGGATGCTCCGCCTGCGATACACCAAGATCAAAATTTCTGTGGAACTGCTGCATACAGTTATAATTATGGGAATGTATCACCCTGGCTTCTGCTGCATAAGCAATTCTATATCCTTTCTGGATCAGCCCTCCCGCATAGATCATATCCTCATTAAAAATAGTACGGCGTACAAAACCACCCTGCTTTTCGTAAATATCTTTTTTGTATGCTGCACAGACATTTGAACAGAAAAAAGTTTTGATTCCATATTTGTCCAGATCATCTTTTGTCTTAACTACGGATCTGTCCGGATAATTAAATGCTCTTGTATACCGTTCCACAAAACTGCATTCCGCGTTCGGAAGCTGTCTTGCATAAGCAGCTGCAATATTCTCCTCCTGATCAAGCGCTTTCAAAAGCTCTGCAAGCAGCTCACGGTCGGCCGGCATCGCATCCTGTGTCATAAATACCATTACATCCGCATCAGAAAGTTCTGCTGCCCACGCTCTCGTACCACCGTGATCAAACTCTGATTTTGCAAGGTGATGAACCTCCATCACTCCGGATAATTTTTCCCATTCTTTATTCCACATGGATTCCTCTGTATTCATTACTATAATCCTGTGGATCGGAACAGTCTGTTTTTCCAGTCTTTTAATAAGTGTGGCAAATTCATTTCCCGGATGATAGGCGGGAATGATCACATCTACTGTTTTATTTTCCATAGTATCTCCTTATCGGTATTTTTCATACCGGATATTAATTATGCCCTTATTGATGTATGGTAACAGAAGAAGGGAATTTCTTCAATAAGAAATTCCCTTCTGATCTTTATCTCATGTTGTTATGCAATTTTGCTTATGCAGCTTCAGATGCGCCCTGCTCGAAGGCTTCCACAGCATCACTTGCATCACCGCCGGCATCGATGTCTCCACCGTCTCCTCCGTCGCCGGTATCACCACCGGACGTATCTCCTCCGGTTGTATCACCACCGGTAGTATCTCCTCCGGACGTATCTCCTCCGGTTGTATCTCCTCCGGACGTATCTCCTCCGGACGTATCTCCTCCGGACGTATCTCCTCCGGTTGTATCATCCGGCACATAGCTATCATCACCGCCAGTATTATCTCCACCAGTCGTATCTCCTCCGGTAGTATCATCCGGCACATAATTATTATCCCCACCGGTATTATCTCCACTGTTGTCAGGATCGTACTGCTCGCCACTGCCGCTTGTGTCTGTCCATCCGGAACCGTTCTTTTCGAATATAACGCTATCATTTTCTGTGTTCTCTTCACCGATGTTTTTCTGTACATCATCCAGATTACCTGCACCACCGACAATCTCAAGAATCTTTTCACTGTTGGCAGTTACTGTTGCAGATGGTGTATAGTTTGCATCTCCATAGAGGAATTTGTGCAGTTCCTGTACGTTTGATACAAGATCTGTCGGTACGATAATACTTCCCTTTACATTTGAGAATTTATAGGATGACGGGAAACCAGCCGTCTCATCTACACTGTAACCGATCAGTGTCGGAAGAAGCTGAAGGATATCCTCTTTTCCCAGAGATGTCGTTACCATCGGGAATACATCATCCATGATGTTAAAGATCTTACTCAATCCGGCATGTTTTGCTTTATAAACGATCATCTGAATAACTTTACGCTGACGTTCTGTACGTCCCATATCAAGGCTTGCTGTATAACGGATACGGCAATAAGATGTTGCCTGTACACCGTTCAGATGATAACTGTACTGGACTTTTTCCTGATCTTCCGGTTTTTCCGGAAGTTCAATTGGTGTGTAGCTGAGTCCTGTATCTTCGGCTGTCTCTACACAGTAGTTATTCATATGCACGATCTCTGCATAGGACATATCCATATCCAAACCGCCCAGATCATCAATGATTGTTGCAAGTGCATCGAATTTAACAGTTGCATAATCTGTAATATTCAGGTCGAGGTTGGTATTCAGCATGGTGATTGCCTGTTCCGGACCACCATATGCATATGCTGCATTTGCTTTGGAATAGGTATCATCACCAAGGTTCAGAAGTGTATCACGGTAAATAGATACAAGCCTTACCTCTTTTGTATCATTGTTGACACTCGCAATAATCATGGTATCGCTGTTCTGGTTACCGGAAAACTTCATATTTGCACTTCGGGAATCAATTCCGAACAAAGCATAGGTCGTATAACCGGTCAGATGTGAATCTTCGGAATTAATTGCGTCCTGTACTTCTTCATTGACCTGAATCTTCTCAGTATCAAGTTTCTGTGTATTTGTCTTGTCCATTCGGGACATCAGCTGTCCATATACATACAGACCTCCGATAAACACAAGAAGCACTATGATTTCTACTGCAAAAAGTATCTTTTTGGTTTTGGATCTCTTTTTTGGTCTTGCCATCTTTTCTCCCCTTACTTTTTAGTATGCGTTTTTGTTTACAAATCCTTTAAAGATTGTAAGAAACAGTATCTTTATATCAAAACCAATCGACCAGTTCTCTATATAATAAAGGTCACAGTCGATTCGCTTTTTGATTGATGTATCACCACGGTATCCATTCACCTGCGCCCATCCGGTCAGTCCCGGACGAACCTGATGCTTGACCATGTATCTGGGAATCTCTTCCCGAAATTTTTCAACAAAGAACGGCCTTTCAGGACGAGGTCCTACAAGACTCATATCTCCCCGCAGAATATTAAAAAACTGTGGAAGCTCATCAATACTTGTCCTGCGCATAAATTTACCGATTCCAGTCACACGTGGATCGTTTTTGACTGTCCACGCCTTCTTTTCTTCGGCCTCCGGCTGTACTTCCATAGACCGGAATTTATACATCCAGAAAGTTTTATTGTGAAGTCCGACACGCTCCTGACGATAGATCAGCGGTCCCGGTGATGTCAGTTTGATCAGTATGCACATCACAAGCATGACCGGTGACGAAACAATGATCGCCATGATCGAACCGACAATATCCATCGCACGCTTGACCATGAAATTAAAGGTATTACTCAACGGAACATAGCGGATATTAATCACCGGAAGTCCCAGAATATCTTCGGTATATGGTTTGGTCGGAATAATCTTGTTGTAATCCGGAATAAATTTCGTATGAACGCCTGATTTCTCGCACATTGCAACGATTTCTTCCAGGCGGTAATACTCACTCAGTCCAAGTGTGATCGCAATCTCGTCCAGACGGTTGGCCGGTAAGATCACGGACAGATTCGCAATACGACCAATAACCTTGATTCCATTATAGATTGTCCCTGCCGGAACATTGTCATCCAGAATTCCTCTTACAACATACCCCCACTGCGGGTTCTGCTGTATCCTGTCAATATATTCTTCTGCCGCACGGCTGTAGCCTACCAGTATCATCTGCTTCTGGTTCAGCCCTTTGCGTCGCATATTGCGCAGTATCGAAAAAATGAACAGTCGTACAATCCATTCTGCGAAAATATTTATCACGCAGAAAATATAAACGGTCAGTCTGGAGAAGTCCGACTCGTCCATCATATAAAGACTGAATACAACCAGCAGAAGTCCAAGTACATTTGCCTTGATGATATTTGCAAGAACAAGCCTGCGTCCCTGCATATGCAGCGGCTCATACAGAGTAAAAGCCTGATACAGCAATAAATAGCCCGGAATGATAAATACCAGAGCAAACATATACTGTTCAAAAGCAAGTGCACGGACTGCGGAATAAGCAAAAGGACCGATGAAACGAATCATCCACGCAAGTACATAACAAACTGCAATGACGACCGCATCAATCAGCATCTGCAGCCGGGTGAAGTTCTTCTGATTGTCCTGAATCACTCTCTCCCACCTCAATCCAATTCTTTGTTTTTCACATTTCTGTCCGAAAAACAACTCCGGACAGCCACGTTTATCTTATACTAGTTACTCTCTAAAATCAACAATATCTTCCGTATATTATATTAAAATTCCATAAAGTAATGTAAAATTGCCTTTATGCACGAAACCGGCGGATGATGTTGATCCACAGTTCCAGCTGAATTTTGCAGTAATTTGGCAGATGTTTTATCCGAAACGGTACTTTTTGGTTTTTCATGCTGATAGAAAAACCGTTTTTGATACCTGCTGCATACTCTTTACCCATTCCCTTTATTGCAAAAAACAGGAATTTTATAAGAAAACCGGCTGCAAGAAACGGTAAGTTTAAGATGATCTGCAAAAGCGGCATATTCTTATAGATCAGATAAATATTATTTCTGGATGAATATCTTGTCTTAAACTGATTGTAACGTGAACCGCTTGTGCCGCTGCCGACATGGTAAACAATTGCTTTCGGCGCATACCAGTTCTCATAGCCGTAAATTCTTGCACGATAACCGATATCTGTATCCTCCAGATATGCAAAATGCTCTTCATCAAAATAACCGATCTTCTCTATGATCTTTTTGCGGTAGATTGCAGCCCCTGCACACGCAGAAAATATTTTGTCCTCCGTCTCATATGCATGGATATCTTTCCCCCTGCCGCGGGCAAACGACCATCCCAGTGCACAGTAATAATTCCCGACATCGTCCAGTCTGTCGCGATCATGGTACTGCACCATTCTTGCACCACAGGAAAAAGCATTCTTGTGACGTCTGATCGCAGCAAGCATTTCCTCCACAAAATCTTCTTTTACTTCTGTATCATTATTCAAAAGCAGAACATACGGTGCTTTTGCCGCACGTATACCTGCATTGACCGCTCCGCAGAATCCGAAATTCTCCGACAGCTCAATCAGGTGTACCCACGGATAGTTGGCTGTCACGAAAGAACAGCTTCCATCTGTAGATCCGTTATCCACCAGTATGACTTCAAAATTACTCAGTGTCTGCCCTTCCAGACTTGCAAGCACACTGTCCAGAAATGCAATTCCATTAAAATTCGGTATGACCACCGATACTTCCATATTATCTCCTATCCTTACCCTTACTGTCCATTCCTTTCAGCGGGCGAAGTGAATAATTCCACTTTGTCAGCGAAAGATTCTTATTGTAATACGGATCACCGTTTTTCAGGATGTCGATCCAGTGCTCTCTCATATACTCGATTTCTTCCTGAAAACGTCGTACCTTCGCCTCGCTGTCTTCCGCGCCTCTTGTCTTTGATTCCATATGATAAAGCTGTACGTATGGATCATACACGATCAGTCTGCCGGATTTTCTCACTTTCAGGCAGAGATCCACATCATTAAAAGCTACTGCAAGCTTCTCTGTAAAACCACCTGCTTCCTCAAAAGCGGTACGTTTCATCATCATACATGCTGCCGTTACCGCACTCATATCCTGAATAATTGATGCCTTGTGAAGATATCCGGTACGGTTCGCCGGCATATCGACAAACATATGTCCTGCAATCCCACCGATTCCGATCACACATCCTGCATGCTGGATCGTATCATCCGGATAAAGAAGCTTCACACCGACTGCTCCCACTTCTTCTCTCTGACACATGCCGAGCATCTCTTCGATCCAGTCCGGTGTGATCACTGTAACATCGTTATTCAGGAACAGCAGATAATCACCATTCGCATGCTGTACCCCGAAATTATTGATCGCAGAGTAATTAAACTCCCTCTCCCAGCGAAGCACGCGAATCTTCGGATCTTTTTCTATTTCTTTATAGTACGCAAAAATTTCTTCTGATACACTGTTATTTTCTATAATGAGTATCTCATAGTTCTGATAAGCTGTCTTTTCTTTAATGGAATGAAGGCAGGCTTCCAGAGATTCCTTCTCATCTTTGTTCGGAATGATAATGGACACCATCGGACTGCCCTGTACCGGATACTGCACACGAAAAAAGCCGAGATCCGGTGTGTGTGTGACAGTTCCCTTCTGTCCCATTCTCTCAAGATGTGCCTCGATCGCGCGTCTTCCCGCTTCAAACGCATACATTTTGCTTGCAGGGTTATCCGCTGTCGACGCTTTGTGTGTTCTCCAGTGATATAAAATCTCCGGCACATGTCCGATCCTTCCGGCTTCTTCTACGCAGCGGAAAATAAAGTCATGATCCTGTGCTCCGTCAAATTCCTGACGGAATCCACCGACTTTACGTATGATTGACTGCCTGACAACAAAAAAATGGCAGATATAGTTGTTGGAACGCAGAAGGTCAAGGTTAAAATCCGGTTTCAGATGCGGCTGAAAATGCTCGTCCAGTTCGGTAGTTACCTTGTCTTCATCTGTATAGACACCATCCGCCTCCGGATCATTTTCCAGATAACGTGCAATCTCATAAAGAGCATTTGGTGCAAGCAGGTCATCATGATCAAGAATTCCTGCATACTCTCCCTGTATCATCTCAAGTGCTGCGTTTGTATTTCCTGCAATTCCGAGATTCTGATCCAGTATTTTTACACGGATCCTGCTGTCCTTATTCGTATATTGATCCAGCACTGCCTGCATTTTTTTATCTTCCGGACTTCCATTCGCAATGCAGAGTTCCCAGTTGCTGTATGTCTGTGCCAGCAGCGAATCTATCATCTGGCGCAGAAAAACTTCCGGTGTACGAAATGCCGGAACTGCCACGCTGATCAACGGGCTGTAGGAAAACCTGTATTTTCTCTGTTTTTCCAGTTCTGTATCATCCGGAATATAAGCCTCGTACCACGGACCATACGGCACTTCTTCCGGCTCAAAGCGTTCATGAAGACGAATCCAGAATTCCTTCGGACCATAATGTTTGAAATAACGCAATCCCTTACGGATCGTGTACGGATTAAGCTTTTTCAGCATTCGTGCCCACTGAATATGTCCGGTCACTTCTTTGTTTTTGCTCATAATCTGTCTGTATCCTCTGACGCTGCTTACACCCTGCTTATTCCAGAGCAAAACAGCTTATTCCTCTTATAATAGGATTTATTTTATCATTCCGACCTGTTTTTTGCAAGGGCGGAGTCAATTTCGCTTGCGCTGCCACTGCTTTTCTATTATCATTGCACTGAGAGGAGGCTCTTTATGAAAAGAATTCGATATTTTGATCTGTTAAGATGTATTTCATTTTGCTTTATTATTTTTTATCATATGATATCCCAGCTTTACTTTTCCGGATTATTTACATTAGATAAGGTTCTGCCTTTTTATGAAAACGATAATATGAACATCGCCATGCTGGGTGTCGCTGTGTTTTTTATCTTATCCGGTGCCGGACTCGCATATTCCACAGGGGAGAATTTTGACATTCGACGCTTCTACAAAAAAAGATTTATAAGAATCCTGATTCCATTTTACATAACCTATATTTCCTATTTTATATATAAAGCAGGAACGACCGGTTCTTTTACGTCCTTCTTCCCACCGGAAACATCCGCATGGAAAATCATTTTTACATTCTTCGGAATGGATGAATGGATCAGTCAGCACGGAATCCATACATTTTCCCTTGGTATCGGTGAATGGTTTCTCGGTGCACTGATCATATTATATTTGCTTTTTCCTCTGCTCCGCTTCCTGATGAAAAAGAATCCATGTCTCTTTTTCATCGGCTCCACATGTATCTATCTGCTTTTACTGTTTTATTATCCATTTCATACTCCGGTGCATGTGAATCTGCTGATCAAGGGATATGATTTTGTTTTAGGTATGCTGCTTGGCTATACAAACCATAAATTCAGACCTCAGTGGGCCTTTCTTTCCGTTCCTCTGGTTATATTTTTCTTTGTTTCCCCGTTCAGGCTGGGAATACATTACGAACTGAAAGTGGAGATCCTCGCTGTTGCTTTTTGCATTTCCATCTCATACCTTGAACCGATTCTTCAAAAAAAAGAGCTGAAATTAATGGATTTATTAAGCAGGTATTCCTACGAGATTTTTCTCGTGCATCACATTATCATATATATCCTTACACCGGCTTCCATACCGTATCTGCATGGTTCCTGGTCTGTCAGCATTCTTTTTGCCGTTGAACTTGCGTTCATCGTATTTTTGGCTTTCATTCTGAAATGGCTTTCGGGCAGATGCATTGCTTTTCTTTCACGCAGATCTGTAAAATAACCCCAGCCATAAAAAGCTCGGTTGTTCTGCTTGAATTACCACCCGAAATGGGATATGATAGATTTCGAGAATCACTTACCAAAATTCAATCAAATCAGTTTAAACACTTACGAAATGGGAGTACAGATTTATGAAATTCAAAAAGATACATTCAGGTCTGATCGCGCTCGGACTTTGCTGTTCCCTGTTCCTTCAGACACCTGTTCTGGCCGCCGAAGAAACAGCAGACGCAGCAGCCGTTTCCGCAATTTCGACAAACGATATAGCCGGATGGCCACAGGGACCGGATATCACATCCACTGCCGCCGTCATCATGGAAGACAGCACCAACACAACACTCTATGCCAAAAACATGGAGCAGGTTCTTTATCCCGGAGCTACCGTCAAAGTCATGACCACACTCCTTGCACTGGAAAACACACAGCTTTCCGATCAGGTCACTATGACTGCAACCGGTGTATCCGGGGTTACCGACGGAGGAGCCAATATCTCTGCACAGATTGATGAAGTATTTACCGTAGAGCAGTGTCTGTATGCGATCATGCTCGCATCTGCAAACGATGTCGCCCTTCAGCTCGCCGAGCATATCGGTGGTTCTGTCGATGGTTTCGTTCAAATGATGAATGCCCGTGCAACAGAACTTGGCTGTACCAACACTGTATTTACGAATCCAACCGGTCTTCCGGATGAGAATCAGCATACAACGGCACACGATATGGCGCTGATCATGAAAGCTGCTGCTGATAACGAATCATTCCAGACCATTGCAAGTACTACATCCTATACGATCCCGGCAACCAATGTTTCCGGCGGAGAACGAGTCCTGACCAACAACTTTTCCATGCTGACCAACACCAATGCCGCTTATTATCAGTATTGTACCGGCGGACGAGAAGGATACACCGAAGCCTCCGGAAGTACACTTGTCTGCAGTGCACAGAAAAACGGTATCACCCTGATTGCAGTCGTCCTTCAGGGAACATCCGGAACCACCGCCACCGAGGCAGCCAGTCTTTTAAATTATGGATTTGATAATTTCAATATGCTTTCCCTCGGGGATAATGATTTCAATATGTTATCCGGTGGGGATGTATATGTACCAGTCGGCACCACCGCCGATGCTCTGACTACCCAGGACGGCAAAGTTCAGGACGGACAGTACAGCCGCCAGTATCTCTTTGGCGGAACAGCTGTCGGAACATCTGTCATGGCAGCCACCCAGGAAGAAGATACTTCTCTTGTCGATGCAAGTGTACAGAATATTGATGCAGCCAGGAATTATACTGAAGGTCGTAATAATCTTCCATACTTTATCATTGGCGGTGTGGGAATCCTGCTTCTTCTCCTGATTCTCCTTCGTATCATTAAAGTTGCAAAATCCTGAACTGATATATTTAAATCAGAACAAAAAAACATGTGCCGCGGCACATAAAAAGCAGCTGTCGCTTACGGCAGCTGCTTTTCTTTTACATAATTTCTTTGAGATAACGTCCCAGTGCATCTTTCCAGTCCGGAAGACGGGTAAATCCATGCTCTTCCAGTTTTTTCTTTTCCATACGGCTGTTGGAAGGACGTTTTGCCTTTGCAGGATACTCTGCGGAGCTTACCGGCATTACCTTTACATCCATTCCTGCCTGACGGAAGATCTCTTTTGCAAAATCACACCAGGAAATATATCCGCCTTCATTTGTTGCATGATATTTTCCGTATTCTTCTTTTTCCAGCATGTCAACCAGAAGTCTTGCAAGGTCATATGTGTAAGTCGGAGTTCCGATCTGGTCATCGACAACAGTCAGTGTATCATGTGTTTTTCCGAGATTCAGCATGGTCTTGATGAAATTCTTTCCATTCAGGCCAAATACCCATGCAATACGGACAATATAATAATGCGGCGCATATTTTTCAACTGCAACTTCGCCCTCGTATTTCGAATGTCCATACACATTCAGGGGCTCTACAACCGGATCATCCGGCTCCCACGGACGGGTTCCCTGTCCGTCAAATACATAGTCTGTGCTGATATAAACCATCGGAATATCAAGTTTTCCACACATTTTTGCGATATTGGCTGTTCCATCCACATTTACCCTGTGGCAAACTTCCTGGTTATCCTCTGCGGCATCTACTGCGGTCCATGCTGCACAGTGTACCACTTTGTCCGGATGCACTTCCGTCATTACTTTTTCAACGGCTGCGCTGTCTGTGATATCCATCTCTTCCACATCGACACCAACACCTTCATAGCCTCTTTTGGCAAGCTCGTTCATAACGTCATAGCCAAGCTGACCTTTTACGCCTGTAACCAGTACTTTCATTTTTCATTCCTCCTATATCCGTTTTAACGAAAAATCCTGACTCTTCAATGTCAGATTCGGATTATAATACGGATCTCCGTCCCGCATGATATCCGGCCATCGTCTTTCAAATATCTGAATTTCTTTATTAAATCGTGCCACCTTTTCCGGAGTGTCTTCCAGACCTCTGGACTTGGACTCGTAATGATACAGTTCTGCATATGGATTATATACGATCAGGTATCCGGCAGTACGCAGTTTCATACAAAAATCAATATCATTAAATGCAACTGCCAGCTCCTCGGTGAGTCCGCCCACTTCTTCAAAAGCAGAACGTTTTACCATCATGCAGGCTGCCGTCACCGCACTGTAATCCTGTGCGCAGATGATTCTGTGGCAGTAACCGGTCGTTCCACGCGGCTGCAGTACAAAACAGTGTCCCGCAATTCCGCCAAAACCGATCACGACTCCTGCATGCTGGATCGTATCATCTTCGTAATACATACGAGCTCCGACAGCACCGACATCACTGCGCATACAGTAGCCCAGTAATTCTTCGAGACAGTCTTCATTAATGATCTCCGTATCGTTATTCAGCAAAAGAATATATTCTCCTTTTGCAAATGTGGCACCATAATTATTGATTGCAGAATAATTAAATTCTTTGTCCCAGTAAACAACATGCACCTTCGGATTCTGTGCTTCAATTTCCTTATAGTACTCGAAAGTTGAATCCTCTGTACTGTTATTCTCAACAATGATAAATTCATAATTCCGGTAAGTAGATTTCTGTTCGATCGAATCCATACAGCGTTTCAGATCATCGATGTGATCCTTATTCGGAATGATGATCGAAATAAGCGGATCATGATCTCTGTGGAATTTCGTGCGGTACAGTCCGAGAAATTCTCCCTGATGAACTTCTGCGTCAATCCCTGTTCTCTGATAATGCGCCTCGATTGCACGCTTTCCGGCTTCAAACGCATAAGTCTTACTCTCCGGATTTTCCGCAGTGGAATCCTCATGACATCTCCAGTGATAAAGGATTTTCGGCACATGATAGATTTCCTCCGGCTTCACAGCTTCGATGCAGCGGAAAATGAAGTCATAATCCTGCGCTCCGTCATACTCTTTACGAAGCATGCCTACCTGATCAATGATTTTTCTGTCTACAACAAACAGATGGCAGATATAGTTTACTGTACAGAGCAGATCCGGATTGTAGTCCGGCTTAAAATGCGGCTGGAAAAACTTATGTCCGTCCATCGACATTTTATCCTCATCAGAATAAAGAAGACGGATTGCTCTGTTATTATTTAAAGCCTTCACACACTCAAAGAGCGCATGTGGAGTCAATTCATCGTCATGATCTGCGAACGCAATGAAATCACCTGTCGCAATCTCAATTCCGGCATTGGTATTTTCGGAAATCTGAAGTGGTTCTTTGTGGGAAATGACACGTATTCTCTCATCCGATGCCGCAAGAGATTTCAGAAGTTCTGCAATCGGTGAATTCTCTCCGCTTCCATCGGAAAGACAGAGTTCCCAGTTCGGATAAGTCTGTGCCTTCACAGTCTCTACAAGCTGACGGAGATATTTCTCCGGTGTTTTGTACAGCGGAATCACAATACTGATCTTTGGCTGATATTCGAATTTTTCTCTCCTCTGGCGCTCCAGTTCCTTTGCGCCCGGAAGATGACGCACGATCCATTTCTGGTACGGAATTTCTCTTGTTGAAGCTGTTTTGATCTTGTTTGCAATTTTTCCTGCCAGTGCGGCACTTCCCTGTGATTTCCAGTAACGCATACCTTTCTGTGCATATTTTTCTATTTTTTTGCGCAGAATAACCGTCGGCTGTAAGTTCACCACATGTACGGACTTCGTCTCTCCGGCATAAAACACCACATATACGACCTTTCCGGTAAGATTTGTCAGCTCTGCAAAAAATCCGGTCTTGTCCTCGTGATCCATTTCCTCATACATCTGCTCCACATCGACACGTTCTGTACGAAGGATTTCTGCCTGAATTTTCTCTTTGTTTTCGTCAAAAATCTGTATTTTCACCGGACAGTCTGCTACTGCCCACCCGCGGATTCGCAGGAATCCCTGCTGAATTTTTTCTTCCTCAATATAAAACTGAGGCTTTCCTCTGCGCTTTTCCAGATTTTTTGCTGAAACAGAAAACCAGCAGAAGGTTTTATCCGGCATGTCTGCATAGACGCTCAGCTTCTGATATCCTTCCAGCGACTCCGGAAGCCGGACCGCTGCCGTGATACGCTCTCCGCGCATCAGATCCGGATCTTTAAAACGTTCCAGAGCACTGACCACTTCCAGACGCCGGATCTCGGATTTTATTTCGGAACCGTCAAGCATGGCACGCATTTTTGCTTCTTTCGGCCACGTTCCCTGCAGAATATAACAATTTGGATCCTGCAAATGGAATCTGTCCTTTGTTACCTCAAATATTTCTCTCGACATATCTATACCCATCCTCGTTTCTCAGTCTTCTCTCAGGGAACAGTCAGCTTCTTTCAGAGACAGATTCGGATTATAGTACGGGTCTCCTTTTGCCATCTCGTCTCCCCATTTTTCCTCAAAATGCTTCGTTTCTTTTTCGAAACGGAACTGTTTTTCCGGCGTATCTTCCATTCCCCTTGACTTGGATTCGTAGTGATAAAGCTCTGCATACGGTGTAAATACAACCTTTTTACCTGCTGCTCGCGCTTTCATACACAGGTCGATGTCATTAAAAGCGACAACAAACTCTTCGTCAAATCCGCCCACTGACCGGAAGTCTTCTGCTTTCATGAGCATACATGCCGCAGTTACGGCACTGATTTCCTGTACATTTACGGCCCTGCCGAAATATCCCTTATCTTCGCAGGATGCCATACACATGATATGGCCAGCAATACCGCCCATGCCAAGAACAACTCCGGCATGCTGGATGAGATTGTCAGGATAATAGAGTTTTGCTCCGACGATTGCGACATCCTGCTGCTGACAGATCATCAGCATTTCCTCGATCCAGCCCGGACTGATCACTTCCACATCATTATTCAGGAAGAGAAGATAACTTCCCTTAGCTTCTTTTACAGCAAAATTATTGATCGCAGAATAATTAAATCCATCTTCCCACGTAAGTACCCGTGCTTTCGGGTAACGCCAGGAAAGGTTCTTATAATATTCAAAAGTCTCCTGCTCTTCACTGTTGTTCTCGACGATCAGGATTTCGTAATTCTTCCAGGTAGATTTCTCATAAACAGAAGAAAGACATTTCTCAAGGTCATCAATGTGATCCTTATTTGGAATGATGATCGAAACAAGCGGTTCTCCCTGGATCTTTACATGACTCCGGTACCAGCCCGGGTGTTTCGTCATCTCTACTTCCGCTTCAATGCCGACTCTGCGATAATGCTCCTGGATTGCACGGCATCCAGCCTCATATGCATAAGCTTTGCTCTCCGGATTCGCCGCAACAGAATTCATATGACATCTCCAGTGATACAGCACTTTCGGAATATGAATCACCTGTTTCGCCTGCTCGCAGCAGCGCAGAATAAAATCATAATCCTGAGAGCCGTCAAACTCCGGTCTGAGGCCACCGACCTGATCCACCAGTGCTTTCTTTACAACAAAAATATGGCAGATATAATTATTATCCCTTAAACGGAACAGGTTATAATCTGATTTGAAATGAGGCTCAAAATAGAATTCTCCGTCCATGCTCAGCTTATCTTCATCTGTATAAATGATCTCCGGTCCGTGATGATCGTTGACTGCCTTAACAATCTCATACAGCGCATCCGGTTCCAGTGTATCATCATGGTCGCTCAGCATCAGATATTCACCGGTTGCCATCTCGATTGCTTTATTTGTATTGACGGAGATTCCTCCATTATCCTCCAGATGTTTATAGAGAATTCTTTTATCTTTACCATAACGCTTCTGAATGTATTCTTCTACTTTCTGATCCGGACTTCCGTCTGCCAGACAAAGCTGCCAGTTCGTGTAAGTCTGTGCGCATACAGAATCAATCAGTTCCTTCAGATATGGTATCGGTGTACAGTACAACGGAATCACAATACTGATCAGCGGATTCTGTTCAAAATGTACATGGCGCTGTCTGCGAAGAGTCTTTCTGTCCGCTTTATGACGGTTAAACCATTCTTCATAATCTTCTTTGTGCTCTCCGTTTTTGTCTTTGCGGAAAAGACGTCCCCAGAAACTTTTTGCTTTCTCTTTATCCTTCTGTTCCCTGCGAAGAGCCTTTATATCAATCTCATATGTTTTGGTTGTAGAATCACCGCAGAAATGAAGTACGATCCTGTTTCCCGGAATTTCGAGAAATGCCGCGGAAATACTGAAACCGATCTCCTGATTCCTGTAATCGTCATCAAGATGACGTCGTTCTACAACGTCCGGCCTGCGGCCTCTCGTAATTTTGCAGTCGAGAAGTTCTGCATTTTCTTTATGAACGGTTACTTCAACTTCACCTCTCTGATCTGTTGTCCATCCCTGAATCTCAAGCATCAGTCCGTAGAGAACTTCTACACGGTCAATATGAAATTCAACCAGCTTATCTTTGACCAGTTCATCCAGCTCATCACCTGTACGCTCCCAGATTACGGTCTTTTCTTCTCCGTCCAGCAAAAGAAGTTCCAGTATGTCATACTTCTGGCGAAGTTTCAGAACCTCCGGAATCGTAACTGTAAATCCCGGAAGAAAGCCCTCTGTCTCCACTTCCAGAGACTGTGCCACATCCGGTCGGTCATACCGCTCCACTTCTGGTATATCGATTACTTCATATCCGTCACCAATCAGCTGAAAACCACATTCCTTCTTATCAGGATGCATATACCAGCCTACAAGACTCAGCACATGTCCGTGTCTGTCATCATATCGTTCTTCATCAATGCTGAAACAAAGTTTGTCCATAAATACTCCCCTATTTCTTTTTAATACTCCGGTACAGTTTCCATGCCTTTGTATTTTCCATTTCATGAATCCGGCGATTCAGTCTCTGTATCTCCTGATCTTTCTCAGAAGAAATTTTCGAAAAACTCTTCCAGAATGCATCCTGCGCTTCAGTCTCTTTCATTACTTCAATCTCAACATGAAGCTTTCCCGCATTCTCCGGAATACTGTCTATTACAAACTGCGGATCTCCGCCGCCAAAATAATATCTGCCTTCTCCCATCGGGAAACCATTGGAAGTAAAAACAGCAGCTTTTCCGTTTTCAAATGTCAGTTTCTTAAGAATCAGTCCACCGGCAGCCTCACCCGGATCGAGTCGCAGTCTGTGTACATCGTCCGGAACAGCGATACAAAGATCCAGCCCGGATCTTGCCATCGGATAAACAGCAGAATCCGTTTCCGAGAAATCACTGCCTCTGTCATAAAATACCTGCAGTCTTCTCAGCGCAAATGCCACGCGGATTCTGTCATAATAAGCCATCACATCTACTTTTCCGGGTGAAACCTCATCATACATAGAACGAAGCGGCACATGGCTGCCTTCCATATACTTCTGGAAATTACGTTCCATTTCTGCATAGATTTCCAGTTCTTCCTCTGAAATTCCTGCCTTTTTATAGAAGTCAAGCTCACGCAATACTGCACGTTTGCCATCACTTTCCAGATAATAATGAATCATTCGATAGAGAATAAAGTTGCATGGAATCGGGAATCGGAATGTCCATTCATAATCGATCACCGATACACCACAATCCTGAAGCAGAATATTTGCCGGAACCAGATCAATATTGGAAATACCACTGCACCGATAATTTTCTTCCAGTGAAACATCACCAAATACCCCGGTAAACTCCGGTGTCTTGAAAAACATTTCACCCGCATGGATGCGGCGTACCTTATCAATATAGGTAAACAAAAGTTTTTCCAGTTCTTCCAGTTTGCCCTGTTCAAGCAGGCTGTCCAGACGGGATTCCAGTGTCTCACCATCCAGATATTCCAGAACAACTCCATCAGCTTCTGTCCTGCAGGCATTCAATTTCAGCCCTTCCCTGCCATAGAAACCGGAAAGTTCTTCCTCAATCTTCGGAAGGTTTTTTATATGTGCTTCGGCTCTGGTATCTGTCGGAACCTTGCGCACAATTCTTTCTTTCTTATTATTTTCGCAGATTTCTGTGATGATTGAAAATTCAGGCGCCCGCTCATTGGAAAACTTCGCATAGATCGTACTGGTCTCTATTTTTTCCTTACTGATCAAAAGCAGAAAAGAATTGGCAAAATCAGGATACATCTCATTTGCAAGCAGTGTATCATATACCGAAGACTCCTGAAAGAGCTGCAGACGAAGCCGGTCGTAGTTTGTCTCCAGACGGTTCAGCTCACCCTTCAGCGGAAGACGGCGGTCAGAATAAACCGTCATCGGAAGCTTGTAATCCGGGAATGGATAATACCATTCTGCCTGCAGATCACCGGCATCGGAAAGAATCTGCATAAACTCTTTTCTTGAAAAAGTTTTGACACCTTTGGTCGTCGGATAACCTTCCAGCCCTTCAAAAAGGGTACCAAAATGGTCTTCCGTGCATCCTGCCCAGTATTTCAGTCCAAGACGGTTTTCGATTGCAAGGACGATCTTTCCGTCCGGTTTCAGATGCTTTGAAATAATTTTTAAGAAATCTACATACGGTGTATCGCTCTGGATATAAGCTTCTCCATATTCAAAAACCCCGATCAGGGTAATGTAATCATATTTTTCTGTAAGTGTTTTTTCAATATCCTGAAAATTTCCCATCAGGATTTTCAGATTGTCGCAGTTCCGGTGTCTCCATGCATTGATGTGGCTGCGTTTTCTTGAAAGTTCAATACAGGTCACCTGTTTTGCTTTCTTGCAGAGAGCACCGGTAACTGCACCGCATCCTGATCCGATCTCGAGAACATTTTCCTCCCCGGTAAACGGAAGCCAGCTCAGAATGTTTTCTCTGATATGAGAAAAATGATAAAGAATCGGCCAGCTTGCACGCTCCGCGATCACCTGATTCCATTCTTCTTCACGGTAATTGCGTGCAATCTCCAGCATCTCATCTTCAATTGCACCATCTGTATATAAATCTTTGCCCGGATAAAGTGTATCATCCAGAAGAACCTGTCCGATTTTTTCCATTAATCCTCATCTCCACAGTAGATTTCTACTTTTGAATTCATATCATAAAAGCCAACGGTATTCTGTGTTGAAATAACCGTGATGTTGCATGCATCATACAATCTGTGGAATACCGTAAAATCACCGTCTTTGTAACCGGTACATCCGAAAGAAAGCAGATATTCTCCGCCCTGCAAAAACATGTCCTGTGTAAAGGTTACGGTACACACATCCCCGGCGTCAGAATGCTCTACATGCATTTTCTCAAACATGGTATTCGTTCCGGTAATCTCTGTTCCACGAATATCCTTAAAGGTATATGCCATGATCGGTTCCTGAATGCTTTCATGGAATTTCACACGCATCTTGATCGTAAAGGCAGATCCTTTGTCGATGGTGTTGGTATAGCGGCCTTTTTCGTCCATCACGACAAAATCCGTGATCTCTGCAAGCTTGCTGCCGTATTCCAGCATATTCGGATTGACCTGGAACTTCTCACTCCAGCTTTCGCGTTTTTTCTTTTCGTTTTCTGCCGCAGCTTTTGCCGGATCCTGTCCGACCAGAAGCTGTTTGTACATATCAACCATCTTCTTCGGAGAACCTTCCGCCAGCTTTACACCTTTATTAAGAAGGACTACACGGTCACAGTATCTGGAAATACTGCTGAGATCGTGGCTTACAAAGAGAATGGTTCTTCCCATATCTTTAAATTCTTCAAATTTACGATAACATTTTGCCTGAAAGAACACGTCGCCGACGGAAAGAGCCTCATCGACGATCAGGATCTCCGGGTCAATGTTGATTGCAACAGCAAAAGCCAGACGAACGAACATACCACTGGAATATGCCTTAACCGGCTGATGTACGAAATCACCGATATCGGCAAAATCCAGAATATCCTGTAGTCTGGCATCAATTTCTTCTTTGGAAAATCCCATCATGGTACCGTTGAGATATACGTTTTCGATTCCCGTATATTCCATATTAAATCCGGCCCCGAGTTCAAGAAGTGCGGAAATCCTTCCGTCAACTTTCACTTCACCGGCAGTAGGATTCAACACACCTGTGATGATCTTGAGAATGGTGGATTTACCGGAACCGTTCGTTCCGATAATTCCCACAGTCTCGCCTCTTTTTACTTCGAAATTTACATCCCGGAGAGCATAGTGCTCACGCACGGGAACCTTAAATCCAAGCGCCTCCCGAAGTCGGTCGGAAGGCTTGTTGTATAATTTGTACATCTTGTCCAGATGCTTTACTTCAATTGCAAATTCACTCATTCTACTCTCCGTTTACAGTACATCCGCAAAATGTACCTGAAGTTTTTTAAACAATCTGGTTCCAAGGAAAAATACGATAAGCGTAAATCCCCAGAAGTAAAGGGTAAAAACCGGATGCTGCCAGATTGCCACCTTGTTTATCAGAGAATCACGATATCCCTGTACAATATAAAACAGTGGATTCAGTTTCAGTATTTTTGTAAGGATGCCGCTCAGCCCGAGGTCATTGAAATCCCACATGATCGGTGTCACCCACACACCTACCTGCAGTCCGATATTGATGATCTGACTCAGGTCACGGAAAAATACAACCGCTGCACTCGTCAGATAAGTCATTGCAAGGATCAGCATAAAAATACAGAAACTGTAATACAGAAGCTGTATCGCATACAGGCTCGGCGGATATCCCATAAAAGTATAGATCAGCAGTACAATAATGATAAAAAATGCATGTACAAAAACTGCTGAAAATACTTTCACAACCGGAAGGATCCTGATATTAAATACGACCTTTTTGACCAGATAATTGTATTCGAGAAGCGCATTGGTTCCCCCGATCAGTCCTTCCTGAAAGAAAAACCACGGAATCAGCCCCGCGATCAGCCACAGAACAAAGGGAACTCCCTTGTCTGAACCATTGCGAAGTGCAAGTCCGAACACAAACCAATATACGCAGATCGTTACGATCGGCTGAATGAACGCCCAGATTGTTCCGAAATAAGAACCGGCATATTTTGTTTTGAAATCATTTTTTGCCAGAGAGAAGACTAACTTTCTGTTTTTGTAGATTTCTCCCGGCAGCCATGTCTCGTTTTTCAATCTTTTTTACTCCTGTTGGCTGTGTACTCTTTAAAGCTTCCCCATTTCTGGTCTTTGTCAGAAAGAATCAGTTCCATGCCTTCCGGAATCGGCCATTCCACACCGATGTCCGGGTCATTGTACGCAAGACCGCCCTCATCGTTCGGATGATAAAAATCTGTACATTTGTATGCAAACTCTGCGGTATCAGAAAGTACGACAAATCCGTGTGCAAAGTTTTTCGGAATGAAGAACTGTTTTTTGTTTTCTGCAGACAGAAGAACTCCATACCACTGTCCGTAAGTTGCAGAACCTTCACGCAGGTCAACAGCAACGTCAAAAACTTCACCACTCACTACACGCACAAGTTTATCCTGCGGATAGTTGATCTGGAAATGAAGTCCACGCAGCACGCCCTTGCGGGAACTTGACTGATTATCCTGTACAAACTCCATGTCAATTCCTGCTGCTTTATAATCGTTATAGTTATATGTTTCCATGAAGTAACCACGCTCATCCCCGAATACGGTTGGTGTAATTACTTTTAATCCTTCGATATGACAGGTTTCTACTGTGATCTTACCCATTTTATAATCCCTCCGCTACTTCAATCAGATATTTGCCGTAAGCTGTCTTGAGAAGTGGCTGTGCCAGTTCTACAAGCTGTTCTTTTGTAATAAATCCACGTTTGTATGCGATTTCCTCAATACAGGAAATGTAAAGTCCCTGACGTTTCTGGAATGCAGCTACGAAATCTGCAGCATCAAGAAGAGAATCATGGTTTCCGGTATCCAGCCATGCAAATCCGCGTCCAAGTGTCTCAACCTTCAGTGTACCTCTGTTGAGATATTCATTGTTGATGCTTGTGATCTCGATCTCACCACGTGCAGATGGTTTGACATTTTTTGCAATCTCTACAACATCGTTGTCATAGAAATACAGTCCCGGAACTGCATAGTTTGACTTCGGATGCTCCGGTTTTTCCTCGATGGAAAGAGCCTTGCCGTTTTCGTCGAATTCTACCACGCCATATTCACGAGGATCTCTTACATAATAGCCGAAAATGGTTGCGCCCTTTTCTTCTTCGGTACGTTTGTAAGCATTCTGCAGTACTCTTGAGAAGCTCTGACCATAAAAGATATTGTCACCAAGTACAAGTGCAACCGCATCGTTTCCGATAAATTCTTCACCGATGATAAATGCATCTGCAAGTCCTCTCGGCTGTTCCTGAACCGCATATTCAAAACGCATGCCGAGCTGACTTCCGTCACCGAGAAGATCACGGAAGACCGGAAGGTCTCTTGGTGTGGAAATGATCAGGATCTCACGGATTCCTGAAAGCATCAGAGTTGATAATGGATAATAGATCATCGGCTTATCATAAACCGGCATGATCTGTTTGGAAATAGCTTTTGTTAATGGATATAATCTGGTTCCTGAACCACCTGCTAAGATAATTCCCTTCATAAGGTTTCTCCTTTTTCTCTGTTTTGTTTTTATTTGTTTTGTCTGTTATCTGTCTTTGAAATAAAGCGCGATCAGAAGTCCGATCAGTACTACAATCATCGCACCACCGATGATCAGAAGCATTTTTACTGTCGAAGAAATTCCTTCTGTACGCATCTCACGAATCTGCTCATCTACTGATTTATGTTCGGATGCAGTAGTATCATTTGTATCTGCTTCATCTGTCTGAGCTGTCGCCGGTGTGCTTTCTGCTTCTGACTCCTCTTCAGCCGGCATCTCTTTGGCTTCCTGTGCCGGTTCCGGTGACGGTGTATCTTTCACCGTTACATAACCGACAAACTGCCCCTGATAATAGTACTGATTTAATGTTTTTTTGCCTTTTTGTTTGCTTTCCATCGTAAGGTCAGCGGCTGTTACACCTTTCGGTACTGTCATTGCCTTTCCGTCAACCTCAATGCTGTCAAAGCTGTTAAATGCATAATCAAACAGTGCGGTACTGTCTGCACAGTTGATACCAAGATCCGTATCACGCATAGTTACTGCAATATAGGTTCTTCCATTTCGTTCTGCAGCCGCAGCAAGACAGTTCTGTGCTTCTGTGGAAAATCCGGTCTTTCCGCCAATGCAGCCTTCATAATACAGGCTGGACTCTTTGGCCAGAAGCGGCACGTGTGTGTGCAGAGATCTCGCTGCACTTAAGTTTGTTGCCGGTATTGTATAGTTTACTGTTTCCAGAACTTTACGAAATCTGGCATTCTTAAGCCCGGCCCGCATGATCTTCGCAAGATCTTCTGCGCAGGAATAATGGTTTTCGTCCGGAAGACCGCTCGCATTTACAAAATGTGTATGCGTGCATCCCAGCTTCTTTGCTTTCTGATTCATCATCTCCACAAAGTTTGCTTCTGTACCACCAACATATTCTGCGATCTGCGCACAGACCTCATTCGCTGATTTAATATATGCAGCAAACCAGCAGTCCTTCATCGTCATGGTCTCGCCAAGCTGTGCATTGATGTTGCTGCTGTCCCAGGTCACATCGCGGACGCCTGTTTCTGTAAATGTCACAACGTCCTTTGGTGAACTGTTTTCGATTGCAACCAGAAGTGTCATTAGTTTCGTTGTGCTTGCAGGATAACGGTATTCATCCATTCCTTTGTCGTACAAAATCGCTCCTGTATCTGCATCCATTAAAACAGCTGTCTCGGAAGTTACAGCCGGGGCAGTCGGCCAGTTCGCTATACTGTCCGTGGCAACCGCTGCCGGTGTACCATTAGTCGTTACCATAGAAGCCTGTACCGTACAAGAAGACACCAGAATCACCGCAGCTCCTATCCCCGCCGCAATTCGGTATATTCCTTTATTCATCTGTGTACCTCCACTATTAAACTAAATTCAAGTCTCTTCTAACGCAAGACATATCTCATATTATTTTCGCACAATCATAGAGTAAATTCAATGCCTATTTTCGCCAAAATAATGTTACTCTTTATCTCCTGAAAGAAAAAATGCTGTAATTCCCTGACAAATTCGGGAATCACAGCATTTTGGTCACTGTAAAAACTGATTATCTGGTTTTGTACATTTCTTCATAATATTTCTGATAATCACCACTGGTCACATTCTTCATCCAGTCTTCATGCTCGAAGAACCATTCAATAGTCAGACGGATACCATCTTCAAAGCATGTCTCCGGATACCAGCCAACTTCTTCTTTGATCTTATCCGGTGCGATCGCATAACGACGGTCATGTCCTTTACGATCTTCTACATATGTGATCAGATTTTCGCTTACAAGAGCTTTACGTGGATCATTATCCGGCAGCATTTCCTGTAATGTATCCAGAATAATGTGGATGATCTGGATATTCTGTTTCTCATTGTGTCCACCGATGTTGTAGGTCTCAAACAGGCGGCCTTTTTCCTGTACCATGTCGATGCCCTTTGCATGATCCATTACATACAGCCAGTCACGCACGTTCTTACCATCGCCATATACCGGAAGTTTCTTTCCCTGAAGTGCATTGTTGATGATCAGCGGAATCAGTTTTTCCGGAAACTGATATGGTCCGTAGTTATTGCTGCAGTTTGTGATGTTTGCCGGGAATTTGTAAGTATCCATATAGGATTTTACCAGCATATCAGAAGATGCCTTACTTGCAGAATATGGGCTGTGCGGATCATATGGAGTTGTCTCATAGAAGAAGCCGCCATCTTCCTCAAGGGAACCATACACTTCATCTGTAGAAACATGCAGGAATTTCTTGTCCGGCCTAAAAGTTCCGTCAGGAAGCTCCCATGCAGATTTTGCTGCATTCAGCATAACCAGTGTACCAAGTACATTTGTTTTTACAAATACTTCAGGGTTACGGATACTTCTGTCCACATGACTCTCTGCTGCAAAATGAACAACGCGGTCGATATCATTTTCATCAAAGATTTTCATAATTGCTTCACTGTCACAGATATCAGCTTTTACAAATGTATAGTTTTCACGATTCTCGATATCCTTAAGATTCTCAAGATTTCCCGCATACGTCAGTTTATCTACATTGATAATACGGATCTCATTATCATATTTCTGAAACATGTAATGAATATAGTTGGATCCGATAAATCCGGCTCCACCTGTTACAAGGTATGTTCTCATATTTTCTTTTCCTCCTGAAAAGCGCCCTCCTCTGGGAGAGCGCCCTGTATTTTATTAGTTATATGCCGGATCTGTCGGGTCAAAGTTCTTAGCTCCACGAAGTGGTGTAAGGGCTTTTCTTCCGAGAGGTCCTTTTAAGGCTTCATCAGACTTATAAATGCCATCGTAGATTTTGATTTCTGAACCATTGCAGTTATCAAATACCCATTTTGCATCTGCTACACAGCAGCGGATACATCCGTGAGATGCCGGATTACCAAGTCTCAGATACTCTCCAACCGGAAGGTTATGATCATTCTTCTCACCACATGCAACAGAGTGAACATAAATACCACCTACAACGTGTGATCCATACTGTCCCCATGACGGTCCCATCAAAGGCTGCCATCTGAGTGATCTCTTAACTGTAAAAGTTCCGGCTGGTGTCAGTGTGGTCGGGTTTCCTACAGAAACACGGATAGTCTTGATTGGAATCGTACGGCTCTTGTCTGCATATACAGTCATAAGGCCATTGACACGATCACAGCTCAGATAATATTTGCTGCGTTTGACTTCATTCGTTCTGTCATTTACTCTGTATCCCTTCTTATCAAAACGATACTGAATACCATTGATTTCTTTTATAGTATTTTTTACGTACTTTCCGGTCTTTGGATCCATGTAACGAACAAGATTTCTTGAGCTGTTTACTACAACCCAGCCGGACTCAATGAAACGGCCTCTGCCGTCAAGAGTACCATATACATCACCACGTTTGATCTTCTGGTTTGTCTGAGCCACACAGTCTTTAAAGTAGAAGTAATACTTGTGACCACCACAGCTTACCCTTCTCCATCCATTTACATAGAGGATTCCGTTTTTGGATGCACAGTAATATTTATTATTGAATTTGATCCACTGGCTCTTATAAACTTTACCTCTATATGCCTTTTGGGTAGATCTCTGGAAAAAGTAATATCTACTTCCTATCTTTGTCAGACCACTTGCCATAGAACCGTCTGCTTTGTAGTATCTTCCGCTTACCCATTTATTCTGGAGTATATTTCCTTTTTGGGAGAAATAGAACCATCCTTTGAATTTACCTTTTACAGTAACTTTCTGAATTCCTTTTTTCTCCTGTACACGGCCTGCTGTCTTACCGAAATAGTAATATCTGTTTCCGGCTCCTTTGCAGAGTACCCAGCGTTTTTTCCATGTTGCACGGCGGCCGTCTGATGTAAAGTAGTATCTGTATTTACCGTATTTTACGAGTTTTTCTCTGTAAACTACACCATTTTTCTTGGACATATAATAGTACTTATTAGCTGCCTTTACCATTTTGCCTTTGATCAGATAGCCATTTGCATCAAGGAGATAATAATCTTTGCTGTCTGCTAAAACTTTGTAAGCTCCGATTCCTTTTTTCTGGTAACGTCCATCAGAACCGAAATAACGCCACTGCACACCATTCTTGGTGTTTTCGCTTACCCATGCATTACATATCATCTTACCAGGAATATCACTGGAATTTACAGCACTTCTGAAGCTGTAGATTGCTTTGTCAATAGTACGGGTACCAACATACGGCTTTCCGCCGCTCAGCAGGAAATAAGAATCTCCGTTGATCGTGTAGATCTTGTTTGGAGCGATTGTCTCCTGTTTACCGTCATTGCCATAGTAATTGAACACCTGATCAGCTGCATTCCATTTCCATGCATTTGTAATTTTCTGACCGAGTTCAGAATTATATGGAGTGATTGCATCTGTTCCCAGATCTTTTATTACGTTTACTTCATCGGAAGTCTTAAAGTAGTAATAATCATTCTCTACCTGGCTTCTTCCTGTAACAAGATATCCATCCTTATCAAATGTATAGTATCCTTCAGCCAGCTCTGTATTTGCACTGTCTGTATTCATTGTAGTAACTTTTACAAGACCATCTGCAGAAGTAAAATACGGAGAAGCTGCCTGTGCTGCTTCCACATCCTGTGCTTCTACTGTTTCGGCAGATGCTTCATCCTGTGCTTCTACTGTTTCGGCAGATGCTTGATCCTGTGCTTCTACTGTTTCGGCAGATGCTTCATCCTGTGGTTCTGCTGCAATTTCTGCATCCTGATTTTCTTCTGAAGCAACAAGTACTTCATCATCAGATGCATTCTCTTCCGCAGGTGCTTCAACGGATTCCTCACTCGGTACTACACCCGGTTTTGCAACAGGTTTTTCCAGCTTCCACTTGCCATTTTCTTCGATCCATCTGGTTTCTTTTACGGCTGCTTCCTGACCATTCAGCCATTCAGCAGCAATCTGATCAGATGAATCTTCTGCACCTGTAGTTTCATCCGGACCATATATCTGAATGTCAACTGCTTCATCCTCTGAACTGAATGCACCACCTTCTGATTCCTGTTCATTGGTCTCTTTTGTATCATCTGTATTGGTGTCTTCATCAGAGCCCATATCAATCTGTACATCGTCTGCTCCTGTATCATCAGGCTCAACAACTACTGCATCATCCGAAGAACCTTCATCCGCTGTATCATCAAATACAGCCGCTTCTGAAACATCTGACACAGCTGTCTCAGCTGTAAAATCAGCCTCACTGGCAGCACTTGCTTCTGCCGTCATGGACAGGCACATTGTCAGGCTCAACATTATTGCCACAACTCGTTTCTTCACAACTACTCCTCCTATTTCCCTTTTGTTAAAAATCTATTCACCCAGACCTCCGCTGATTGCATCAGTCAAAGCTTTCATTGCTTCCTGCTCATCTGCGCCATCACAGATCAGTTCAATCTCATCGCCACATTTTACACAGGCACCCAGAACGCTCAGAACACTTTTCGCATTGGCCGTTCCGCCTTCAAATTCAAACGTGATTGCAGACTGATATTTCATTGCTTCGTTACACAAATTCCCGGCCGGCCGTAAATGCAGGCCTGACGGATTGTTGATTATTATTTTCTGATTGACCATTTTTTATCTCCTGTCAGCTGTTTCCTTCTGCTGTGGAAATCACAGATACTTCCACACCTGTTGTCACATCATCTACAAGTTCATATCCGTCCGGTATCTCAATGCTCACCGACACCTCATGGCTGCCTTCCTTCACATCACTCAGATCTATAGAGGCTTTTATCTGATCTTCTGTAAGATCATCAAGTGAACTGTCCGTCTTCTGGACGCGAACTTCTATATTTGCGGTATCAAAAGATACCTGCATACCATCCGGAGCATGATTCACTACGATATTTTTCGTAGGGACTTCACATACACTGCTTCCAATCGGTAATACATTTACCCGGATAAACATGTCTTCGCTGGAATCACTGGTCAGTTTCAGTCCATCCGGAAGATAATCTGAAATGTTGATTTTTTCTTCAAAATCACTGTCCCTGTCAGAAATATCCGCAACATAATCAGGAATTGTAATCGTATTGTTCTGCTCTTTCAGGGCAGCAAGTGCTTCTTCACTTCCTGCAACACTGACCACATTCGGCGTAGTACTTACACTTTCTACCTGATAGCCGGATTTCGGAGAGCCGCTGTATCCTGCTTTGATTTTGACGTCTGCCTGTACCTTCCAGAGTTTTGCAGTTACATATACTCGTGAAACGTTCAGATAACTCATATCAGAATCTGTAAATTCTTCGCCATTCTTATCAATGATCTTTACATCTTTTTCTGTGGTAATGTCTTCTGTCGCACCATCCACATCAATAGACGCATTTACTTTATCTATTTTATTAATCAGAGAAGTCGGTCCTGTAATTTTAATTTTCTCCGGATTCGAAGTAAGTGAACCTATCTCATATCCTCTGTCCGGCTTTGTGTTATTTGTTGTAACGTTAACTACAAATTCCTGAGTATCTTTATCCTCCAGATGAAGGCTGAGATTCTGAGGGCTGACTTCTATATTGTCCTGCAGAATACGGTCGCATGATACCGTAATCGGAACCATTACCGGGTCTGTGTTCAGGCTGACCGCCTGCTGAAGATCTGCCACTGCCCGAATATCATTCACCGATATTCTGTCAAGGATTTTTCTCTGTGCCTTGATCGTCACACGAATTGGAACCTGTTGTTCATCCTGCATGCACATCTTGCCATCAGCATCTATATACGCTTCATTCAAAAGCTGTACATCCGATATGACAAAAGACTTCGTACCGATCGGGTTATTTATATTGACTACAAGCAGCCACACCAGGATCGCAATCATAAAAGAAAGAATTTTCAGGCCTAAATTATTTCCCAGTTTTTTCTTCATGCTTCACTCTGCCCTTCAACAACTGTCTGAATCGGTTATTATCTACGACTTTTTTGTTCTGCGCTTTCTCCAGAACTTCCCGTAATTGTGTACTGCTGATGTTTCGGATCAGCCTGCCCCCCTGCGCCACAGATACCTGTCCGGTCTCTTCGGATACGATGATCGTAACGGAATCTGTTACTTCACTGATTCCCACTCCGGCACGATGTCTTGTTCCAAGCTGCTTACTGAGTTCCATATTATCAGAAAGCGGCAGATAACAGGTCGCAGCCACAATACGGTTTTCTCTTACAATGACCGCTCCGTCATGAAGCGGTGTATTATGTTCAAAAATATTGATCAGAAGCTGACTTGTCAGGATTGCATCGACATTAATGCCTGTTCTGACATACTCGTCCAGACGGATTTCCTGTTCAATAACGATCAGGGCACCCGTCTTGACTTCTGCCATATCATAACATGCTTTGATCAGTTCATTGACTGTCTTGTCCGTAAAACGTTCCTTTACTTCTTTACCTGCATCAAACGGAATAATTGATGCCATGATTTTTTTCTGACCGAGCTGTTCGATCACCTTACGTAGTTCAGGCTGGAAAATAACGACTATCGCCGTGATCAGCGCGCCTGCCAGACGAGATACGATCCACAGGATCGTGTTCATCTTGAAAATATATGCTATGATCAGAAATGCACCGATTACAAGGAGACCTTTGAGCAGAGTATATGCGCGGGTAAATTTGATCCATACCATAAACTGATACACAAAAAATGAGATCAGAATGATTTCAATTACATCGATAATACTGACAGACGGCAGATTAATATCTGATAAATACCTTGCCAATACATCTGTAATATTTCGCATAAACTCTCTTCTCCTTTTGCTGCAGATTTTTATGTAATACCGGAATCAGCCGGAACTTAAAGATCTTTCAGTGATTCTTCAAGTTTCTTCTCAAAATCAATATCATCGATATCCGCTTTTTCGACAACGGAAGCTTCTTCCTGAACCGGTTTCCGCTTTGCAGAACGCTTCTCAGATTTCGGCTCATTCTGGAAAAGCGATGATGTATAGTCCGCCGTTTTCTCAGATGTTCTTCTTTCTTCTCTGTCCGCTTCACCGTTGATTTTCTTTATGCTTCTCTCAGAAGTAGCAACCAGAGCTTTCGGAACAGCTTTTACATAATAATAATAATCATCATCTTCGTATTCAAGCCGTTCTGTTCTGGTGTAGTCTCCACCAAAAACGAAAAATTCCAGTATGATTCCGATCAGAACCGCAACTACTGTATAGATGATCAGTGACACCATGGAAACCTCAACACCAATACTCATACTTCCCGCAAGCATAATCACAATGTAAAGTACACCACCTGCAATAATGGCAATTCGCCATGCATAATCCATCATACGGGTACGAATCAAATTTACTGCAAGAACAACCACTACAAACGCGATTACATTCAGCCACATCTCACCGTTTTTCATGAGACCATCCGCCAGAAGTGTGATCTTGCCCATAATATCAAGATCAGTTCCCATCAGAGCCTGAGACTGTACTCTGATAAAACGTACGAAATAGTAGATGATCACGCCGCCTGCTGCAGGAAGTGCAGAAACAGCGCTGCTCAGGAGACCGCATCCGATCGGAAGAAGTGCCGGAAGATCAAAACCAAATGCAAGTGGTGCAAAAATAAGAACCATATTTTTGCCATTGCTGAAACGCAGAAAAAGAATCATCATAAACAGAATCAGGACAAGCATAAATCCTGCTACTTCGATTCCAAGCGCATAACTGTGTCCGATCATCAGTGCAAAACCTGTAAAGACCATCATACCTGATGGAAGAATACAGCAGATCAACGAAAGGATCAGAACTACAAACATGTTGTCCAGAGCTCTCATATATCCCATATTGGTATTGATCCAGGTAAAATAGACCGCTGCAAGAATAAATTTCAGCAGAGGCAGCAAGTATATTTCATACTGTGCATATAATCCTTTTAATTTTTGTTTAAATTCCAGTAATGCTGTCATTTGCGATACCCTCCTGCGGCTCCTTTGCCGGATGCTTTTCTTTCTTCCCTGGCATAGATCTTACTCAGTGAAGTCAGCTGACTGTAGTACTCCCTGACACTCTTCTTTGCGCGGTAATATTTGACCGAATACTGTATATAGGTCAAAACAGAATAGAACACAAGAACAACCAGATAGCCGATAATAATATAAGCACCAAGTGCCACCAGATTCATCTTATGAATGTTTTCCAGAAGATATTCCCCGAAATAAACAGCTACCGCTGCCACAATCAGCACATATCCGATTGTTACGAGAAAAAAGTTCTTAATCAGTGCCAGCCCAATATAATCACTTCTGTAATATCGACTGACAGGAAGATATTTTCTGCCCTTACCCTGCTCATACATGGCAAGCTTTGTCATTATCTTGACCTTTTCTTCATTGATCATATTATGCTCCTCATAAACTTTAATTCTGAATTAAATAATATAACTATTCAGCAGAAAAAGTACTGAACAGTTACGAAATAATCATATTTGGATTAATTGTAACATATATCCACAACCATGAAAAGTGTTTTTTCTCCGTCCTACAGCTGTCCGATGCACAAAGTAACAAAATAAATTTCTCCGGCACCGCTTTCTTTCAGGCATCCTGCAAGCGTTTCGATCGTACTCCCTGTCGTATAGACATCGTCAACGATCAGGATTTTAAGCCCCTGCACGGATTCCGTGATTACGAATGCATCTTTCAGATTCCCCATACGCTCAGCTGCATTCAGCTTTTTCTGTGATTTTGTTTCTTTTTTCTTCACAGCAAGTCCTGCTGCCACCGGAATCTGTAAAAGTTCACCGATTTTTTCCGCAAGATCTTCTGCCTGATTGAATCCCCTGATGCGCTTCTTACGGCGCGTCATCGGCACCGGCACCAGAACATCCGGCTTCCAGTGCTTTATCTGAGTTCCGACATGCCTGAATATTTCCTCTGCATAGTACCGGCCATATTCCCGGCTGCCGTAATATTTGTATCGCAAGAGAGAGTTTTTCATCTGCATATTATACAGAAAAACGCCTCGTCCCTGACAAAATTCCCGTTTTCTTTCTTTACAATCCACACAGTATTCTTCCATCTCCGGTACAGGTTTGCCACACTTCAGGCAGTAATGTTCTTCTATAAGATGGAAGCTTCCGCCGCACACCGGACAGATTCGAAGTTTTCTGCCCGGCAGTATCCTGTTACATACCGGACAGCGTGATGGATACAACGCTTCCAGAAACAATTCCCATATTGTTCTGAGAAAGTTCAAAGTCCTGATTCTTATATTTTCTTTATTCAGAATATGCCTTTCTCCCCGATGGCACGCTCTCTTTACTCTGCTTCCTGAATCCTCTTGTCGAGTGAACTATATCTTCTCTGCTGTTTTTCGTTGTTGATCATTTCCCGGAAAGTCTCTTCACTTCCGACCACTGTAACACATTTTCTTGCTCTTGTTACTGCTGTGTAAAGAAGATTCCGGTTCATCAGCATCCGCGGTCCGGACAAAATCGGAATAATTACCGCCGGATATTCCGACCCCTGTGACTTATGTATCGTAACTGCATAGGCAAGTTCCAGTTCATCAAGCTGCTTAAATGTATACTGTGCATAACGTCCGTCCTCAAATTCAACCTCGGCAAGCTCCGCAAATTCATTGATCGTGCGGATGATTCCTGTATCACCATTAAAAACGCCAACTCCCTTGTCTACCGGGATTCCATATCTTCCGCGCACTTCCCACTCAAGCTGATAATTATTGCGAATCTGCATAACTTTGTCACCTTCACGGAAAAGTCCCTGCCCGATTTCTTTTTCTTTTTTGGACGGATCCGGCGGATTAAGATATCTCTGCAGAATCTGGTTCAGACGTTCCACACCCAGAAGGCCTTTACGCATCGGTGTAAGTACCTGTATTTCAAACGGCTTTGCTTCGACATATTTGGGAAGTTTTTCCTGAATGAGTGCAATGACAACACGAATGATAATGTCTGCATCATATCTTTTCAAAAAGAAAAAGTCACGGCTTTTATTGTTGATCTCAACCTGTTCTCCACGATTGATCTTATGTGCATTCACGACAATATCGCTCTCAGACGCCTGACGAAAGATTTTCGTCAGTTCTACAACCGGAAACTGTCCGCTTCGGATAATATCTCGCAGAACATTTCCAGGACCGACACTCGGAAGCTGATTTTCATCACCGACAAGTATGAGTCTTGTCCCTGCAGTCACTGCCATCAGAAGAGAATGCATCAGATGAATGTCTACCATAGACATCTCATCTATGATGATCACATCTGCTTCCAGGGGATTCTCCGCATTTCGTTCAAAGTGAACCGGCTGTCCTTCCCGGTCGTCTTCCGGCATTCCGGTCAGCTCCAGCATACGGTGAATAGTCTGTGCCTCATATCCGGTTGCCTCCGTCATACGCTTCGCAGCTCTGCCGGTAGGTGCTGCCAGCCGAAGCTCTGCCCCCTCACTTTCAAAAAAGCGGATAATTGCGTTGATAGTGGTCGTCTTACCTGTACCCGGACCTCCGGTCAGCACCAGAAGGCCATGTCCGGCCGCCTCTTTGACTGCTTTTTTCTGCATTTCATCCAGCACTGTGCCTGTTTCTTTCTGAATCTGGCTGATCCTGCGCTCAACACGCTCTTCATCCTCAGGGCAGTCAATATCCAGTTCCCTGAGCATCCGGGCAGTATTTAATTCCAGATAATAATACTGCGCCGGATAAACAAATACCTGTCCGTTTTCTTCTTTCTGAATGATCTTTCGTTCCATTGAAAGATCCACCAGGTGCTTTTCCATGTAAGAAGCATCTACTCCCAGAAGCTGCTCTGCTCTCCGAAACAGCTCTTCCCTTGGCAGATATACATGACCCTCGCCGCCTGCCTGCAAAAGAGTATACGCCAGCCCGCTCTTTATCCTGTAATCTGAATCTGTATGAATTCCGATCCGATATGCAATCTCATCGGCAATCTTGAATCCGACGCCACTGATATCATCTGCCAGGCGATATGGATTTTCCTGTAAAACGCTATACACAGAATCCCCGTATTTCTGATAAATCTTTGCTCCGAGGTTCAGAGAAATTCCATATTTTTGCAAAAACATCATGACTTTTCGCATTTCGGATTTCTCTGCAATCTGTATCGCAATCTCATGTGCTTTTTTCTCACTGATCCCCTTAATTTCTGCAAGACGCTCCGGCTCCTCCTCTACGATTCTGAGAGTGTCCGCTCCAAAATGACGTACGATTCTGCCTGCAAGTGCTGCACCAATGCCCTTGATCGCACCGGAGCCCAGATATCGTTCCATAGCCATTGCATCCTCCGGCATCTTTTCAGTCAGCCGCACTGCCTGAAACTGTTTGCCATATACGGGATGCTGTATAAAACTTCCCTCTGCCTCTATCGATGCTCCCTGCGTAATGACCGGAAATGTACCGACACAGGTCAGTTCATCCTCGTCTTTTACGCCTTTCAGCACCATCACTGTATATCCATTGTCTTCGTTCCGGAAAATGATATGATCAATATATCCGGTCACACATTCACTCATACCTGCCTCTTTCTTCCTGTTTTCTTCTGGAATTTCTCTTCAAACCATAATACAGCAAAAAGCCAGAATATCTATGATACATTTCACAAATACTCATGGCTTTTCTCCAATGCCGGTCAGGCATCCATTCTGTTCATTATTTCCGCATACATCCCTGTACCCACAGCCACAACATGCATTGCGTCCTGGACAGTCAGCGTATTGACTCCTGTCCGCTGTTCGATCAGTGTGTCCATGCCTTTAAGAAGTGCGCCACCACCTGCCAGAACGATTCCCCGGTCAACAATATCTGCAACCAGTTCCGGCGGAGTTTTTTCAAGAATGCCATGGACTGCTTCCACGATCTGTCCTGTAGCGTCCTTAAGAGCTTCACGGATTTCTTCTGATGTAAGTTTTATTTTTTTGGGAAGGCCGGTAAGCACGTTTCTTCCTTTTACTTCCATAACCTGAGGGTTTGCTTCCTCAACCGCAGTTCCGATTCTGACTTTGATCGTCTCCGCTGCATCCTCACTGATAAACAGCCCATGCGTCTTGCGAATGTAGCTGATGATTGCCTGATCAAAAGAATCCCCTGCCACCTTGATCGTTGAAGAAACTACCACACCGCCAATTGAGATCACCGCAATATCTGTCGTTCCTCCTCCGATATCCACAATCAGGTTTCCAAATGGTTTCGTGATGTCCACTCCGGCTCCGATTGCCGCCGCGATCGGCTCTTCTACCAGATAGACTTCCCGCGCGCCCGCCTGATATGTTGCCTCTTCTACGGCTTTACGCTCAATCTCTGTGATCCCGCTCGGTACACAGACACTGATTCGCGGTTTTCGAAACGCGCGGCGTCCCATTGCTTTCGTGATAAAGTATTTCAGCATTTTTTCCAGTACCACGAAATCCACGATCACTCCCTGGCGGATTGGTCGGATCACTTCCATGTTAGAGTTCACATGATTACTCATCTGCTTTGCTTCTTCTCCGATCGCACGGATCTTCTCAGTATCTTTATCATATACAACGACAGACGGTTCCTGCAGTACAAGGCCTTTGCCTGTAGAATATACAAGACAGTTCGTCGTTCCAAGATCTATTCCTATATCATTTGCAGGCATATAAATCCCCTTCCGTAACAATTCCAAATCTTATATCAGAGATTATTATAAACAACTTTCATCAAAATGAAAAGCCCTTGTTTCTCACTGTATTTATTTAAGATATTTAGCCACATATTGGCCGGTATAAGAATCCGGGCATCCTGCAATTTCTTCCGGTGTACCGGTTGCAACAACCGTGCCGCCACAGTCGCCGCCTTCCGGTCCCATGTCAACAATGTAATCTGCAGTCTTGATAACATCCAGATTATGTTCAATGACAACGACCGTATTTCCATTTTCAGTCAGTCGCTGCAGGATTTCTACCAACTTGTGTACATCTGCAAAATGGAGTCCTGTCGTCGGCTCATCCAGAATATAGATTGTACGTCCGGTGCTTCTCTTACTCAGTTCTGTCGCAAGCTTGATTCGCTGTGCCTCACCGCCGGAAAGCTCCGTGGACGGCTGTCCCAGACGAATATAGGAAAGTCCCACATCATAGAGTGTCTGGATCTTTCTGCGGATAGACGGAATATTCTCAAAGAAAGTCAGCGCTTCTTCCACCGTCATGTTCAGCACATCATAAATGCTCTTGTCTTTATATTTGACTTCCAGTGTCTCTCTGTTGTAGCGTCTGCCCTTGCAGACCTCGCACGGTACATAGACATCGGCAAGGAAATGCATCTCGATTTTGATGATGCCGTCTCCACTGCAGGCTTCGCATCGTCCACCCTTGACATTAAAGCTGAAACGGCCTTTCTTGTAACCTCTTGCCTTTGCATCTGCTGTCGATGCAAACAAATCACGGATCTGATCAAACACACCTGTATAAGTAGCCGGATTAGATCTCGGTGTCCTTCCGATCGGTGACTGATCGATGCTGATCACCTTATCAAGCTGATCCAGCCCCTGAATCTCTTTGTGTTTACCCGGAATCACTCTTGCACGGTTCAGATCGCGTGCCAGTGTCTTGTACAGAACCTCGTTGATCAGAGAACTCTTGCCGGATCCGCTCACACCTGTCACACATGTCATAATGCCAAGCGGAATATCAACATTTACCTGTTTCAGATTGTTTTCTGCTGCTCCCCGGATCTTCAGCCATCCGGTCGGCGCTTTACGTTCAGAAGGTACCGGAATCTTGCACCTGCCACTTAAGTATGCTCCTGTCACAGAACGCGGATTCTTCATAAGCGCCTCAGCTGTGCCGATTTCTACGAGTTCTCCGCCATGTTCGCCGGCTCCCGGTCCGATATCCACCACGCAGTCTGCCGCACGCATTGTATCTTCATCATGCTCGACCACGATCAGGCTGTTTCCGAGATCACGAAGGCGCATCAACGCACGAAGAAGTCTGTCATTATCTCTCTGATGAAGACCGATACTCGGCTCATCCAGAATGTACGCAACTCCGACCAGTCCGGAACCAATCTGTGTCGCAAGTCGGATCCTCTGTGCCTCGCCCCCGGAAAGCGTTGCTGTCGCACGGCTCAGAGACAGGTAATCCAGTCCGACTTCTGCAAGAAAACCTACTCTTGCACGAATTTCTTTCAGAATCTGTTTTCCGATCAGCTCCTGTTGCTCCGTCAGCTTCAGTTCTTCCATAAAAACTTTAAGTTTCGCTACGGAAAGTGCAGTCAGCTCATAGATATTACGTTCACCCACAGTTACTGCCAGAGATTCCTTTTTCAGACGCTGGCCTTTACATGACTTACACGGAGTAATGCGCATAAAAGTTTCATATTCCTGCTTCATCGCATCAGATCCTGTCTCACGGTATCTCTGCTCGACATTTTTTATCAGGCCCGGAAAAGCAACATCATAGATTCCCTCTCCTCTCTGACCTTTATAATAAACCTTGACTGCATGACCGTTTGTACCATGGATCAGAATATCTTTTATCTTGTCTGGGTAGTCTTCAAACGGTGTGTCCAGACTGAACCTGTATTCTTTTGCAAGAGCATCCAGAATTGCTCTCGTAAAGCTTCCCTTATCCGTACAGGACTGCCAGCCCATTACAGCGATCGCGCCCTGCGAGATGCTTAAGGATTTATCCGGTATCATCAGATCAATGTCAAATTCCATTTTGTATCCGAGACCAAAACAGTCCGGGCATGCACCGAACGGATTGTTGAAGGAAAAACTTCTCGGTTCAATCTCATCAATACTGATCTGACAATCCGGGCATGCAAAACTCTGACTGAATGTACGGATATTACCATCCATCGTATCGACCATCAGAAGCCCGTCTGACAGATCCAGCACTGTCTCAATAGAATCAGACAAGCGCTTTTCGATTCCCGGTTTGACCACCAGACGGTCTACAATGACCTCAATATTATGCTTGATATTCTTATCCAGCTTGATTTCCTCGGAAAGTTCATAAAGATTGCCATCAATCTGCACCCTTACATAGCCACTTTTCTTTGCCTGTTCCAGAAGTTTTGCGTGGGTACCCTTACGACCGCGGACAACCGGTGCCAGCAGCTGCAGTTTCGTCCGCTCCGGCAGTGCCATAATATGGTCTACCATCTGATCGACAGTTTGCTTCTTGATTTCTTTGCCACATTTCGGGCAGTGAGGAATACCGATACGTGCATACAGCAGTCGGAAATAATCATAAATTTCTGTAACAGTTCCTACGGTAGAACGCGGGTTTCTGTTGGTCGATTTCTGGTCAATAGAGATTGCCGGAGGAAGTCCCTCGATCGATTCCACATCCGGTTTTTCCATCTGTCCCAGGAACTGTCTCGCATATGACGACAGAGATTCCATGTACCGTCTCTGCCCTTCCGCATAAATTGTATCAAAAGCCAGCGAAGACTTACCGGAACCACTGACACCTGTCAGTACCACAAATTCGTCCCTTGGAATGTCCACGCTTAAATTCTTAAGATTGTTGACATTTGCCCCTCTGATCTTAATAAATTTTTTCCCCGATGTTCGTTCTGCCATCTTTCTCTCCTCTGTCACTCATCCAGCAAAAAATCTGCCAGAATATGGTTGCTCACATGTATTCCCTTACGTGTGAGTCGCCATTTTGTCTCTATATGTTCCATAAATCCTGTTTCTTCATATTTTTGCAGGATATCTCCGTAAATATCCATAAGCCGGACATTAAAATTTTCTTCAAATTTTTTTTCAGAAATACCCTCTGTCATCCGAAGACCAAGAAACATAAATTCTTCGATCTGCTCATTGCGTGACAGAACTGTCACATCTTTACGGATTTGATCCGGATTTCTGCTCTCTTTCAGATATTCCTGCATCTGATGCGTATTCGAAAAACGCATTCCCCCGTAAAGAGATGAAGCGCCCAGACCAAATCCCAGGTATTCAAGGCGCTGCCAATATCCTGCATTATGCCGGCACATATATCCCTGCTTCGCATAGTTTGAAATCTCATACTGTCGATATCCATATCTTTCAAGAATCTCTGCAGTGTCCTCATACATCTGATACTCTGTGTCCTCATCCGGAAGATCAAGATTCTGTTCTGCAAATGGAGTTCCCTCTTCGATAATAAGACTGTATGCCGAAATGTGTTCAGGATTTAATTCTGCCACCTGATACAGATGCTGCCGCCATGCCTCACCGGTCTGCCCCGGAATGGCAAACATCAGATCAATATTGATATTAGAAAATCCTGCTTCTCTCGCCCATTCATAGCTCTTCAGAAATTCTTCATAACTGTGGATCCTGCCAAGCAGCTTTAATTCTTCTGCATCTGTCGACTGCAGTCCAAGACTCAGCCGATTGATTCCGACATTGCGGTAAATCGTCAGCTTCTCCGGATCTACTGTCCCCGGATTCGCTTCAATCGTTACTTCCGCATCCTCACAGAAGAAAAATTTCTCCTGTAAAGTCCTCATAATAGAAGCAATCGCTTCTGCTTTCAGTGCGGAAGGTGTTCCACCTCCGATAAAAACAGAAACGATCTCATAGTCTTCTGTATGCTCTGCCGCACGAATTTCTTTCAGCAAAGCTTCTATATATCTGTCCTTCGTCTCTTCATCCGATGGGCCGGAAAGAAAATCACAGTACTGGCATTTACGGACACAGAACGGGATATGAACATACAGCTCGAGGGGAATTCTCCTGTTATTCTTCACTGTCATCCCCCTGATCTTCGGAGTCATATGAATCACCGGAATTATCATACTCATCTGAACTGTCAGATTCACTCATATTTTCAGAATCATCCGTACCGCTCGAATTATCTGTATTTTCAGAATTGTCAGTATTACCTGAATCTGCGGTACTGTCCGCTGATGTCGTTACACCCGGATTCTCTGCCGCATAGATATTCACCATCGTAACATCACCGTTCGTCGTTACTGCTGCGGAATCGACCTGCTCCGGTTCAGGTGTCGGAGACGGCGTCGGTGTGATGCTGATCTTAAGGACCTGCTCCGATGCCGGATCTGTCTTTTTCTTTCCACAGCCACATCCGGCAAGCGTCACACAACAAACCAGTATATATAATATAAGCACTGTTTTGAACAATCTGATTTTCATAGTCCTCTCCCCTTTCTTCGGGAACAAAGATTATTTGTAACTGTTCAGTACCCTCACAGTTACGATTATTTATCATCCAGTTTCAATACGCTCATGAAGGCTTTCTGCGGAATCTCCACATTACCTACCTGACGCATTCGTTTCTTACCTTCCTTCTGTTTCTCCAGAAGTTTCTTTTTACGGGAAATATCACCACCATAGCACTTCGCAAGCACATCCTTACGCATGGCACGTACGGTCTCTCTGGCAATGATCTTGCTTCCGATGGCAGCCTGAATCGGAATTTCGAAGAGCTGTCTCGGAATTTCTTCTTTAAGCTTCTCACACATCTTGCGTCCACGCTCGTAAGCAGTATCAGCATGTACAATAAAAGAAAGTGCATCGACTTCTTCTTTATTGACAAGAATGTCAAGCTTCACAAGCTCACTGCGCTCATAGCCACACAGCTCATAATCAAGAGAGGCATATCCTCTGGATCTGGATTTCAGCGCATCAAAGAAATCATAAATAATCTCATTCAGCGGAAGTTTATATTTCAGAAGCGCACGTGTTTCTTCCATATATTCCATACCTTCATACTGTCCACGGCGTTCCTGACAGAGATCCATGATCGCACCGATAAATTCTGTCGTTACCATGATCTCGGCATTTACCATCGGCTCTTCCATATATTCAATCTCGGATGGATCCGGAAGATTCGACGGATTCGTCAGCTCGATAACATCTCCGTTTGTCTTGTATACCTTGTAGACTACACCCGGCGCTGTCGTTACAAGGTCAAGATTATATTCTCGTTCCAGACGTTCCTGAATGATTTCAAGATGAAGCAGCCCAAGGAAACCACAGCGAAAACCAAATCCAAGAGCAATAGATGTCTCCGGCTCAAAAAACAGTGATGCATCATTGAGCTGAAGCTTCTCCAGCGCATCACGGAGATCACCATACTTCGCACCATCTGCCGGATACAGACCACAGTATACCATCGGCTGTACTTTCTTATAGCCCGGAAGTGCCTCAGCACATGGTCTCTCATTATCAGTAACGGTATCACCCACACGGGTATCACCAAGATTTTTAATGCTTGCTGTAATATATCCAACCATACCGGCAGTCAGCTCATCACACGGAATAAACTGTCCTGCGCCAAAATATCCCACTTCAACAACCTCTGTCGTAAATCCGGTTGCCATCATACGGATCTGTGTGCCTTTCTTTACGCGTCCGTCCATAATACGACAGAATACAATAACGCCCTTATAAGCGTCATAAATCGAATCAAAGATCAGCGCCTTCAGCGGTGCATCTACATCCCCGCAAGGTGCCGGAATCTTTGTCACGATCTGCTCAAGCACTTCACCGATATTCAGACCGGTCTTCGCAGAAATCCTCGGTGCATCCTCTGCCTCAAGTCCGATCACATCTTCGATCTCACTGACAACACGATCAGGATCCGCACTTGGCAGGTCGATCTTATTGATGACCGGAAGGACATCCAGGTCATGATCCAGCGCAAGATATACATTCGCAAGTGTCTGTGCTTCGATTCCCTGTGCCGCATCTACGACCAGTACTGCGCCGTCGCAGGCAGCAAGACTTCTCGACACCTCGTAGTTAAAATCGACATGTCCGGGAGTATCTATCAGGTTGAAAATGTATTCTTCCCCGTCACTTGCCTTATATACGATTCGTACGGCCTGTGACTTGATCGTAATTCCACGTTCCCTCTCAAGTTCCATATTATCAAGAACCTGAGACTGCATCTCACGCTCGGTCAGTGTACCCGTCTGCTCAATAATACGGTCTGCCAGTGTGGATTTCCCGTGGTCTATATGTGCAATAATGCAGAAATTGCGGATTTTGCTCTGATCTATCATTCTGCGGTGTTCCTCCTTATGTATCTGACTGTTATTTCAAATAAGTTCTTTCTTATATAATCTTTCTATAATAAAGAATTGTATCACGGGCATTATAGCATAGAAATTTACCTTTAGTCCAGTTCTTCCGCCACTTCTGTCTCTGTATGCTACCATTATACAAACATACGTTCTCGTTTGCAAGTCTTTCTTTTTGAAACTTCATTTTTATTTTCCCTGCAGCACCCGATCCAGAATATCTGCAAACGGCTCCATCGCATTTTTTACCTCCTGCACAGTATTTGTCTGTGCCCCCGCTTCCAGAAGCAGTGCACGCGGACGCAGATGCAGATTATAACGAAGTCCCGCAAGATAAATCCCCCTGTAAAGTTCCGGATAATAAAGCGCCGCCTGATATTCCAGCTGAAATGAAAATGCCAGATTGTCCTGAATATAAGGATTCGGAAGATATGAAAGATCTCCGCTGTTTATCGTATGGCTGAGTCCATTATAAAAAAGTAACTGTGCCGTCTCTTTTCCGTTGATCTCTGTCACCAGACGGCGGTCATCCGGTACACCGTCCCGATGCAGATCGATCACCACCTGTATGGAAGGATTTTCTTTCAGAACAGGCTCCAGCCATGCCCGTGCATAATCATATGCTTTGCTGCGATCAAGCTCACCTCCCGCAAGGTCAAACTTTTCCGTCACATGCATCACCTGATAGCCGTACGTTTCTGAAAGAAGTTTTGTGAGATAATCGCCTACTCCAACGATTGTATCTTCTACTTTTCCCTCCCTTGAATCGCAGAATGTCTCCTGTGAATGGCTGTGATAAATAAGAATCTGCGGTGCCTCTGTTTCTTTTTGCAGGGTAAGGTCTTCTGCCAGAAAAGAAGCAGCATTGATCTGCTCTGCCGTTGTTTCTGTAGCAGAATCTACAATAAAAAAATGATTCATCAGATAATCATAATCTGCCAGTGTTTCCGGTGCCAGATCGATTTCCGGCACCGGGACGACCTGCGCTGCTGCTGTTGCAGTCTCCTCTTCCGCAGGAGCTTCTGTCCTGACCGTCTGAACATTATCCTTCTCTGGTTTCGGAGTTTCTGTCACCTCCGATCTTTCTTCATTTTTAGCAAAATCCATAATTTGAGGCTTCTCCGTAATTTCCGGTGTCACTCTCGCATCTCTATTTTCTTCACGCACCATCTTTCCAAGATATCGCGTATTACTCTCCACCAGCTTTTCATATGTCTCCTGATCCTGTCTCTGCAGATCTTCCACGGCCTGTCCTTCCAGAAAACGATACAGCGGGAGCTGCCGGAATACATTTTTCTGCAGCGCAAATACTCCCGGCACAATCGCCAGAACCACAAATATGCAACACTCCAAAACAAGATAAAGTACCTGCCGGACCTTTGACACAGGATCACCCCTTTCAGATAATCCTATGATATTTTTTTTCGGATTATACTTGACTGAACGCAATGTTCAGACCTTCAGATATTGTGAAACTCAGATATTTTATAGTTTCATCCACATCTTTCGGCGTAACAAACATACTGTACAGATTAGGAGCGATCATTTCGTCCAAAAACTCCTTCTGTTCCGTTTCCTCCAGTGTATCCAAAAGGTGTGCCATCGAATCATGAACGATCGTAGCTGCGTCCACCACAGTCGGCACACCGATTCCAATCACCTTCACCTGTAAATTTTCCTCAGTCAGACCATTTCTATGATTTCCGACACCCGAGCCCGGATGAATTCCCGTGTCCGTAATCTGTATCGTACGGCTGAGCCTGCGCACACTCCTTGCTGCAAGCGCATCAATTGCAACCACGACATCCGGTTTTGTCTCAGAAACAATTCCCTGCACGATCTCCGCAGTCTCCATACCGGTCTGTGCCATCACTCCGGGGGCGATTCCGCTGATCCGGTGCATTTTTTTATGTTTGATTCCACGCAGCCCATATTCTTTTATAATATGGCGCGTCATCAGAAGATTATCTACAACCTGAGGCCCAAGCGCATCGGCAGTGATCGCTGCATTTCCCAACCCAATGACAAGGACCGACTTTTCTTTTTCCAGATCGATCAGTTTTCGCAGATGTGTCGAAATCTCTTCGGATATTTCCCTGTGATAGTCCTCATCCGGTGTCGAAAGCTCCGGTGCCTCGATCGTAATATACGTTCCCTGTGGCCGTCCCATGGATTTTGCCCCATTTTCCGTCACGATTTTTACAACTGTCGTCCGCACATCTTTTTCTTCATCGTATTCTTCATGCACCTCTACACCCCTTATTTCCGTATTTTCCTCCGCAAACCGTTCTGTTGTTTCAAGCGCAAGATCCGTCCTGATTCTTCTGCTCCCCGACATATCTGCATCCTCCTGTTTTTTCATATTTTTGCTTTCTGTAATATTTATAAGAATTATCTGTAGTTTTTACGTGAATTATGTATTGACAATCCCTGCCAAATGTACTAATATATATAAGCATGTTTACAGAAGCGCCCGTGTCTGTTTCTGTAACAACGACACAATATCAGAATTTGAAACGGAGGTGTACCAATTGGCTAACATCAAATCTGCTAAGAAGAGAATTTTAGTAAACAGAACTAAAGCTGCAAGAAACAAATCTATCCGCTCTGCTGTTAAAACTTCTATCAAAAAAGTAGAAGCTGCAGTTCAGGAAAACAATAAAGCTGCTGCACAGGCTGCTCTTACAGAGGCTATCTCTACAATCAGCAAAGCAACTTCCAAAGGTGTTTATCACAAAAACAACTGTGCAAGAAAAATTTCCCGTCTTACTAAAGCTGTCAACAGCATTGGCTAATTCAGGAAACACTTATTTTTAATTATAAGCTTATAATTAAAAGGACAGTCACAACCGTCAGTGACTGTCTTTTTTATTTCTATAAATCAGGCGGTCAGATCTCTTTACAAATCTGCCCGCCTTTTCTTCTTTTATTCGTATGATCAGCCGCCAAGTTCCACCATACGGTGAATGCAGCGTCCTGCCCCATCAACGATATCCTGCGGAAGTTCAATCACTTCTCCGCCCATTCCCTTCAGACAATTATAAACATCCATCAACGTTGTAATTTTCATATTCATGCAGGTAAGCATAACGGAAAGTGGATAAAACTGCTTATCCGGACATGCAAACTGCAGGTGTTCAACGATGCTGTTTTCTGTACCGATGATGAATTCTTTTGCATCGGATTTTTTTGCATAATCTATAATGCCTGTTGTAGAACCTATATAATCTGCCTGCTCAACTACTTCCTGACGGCATTCCGGATGAACAAGAAGAAGTGCCTCCGGATGCGCTTTTCGAGCTTTTTCGACATCTTTTGCACTGACAACAATATGTCTCGGACATCCACCTTTATAGAAAACAAAGGATTTTTCCGGAAGTTTTTCGGCTACGAATCTTCCAAGATTCGGATCCGGAATAAACAGAATCTTATCATTTTCAATCTTACTGCATATCTGAACCGCCGAAGAAGATGTCACACAAACATCACATTCTGTTTTCAGCTCGGAAGTCGTGTTGATATAAGCCACAACCGTATGATCCGGATGCTCTGCTTTCAGTTTACGGAGTCCCTCTAGATCAAGCTGCTCTGCCATCGGGCATCCCGCTGAAGGATTTGCAAGCCATACTTTTTTCTCCGGACTCAGTACTTTACATGTCTCTGCCATGAAACGGACGCCACACATGATCACACCTTTACATTTACTTTTTGCTCCCTGTACACTCAGTCCATAGGAATCCCCCATATAATCTGCAACTTCCAGTATTTCCTGTCCCTGATACGCATGTGCCAGAATACAGACATCCTGCTCTTTTTTCATTCGCAGGATCTCCTGCTGAATTTCCTGTATTGTCATAATTTTATATTACCTTTCTCTGTATGCTGCTCCCACGGCTGAAGTGGTGCAAGAAATCCTGCTTTCTCCAGCTGAGCCCGGATCAGATCCAGCCTTTCCTCACTTGATGCTTCAATCAGATGATAATGATATCCTGAAGTTGCACTGCTGAGCACCGTAGAACGGCTGTTTTGCAGTGCCTGAATAAATTCTCTGACATCCTGTCTTGAGCGGATATCCATCTCCGCACTGACACGCCCGTAAACCCTGTGACTGATGCTGATATTTTTTACATGTCCGCCGCAATCCACGATCAGATTCAGCTCCTGTGCTGCCTTGTCCTGACTGTGACGTACTTTGAATTCACGGGTACAGCTGCTGTCCTGCTCCATGACATAGCCTTTTGTTGTGGAGAGGATTCCCGGTGTGGATGCACGGATCACCGCCAGATCCTGCACGATCACCTGACGGCTGACCCCAAAACGTCCTGCCAGTTCTCTTGCTGCAATCGGAACTTCCGTCTGTTTCAGGATCTTTAATATTTCTCCGCGTCGTTCTCCTGTATTCATAGAATTTTCTCCTTATACCGCATGAAGGTTTTTCATGGAAATGTCAAGAATCGGAGCAGAATGCGTCAACGCACCGCTGGAAACAAAATCAACGCCGATCTCACGGATCTTCTGGATATTTTCTTTTGTGATGTTACCGGAGCACTCTGTCTGCGCTCTTCCGTCAATCAGTTCAACTGCCTGTTTCATAACTTCCGGTGTCATATTATCCAGCATGATAATGTCTGCACCTGCTTCAACTGCTTCCTTTACCTGATCAAGTGTCTCTACTTCTATCTCAATCTTGCGTACAAATGGGGCATATGCTTTTGCCATCTTGACTGCTTTTGCAACACTGCCCGCAGCTCCGATATGGTTGTCTTTCAGCAGGACACCATCAGACAGGTTGTATCTGTGGTTATGTCCGCCCCCGACTCTTACTGCATATTTTTCAAACACACGGCAGTTTGGTGTTGTTTTTCTTGTATCAAGAAGTGTCACATTACTTCCTTCAAGAAGCTTTGCCACCTGTCTGGTGTAAGTTGCAATGCCACTCATTCTCTGCAGATAGTTCAGGGCAACACGCTCTCCGGAAAGAAGTACGCGGATATCTCCGGTTACAGTGGCCATCAGCTCACCTTTTTTTACTTCATCTCCGTCCTTGCAATGAAGATCAATTTCTGTCTTTTCATCAAGGATCGTAAATACTCTCGCGTAGATTTCCAGTCCGGCAACCACACCATCTTCTTTTGCGATCAGGTCAACGGTTCCCTTTGTGGCAGTCGGCATTACTGCATTTGTAGAAACATCCTCGCTTGTGATATCTTCCTGCAACGCCATACGGATTAACTGATCCGCCTGCATTTTCATTGTAATTTCATTCATGGCTCATTTTCATCCTTTCGATTTCCTTTAATACCATTTTGTGATAACCATCCAGTACTGCTTCTTTGTCTTCATATGGTTTCATATCTACAGAACCGAGTCTGCACGGCTCATGCTTCTTTCCGAAAATTATATCATCTGCCGCTCTTCTTGCAAAGACCAGAGATTCCAGCAGGGAATTACTTGCCAGTCTGTTTTTGCCGTGAACACCATTACAGCTCGTCTCACCGCAGGCATACAGCCCCTTCATAGAAGTACGGCTTCCCAGGTCAACTTTGATTCCGCCCATGAAATAGTGCTGCGCCGGGACGACCGGAATCGGCTCTTTGCGTGGATCAAAACCTTCTTCAAGACATCTGTGGAAAATATTCGGGAAATGTTTCATAATCGTATCTTCGCCCAGCGGACGCATATCTTCCCAGACAAATTCTGTCTCGTCTTTTTTCATCTGCCCGAAAATCTTCTGACTCAGAAGATCACGTGGCTGCAGCTCATCTGTAAAACGCTGTCCGTTCTTGTCATAGAGAAGTGCCCCTTCACCACGGACAGATTCGGAAATCAGGAATCTTCTGCCCGGCTTACGAGAATAAAGTGTTGTCGGATGAATCTGTATGTAATCAAGATGTTCAAGAACGACCTGATGTTTCATCGCAATTCCGAGACCGTCACCGGCAATATGCGGGAAGTTCGTGGAATTCTTATAAAGGCCTCCAAGTCCGCCGCATGCCAGTACAACGTTGGACGCATGTACCGGGTAAACCTCATTCTGCTCATCCATGATAACTATACCGCCGCAGATATTGTCGTCAGAAATCAGATCGACCATCGTCATGTATTCGCAGATTTCGATATTATCTCTGGTGCGTGCCTGTTCAAGTAAAGTCTGTGTAATCTGTTTGCCTGTGATATCTTTATAAAAAAGAATTCTCGGCTGGGAATGTGCACCTTCTCTTGTAAAATCAAGTTCTCCGTCCGGAGTTCTCGCAAATGTAACATTGCGCTGAAGAAGATCACGGATGATGCTGTTGGAGCTGCGGATCATAAGATCAACCGCTTTTTTGTCATTTTCGTAATGTCCTGCACGCATGGTATCTTCAAAGTAATCATTATAATCGTCTTCTCCGCGCAGCATGCAGATACCGCCCTGTGCAAGGAAGGAATCAGACTGATCCGCCTCCTGTTTGGTGATCATCAGGATGTTTGTGCGCTCCGGGAGGTTCAGGGCACAGTAAAGGCCCGCTGCTCCTGTTCCTACGATAATGACGTCGTAATTTTCTTTCATTTTTTGTGTCCTCGTACCGGTGATGCCGGATTTTCTTATGAGTTTGGATTTGTGTTTTCTGTTTTGTGATTATACTACCCGACATGTTAGGTGTCAAGACACCTGTGTATATTATTGTAAAGGTGTAAGGAAATATGCCGGAAAAGGTATTCAGACAGGAAATGTTGTGGGGCAGAGCTAAGGGAATACGGGACCGAGAACGGCTTCGGGACTGAAATTTTCTAAGGTGCCGCTCAACTATTAAAACCATCCATAAAAATCACAAACTCGCCTTCGGCTCAGACAGTGTGATTTTTATGAATAACATAGTTGTACAGCACCAAAGAAAATCTACAGTCCCTGCAGAGGTTCCCGGTCCCGTATTCCCCAGCTCTGTTCACAGACTTTTCCCGCTCTGATTCACATCTTTTTCAAATTTTTTACTCCACCTTTCCAATATATAGCACGATCCTCTTTCTCCAGGGCGGCGCCCAACGTTCTTCCCCTGTTTGCAGCTTTCCCGCCGCCCGGTCCGGTTCCGGGCAAGCTCCATCCACCGCCCCCGCGAGATAAATAAAGTGAAACAGGTGAGACTATTTCTGTCCTGAAAGCACAAAAACCTCGACAACTATCCCATTCCACGAGCCTTTGCAGATATCTGTAGTTGTACTTGGTTCTGAAATGTCTGCGTTATTCAGAAATGCCAGCTCTGTCTGAGCGTCAGCGAGTTTGCTGGCATTCCTGAATGGGTTTAGCAGACAGATCATGACCTAGTACAACCAGATATCGAAACTGCTCGCAGATGGGATAGCTGTCAGAGGTTTTGTTCCTTCCACCAGACTTTTCTCACCTGTTTGTTTTATTTATTTCATGCTATATTTTACTATCAACAATTCCACACTCAATACATCCTGCAGTCTTCCGGTCTTCACGGCCTCCTCTGCATCTACAAAATCCGCCTCCGCTTTTTCAAGCTCCTCAATCTTGTACGCCCTCGCACATACCAGCAGATTTCTCACCGCAAACGACGGCACGCCCAGTCTTGTGGCTATCTCATTCTGGGAAGCGCCCTCCACCGACATCTTCTTCGCAAAACACATTTGCCGGAACTGCTTCGAAAGCAGAAACAGAATCCTCATTGGCGGCTCACGAAGTGTCAAAAGATCATTGTACAGATCCAGCGCTTTACGCTGATTCTTTTCTGTAACGGCACGTACCATATCAAAAATTTTGTTTTCAGTCCGTGTGGTACAGATTTCCTCGATATCCTCTGCTGTGACGACATCTTTTCCCATCGTGTACGTAATCAGCTTTTCCAGCTCCATACGGATATTTCCCATGTCCGTGCCGGTCTTTGTCAGGAACAGTTCCATATCTCCCGGACGGATTCTTCTGCCTTCCTTCGCAAGGATTCCTGCCGCCCAGCGCATCAGAGTTTTCTCATCCTGCTTTGCAAATTCCACAATTCTGCCACAGCTTTTGACTGCTTTGTACATCCTGTTTCGTTTGTCGACTTCTTCCTCCACAAAAATAATACGCAGGTAGTCAGGAAGCTCCTTCATATAATCCGCCAGCTCGTCACATTTATTTTTGAAAAATCCCGAATTTTCTACCAGAACTACTCTGCGGTCTGCAAAAAAGGGCATCGTCTCGCAGAGATCGATCATTTCTCTTACTTCGATTCCTTTGCCTTCATATTTACTGAAATTCATGGTATCATCATCGGGATTCAACGCATGTATCAGTTTTTCTTTATACTGGATTTTAAGATATGTTTCTTCGCCAAATAAAAGGTACGCATTTTTAAAATTGCCTGTCTTAATATCTTCCTGTAAATTCTTCAATGCTGACAAATCCTCCTGAAAATCACCCTATCTGTTTCTCTAGTATAGACGATTTTTTCTTTTTTCTCAATCTATAAATCTGTCCAGCCAGATTCCTTCCCCGTCTGTCCGCACAGTAATCGCTCCGTTTTTCATCGTATATTCCACCTGCGCACCGCAATCTTCCAGCTTTTTTATTGTATCTGCCGACGGATGACCATATGTATTCTTTGCCGAACAGGAAATCACCGCAATCTCAGGACTTACAACATCCAGAAATCCCTGACAGGTCGAATATTTTGATCCATGATGTGCCACCTTCAGAAAGTCCACATCTTCCATTGAATCCAGCAGCTTTTTCTCAGTCTCTGCCCCGATATCCCCGGTAAAAAGTCCCCGAAACTTTCCAAAATGAACTTTCATGACCATGCCGTCTTCATTCGTATCACTGCCATCCGCCCCGTTTTCCGGTGCCAGAATCTCTATTTGAGCTTCCTTTGCTTTAAGCAGATTCCCCTCCCGGACAGTCTGTACCCGAATTCCAGTCTGCTCTGCCAGCATTTTCAGCTTCTCGTACTCCCCACCTGTCGTATCCCAGTCCGGCAAAATCAGATTTTTGACACGCACTGTCGTAAGCTTCTGTGCGCATAGTTCCAGAAGTTCCTCGATCCCACTGATATGATCCTGATCTGTATGTGAAACAAAAATCCCGTCAAGTATCGCAATTCCCTGATTTTTCAGATAAGGAAGAATCTGATAGACTGCAGTATTTTTCTTATTACTGCTGCCACCATCGATCAGGAAATTCTCTCCCCCGGGCATTTTAAGTACACAACAGTCCCCCTGCCCGATGTCCAGACAGGTGATCGTTAATCCATTACGGGAATGATATCCAAGAAAAACGACTGCAAATATCACTAAAGCAACGGACGCTGCCTTCTTCCCCCATTTCACTCCCGTAAAAGCCACACCCAGCATCACATAATACACCGCACACTGCCACAGCTGGGGACTTCCCGCGATCCAGGTGCTGTGCGGTATCCAGCCCACCACTTCACATAGTTTTTCGTAAAAAAACAGCACACATTTTCCCGGAAATACTACCCTCTTCGCAATTTCAATCACAAATATTCCCACCGGCAATGCAAAAATCCCACTTGCCAGCACAATCCCCGATGTCGGCAGCACAAGCAGATTCAGAATCACACCGGCAAGCGACACTTCTCCATACGCGTGTAATGCAATCGGAAGTGTTATCAACCACACAATTACCGAACCGGCAAGACTTTTTGCTGTCCTTTTTTTCAGATTAAGCAGGGAACAGATTTCCGGTGTCAGGGCACCGATTCCAATCACCGCCCCAAACGACAGCAAAAAACTCACATTGTACAGGTATGCCGGCGCGTCCAGCAAAAGCACGATTGCCGAAAGCGCCATTGCACTTAGGAGATCATAACTTCTCCCCGCTATTCCGGCGCCGATCAGCACCAGAAACATTCCGACCGCACGCATTGCAGACACGCTTCCCCCTGTCACGACCCCATAAGCATAGATCAGAAATGCCGAGACCGCACCGGCCACACCGTTTCCGGTTCCTGCCTTTTTCAACAATCGAAAGAAGCCCATACCGACAAAGCTGATATGCAGTCCCGAAATCGCAAGTATATGCATGATTCCGGCCATCTGGTACTGCATTTTTGTTTCTGCATCAAGATTTCCTCTCTCTCCAAGGATCATTGCCTGAAAAATCCCTGCATATGCCCCGGCCGCTTCGTCCAGTATAGTTTCCGCTTTCTGGCGGATTTCCTGCAAAAGCTGTCCAAAGTATGAATAACCGATACTTTTGTCACAGACTTCCCCGTCTTTCATCTGGTAATAGATTTTCCGGCATGCATAATACTGTTTTGAATCAAATTCTCCGGGATTTCGAGGTCCCGGAATCTCTTCTAATTTTCCACAGACCCGCAAAAACATCCCGATTCGGATCTGCTCTTCTTTATTCAGATAAACTTTTATATTTTCAATGGGAATTTGTTCTGACCCGACAGTCAGACAGACTTGTTTCAGATAGACAGAAAGAGAATACTCTGCAGCCTGACATTCCTGCACCTCGCCGCTTACAGTAAATTTCGGATGTTCCGAAATATACTTCTGTACAGACACCGGCAGCGGATTTCCGTTTATCATAGAAATCCCCACCAGATCCGTCACATAGAGACAAAGCATCAGAAACAGACAGACCAGACACACCGGGCGTCTTTTCATTGTCTTTCCTTTCTGTATGGCTCTGCATGTTTATAGAATTTTCTCAGGACTTCTTTTTGTCGTCCTGCGCAATAAGATCTTCATTTTTTTCATAAAATTTGTATAACGGCAGACTTTCCTGGAAATCACCGTCCATACTGCCCTCAACGGAAATCTGGACTTTTTCTGCATCACAGGAATCCAGAATAGAATTTACAACAGAATAAACCGAAATGTCCTCGGACACATCCGCTGTTCCTTCACGGAAAGCACTGTTCATATTGACATAACAGATCTTATCCGCCGTTATCACACTCAATACAGAAGAATGTTCCGATATCGTCGGATAATGTCCCTCTTCCATCGGTCCTTTCGCAAGCTGTTCAAGTACAATGCGCTCTTTCGGAAGAGAACGTCTGTAATAGACATTTCGTACTTCCTTCACAAGCTTTTTGCCGCTTTTGTCTGCAAAATACAGCGTAAACGTATCATACCGATAGCTTTCAGTGTCTTTTCCGGAATACTCTGCAAATGTTTTGCCGGTCATTTCACCAATTTCTTCGTTTCGTGAGTCTTTGAGTGCCTGTCCGACTACGGTAAATCGAATCTTTGCGATGTCTGGCGCCTGCAAAAGCGTCTGCACGATTCCTGCACGTGTCATGATCTCACGTACTTTACTCATATCACTGTACTCTTTGCTGAAATCAATGACCAGAAGATCGTCCTGTACATCATATGAATTGATCGACACCTCTTCCGGAAGCAGGCTGACTCCTCCGTCCAGAACTTCTTTCTTGCCAAGTTTCTGCATCAGATCTTTAACCATAAATTCGGTTGTTTCTTCCTTTGGCTCATACGGTTCTTCTTTCAGTACCGTTTCTGACGCATTCAGATAATAAAAACTGTATTTACTTTCTTCCGTGCCTGACTGCGTTTTCGTCTCAATGCTGCATCCTGCAAAAAGACTGCATATCAGTGCTGCCAGAAGAAGTATGCTAACTGATTTCTTCATCCGGCACCTCCTACGGAATATATGACAGGGGCACACGAACGGAAAATGTCGTTCCTTCCCCTTCTTTGCTGAATACTTTGATCACACCATGATGCATTGTGATCGTACTTCTTGTTATCGCAAGTCCTAAGCCCGTTCCACCGATCTCCCTTGAATGCGATTTATCTACACGATAAAAACGCTCAAAAATACGATCCAGTGAATCCTCCGGTATACCCATTCCGGAATCTGCTACTGTGACATAAAAATCCTTGTGATCCGCATCAATTGAGACGCGTACCCATCCGTCATCCACATTATATTTGATTGCATTTTCAACCAGATTGCTGATCGCAGAAGTAAATTTCAGCTCATCTACGTCCGCTTCTACCGGCCGGAAACTGTCAAGGATCAGGTCTATATTACGCTTGTCTGCAATCGGACGAAGACGCTTGAGAATGTCCTCAAGGAGCTGATTGATATTCATATGGCTGATCTGAAGGTCAGCTGATTTCTTGTCCATTTTAACCAGTGTCAGAAGATCCGTGATAATACGGTTTTCTCTGTCGATCTCAGCTGTAATGTCACGCATAAATTCCTGATAAAGTTCCTCCGGCACGCCTTCCTGACCAACCAGCGAATCAGCCAGCACTTTCATAGAAGTCATCGGTGTCTTTAATTCATGTGACACATTGGACACAAACTCGGATCGCGATTCATCCAGTACTTTCATTCTCGTCAGCATTTTATTAAATGCATCTGTGATCAGTTCTGTCTCCGTATAATCCGGTACGGAAATTTCATCCTTCTGATACCCATCCGTAAGGTCTTCGATGGACTTTGTAACCCTCGCCAGCGGTTTGACAAGTACAGCCGCCAGAATATATGCCAGAAATACAGACAGCACAATGATGATTCCAACGATCAGCATGCCCCTCTGCTCCAGCTCACTTACTGTCGCGATCACCGCACTTGTAGAAACATTTACCAGCATCGCCCCCTGCATCTGCGGCACATCTGCACTTCTGACCGGAACAGCAAGTTCCAGTGTCTGACCATATTCACGATAATCAGTCGCCTCTCCGCTCTTAAAACATTTGACCACTTTCGGAGAGATCAGTATCTTACCTTCATCTACATTATAGGTATCTTTCACCACCTTAAAATCACGGTCCACCAGCATGATCCTGCCACCGTAAGCGTTGGCCAGAACCTCGAGTTTGCTGTTGATCGACTCTGGGCTCGGATCATTGAGATAATTTTCTTTAATGATCTGGTTGCAGAGTATTGCGCACTGCGTCCGTATCTCGCCTGTCCGTACCTCAATCGCCTGCTGTTTATAATTGCCGATCATGAGCTGTGTCGCAATGATTCCCGGCACGATTCCGAGAATGACCAGAATGACCAGAATGCGAAAACGCAGGCTCTTAAAAAATTTGGTTTTCTTTTTTGTTACCATATCTTACGCCTGGAAATAATATCCTACACCCCATTTGGTGTGTACATATTTGGGCTCGCTCGGGTTGGTCTCGATCTTTTCGCGGAGGCGACGGATATGTACATCCACAGTTCTGACATCTCCCGGATACTCATATCCCCAAACGATATTCAGAAGGTTCTCACGGCTGTAAACTTTGTTCGGGTTGAACACCAGAAGTTCCAGCACGTCAAACTCTTTTGCGGTAAGATTGATCTCCTTGCCTGCAATAAATACACGGCGGCTCTCGCAGTCCAGTTTCAGATCTCCGGACTCGATCGTCTTTGCTTTTTCTTTTTCTTCATGTTCGGAACGTGCACGACGCATGATCGCCTTAATACGTGCCTTGACTTCCAGAATATTGAATGGTTTTGTGATATAGTCATCTGCACCGTAATCCAGTCCCAGAATCTTGTCCATATCTTCACCTTTTGCAGTCAGCATAACGATCGGAACATTGGAAAATTCCCTGATCTGCTGGCATACCTCCAGTCCGTCCATCTTCGGAAGCATCAGATCCAGAAGAATGATGTCATATTTATTTGCCTTTGCTTTCTCGACTGCTTCCTCGCCGTCGTATGCACAGTCAACCTCCATGCCATCCTGCTCCAGATTGAAACGGATTCCTTTTACGATCAGTTTCTCGTCATCCACCACTAAAACTTTCCTGCTCATTCTTTTCTCCTTATTTTACTGCTATTTTATCCTTGATCGCCGAAAATGTACTTTCTTTGATCCCGGGTACCTGCATGATTTCCTCCACCGTAGAAAAAGCTCCGTGTTCTTCTCGATAAGAAAGGATTGCCTGTGCCTTGGCCTCTCCGATTCCTGTCAGTGTCTTCAGTGCCGCAGCATCCGCGGTATTGATATTGACCATACCGGAAACACTCTCATCCGTATTGCCTCCTGAACTTATGGCAGTGGATGTACTTTCTTCCTGCATCGAATAATCGCCTGCTTCTGCTTCTTCCTGTGTAGGTACATAAATCTGCTGACCATCACTGACCGGCTGCGCCTGATTGACAAGTCTCGTCGCCGCTTCCGGCAAAAAACCTCCCGCTGCTTCGATCGCCTGAAAAATCCGGCTGTCACCTTCCATTTCATATACACCGGGATTTACGACCGCTCCACAGACATCCACAAATATCTTTGCCAGAGTCTCGGCAGTCTCTGTCGGAGTCTCAACCGGCTCCGCCTGTTCTTCCTCTTTGGCTGCCTTTGTTATTTCTGCATCTACAGCTTCCGTCTCTTCCGGTGTCTTTGTATTTTCTGTCTCAGCCTGACCCGTCAGCAGCATTTCACTCCGGTGATCCCGGCAGCCACTTAATCCGACGCTGCAAAGCAGCCAGAAAATACAGATGATCAGTTTATATTTTTTTGTTATGATCATTCGGTTCACTTCCCTCCGTAGCATTACGGCAGACTTCCCCGATTTTCATACTTAACCATATTTCATTTTAACGAATTTTACAGGGTTTTACAACCCCTATTCCCATTTAAAAATCACGATCCCGGCAATCGCAATCAGCATTCCAAGGACTTTCCTCCATACAAAAGGTTCTCGCTCTACACCAAACATTCCGAAAAGTTCAATCACGTATGCTACGATAAGCTGCGAGATCACGATCAGCATTGCCGCTTTTGCCGGACCCAGCGCACCCATACTCTGAATCACCGTGATCGTAATAAAAGCTCCGATTACACCACCCAGCAGTGTATATTTATTTTCAATTTGCCAGAGTGCTCCAATGCTCTGCCGTCCGGTAAAAAGCCACGCTGCCACGCATACCACAAACGCAGAAAGCTGTACCCACCCGGTCGATACCCAGAGACTGGTCTGTTTTGTCACTTCCGTATTAAAAACACCCTGAACACTCATCAATGCGCCGGAAATCAGTGCCACCAGAAATCCCCACATAAAATACCTCCGTACAGATCAGGTGGTCTCTTTTTCCTGTATCCACCTGTTGATTTTATTATCAGCATATGCACAAAATCTGTATTTTATACAGGCATCCCTTTTAGCAAAATATCATATGCAACCCTTCATAACAAAAAAATCCCGCAGCTTCATGCCACGGGATCTGTAAAATAATAATATCTAATTTCATTTACCGTATATTATTTGATGCTTACGACTCTGTATCCGGCATCTTTGACGATTCTTTTAAGCTGTTCCTCGTCAAGTTCACGGTCATAGGATACGACTGCCTCGTTTTCGGAAAGCTTTACTTTTGCGGATGCTCCGTCGATTTTGTTGATTGCCTCTGTTACTGCCTTTGCACAATGTTCACAGTGCATACCGGAAATCTTGAGAACCTTTTTTCCGAGCACCGGATTATCCAGCTTTTTATCAGGAATGTCAAGGACAATGCTTCCACCGCCGCCACCGCAGCACGGGCTTTCCCCCTTCATATGCTTGAATGTGCCTTTCAGCGCAAATCCAAGCAGCACGATCACGATCAGTATAATAATGATATTTGCCATTATTCATCACCTCTTCTGAACTCTTCGTCTCTTTTCTGTTCTCTTTTTTTCTTAAACCAGAGATATCCCTGATAAATCAGCACTCCCACAATATAAATTACAATGACTGCTCCAAACATATACATCGTGGAGCCAGTTGAATTTCCCATGTCTGCCTCCTGTTTCAGATATTTTTTTTATGTGATGCCTGTGCACTTCCCTTAAAAGCAGCACTTCCACATCCGCATCCGCCACCGCAGCTTCCACAGTTTCCACTGCATCCGGCGCATCCCATATGTTTGCCCTCTTTGGAATTCTTTACACTTTTATAGATCACGAATGCACAATATCCGAGAATCAGAATCATTATAATAATATTTGCCAGCATTTTACTCATCCTCTCTTAATGAAATACTGCTAACCACACGAGTTACTGCTCTGTTCATTACAGAGTAATTTCTATAAATTGAAAGCAGAGGCCGGACACATTTCTGTATCCAGCCTCTTTATTATTTCATAATTTTTTATGCCTGTACAGAACGTTTGGAATAAACTTTCTGATCTTTGTACGGATCTGGTCTGAACAGCAGGAAGAGCATTACGATAAGCACTGCAAATCCTACTACAGTACCGATTCCAAATGCTCCACCGGTTACGAAGGAACCGATCTGATAGAAGCAGAGGCAAACAATGTAAGCAAATATATTCTGGAAGAGAATTGCGAACCAGAACCATTTTCTGTCATTCATTTCTTTTGCCATCGTTGCGATAGCTGCAAGGCAAGGAGAATCAAGAAGGTTGAACATCAGGAAGGAGAACGCTGCGATTCCTGTCGGGAACCAGCTTGCAACACCTGCTGCAACGTTTACTGCATCTTCTGTATCACCTGCCACATTAGCCAGAACACCCATGGTAGATACGATAGCTTCTTTTGCTGTGAAACCGGAGATAGAAGCTGCAACCGGCTGCCACTCGCCAAATCCAAGCGGAGCAAAGATCGGAGCGATCACACCACCAATTGCTGCCATAAGGCTGTCTGCGCTGTCTTCTACCATACCGAATCCACCATCTGTAAATCCGAATCCACCAAGGAACCACATTACTACGCAGGCAAGGAAGAGGATTGTACCTGCTTTGATAATAAATCCTTTCAGTCTTTCCCATACATGAAGGAGAACTGTTTTAACCTGTGGAATATGATACTGCGGAAGCTCCATTACGAAAGGAGCCGGTTTACCGGAAAACGGTTTTGTTTTCTTAAGGATGATTGCAGCTACAAGTACAGCTACAATACCGATAAAGTACATCAGCGGAGCGATAAATGAGCTCTCTGCATATCCTGCAGTCTCACCGGCAATTACACCACCCATAAGAGCGATAACCGGAAGTTTTGCACCACAGGGAATAAAGGTTGCTGTCATAATAGTAAGACGTCTGTCATTGTCCTGCTCGATGGTCTTGGAAGCCATGATACCAGGGATACCACATCCTGAGGAGATCAGAAGCGGAATGAAACTCTTACCGGAAAGTCCGAAGTGACGGAATACACGGTCCATAACGAATGCGATACGTACCATGTAGCCACAGTCTTCAAGGATAGACAGGAACAGGAACAGGATTGCCATCTGCGGAACGAATCCAAGTACTGCACCGAGACCACCGATGATACCATCAACTACAAGTCCCATTACCATGTCACTTGCACCGATGCCGGTAAGGATATTTGTAAAGAAGTTCTGAATAGCTACTACGAATACATCGTTTGTCCAGTCTGTTACGAATGTACCAACAGTTGTAACAGATACATAATATACAAGCCACATGACTGCAACGAAGATCGGGATGCCGAGGATACGGTTGGTAACGATGCGGTCGATCTTATCAGATACAGTCAGTTTGTCTTTTGCTTTTTTAACGGTTGTGTTAACGATCTTCTGGATGAATTTGTATCTCTCGTCTGTTACGATACTCTCCATGTCATCGTCATGTTTTTTCTCAAGATCCTGACGTTTGCTGTCTACCAGAGACTGTCCGGAAGCAGAAAGCTTCATAGCTTCTTTTACTTTTTCGTCGTTCTCGAGGAATTTTACTGCATACCATCTCTTTTTGTCTTCTGTGATGGAGGACGGAAGAACTTCCTTTACTTCACTGATTGCTTCTTCCATCTCTTTTGTAAAGATTTCTTTCGGAAGATCTGCACTGCTCTTCTTTGCAGTTTTTACTGCTTCGTCGATCAGCTTGTCAAGACCTTCACCTTTCAGTGCAGATGTCTCAATGATCGGGCAGTCAAGCAGCATGGAAAGGCGCTTGGTGTCGATCTTGATTCCTCTTTTTTCAAGAAGATCTGCCATGTTCAGTGCGATAACAACCGGAACGCCTGTCTCGATCAGCTGTGTGGTCAGATACAGGTTACGCTCGATGTTTGTTGCGTCGACAAGATCAATGATTACGTCTGGATTTTCTTTGAGAACATAGTCACGGCTGACTACCTCTTCCAGTGTGTATGGTGAAAGAGAATAAATACCTGGAAGGTCAGTTACGATGATGTCTTCGCCTTTACCTTTCTTTCCCTTTAATTTACCTTCTTTTTTCTCTACAGTAACTCCCGGCCAGTTTCCTACGTACTGGTTAGCGCCCGTTAATGCGTTGAACATTGTTGTTTTACCACAGTTCGGGTTGCCGGCAAGTGCAATCTTAATTGCCATTTTTTCTTACCTCCTTAATCCCTCTTATTGTAACTGCATGCTTCTTACACAGTTGCATTTTTCATAATAGTTCCTACAGAACACTACTGCGCACTTATTTTACCTGCACGCACTGAGCATCGTTCTTTCTTACGGATAACTCATAACCTCTTACAGTGATCTCTACAGGATCTCCAAGCGGAGCAACTTTTCTGATGTACAGCTCACTTCCTTTTGTAATTCCCATGTCCATGATACGACGTTTGTATGCGCCGTCTCCTTCAATTTTCGTTACAACAACGGTAGTTCCGACTTTTGCATCACCTAAAGTCATTGTTCTGTCTCCTTTCTCCTCTTTGTTATATTGCTTAAAGCTTTTATAGCTTTTATAACTTTTATAATAATTAATACCTGACGAATTGCTCCGCTGCCTTGCAGCTTTCGCAATTCTGCAAACATTCGAAATCCGCGGCGTTCATTAATTCACTATTCACGTTGTTCATAGTGTCTTAATGGAACTTGCTTCTTTCTCATGTTTGGGCGGGTTCCAAATCCATGCATTTCTGCGTGCAAGCACGCTCAATGCATGAGCTTTTGAACCCTGGTATTAATTCATATCATTATATGTCTTGCCATATCGGAGTTGACTGCTACACGGGCATCTTTGATGTTAACAATCACGTTTCCGCCGATTGCAGACACTATACTCACTTCTGCATCATTTACAAACCCGAGGTTTGCAAGAAAACGTCTTGTCTCGTCATTTCCGCCAACTTTCTGGATCTTACATTTCTCACCGATTCCTGCCATAGTTAAAGGCATCATATGTATCAGCTCACTTTCTGTTTGAATTCAGATTCTCAGATTCCGCTGTCAGGATCTTGTTGAGAATTTTTTTCTGTATTGAAAAAAGTTCACAGTTAAACTCTGTTTACTTTTCTTACATTGGTTAGTATATGCTAACGTTTGTAAGCTGTCAAGTACTTTTTTTCGTTTTACAAAACTATTATTCGTTGTATTTAACTTAGATTTGTTCTGCACAACTTATATTCGCATCATATAACCGGTATTTATCAAAAAGAGCCTATATATCACAGTAACTTTTACGTTACCGTAAGCGAAGCGAACAGTGACATTTTTGTTGTCTCTGTGGTCAAAATATGTTATCATAGAAGTAATACAAATTTGAGGAATAATCTTGAATTTTTATGCAACTAAATGAGGAATCATTTTCAATTAGATCAAAAGAAATTGGGGTGTAAGGAATGCAAACAAACGAATCTGCCGAAAATTATCTGGAAACTATTTTAATCTTAAGCAAATCACATCCGGTTGTACGTTCCGTAGATGTTGCCTCTGAACTTGGCTTCAAGAAATCCAGTGTCAGTGTTGCAATGAAAAAGCTTCGCGAAACAGATCAGATCACCGTATCTCCTGAAGGATATCTTTATCTTACAGAGACAGGGCGCGCAACTGCCGAAAAAATCTACGAACGTCATCTTTTCCTTTCTGAATGGCTGGAAAAGCTTGGTGTCAATCCGGTCGTTGCAGCAAACGATGCCTGCAAGATCGAGCATGTGATCAGTTCTGAGAGTTTCGCAGCGATTAAGAAACACATTGATCTGAACAATATGAAATAATTTGAGCCCGGCGATTACGCCAGGCTCTTTTCTAATTTCTCGATCATTTCGTCGATATTTTCTTTTGTGATCACAAGCGGTGGTACAAGACGCAGTACATCGCTTCCTGCAGAAATCACCAGGAGTCCGTTCTCAAGTGCTTTTGTCACGATACTTCCGACTGTTGTTCCGGTGATGACCAGTCCCTGCATGAAACCTTTTCCACGACGGGCCGCTACGACCGGATACTTATCCACAAGTTTATCCAGTTTTTCTTCCAGATACGGAGTCAGTTCCTGCACATGTGCAAGGATATCGTCTTTTTCATAAATATCAAACACTTTGCTGACAGCTGCGCATACGAACGGGTTTCCACCATAAGTTGTGCCGTGATCTCCCGGTATAAGAGATGCTGATGCTGCTTTTTCTCCGAGGACAAATGCACCGACCGGCACACCGCAGCCCAGAGCTTTTGCACACGTCATCACATCCGGTTTCACGCCGTATGACTGCCACGCAAAATAATATCCGGTACGTCCCATCCCACACTGGATCTCATCAAAAATCAAAATGATGTCTTTTTCATCACACAGTGCACGGAGCCCTTCAAGAAATTCTTTCTCCGCCGGATAAATTCCGCCTTCACCCTGTACAACTTCTGTAATGATCGCACATGTTTTGTCTGTAATCTGCGCTTTGACGCTGTCCAGATCATTAAAATCTGCGAATTTCACGCCACCGATCAGTGGCTCAAACGGCTCTCTGTAATGCTCAGTTCCTGTAACAGAAAGTGCTCCCATGCTTCTTCCATGGAAGGAATGATTCATCGCAATGATCTCGTATTTTTCTGCTTCTTTGCCGTATTTTGTATAAGCATATTTACGTGCCGCTTTCAGCGCACCTTCAATTGCTTCGGTACCACTGTTTGTAAAGAAGGCTTTGGACAGTCCGCTTGCTTTGACCAGTTTTTCTCCGGCTTCACTCATCGGCTCATTATAATAAAGATTGGAAATGTGTGTCAGTTTGTCGATCTGGGCTTTCAGAGCCTCATCATAGCCAGGATAATGATATCCCAGTGAGTTTACTGCAATTCCGGCAGCAAAGTCGAGATATTTTTTGCCCTCTGTATCATAAAGATAACATCCCTCGCCATGGTCAAACATGACCGGGAAACGATTATATGTATGCAGAATATTTTCTTCTGCATGATTCATCTGTTCATTCATGTTCATTGTAGTATTCCTCCCCGTCTTCTCTCAAAATAGCTGTTCCGATACCTTTGTTTGTGAATATCTCCAGAAGGAGGCTGTGCGGGATACGTCCGTCAAGGATATGCACCCTGTTTACCCCTTCTTCGATCGCGTCGATGCAGTTCTGCAGTTTCGGAATCATGCCGCCGCCTACATAGCCTTCGCTGATCAGTTTTTCCGCTTCATGTACATGCAGCTCAGAGATCAGTGTATCCGGATCATCTTTGTCCTTGTATACACCTTCAATGTCAGAAAGGAAAACCAGCTTTTCTGCATGGACAGCTTCTGCGATCGCGCATGCCGCATCATCCGCATTAATATTGTAAGAATCAAAGTTTGTATCGAATCCAACCGGAAAAACGATTGGAAGAAAATCTCTCTCAAGAAGATCCTGAAGCACCTTCGGATTAACTTTTTCAATATCACCTACGTAACCGATGTCTTCACCTTTGGACAGTTTCTTGTGGCACCGGAGAAGGCCGCCGTCTTTTCCACTGATGCCAACCGCCTGCACACCAAGAGATTCCACCAGGGTAACAAGTTCTTTATTTACTTTTGCAAGAACCATCTCGGCAATCTCCATCGTATCCTTGTCTGTCACACGAAGTCCGTTGACAAAATGTGGTTCCATGCCGACTTTGTTGACCCAGCGGCTGATTTCCTTACCCCCGCCATGAACGATGATCGGTTTGAATCCGATAAGCTTCAGAAGAACTACATCTTTGATAACATTTGCTTTCAGTTCTTCGTCAAGCATGGCACTTCCGCCGTATTTTACCACTACAATCTTACGATTGAAACGCTGTATATAAGGAAGCGCTTCAATCAAAGTTTCTGCTTTATCCAGATATTTCTGCTTTACCATTTTTCATATCTCCTCGTTTTTTACTTAAGACCGGTAGTCTGCGTTAATTTTGATATAATCATAGGTCAGGTCACAGCCCCATGCAGTTGCTGTGCAGTCACCCATCTTTACATCGGCGATTGCTGTCACTGCATCTTCGGAAAGGATCTTTGTTGCCTCTTCCTCGCTGTAGTTAACTGCCACACCATTTTCGATAATCTGAATCTTTCCTGCTTTGCTTTCAAAATAAAGATCTACTTTTTCCGGATCAAACTGTGCACCGGAATATCCCATTGCGCAGAGAATTCTTCCCCAGTTTGCATCATGTCCGTAAATTGCAGCTTTTGTCAGTGAAGAAGTAACAATGGATTTACTTAAAGTTACTGCCTGTTCTTTGCTCTCGGCACCAATGATCTTGACCTCAAACAGCGCCGTTGCACCCTCACCGTCACCGGCAATTTTCTTTGCAAGTGTAGTATTGATATAATTCAATGCCTCACAGAACTTCTGATAATCTTCGTTTTTCTCATTAATCTCCGGGTTTTCTGCCATACCGTTTGCAAGCAGAAGTACGGTATCATTTGTGGAAGTATCACCGTCAACAGATACCATATTATAGGTATCTTTTACATCTTCGCTCAGTGCTTCCTGCAGAAGTTTTTTGGAAATGCATGCATCTGTGGTGACAAAGCCAAGCATGGTGCACATATTCGGATGAATCATTCCGGAACCTTTACACATACCACCGATCGTAACGGTCTTACCACCAACCTCAATCTCTACAGCCACTTCTTTTTCTTTTGTATCAGTTGTCATGATTGCCTTCGCCGCATCATTTCCTGCTTCCAGTGTTCCCTGAAGCTTCGGGGCCATTGCTTTGACACCGGCAGAAAGCTTTTCGATTGGAAGCTGCATACCGATAACACCGGTAGATGCAACAAGAACGCTGTTTTCATCTACATTTAAAGTTTCTGCTGCCGCTTTCGCAGTCGCACGGCAGTAACCAAACCCTTCTTCGCCGGTACATGCATTAGCAATACCGCTGTTACAGATGATCACCTGCGCACTCGGATGATTGTACACGATATCCTGATCCCATTTTACAGGTGCTGCTTTTACGATATTTGTCGTAAAAGTTCCTGCTGCCACACATGGTTTTTCACTGTAAACCATCGCCATATCTGTTCTTCCCTGATATTTGATTCCGGCTGCTGCAGATGCTGCCCGGAAACCTTTTGCTGCGGTAACTCCGCCGGTAATGATCTTCATAATAAGACGCTCCTCTCTGCGTTATAAAATATTTTCATATATAATGCTGTTTCTTTACGGCAGCATCGGGATCTGGTGAAGTCCCTCTGCCTCGTCAAATCCGAACATCAGATTCATATTCTGCACTGCCTGTCCGGCTGCACCTTTTACAAGGTTGTCCATTGCCCCCATCATGATGACACGTTTGGTTCTCGGGTCGATCTTGAAGTTTACATCAACATAATTGCTGCCCTCTACACATTTTGTCTGTGGGCATACATCTTTGTCCAGAACACGAACAAATGTCTCATTTTCATAGTATTTGTCATAAGCCGCCTTTATCTCTTCATAAGAAACTTCTTTTTTGAGAGAAGCATATGCTGTGATCAGAATACCTCTGTTCATCGGAATCAGATGTGGTGTGAAGTTGATCAGTACTTCCTGTCCGCATGCATAACCGAGCTGGTCTTCAATCTCCGGTGTATGACGATGTGTTGCTACGCCGTATGCTTTGATGTTTTCGTTTACTTCGCAGTAAAGGTTTGCTACTTTTGCGCCCCTGCCGGCACCTGAAGTTCCTGATTTTGCATCGATAATGATCGTATTCGGGTCAATCAGCCCTTCTTTCAGAAGCGGGTAGACAGATAATGTCGAACAGGTCGGATAACATCCCGGGTTCGCAATGAGTCTTGCTTTTTTGATATCCTCACGGTTGATCTCGCAGAGTCCGTAAACCGCCTCATCAATAAACTGCGGTGCTTTGTGCTCGATGCCATACCATTTTTCATATTTCTTTACATCTTTAATACGGAAATCCGCGCTCAGATCAATGACCTTTGCTTTGGAAAGGATTTCTTCATTTACAAGTGATGCACAAAGCCCCTGTGGTGTAGCAGTAAAAATCACATCGACTTCGTCAGCAAGCGCTGCCATATTGTCATCCATGCATTTTGCATCAATCAGTTTAAAAAAGTTCTGATAAACATCTGCATATTTCTGATCAATGTAACTTCTTGATCCGTACCATGCCACTTCTACTTCTTTATGTCCAAGGAGCAGTCTTGCCAGCTCATTTCCAGCGTATCCTGTTGCTCCGATAATTCCTGCTTTGATCATTTTTTCTCTCTCCTCCTGAATCACAAATTAGCAGTTACTTCCCGGTAACCACATAAACTATGATGATTATACTGTATCCTGCAAAATACTTCACGGGATATTCTCTGCGCAAATTATACATCTAATTTGCATAATATGCAATACATATTTTTCACTTGTTTTACATTTATTTTTCTCATTTTTCATGTGTTTTTATTAGTTATTTCCTATTTAATGGCGTATTTTTATGCAAAATTTTTTTGAATTTTTTCATAGATTGCTATTGCATATTTATTAAAAATGTTGTATATTACCTTTTGTCGAGAAACGACATCGTTACATGATTCACTGCTTTATCACAAAATCACGCTAAAGCGTATGAATCTTTTAACTTTTATAATAACAAACATTCGTGCATCTGCCAATAGGCAGAGAATTATTTTCAGGAGGAATATATTATGAAAGAAAAAGTTGTACTTGCATATTCAGGTGGTCTTGATACCACAGCACTGATCCCGTGGCTGAAAGAAACTTTTGATTATGAAGTTATCTGCTGCTGTGTAAACTGCGGACAGGGTAACGAACTGGATGGTCTGGACGAAAGAGCAAAACTTTCCGGAGCTTCCAAATTATACATCGAAGACATTGTTGATGATTTCTGCGACAACTATGTAATGCCTTGCGTACAGGCAGGCGCTGTATATGAGCATAAATATCTTCTCGGAACTTCTATGGCACGTCCTGCAATCGCAAAAAAACTTGTTGAGATCGCACGTAAAGAAAATGCCGTTGCAATCTGCCACGGTGCTACCGGTAAAGGTAATGACCAGATCCGTTTCGAACTCGGAATCAAAGCACTTGCTCCGGACATCAAGATCATTGCTCCATGGAGAATGACAGATGTATGGACCATGCAGTCCCGTGAAGATGAGATTGCCTTCTGCCAGGCTCACGGAATCAACCTTCCGTTTGACGCAAGCCACAGCTACAGCCGTGACCGTAACTTATGGCATATCAGCCATGAGGGTCTGGAACTCGAAGATCCTTCTCAGGCTCCAAACTATGATGACATGCTTGTATTAAGTGTTACTCCTGAAAAAGCACCAGATAAAGAAACTGAGATCACAATGACTTTCGAAGCAGGTGTGCCAAAAACACTGAATGGCAAGGCAATGAAAGTTTCTGAGATCATCACAGAGCTGAACCGTCTCGGCGGTGAAAACGGTATCGGTATCATCGACATCGTAGAAAACCGTGTTGTTGGTATGAAATCCCGTGGTGTATATGAAACTCCTGGCGGAACAATCCTGATGGCTGCTCACGAACAGCTCGAAGAACTGTGCCTTGACCGTGATACCATGGAAGCCAAGAAGAAACTCGGCAGCCAGTTTGCTCAGGTCGTATATGAAGGAAAATGGTTCACACCACTTTGCGATGCAATCAAAGCATTCGTAAAATCCACTCAGGAATATGTTACCGGTGAAGTAAAGCTCAAACTTTACAAAGGAAACATCATTAAGGCAGGAACCACTTCTCCATACAGCCTGTACAATGAATCTCTTGCATCCTTCACTACAGGTGATATGTATGACCACCACGATGCAGACGGATTCATCACACTGTTTGGCCTTCCGCTGAAAGTTCGTGCCATGAAATTACTCGAAGTAGAAAAAAATAAAAACAGCAAATAATCATTGATCTTACAAACCGGCAGGCGGTCTATCGTCTGTCGGTTTTTTATATCCGCTCCGAAATTCTGCTTTTAAATTTTTGTATAAAATTTTGTGTACATTTTTGTGCAATATTATCCTATATATTCTTGAATTTATATTTGACAGAAAACATCCTCTATTTTATAATAATTTTATAAACAACATCACGAAACTTATATAGGTCCATAATTGGTTGGACGTTTCTACCAACTACCGTAATAGTTGTCTATAAGTTCTTTACGGAACTTGTCGGGCATAAATATTCGGTATTTTTTTTGCGCGGAAAGCTACGTTTATCAAAAAGGAGGTAGATTATATGACACAGAATCCAACCACTTTTGCACTGAAAGGCGCCGTCTGTTTCAGCACAGATTCCCGGCATCTGACCTGTCTTGAAGACGCTTATCTTGTCTGTCAGGATGGCAGAAGTGTCGGTGTTTTCCCGAAGCTTCCGGAGTATTTTTCCGGTATTCCGGTACGCAATGTCAGTCCATGTCTGATCATCCCCGGAATGACTGATCTTCATCTGCATGCCCCGCAGTATGCATTCCACGGCATGTATATGGATCTGGAGCTGCTTGACTGGCTGAACACCGTCACATTCCCGGAAGAATCCAGATATTCGGATCCGGACTACGCTGCAAAAGCCTATACTATTTTTGCCGATGACATAAAAAAGAGCGCCACTACCCGTGCTTCTGTCTTTGGCACTTTACATGTAGAGGCAACTGAGCTTCTGATGGACCTTATGGAGAAAACCGGTCTCAGGACTTTCATCGGCAAAGTAAATATGGACCGCAACGGCTCTGCCGCTCTTCAGGAAAAAAGTGCTGTTGTTTCTGTTCGGGATACTGTCCGCTGGTTAACTGATACTGCAGGAAAATATGAGAATGTCAAACCGATTCTCACCCCACGTTTCACCCCTTCCTGCACAGACGAACTTATGACCGGTCTGGCGGAAATCCAGAGAACTTATTGTCTTCCGGTACAGTCTCATCTTTCCGAAAACCGAAGCGAGATCGCATGGGTAAAAGAATTATGTCCGGGTACTTCATTTTATGGGGAAGCCTATGACCAGTTTGGTCTTTTTGGCGGTGAAAACTGTCCGACCATCATGGCACACTGTGTCTACAGTTCTGACGCAGAAATCTCCCTTATGAAAAAGCGCGGCATATTTATTGCCCACTGTCCACAGTCCAACACCAATCTTTCCTCCGGGATCGCACCGGCACGGCGTTATCTCGATGAAGGACTTCACATCGGACTCGGCACTGATATCGCAGGCGGTCATTCACTCTCCATGCTCCGCGCAGTCGCAGATGCCATTCAGGTATCAAAACTCCGCTGGAGACTTGTTGATGACACACTTAAACCTCTCTCTCTCGAAGAAGCTTTTTATATGGCAACGATGGGAGGCGGTGCATTTTTCGGAAAAGTCGGCTCATTCCTGGAAGGCTACGAGTTTGATGCACTGATTCTGGACGACAGCAGCCTCCGCCATCCGCAGCACCTATCTGCACGCGAACGGTTGGAGCGGCTTGTCTATCTTTCAGATGATCACTGCATCACCGGAAAGTATGTTTCCGGAAACAAAATCTTTTAGTGCACGATCTGCACAATACGAAGGGGGTACTTTTATGAATCTTGACAAAATCTTTCACCTGAAGGAAAACCACACCGACGTCAAAACAGAAGTGATGGCAGGAATCACAACCTTTATGACAATGGCCTACATTCTGGCTGTCAATCCGAACATCCTGTCCGCTTCCGGCATGGACCGCGGTGCCGTCTTTACTGCAACCGCACTGTCCGCATTTATCGCAACCTGCCTGATGGCTCTTTTATCCAACTATCCGTTCGTTCTTGCTCCCGGCATGGGCCTGAACGCATACTTCACCTACACAGTAGTCCTCGGTATGGGATATACATGGCAGCAGGCGCTTGCTGCAGTATTTGCAGAAGGTATCATTTTTATTTTACTTTCTCTTACAAATGTGCGTGAAGCAATCTTCAACTCCATCCCGATGAACCTGAAACATGCAGTATCCGTAGGTATTGGTCTCTTTATCGCATTTATCGGACTGCAGAATGCAAAGATCGTTGTCGGAAATGATTCTACACTTGTCAGCATCTTTTCCTTCAAATCTTCCGTTGCAGAAGGAACATTTTCTTCTCAGGGAATCACAGTACTGCTTGCACTGATCGGTGTCCTTGTTACTGCGATCCTTCTTGCAAAAAATGTCAAAGGCGGTATCCTCTGGGGAATCCTGATCACATGGATCCTTGGTATCATCTGTCAGCTGACACACCTTTATGTGCCAAATGCAGATCTTGGTTATTACAGCCTGCTTCCGGATTTTTCAAACGGAATCTCTGTGCCAAGCATGATGCCAACCTTTATGAAGATGGATTTCTCAATCGTATTTTCTCTGGATTTCGTTGTTATCATGTTTGCCTTCCTGTTTGTTGACATGTTCGATACACTCGGAACCCTGATCGGTGTTGCATCCAAAGCCGACATGCTCGATAAAGACGGTAAGCTTCCGAAGATTAAAGGCGCGCTCCTTTCTGACGCTGTCGGAACAAGTGTAGGTGCTGTATGCGGTACTTCCACCGTTACCACCTTTGTAGAAAGTGCCTCCGGTGTTGCAGAAGGCGGACGTACCGGTCTTACTTCTCTGGTAGCCGGCGTACTGTTTGCGCTTTCTCTTCTGCTTTCCCCGATCTTTCTGGCAATTCCTTCCTTTGCCACTGCACCGGCTCTGATCGTAGTTGGTTATCTGATGCTGACATCTGTTACAAAGATCGATTTCAACGACATGACCGAAGCAATCCCTTGTTTCATCGCAATCATCGCCATGCCGTTTATGTACAGTATTTCCGAAGGTATCTCCATGGGAGTTATCTCCTACGTTGTCATTAACGTGATCACAGGAAAGGCAAAAGAAAAGAAGATCAGTCTCCTGATGTACATTCTTGCCGTATTATTTATACTGAAATACATCTTCATCTGATTTTTATTATTTATGATTTTATAATTATTCATGCGGGTCCTGCTCATACAGGGCCTGCATTTTTTATTTCCACTCTTTAACATTGTATAGTTATGCTATATAATACATGGATACAGACTTGAGAGAAACTATGAGGAGAACCGCTATTATGAAAAAAGAGAATTCAATCCCGGTCAGAAATTCGCTTCTGCTTCTTTTGACCGCCACCATATGGGGTGTCGCCTTTGTCGCCCAAAGTGTCAGCATGGACTACATTGGCGGATTTACATTTAATGCCGTGCGAAATCTTATCGGTGCACTGACCCTGCTCCCGGTCATTAAAGTACTTGACAAAACACATTCCGAAGCAGAAAAAAAGAGGGAATCTTCCGCATCCGGACGCAAAACGCTGCTTATCGGAGGCATCTGCTGTGGTATCATGCTCTGTCTTGCAAGTAATTTTCAGCAGTTTGGCATTAAATACACAACAGTTGGAAAAGCCGGTTTTATTACTGCATGCTACATCATCATTGTTCCGATCATCGGTATTTTCCTGAAAAAGAAATGCAGTCCCTTTATCTGGATTGCAGTCCTGCTTTCTCTGTGCGGACTTTATCTCCTGTGTCTGACGCCCGGAGAGGGGCTTGCAGTCGGCAAAGGTGAACTTCTTCTGATCATCTGTGCAGTTCTTTTTTCCGGTCATATTTTGGTTATTGATCATTTTTCTCCGCTCGTTGATGGAGTAAAAATGTCCTGCATCCAGTTTCTGGTCTGCGGCATCCTGTCCGGTGTCCCGGCATTGCTTTTTGAGCATCCGAATCTTTCCGGAATCCTCGCTGCATGGCTTCCGATTCTTTATGCCGGAGTTATGTCAAGCGGTGTGGCTTATACCCTGCAGATCGTCGGCCAGAAAAACATGAACCCGACAGTCGCTTCCCTGATTCTCAGCCTGGAATCCTGTATTTCCGTGCTTGCCGGATGGATAATTCTCGGACAGCACTTAAGCAGCCGTGAAATCTTTGGCTGTGTTCTGATGTTTGGTGCGATCATTCTTGCACAGCTGCCGCAAAAAGAATCTGCAGTTTTATAAATACCAGACATTTTTCCAGTAAACAAAGCGGACAAGTCCGCTTCAAACTCCCTGAATCCCTCAATCTTTGAGGGACTTGCTACGCTTTGCGCGCCAGATGCAGTCTGCTTAAGCAGACATATTCCTCATGCATCTGGTCGCATCCTCGCGGAGCGTTTTTTTGTAATAGGAACATTACGGAGTAATTTCCTATTACAAAAAAGGTCATCACTTTCAGAATTGTTACATTTTCAATTCTGATCATGATGACCTTTTATATTCTACTTAAATTTCACCTTTCGCTCTCAAATGCTCTTTGATCTTCTCAAAGCTTTCATCACTGACATCATGCTCCATCTTGCATGCATCACATCTCGCAGTATCTGCTGATACCCCTAATCCCTCAAGCATCTTTGTCAGAACAGTATGTCTCTCATAAATCCTGTTGGCAATCTCTGCACCTTTTTCCATCAGTGTCACTGTACCATAACGGTCCATTGCAATATATCCATCTTCCCTGAGAAGTTTCATCGCATGGCTGACACTTGGCTTGGATACCCCGAGCATTGTGGCTATATCAACGGAACGAACCCCGCCGCCTTTTCTTGACAATATAAGGATCGCCTCAAGGTAATCCTCTGCCGATTCTCTGATTTGCATAAAAATACCTCCCATATGGCTTTATAATACCACAACTTTACTCAGTATTCAACAAAATACCCGAAATCCCAACTGATTGTTTTTCTCAGCTAACTTCATAAAATTTATTTATCATCACCTGTCAGGCGAAGGACATCCCGAATCTCGTCGACCTTCATATCCAGAATAATTGCAAGTTCTTCAATACTGAACGCATTTTTATCGTCCTCATCATCATTCAGCTCACGGACAGCGCTCTCAAGCTTTTCTACCCGGGCAACCAGACTGTCATCGGCAAATTTCACCTGTGTCTGCTCTTCGATCACCTGACGTATACCTTTCCGTACTTCACCAAGAAGCCATGCTTCGTCACGAAGTTCTTCACCGGCATTGTCCAATGCCTGAATCAGACTTAAGTTCGCCTCCTGAATCAGATCTGCAAAAAGAATTTCCTCCGCATTCATATCCGCAGCAATCTCTGCCGTCGCCTTCATATAATAAGAAGCAAGTGTCTGCACAGCAGGCTGCTCTCCCTTCGAAAGCTGCTCAAACAAGTCGTTAAGATCAACATCTGCAACAACAGGCAGGTTATCCAGATAATCATGAAGGTATGATTCTTCCTCCTGTGTCAGCGGAACCTTCTTGTATTCCGGCTCTTTCGCAGTTTTTTCAGCCTTTTCCATCCCTTCAATCATAATTCCCTGAGAAGTCAGATATTTCAACACCCCGGTAAGCTGGTTCTTATCAAGATCACAGCCGTCAAAAACATCTCGAATGTCAGCTGCTTTTAATGTATTTTTATTCTGTTTCGCAATTTCCTGAATTTCTTTTAATTTATTCTGAAACTCCTGTACGTTCATTTTGATTCTCCTTATTTCTTTTGGCTGTTTTTTATTGTAACATTCTTCTGTATTTTTTCCAACTAAATGTATCTCATTTCGATGTTTTTTATTCTGATTTTATAAAAATCAAAAACTTTTTTCATCCGAAAAGCCTTGAAAAATAAGGCTTCCTGCGATATTCAAACTTTTTTTGAAAAAAATATAAAAAAAGTTGTTGACATTTGAATATTGCTATAATATAATATGTCTTGCGTCAAGCGACAAAGCAAAACGCAAACAACTAAATACCGTTAACGGGGTGTGGCTCAGCTTGGCTAGAGCGCCTGGTTTGGGACCAGGAGGCCGCAGG
>OLNC01000025.1_pt1 | contig 156974 bp, 126 predicted proteins | sample 1672011 | NCBI WGS metagenome assembly OLNC01 (sample SAMEA3136636, study PRJEB25190) | human gut metagenome | biome: human gut; feature: human-associated habitat; material: faeces | place: Austria | collected 2013
GAGCAGGAAGCCCCCACTTCAAAATCGTAAGATTTAAGTGGTGGGAGCATGTCACCGGACAGCCTGAAAGCCAAGGAGCGTAAGGCGCGTCTGCAGTACATGAGCTACCGTGATATGCTGACGACCTTGTATAACAGGAACAGGTATATTCAGGTTCTGGAAGGCATGCAGGCAAAAACAGTGATAAAAACAGGAGTAGCATATATTGATATCAATGGTCTGAAACGGGTGAATGATCTTTACGGACATGAGGCCGGAGACAGGCTGATCATAAATACAGCGCGTTCCATGCTTGCGATTCTGCCGGAGAATGCTTACCGGGTAGGTGGCGATGAATTTGTACTCATCTGTTTTGACATGGATGAGAAGATTTTTCGGAGTAAGGTCCGGGATATCTGTGACGGCATTGCTGCTAAAAGGATCAGTGTTTCTGTTGGCGCTGTCTGGGAGAAAAGCTCTTCGGAGCTTGAGACAATGCTGAGAAGAGCAGATGATCTTATGTATGAGGAAAAGAAGAAATATTATGAGGAACATGGAGTTGTTTGACCGGCTGGCACAGTCGAAATTCCGCAGCGGTTTTTATCTGAAAGAAAAAGATAAGGCTTATGCAGCAGACAAAGGCAGAGAAAAAATAGAAAAGCATGCACAGGATTTCATCCGTATGCGTCTGGCGCCTGCAGTGATCCCCAATGACGGGAAACAGACGCCGATGAAAGGCCATCCTGTATTTCTGGCCCAGCATGCCTGCGCCTGTTGCTGCCGTGGCTGCCTGGAGAAGTGGCACGGGATACCAAAAGGGCGTGAACTGACCGGCGAAGAACAGGAATACGTTGTGGATGTGCTGATGACCTGGATCGACCGGCAGATGGAAGGATACCGGCCGTCGAAAAGTTTGGCTTCAGCTTCCGGGAAGAAAGCGAAGGAACCGGAGTATGAGCAGCTGACGCTGCCGTTTGTATAGTTGATCAGAAGAGCAGCGACAGGTTCAATTGTGCTTGTTTGTACGAAAAAAGAAATAACGATAAGATCAGGAAAAAGTTTCTGATTATGTTGTGCCCGGTATTTTTATATCGGGCATTTCGTTTGTAATGGAAGAAAGAGCTGGAAATCCGGGTAAAATTTTTCTGGGATTTTCTGTAACGTTTTTGAAACGGGTTCGTCTTATAAGTGAGAAGGGAGGAAAGAGAAAAACCGATGAACATAGAGGAACTTTACCGGACATATTTTGACATTGTATATCGGTATATCCGTTCTATCTCACAGGATGGAGCGCTGGTTGAGGAAGTGACACAGGAAACGTTTTTTAAAGCTCTGGAAAAGATAGACCAGTTCCGGGGTGACTGTGATGTGCGTGTGTGGCTCTGCCAGATCGCAAAAAATACGTTGTACGATCATCTGAAAAAACAGAAGAAGCAACTTCTCGGGGATGAGAAGCTGGAAGAAGCAGAAAGTGATGGCGGAGAGCTTCTGGAGGAAAAGCTGGCGCAGCGGAGCCAGGCTATGGAGATCCACAAAGTTCTGCATAGACTTTCGGAACCGTATAAAGAAGTTTTTTCCCTGCGGACCTTCGGAGAGCTTAAGTTTAGTGAGATCGGAATGCTTTTCGGAAAAAGTGAAAACTGGGCGAGGGTGACTTATTACCGTGCAAGAGTAAAGATCAGAGAGGAGTTGGAGCAATGAGGATCACATGTGATGTAATACAGGATCTGATGCCATCTTATGTGGACGGCATTTTAAGTGAAGACAGTCAGGCGTTGGTAAAAGAGCATATGGAAGCTTGTAAGGAATGCAGAAAAATGTTGGAGATTATGAAAGAGGAGCAGGGAAAAGAGCAGGCTCAAATGATATCATCTGCAGCCTCCGGAGCACGACGCAGAGCTGGTGAAACGGAAAATATCGGAAGTGCAGCCGCACTGAAAAAAATCCGGAAAAAATTAATGATACGCAGAGTGCTGACAGCAGCAGTGGCAGTCATCCTGACACTCATCGTTGCGGCAGCAGGATACAACCACTGGTATTTCAACGAAAAATACATGACCCTGGAAAATAGCGGAATGTACGTAAAAAATAATAGTTTGTATTCTTCCAATAATCTCATCAATCGAATGAAAGTACAGTACACGGAAGATGGAAAAACAGAGTTCGTCTATGCCATTGATGCGCCATATGCAGGAACTCTGGAACTGAAAGGCGATGACATGCTGCTTCAGGATTTTTCCAAAAAGACGGAGGAAGTATCACCAGAAGATGACAGCATCCCGGAAACTGTAACGGAGGTTTATTATATGAGTGCGGAAGCCGGAAAGAAGAGCCTGGAATTAACAGAGCTGGAAGTAAAGGGAGATCTGGATGCAGCGGAGAAAATTGTGGACGAAATGAAACAGGAATCGAAGCTGATATGGTCGGAACAATAGAATAAAACTCTGTTTATGAATCAGGTAGAGATTTGTAATTCACAAAGGATTTATTCACTCTGGTTAAATGGAAACAGGCAAAGGTACTGTTCACTGGCAAAACCAGGCAAATGCAGGAAGATGGGCAGATACAGGATAGAAATACTGCATCGTCTATGTTAAAATAAAACCTGGACAGTACAGTAAAAAAAGTTCTATAAAAATTCTGTGCTGCAGGCGACAAAAACAGACAGCAGTGAATTTATTTACTGCTGAAGAACAGGAGGGACACAACATGTTATTTGTATGCTATCCAAAATGCAGTACCTGTAAAAAGGCTCAGAAATGGCTGGATGAGAGCAATGTGGAATATACGTTGCGTGATATTAAGACGGACAATCCAACTGCAGAGGAACTGAAAGCCTGGTGGGAAAAAAGCGGTCTTCCGCTGAAGCGTTTCTTCAATACCAGTGGAAATATTTATAAAGAGATGAAACTGAAAGATAAACTTCCGGAGATGAGTGAGGAAGAGCAGCTTGCGCTTCTTGCAACAGACGGGATGCTTGTGAAACGACCAATCCTTGTTGGGGAAGACAAGGTGCTGGTGGGCGCTAAAGAAAAAGAATGGGAAGAGTATCTGAAATCATGAAAAAGAAACTGAATTATGCGGATATCGTTAAGGAAACCGCGATCCTCACCGCGGCAGTGGCGATCATTGCAGCAGCGGTATATTTTTTCCTGGTGCCAAGCCATACGTCGGTCAGCAGTATTTCCGGTCTTGGAATCGTGCTTTCCAACTTTGTGCCGCTGCAGCTGTCGGCTATTACCATGATCCTGAATGTGGTATTGCTGATCATCGGATTTTTTACCTGTGGAAGAGAGTTTGGAGTTAAGACGGTTTATACCAGTGTAATGCTGCCGTTGTTTCTGGGATTGTTTGAGATCATTTTTCCAGATTTCGGTTCCATGACAGACAGCCAGGAACTGGATGTTCTGTGTTATGTTCTGGTAGTGAGTGTGGGACTTAGCATTCTTTTTAACAGGAATGCATCCTCAGGCGGACTGGATATCGTAGCGAAGATCATGAATAAGTATCTCCACATGGAGCTTGGAAAAGCCATGTCTCTTTCCGGTATGTGCGTGGCACTTTCCGCGGCGCTTGTGTATGATAAAAAGACGGTAGTCTTAAGTATTCTGGGAACGTATTTTAACGGAATTGTTCTGGATCATTTTATTTTTGATCATAACATCAAACGGCGCGTCTGCATTATCACGAAGAAGGAAGAGGAGCTGAGACAGTTTATTGTTCATGACCTGCACAGCGGAGCCACGATCTATGAGGCCATCGGAGCCTATAAAATGGAAAAACGCCATGAGATCATAACCATTGTAGATAAAGGTGAATATCAGAAGCTGATGAAGTTTATAAACCAGGAGGACCCGAAGGCTTTTATTACGGTTTATAATGTGTCGAATATGCGGTATCAGCCGAAGAAATAAAAAAATTCCCGGACCATATCATATGGCACCGGGAATTTTTATGCCCTTTTTACAGGAAAATATATTTCAGGATAAACAGCACTGCCAGTACATACATCAGAGCGCTGATCTTCTTTTCTTTTGCCTTACCTGTGATCAGGTTGATGGCTACGTATGTGATAATTCCCATGGAGATACCTTCGGAAATGCTGTAGAAGAACGGCATTGCGATGATACATACATAACATGGGATCGCCTCGGACATATCGCTGAAATCAATGCTGATAACATTGCTGAGCATGTACAATCCGACGATCACCAGAGCCGGAGCTGTGGCAAAGGACGGGATCGCCAGGAAGATCGGAGACAGGAACAGGGACAGGCCAAATAAGATGGCAGTTGTCACTGCGGTAAGTCCGGTTCTTCCGCCTTCGGATACACCGGAAGCGCTTTCTACGAAAGTAGTAGTCGTGGATGTACCGAGAACAGCACCTGCAGTTGTTGCAACAGCGTCTGCAAGAAGGGCACCCTTGATGTGAGGGAGCTTACCATTCTCGTCCAGCATACCGGCCTTGGAGGATACACCAACGAGAGTTCCGAGAGTATCAAAAAGATCTACAAATAAAAATGCAAACAGGATAACAAGGAAATCCAGTGAGAAAACTCCGTCAAACTGCAGCTTCGCAAAGATCGGAGCAAGACTCGGGATAGAGAGTCCGTTGCTGAAATCTGGGAGCAGGCTGTAGAAGCCGATCTCCGGGTTCGGAACATAAAGTCCGGCGAACTGACAGATGATTCCAAGTCCCCATGTGATCAGGATACCCCAGAGGATGTTTCCCTTTACATTCTTAACAACCAGGATTCCGGTTACGATGATGCCGATCAGAGCCAGGATAACGGTGATTCCCACATTGTTGAAGGAAGCCTCCACGCCCTTAGCTGCATTATATCCGTCTACAGAGAAAAGCTGCAGCAGTGTGGAGCCGCCGATCACGATATTGGAATTCTGTAAACCTACAAATGCGATGAAAAGACCGATACCAACGCTGACTGCGGATTTCAGGTTCAGAGGGATCGCATTGAAGATCGCTTCACGTACATTGGTAAGTGAAAGAACGATAAATACGATACCTTCTGCAAAAACTGCGGTCAGTGCATACTGCCAGCTGTATCCCATACCGATAACGACTGTATAGGCAAAGTATGCGTTCAGACCCATTCCGGGTGCCAGTGCGAACGGGTAGTTGGCGAAGATCGCCATCAGCAGTGTTCCAAGGAAGGCTGCCAGTGCGGTAGCTGTGAATACAGCTCCGGAATCCATGCCGGTCGCGGACAGGATGTTCGGGTTAACTGCCAGGATATACGCCATTGTCATGAAGGTGGTGATACCGGCCAGAACCTCTGTTTTGGCGTCCGTTTTATTTGCGGACAGCTTGAAGATTTTTTCTAACATATTTCTTTCCCTTTCTTAAATATGTTTTTGGACAACATGTCTAGTTTATCATATAAAAATTTCGTATGCAATTGTTAGTGTGCACAGATATGATTATAATAGGTGTTTTTTTGTAAAATACTTTTACAGGAAGGCAATTTGTGTGTAAAATATAGGAAAGAGAGTATTTAATTTACAGACGAGTTTATTTTGCAATGAAAGGGGGATGGATAATGTCTGAGAAAAAACTGCGGAATATTACAGATGTGCTCTGCTTTCTGATGATCCTTGGGTACGTGATGTATCTTGTGGCTACTTGGGGAAATCTGCCGGAGAGGGTGCCGATCCATTTTAATGCGCATGGGATCCCGGACCGGTATGGGAAGAAGGGCAGCCTTCTTCTGGAGCCGATTTTGGGGCTGCTGATCCTGGCACTTCTGATGTTTTGTCAGAGATTTCCACAGTGGTGGAACTATCCGGTTGAGGTGACAGAGGAAAACAGAGAGCATATCTTTGAGATTGCGTCAAAAATGATGTCTGTGATCAAGCTGTTATCCATTGGAGTATGTCTTTATGCCGGGATCAGCGGGAATCTGGGAACGGCACCTATGTGGCCGGTGTGGATACTGATCACAGGGATTTTCGTGACATTGATCCTGGGGATCCGAGGGATATATAAGGCTGGTAAAGAAACTGGCATGGATGAGGATGATAAATCGTGAAGCGGTTGCGTTTGTGATCATGCAGCAGAGTGGAAGGTAAAGGTTCGATTTATTGTACTGAATATGGATGGAACCAGCGAAAGCGGATAGCGAATATCCGCCTGGCGAAGTTATAATAAAAACAGGAAAGGAATCTCAGGAGGATATGGCAGATACAAGAACAGATGAGCTTTACAGAGCGCTTCAGGATAAGGGCTATCCCGATGAATTGTGCCGGGAAATCGCCTATAAACATATGAATACCGATTACACAGCTACACGGATGCTGGGGTATTTATACAGGGTGACAAGTCCCAGAGTGGAGGATGTTATCGATGAGATGCTGGCGATCTTAAGTGACCGGGAAGCCATCATCCGGAAGAAAGAGCTGGAGCACGCCCAGGCTACGATCAACAGCGTGTATCGGGAGGGGCTGTAACGGAAATCCCGGAGCTGTGCCAGTGCTGGCAATCAGAAGCACTGCAGCAGTTCCGGGATTTTTTGATTTGATACTGGTTCATGAACAGATACCTTTGGGGGTTCAGATGCTGAGTTCACAAAAACACTTCGCAGAACATTATCGGTGAACAGTAACAGGGATCCAACATCAAAAATAAGAGGTAGAATCCCTATACTTAATACAAAGAGATCACCGACTGCCTGTCCACGATCTCAACATCCAAGGCGGCCTGGCAGGAGGAGCTGACAGAACCGGTGCGGATCTTTTCCAGAAGAAGGCTGGTGGCCAGCTTTGCCTTCTGGGGGATGTTCTGGGAAACCGAAGTCAGTTTTGGCAGGGTGTACTGGCAGAGAGTCAGGTTATCATATCCGATCACAGAAAGATCCACAGGAATGCGGTAGCCGCCCAGGCGGGCACCCTCCATAATTCCGATAGCACAGATATCCGCCGTAGTTACCGCAGCGGTAACTGGAGAGCTGTTGGATGCGATCTCACGGCCGGCCTGGATACCGCCCTCATAGGAAGGAGAGTACTCATAAACATAATCCGGGTTAAAAGTAATATGGTTCTCCTCCAGCGCCCGTTTATAGCCATTGAAACGGCTGGTAAGAACGTGGTTGTTTTTGTAATCGGCCACAAAGGCAATGGCGGAATGACCGTGATTGATCATATATTTTGTGGAAAGGTAAAGACCCTTCTCATCATTGGAAGTGATATTGATAAGATTGGGGTGTTCCAGTTCACAGTCAAAGGTGGCGATGGGGCAGGTGGCAGAATCCATCAGCCTTGCCATGTATTCGCCGGCGGCAGGATAAAGAATGATGATTCCGTCTACATTCCAATTCTTCAGAAGAGAAATGATGTCCGCATTTTTTGATACAGAGCGGATCATGGTGAAATATTCATTCTTCTGCAGCTCTCTTTCGATAGCACCGACCATGGTGCTGACATAAGGGTTCTCAAAATAGTTGGTTCCCAGGAGCACATCTTTTTCATCGAGGGAAATGATGATGCCGATGATATGGGATTTTTTATTGGATAAGCTCCGGGCATTCAGGTTGGGAACATATCCGTATTCTTCTATGATCGCATTGACCTTGTCTCTGGTTTTCTGGGAAACGCGGCTGGTTTTGCCGTTGATCACATTGGAGACGGTCATCATACTGACACCGGCCAGGTCTGCGATATCTTTTAATGTCATACTACACACCTCTGTTCTTCCATAGCAGTTTCCGGGAAGGAAACTGCTGTCATACATATATATATAAAATTCTGACACATTTCTCAGGTAAAAATAAAAATACAATGAAAAATCCAGAATTCATGTATCCTCTTATTACATTATTACAGGTTTACAAGGTTTAAACACGAAATATAAATGTTCGAAAAAAACGGTTTATAAACTATATATATTATAGTCCAACATAGTGAAAAAATCAATGTATGATTGCGGGAAAATAAAAAAATTCAGCCTTGGAATATGAAAAATGCACAAAAAACTCATATAAATACTAGAAAAATCGACGAAATAATAAAATTATATTGACGAATCTCTATGCGCGTGATAGATTAACAATAGATTTAGCGCTAAACTAAAAGGAACGGAAAACGTAGTCAAAAAACAGGAAAATACCGGAAAGAAAGAGGTAATGCATGAAAAAGAGAGTTTTTGCAGCGGTAGTTGCTGCAGCAATGGTTGTAACTGCATTTACAGGATGTGGCAGTACAGGAAGTTCTGCCGGAAGTGACAGCAAATCCGAAGCCAAGGTAGAAGCACCTACAGAGCCTTTCGGAGATACGCTCAAATATGACCCCAGCGTGGAGATCAATGACGGAAAAGACATCACCGTAGAGCTTTGGGAGTGGGGCAGTGACGAGCTGTTCCAGCAGATCATCGACGGATACACAGCAATTCATCCAAATGTAACTATCAATCTTGTTGATAATCCATGGGAGGATTACTGGACAAAGCTCCCTCTTGCACTGGATGGAAACAACGGACCGGCTATTTTCAACGTACATAACAGCTACCATGAGAACCTGATCAATTACATGGCGCCTCTTGATATCCCCACAGAGGATCTGGAGGCAGATTTCAACGGTGTAAGCGCCCATGTGCTCGATGGAAAGGTTTATTATATTGATTACGGTATGATGACCGGATCTGTATACTACAACAAAGATATGTGGGAGAAAGCAGGTCTGACAGATGATGATATCCCGAAGACCTGGGACGAGATGATCGAGGTTGCCAAGAAGCTTACTATTAAAGACGGTGACAAGATCGTTCAGGCAGGTCTGAACTTCAACGATGATTTCCATCAGAATTACCTCCTTGGCCTGAATTATCAGCTGGGAGAAAACCTCTTCAAGGAAGACGGAGTTACTCCGAATGTAAACTCTGATGCAATGAAGAAGGTAATGCAGATGCTGGTAGATATGTATGACGTAGATGGCATCGGTTCCAAGGACTTCGGTGAGAAAGCAGCAGACAGCTTCGGACAGGGACAGTCAGCCATGGTCATCCAGTGGGGACACTACTACAACACTCTGAAAACAACATGGAGCAACATCGACTTTGGCGTATTTGAGATCCCGACCTTTGACGGCGAGCCATATGCTTACAATCGTTACAACGGTGAGTCTACCTTTGGCGTAAACAAAAACGCTCCGGCTGACCAGCAGGCAGTTGCACAGGACTTCGTAAAATATTTCCTGGCAAACGATGACGCACAGATTGCATTTAACCTGGCAATGAGTACCTTCCCGGCTAAGAAATCTCTGGCAGATAATGAGAAGATCCTTGAGAATCCTTCTCTGAAGGTTCTTTCCGAGCACATTGACCACTATATCTGGCCGGGCCCGATGCCTGCAACTATGGAGACTTCTCTGAAAAAAGCAGGAGAGGATGTATTCTTCAACGGTGTTGACATTGATACTGCCCTGGACGAGGCAGAAGCCAACATCACAAAGGATATGAAGAACAGTACATTCAAATCTGTAGAAAACCTTTATGAGTATGCAAAATAAAAAGATGCCGTGAGCAATCCGCAGGTATCAGAGCAGAAAGGCGCACTTGGAAAAGGGTGCGCCTTTCTCAGCAAAAAGATGTGTATCGAAAAGATAAGGAGGATGCATCGATGTTTAAAAAAACAAATCCGCTGCAGAGCAAAAGCGAGATCATTTTGAGAAATATCGTTGTTCTGGCAATGGTGATCTTCTTCACGGTGTTTCTGATCGTACCTATTGGAATCGCTTTTGCAGGAAGCTTTCATGAGTGGAACCCGTTAAGCGGTACTTACCGGTTCCTGGGACTTGAGAATTATAAGGAAGTATTTACCAGTGCTCTGTTTGGAAAATCCATGCTGAACACAGTGATCTTCTCTGCAGTAGTTATTTTCTTTCGTGTAGGTCTTGGACTTGGAATCGCCTATGCGATCTATTCCACATTGATAAAATATAAAAGCTTTTTTAGAGCTGTATATTATATGCCGGTTGTAACTCCTATGGTAGCCGTAGCCTTTGTATGGAAATTTATGTACAATCCGCAGATCGGTACTATCAATCAGATTTTTGGACTGGATGTAAACTGGCTGATGAATCCGAAAACTGCCCTTCTTGCAATTATGATCATGACCATCTGGAAGGATTTCGGATACGCAGTTGTTATGTACATGGCAGGTCTCTATTCTCTTCCGACAGATGCTCTTGAGGCCGCAAAAGTAGATGGCGCCAACGCATGGCAGACGTTCCGTTACATCACACTTCCGCTGCTGAAGCCTATGACACTGTTCGTTATCATCACTTCTATTATTTCCTACCTTCAGGCATATGTTCAGATCCTGATCATGACGGAAGGTGGCCCCGGAACAGCAACTTACCTTGCGTCCTACATCATCTATGATGAAGCGTTTGTAAAATACAACTTCGGATATGCATCTGCACTGTCCTTTGTATTGTTCGTTATCACAGCAGTATTTACCTGGTTATCATTCCGTGTTTCCGGAACAGAAGATTAAAGGAGGAAAACATTCATGAAAAGAAAAGTCAGTAGTATTGCTTTAAATGCACTCCTTCTGATCCTTGGAGTGGTTACCGTATATCCTTTTGTATGGATGATTTTTTCATCCTTCAAGGAAAATCAGGAGATCATGGCTCTGGAGCAGCATCTCCTTCCGCAGAAATTCATCATTGATAACTACATCAATATGAACGCACATTTTAATTTTGTCCGTTTCTTTTTAAACAGTATTGTTATTACGGTAGTGATCACTCTGATCGTAATTTATACAAGTACTATCTGTGGTTTTGTACTGAGTAAATACAAATTTAAAGGAAGAAATATTCTTTTCGGATTCGTACTTTCTACTATGATGATCCCGTGGTGTGTTACCATTATCCCGAAGTATTCCATGATCCAGGCATTTGGCTGGATGGACAGCTACAAAGCACTGATCATCCCGGCTATGTTCAGTGGCTTCGGAATCTTCATGATGAAGCAGCATATCTCCGCACTTCCGGATGAGATCCTGGAGGCGGCAAGAATTGACGGAGCCAATGAGTTTTATATTTTCCACAAGATCGTATTACCGATGTCAAAAAACGGAATCTTCAGTATTGCGATCTTCCAGTTCCTTTGGGCATGGGAGGATTTCCTGTGGCCATACCTGGTAATTACAAACAAAGACAAACAGCTTCTTGCCGTTGGTCTTAAGATGTTTAACGGACAGTATTCCACAGATTATGGTGCACTGTTTGCAGCAACTGCCATTTCTATCATCCCGGTACTTCTGATCTATCTGTTTTTCCAGAAACAGTTTATCGCCGGAATTGCAGCTTCTGCTGTAAAGGGATGATGGCATACAGATAATAAACGGAGGAACATAAATGCAGGACATATATAAAGTAGAAACGCATCCTCTGGCGTTAAGTGAAAATATGATCACAGGGGATAAATACAGGATTACGTTTCTCACAGAGGGATTGATCCGTCTGGAGTATGATGAGGAGGGCGTATTTGAGGATCGCCCCACGCAGATGGTGTTTTTTAGGGATTTTCCGAAAACGGACTATCGTGTAGTGCGTACAGAGGATGGGATCGAGGTCCATACGAAAAGAATCCACCTTATTTACAATGAGAAGGAATTTACCAGCTGGGGATTAAGTATTCAGGTAAAAGGAAACCTAAGTGCCTATCACAGCATCTGGCACTACGGAGAAGAGATCCATGATCTGAAGGGAACTGCCAGAACGCTGGATATGGTGAACGGAGCTACAGAGCTGGAGCATGGTATTCTTTCCAGGTTCGGATATTCTCTGGTGGACGACAGCAGGTCGCAGGTGCTTTTGCCGGACGGCTGGATCGAGCCAAGAAGAAAGGGCATCAAGGATCTGTACTTCTTCGGATACGGACATGACTACAAAGAAGCACTTCATGATTTTTACAGACTCTGCGGAAAAACACCGATGCTTCCAAGGTTTGCTCTCGGAAACTGGTGGAGCAGATATTATAAATATTCTGAAGAAAGCTACAATGAGCTGATGGATAAATTCCAGGAAAAAAATATCCCATTTACGGTTGCAGTCATTGATATGGACTGGCATGTGACCGATGTTGATCCGAAATACGGAAGTGGCTGGACCGGATATACCTGGAATAAAGAGCTCTTCCCGGACCCGAAGCGTTTTCTGGATGGTTTACATAAAAGAGGAATGCGTACCACATTAAATGTACATCCTGCAGACGGCGTGCAGGGCTGTGAAGAAATGTATGAGGACATGGCAAAGGCCATGGGTGTGGATTATGAAAATGAAGATCCGGTAGTATGCGATCCGGCAAGTCCGAAATTTATAGAAGCCTATTTCAAATATCTTCATCATCCGAGAGAGGAAGAAGGTGTGGATTTCTGGTGGATCGACTGGCAGCAGGGAAGCAATTGTAAGATCGAGGGTCTTGATCCTCTTTGGATCTTCAATCACTTCCATTTCCTGGACAGTGCCAGAAACGGAAAACGTCCCATGACCTTTTCCAGATATGCAGGTCCCGGAAGCCACAGATATCCGATAGGCTTTTCCGGAGATACTCATATTACCTGGGATTCCCTTGATTTTCAGCCATACTTTACATCCACAGCCTCCAACATCGGTTATGGATGGTGGAGTCATGATATCGGTGGACATATGCTTGGATATAAGGATGACGAGATGACCGCCCGCTGGACACAGTACGGGATCTTTTCTCCGATCATGCGTCTCCACAGCTCATGCAGTGACTTCAACGGAAAAGAGCCGTGGCGTTTCAAAAAGGAGACAGAGGTTGTCATGGAAGAAGCTCTCCGTGAGCGCCACAGAATGATGCCGTATCTTTATACAATGAACTACAGAAGCTATCAGGAAGATCTTCCTCTGGTGGAGCCGATGTATTACGAATATCCGGAGGCACCGGAGGCATATGGGGTAAAAAATCAGTACTTTTTCGGAGACCAGCTGATGGTAGCGGCTGTGACAACACCGAGAGTAAAAGGCCTTAATGTAGCAAAGACAGCAGTATGGCTGCCGGACGGGGTATGGTATGATATTTATACAGGCCTGCGCTATGGGGGTGGACGAATGGTGGATATGTACCGTACTCTGGACAGTATCCCGGTTCTTGCAAAAGCAGGCGGCATTCTGGTGATGACCGATGAGATCCGTGGAACAGAGGCGGAAAAGAATCCGGAAAGCCTGAATATCCGGGTATTCCCGGGTGCTGACGGAAGCTTCAGATTGTATGAGGATGACAACGAAACCTGTGCTTACGAAAATGGTGCCTGTGTATTTACGGAAATGGATTATAAGGAAAAGGATTATAAGGAAAAGGATCAGGCAGTGTTTACCATTCATCCCGCACAGGGAAAAACAGAGCTGATCCCGGCAAAGAGAGCTTATACCGTGGAGTTCTGTAATTTTGCGAAAACAGGCACAGATACTGTGAAGGTTCTGGTTAACGGAGCAGAGACTGAGGCTGCTGTAAAATATGAGGAGAAGCTTCAGAAGATCTGTGTGGAAGTGGAAGCAGACACAGCGGCAGAGGTGCAGATCATTCTCGCTGGCGAAATGGCAGACAATCAGACAAAAGAGCGTGTCTTTGATTTCCTGAACCAGGCAGAGATCGGTTTTGTGCTGAAGGACAGATTATATCAGCTGATCACAGCCGGAAAGAAGCTGCCGGTTCTTTTATCTGAGCTTCAGTCTATGGAGCTGGACAAGGATCTTTATGGAGCACTGATGGAGATCCTGACTGCGTAAAACATGAATAAAATCGCGTTTCCAAACCATACTATCATTATTATCAAAAGAAAGGATGATCATAATGATATTAAAGGAAAAAGAACGCACAGTGATCCAGGATCTTCAGACACAGGAAAAAAGCTGCATTGAAAAATACGGAAAATACGCACAGCAGGCCAGGGATCCGGAGCTTAAAAACTTATTTCAGACTCTTCAGAAAAAAGAGCAGGAGCATTACGATTCCCTGAGCCAGGTGCTTTCCGGCACAGTTCCACAGGTAAACTGCAATGACAGTGACGGCCGTGATTACCAGCCAAAGACTACTTACACATCCGTGATGTCCTCAGAGGATAAGGAACACGATGCTTTTCTTGCAACAGACTGTATCGGAACAGAAAAGCTGATTTCCGGAGAATACAACTCGGAGGTTTTTGCTTTTGAAGACAGTGGTGTGAGGAAGCTTCTGGCAGATATCCAGGTGGAAGAGCAGAATCATGCGGAGATGCTTTACAAATATAAGACTGCGAACGGAATGTTCTGATATATAAAAAAAGGGAGGATTTCAGTAATGGAATTCTTCCTTTTTTTATTATATAATCAGGAGAACAGCAGGGAGAAATACTTTCCTGCAAAGAGAGGAGGAATAGATATGAAGGGAACCAGCTGCGAATACTGTGCAAACTATACATATGATGAAGAGTGTGACGAATATTACTGTGATGTCAATCTGGATGAGGATGAATATTATCGTTTTGTGAGCAGTGATTACAAGGAATGTCCGTATTATCGTTCCGGAGATGAATATAAGGTGGTACGTCATCAGATGTGACATAGAGTAACGGAAAAAACAGAGCAGAAATAAAGTGATAAGATAAATGCAGGTTTTCCACGAAAAGGAATGAGAGTTTTGGAGAAAATCTGCATTTTGATGTTTTGATATGTGCAAAAGGCTTCAAATTTGTAAAAATTAGCGTGTTTACATTTGAAAAAAATATCTTTATAATAAAAATATTGGTCTGACAGGTGGAACCTTTATACCATCCAGACGATGATAATGCTACAGGATTTTGTCTGAGACAAAATTTCGGGTAAGCGTCTGACAGACTTATAATAGATTTTTTGATTTGACGGAGGATGTGACAGATTGGATATTATAAAGAAATTCGGGGATATGGTGGGAGAGAGATCCATCAGGGATCCGGAAAAAGCACGAAAACTTCTTCTCACTGGATACCGGCTTCAGGAAAAACGTCTGCAGCTTTTTCCTGACAGGAAGCTTCCGGCTTCGGGACAGTATGTAGCCCGTATAGTCATGCAGAATATTATCAAAGCCCTTGCAAAACCGGACGATACCGCTCTGGTGAGCATTTTTGTACCGGGAGAGCTTCTGACAGCAGCAGGGATCACTCCGTATTCCGTGGAGGCAATGTCCTGCTTCATCGCCGGAACCAGATGTGAGCAGGCATTTCTGGCACAGACGGAATCAGAGGGCTTTCCGGAAACCATGTGCTCCTATCACAGAGTTTTTCTGGGAGCGTCCATGACAGGATTGGTACCGAAGCCCAAATGTACCATCTACACAAACCTTGCCTGCGATGGAAACATGATGACGTTTCCTTATCTGAAACAGAAATATCAGATCCCGGGCTTTTATATTGACGTACCCTATGAAAAAAATCAGGATTCCATCAGCTATGTTGCAGATCAGCTCCGTGAGCTGAAGAAATTCCTGGAGGATGTAGGCGGGAAAAAAATCTCCGAGCAGTCGGTACAGCGTGCAGTTGCCAACAGCAATGAAGCGGCCTCCTATTACAGCAGCCAGCTTGCCCTCAGAAAGGATCACGATCCGGTGACTTCCCTGACAAATGAGCTGTATGCGATCTTTATGTGCCATCTTCTGGCGGGCTCAGAGGAATCCCTGAAATACACAAAAATGCTTCTTGAGGATGTGAAGAAGGCACCAAAGGGGGAAGGTCTTCATATTTTGTGGATGCATATGATGCCGTTTTTGCAGGAGCCGGTAAAGGATGTATTTAATTACAGCCAGAACGTGCATATCCGTGCCTGTGATTTTGTTGCAGACGGTTTTCAGCGGATGCAGGCCTCGGATCCTTACGAGGCCCTTGCGGAAAAAATGGTCAACTGCATTTACAACGGAAGTGTGAAGCAGAGGATCCGGCGTGCCCAGGAGCTGGCGAACCTTACAGAGGCAGACGGCGGGATCCTTTTTGCACATTGGGGCTGCAAGGGAACCATCGGAGCTTCCAGCCTGATCAAAAATTCTCTGGAAAATGCAGGACTTCCAACCATGGTCCTGGACGGTGACGGCTGTAACCCGGCCAATTCCAGTGACGGCCAGGTATCCACACGACTTCAGGCATATCTGGAAATGCTGTCAGAAGGTAAGGAGGAAAAACGGTCATGATACATTACGTCTGTAAATATACACCGCTGGAGCTGTTTAAGGGCTTTGGCGAGGAATGTGCGGTTCTTGAGGAAATGCCGGAGAATTTTGAGCTTTCGGACCAGATTGCCCATGCCAATCTCTGCGGCTTCGGAAAATCTGTGATCCAGGCTGTGCTGGAAGGAAAGGTAGAGCAGCTTGTTCTTGTTAACTGCTGTGATTCTATGCGCCGTGTGTACGACATTGTGGAAAGTACCGGTAAATGTAAATTTCTGTACATGCTGGACATGCCTCATGAGGATAACGACTGTGAAAAGGTGAAGCTTGCCCAGGGCATCCACCGTCTGAAGAAAGCTTATGAGAAATTTTCGGGGAAAACCTTCGACAGAAGTGGATTTCTGAACGCTTTTTCCCATGAAGATGTGGATAACCAGCCATACATCGGCGTTCTGGGTGTCCGTGTCAGCGGTGTCCTGGAAAAAATGATCCGGGATAATATCCGCATGGATGTGGAAAACCTGACCTGCACAGGTGGAAGACGTCTTGCAGTGATCCGTGAGGAGCTTGAAAAAATGGAAGACGATGCCATGTTCCTGGCTTATGCGGATGCACTTCTTTCCCAGATGCCCTGCTTCCGTATGAACAACAGCACCCGAAGAAACCGGCTGTATCTGGATCCGAACCTGAAGGGGATTATTTATCATACCATCAAGTTCTGTGATTATTATGGTTTTGAATATGCAAGTATCAAGAGAGATATCAAGGTTCCGCTTCTGAAAATCGAGACAGATTTTACAAGCCAGAGTGCAGGACAGCTTCTTACCAGAGTGCAGGCTTTTGCGGAGACACTGGAAGGCTCTGAGGATATGGACCCATCAAAAGGAATCAGCGAGGAGATAAGGAAAAAAATGGAATCAGGAGTTTATTATGTGGCAGGGATCGACAGCGGTTCCACAAGTACGGATGTTGTGATCCTGGATAAAGACGGAAAAATTAAATCGACCATGATCATCCCCACAGGCGGCGGCGCTATGATGAGTGCAGAGAAGAGCCTGGAGATGGCCGTGGAAAAAGCAGGGATCAGGAAAGAAGATATCGTGCGTATCGTTACTACCGGATATGGACGTGCCTATATTGACAGTGGTGATGACAGTATCACAGAGATTACCTGTCACGCAAAGGGAGCCCATTATCTGAATCCGAATGTGCGTACAGTTATCGACATCGGCGGTCAGGATATCAAGGCGATCAGCATTGATGAGAACGGTGCGGTAAAAAATTTCCTGATGAACGATAAATGTGCAGCAGGAACCGGACGCTTCCTGGAAATGATGGCCCGTACTCTTGGACTTTCCCTGGAGGAGATGAGTACCCGTGGCTTGGAGTGGAAAGAGAACGTAGTGATCTCAAGCATGTGTACTGTATTTGCAGAGTCCGAGGTGGTTTCCCTGGTTGCCCAGAATAAGGATGTTGCAGATATCATCCACGGTCTGAATGTATCCGTTGCCTCCAAGGTAGGAGCGCTTGCAGCCCGCCTTGGCAAAAAGAATCCGGGGGAATATATGATGACCGGTGGTGTTGCCAGAAATAAAGGTATCATCCAGGCACTGGAGGAGAAGCTGGGTGCAAAGCTTTATATCTGTGATGAGGCACAGCTTTGTGGTGCGCTTGGTGCGGCACTGTTTGCTTATGAGAAGTGTAATGCGGCACGGTGATCAGATCAGACAAGTTGCCTGCGCAGTGAATGCAGAGTGTGAATATCCTTTTGGTCAGGGGCGGCGTGCCCACTCACTGGGCGAACAGCCACAGTTCTTTCGGAAATACCGGCTGAAGTGGGAGAGATTTGAAAATCCGCACAGCAGAGCCACCTGTTGAACAGGCAGAGCTTCGTTGGTGAGCAGATTTTTGGCTTTTTCCAGACGGAGCAGATTCAGGTCAGCATGAGGGGTGCTGTCAAAAAAATTCCGGTAACAGGAATAAAACTGACTTTTTTCGAGATTAGCCATGGCGCAGAGCTTTTCTGTTGTCCATGGCTTTTCGTAATTTGTAAGCATTTCCAGACGGATTTTTTGGAACAGTCTGCAGAGCTCCGAGTCTGCAGACTTGCCTGTATCTGTACTGCGGAGTTCCCGTGAGGCTGTGATCATCAGCTGGCAGAGCAGGGCATACTCGTAGTCCTGGGAAAAAACTTCTCTGTTCAGATATTCATGCTGCAGCTTCTGGATACAGTGATCGATCTCCTGGCAGTCACTGGGGTAAAAAATTTCGTTGCAGGGAAGTCTGAACCGTTTTGCCAGGTTTTCTCCGCAGGAAAAATGGACATAACTGTTCCGAAATTTTCGTACAGCCTGATAATGCTGGGGATTTCCCGGAATATAAAAGATGCAGGCATTATCCCGGGTGACAGTAAGCTGACCGCCCAGATAAACCTTCATTGGTGTTTTAAATAAAAGAAAAAGAAAATCTCCGCTTCCCTCCGGCCGGAAAATCCTGTCGTAATCGGAGTTGGAACGGTTGTATTCGCAGAAATTTAAGGTGAAATCCATGGAAATGCTGCGCTCCTTTCATTACGTAGATCAGACAATCCGACTGTGGCATTGTAAAGAACTTTCTGTCTGGAAGTATAAAGTAAAGTGACAGAGGGACGTCCGTCTGGTAAGACTGTCTTTACGATAAATCTTACCGGAAAAAAAGTCAACTATTTCGGAAGATAATCACTGGTATGGATAGAACAGGATGGTAAAATGAAACATAGAAACGGTTGATTTCCGCTGAGAGTGTGTGAGCGAACAGAGGCGTAAGAGCCGGTATATGGCGGAATCGGAAACAGAGCTAAATGCGGTAGCAGCAGAAAATAATAATTTACAGGAGGATTTTTACAATGAAAAAAGCGCAGATCATCGTGGACAAATATTTCCTCACCGGAAAAACAGACAAAAGGATCTTTGGTTCCTTTATAGAACATCTCGGACGTGCAGTTTATGAGGGGATTTATCAGGAAGGCAGCCCTCTTTCTGATGAGCAGGGATTCCGGAAGGATACTCTGGAACTGGTAAGAGAACTTCAGGTACCGATCGTTCGTTATCCGGGTGGGAATTTTGTATCCGGATTCCGCTGGGAGGATAGTGTCGGGCCGAAAGCTCAGCGTCCGTCCAGAACGGAGCTGGCCTGGGGCGTGATCGAGACCAATCAGTTTGGTCTCAATGAGTTTATGGACTGGTCCAGAAAAGCCGGCAGCGATGTGATGATGGCAGTAAACCTGGGAACAAGAGGACCGGAGGATGCGAAAAATCTTCTGGAATACTGTAACTTTAAGGGAGGTACCTATTACAGTGATCTCCGTAAGGCTCACGGCTATGAACAGCCGCATGATATCAAATTATGGTGTCTCGGAAACGAGATGGATGGTCCGTGGCAGATGGGACATAAAACTGCGGCAGAGTACGGAAGAGTTGCAGCAGAGACTGCCCGCCTGATGAAATTTATGGATCCGGAGGTTGAGACTGTTGCATGCGGAAGCTCCAATCTGGAAATGCCTACCTTTGGCTCCTGGGAGTATACGGTTCTTGACGAGGCTTACGATCAGGTGGATTATCTTTCCCTGCATCAGTACTATGGAAATGCAGCGGGAGACACTGCCGATTTTCTGGCAAGCTCCAAGGGCATGGATGATTTTATCTCAGGAGTGGTTTCCATCTGCGATGCTGTAAAAGCAAAGAAGCATGGAAAAAAACAGATAAATCTTTCCTTTGATGAGTGGAACGTATGGTACCACAGCAATGAACAGGATAAGAAGCTGGAAAAATGGGTACAGGCGCCCCATCAGCTGGAGGATGTTTATAACTTTGAGGATGCACTTCTTGTGGGAAGTATGCTGATCACACTTCTCCGTCATGCAGATCGTGTAAAGATCGCCTGCATGGCACAGCTGGTAAATGTTATTGCGCCGATCATGACATCCGATACAGGCGCATGGCGTCAGACGATCTTTTATCCGTATATGCTGACAAGTGTGTTTGGAAGAGGAACCGTCCTCAATACACAGGTTCTCACACCGGTATATGAGAGCAAGACTTATGGCGAAGCTCCATATCTGGATTCTGTATGTGTCTGGGATGAGGAAAAGGATACGCTGACGATTTTTGCAGTGAACAAGAGCCTGGATGAGGATATGGAAATTTCCTGTGACTTAAGACAGTTTGAGGGATATAAGATCATAGAGCATATCGTGCTGAGTAACGATAATCTTCAGGCAGTCAATACAGAGGCGCAGCCGGAAAATGTAGTTCCTGTAAAAGCCAGTGCAGAGTGCTCAAAGCTGGACGGCGGAAAACTGGAGGCAGTTTTTGCAAAACACAGCTGGAATATGATCCGTCTTGCGAAATAAGGGTCGGCGAAGTATAGTAAAAGAAGAAAGTCTCCGGTGCTACTGAGAACGGAGTAAACAGTAACGCTTAATACTTTTTGAGGCTGATAAGAGAGGTTTGACAACGGGATAGGTGTGTGCTATATTGAAAAACAGAAAAGAAAAGAGCCAGCGGGAGCTTGTGTGACAGGCTGAGAGGAAGATAGATCTTCGACCGTACCTGATTTGGGTAATGCCAACGGAGGGATTGTGATTTGAGAGCGTGTCTCCGTGGAGTTTGCCATGGGATGCGCTCTTTTGGGATGCAGGAATGGAACTGGAATGGTCTGACAATGTGGGGATGTGAAAGTGACAGAGACTGCATGTGGAGCTTCTGCAAAAGAGCGGGCAGGAAGGGGAGCGCCTTAATGTCTGGCAGGAGAGTGATATTCCGGAGGATTTTTCCGGAAGGATCATGTAAGCGATGGGAATCCGTGTTTTCGGAGTGAGAGGAAGTAAGGGAACTTCGACCGCCAAAATCTAAGGGCAGACTGCAGTAGACGGGAAGCTTTTGCCCGGATCTGACAGGGCTCTGCCTGATATTTCAGGGAGGAAAAACACTATGGAAAAACAAAGGATGCACACGCTTCGTATGGTAATGCTGGCAATGATGGTTGCAATCGGTGTCGTTATTTCACCGATCCTGAGGATTGAGGGAATGTGCCCCACGGCGCATCTTGTCAATATCGTATGCTCGGTTTTGATGGGACCGTGGTATTCCCTTCTCTGTGCGACCATGATCGGCGTGATCCGTATGATGTTCATGGGAATTCCGCCACTTGCACTGACCGGTGCAATATTTGGCGCATTTCTTTCAGGTGTGTTCTACAGACTTTCCAAAGGCAAGATCATCTGCGCGGTGATCGGTGAGATCTTTGGAACAGGTATTATCGGATCCATGGTTTCTTATCCGGTGATGGCATTCCTGATGGGAAGAGGCGGGCTGACAGCATTTTATTATACGCCGATGTTCCTTGCAGCAACCACAATGGGAGGATGTGTTGCCTATATTTTCCTGAAGGCTCTGAGTAAAGCAGGTCTTCTGGTGAAATTCCAGGCAGCTTTGGGTTCAAAAACATATGAGACAAAGAATTTTACAACTGCGAAAGCGAATTAAAGAAGAAAAGCCGCTGATCCATTGCATCACCAATCCGATCTCGATCCATGACTGTGCCAACGTGGTCCTTGCAGTAGGTGCAAGGCCGATCATGGCGGAGCATCCGGCAGAGGTGACAGATATTACGGCATCGGCTGGTGCGCTGATGCTGAATCTCGGGAATATTACCGATGCCAGGATCGAGTCAATGAAGCGTTCTATGAGAACAGCGATGGAAAATAAGATCCCGGTTCTTCTGGACCTGGTAGGGGTTGCCTGCAGTGATCTCAGGCTGGATCTGGCACGGGAGCTTTTGAGCATCGGCCATCCGGCAGTGCTGAAGGGAAATATGTCAGAGCTTCTGGCTGTTTCCGGACTGCCGTCTCATGCGATCGGAATCGATGCGGGGGCGCAGGATGCCCTGACTGCGGAAAATATGGAGACTGTCAGTGAGGTGCTGAGGGCTTTTTCAAGGAGTAATCAGGCAATTGTGCTGGCTACCGGGAAACAGGATTTTGTTACGGATGGTGAACGGGTTGTTCTGGTACAAAATGGCAGTGCGGCGCTGTCCGGGATCACAGGAACCGGCTGTATGGTCGGTGCACTGACTGCGGCGTTTTTGCCAGGGTGCGAAGATAATATTGCGAAAGAGATGACGGATAGTATAGAGGCAGGTGTCCGGTCTGGCGTTGAGATGGAATTAAATGGGAAATCCGGGAATTATCTGGCTGCGGCAGTGCTTGGTACTGCACTTATGGGTATCGCCGGCGAGGAAGCGGAGAAGATTTCCCGCGGTCCGGGAAGCTTTCAGGTGAATTTGCTGGATGAGATTTATGGGCTTTCGGATCGACAGCTGCTGAATCTGTTGAAAATTGAAATGTACTGAAAAAGAGGGGATCAGGATGGATAGAAAAGATTTGGATGTAACGTTGTATCTGGTGACGGATAGTTCTTATCATACGGAGGAGTCTTTGCTCCGTACGGTTGAGGAGGCTTGTAAGGGTGGTGTGACTCTGGTCCAGCTTCGCGAGAAGAATAAGGGTGGACGTGAGTATCTGGATAAGGCTTTTAAGGTGAAGGAGATCACAGATCGTTACAATGTGCCGCTGATCATTGATGATCGTGTGGATGTGGCGCTGGCCTGTGATGCGGCTGGTGTGCATGTTGGAGCTTCTGATATTCCGGTTGCTGTGGCAAGGAAGCTGATGGGACCGGATAAGATCGTGGGGGCTACTGCCAAGACGGTGGAGGCTGCTGTGAAGGCTTATGAGGATGGTGCGGATTATCTTGGTGTGGGGGCGATTTATCCTACTACTACTAAGGTTGTGACGATTCTTACCAAGGTTTCTACGTTGAAGGATATCTGTGAGGCGGTTCCGATTCCGGCGGTTGCGATCGGGGGATTGAATGCCGGGAATATGGATGTGCTTGAGGGTGCCGGTATGAGTGGTATGGCGGTTGTTTCTGCGATCATGAAGGCGGAGGATCCTCAGGGGAATGCACGGGAGCTGAAGGAGAAGATTGTTGCTTTGATGGGAAAGTGATTTAGGAAATGAGTGAAGAGCAGTGGTGGATTTGAGGTTCATTGCTGTTCTTTTTTTGTTGAAATACGGACGCCCGTGAGGCGTGTGCTGCCTTTTCAAGGCGGCCGGGGAAGATGGCTGCTCGGGAGTTTGGGTGTAAATGTTGGGTTGAGTGGCTTCTGCCGGGAGATGGATGAGCTATCAGCGCTGCGCTGGATAGCTTGGAGGAAAGGCTGAGTTTCCTTGTGGTCTGCCGGGAGATGGATGAGGCATCAGCGCTGCACTGGATAGCTGTGAGGAAAGGTTGAGTTTTCGGTTGTCTGACGGTAGGGGGCCGAGACATACCGCGCGGATTTATGCGATCAGCATAAATTCTGTGCATCGCGAAGCGTGTTACTGAGAACGGAGTGAACAGTAACTGCTGTCGAATGTTGTTGAGATTTTTGGATGAATTTTGAGTGATTTTTATTATAGTATGTGGTATGGTTGTTATATCTTATAAGATCTTTTGTCTGTATGGACATTCTTGGAGCTTCGAGTTCTGAAGCATTTTCCATTTTTGGGTACTGTGAAATTTATGAAAGGCCGGTTTAGGGTGTTTTCATGTTTTATTTGTGTGGTATAATCTATATATACCAGTAGGAGTGTTAATGACTAACAATACTATATTTGATGATGTTTTCCGGACGATAGTGGAAAAGATGACATATCTGATCGTTCCGCTGATCAATGAGGTGTTTCATACATCATATCCGGAAGATGTGAAAATCATGCACCTTAGGAATGAGCATCAGCTTGAGGATGGTGAACTGATCACGGATGCTCGACTTCTGATCGGGGATAAGGTGTACCATATTGAGTGTCAGAGTTCTGATGATACTATGATGGCGATCAGGATGTTTGAGTATGATCTTGCAATTGCCTTGGAGAACAGACGGAGAGTCGGAAGGAAGTTTTATGTAGAGTTCCCGAAATCTTGTGTGATATACTTGAGATCTACGAAGAATACGCCTGATGTTGAGGAAGTGAAGGTTTTGTTTCCGGATGGACAGGTGTGTGTGTACCGGGTTCCGACAGTGAAGATGGAACTTTATACGAAGGATAGTATTTTCGAAAAGAATCTGTTGATGTTGCTTCCGTTTTACGTGATGAGGTATGAAAATGTAGCAGATATATTTGCTAAAGATTCGGAGAAGTTACAGGGATTGTTGATGGAATATGAAGATATCAGGATAAAACTTGAGAGAGAATTTTCAATCACTGGAAGAGCAGGTATGTATACAGATCTTAATAAATTGATCATAAGAATATCGGATTATATTTTTCGAAAAGAAGAAAAAGTCAGGAAAGGAGTGGGTGAAGTTATGGGCGGAAAGGTTTTGCAGCTGGAGTCGGAGCGACTTCGGGAGGAAGGTATGGCTATTGGAGAAGTCCGTGGAAAAGCGGAAGGGAAAGCAGAAGGAAAAGCAGAGGGAGAAGCAAGAATACGAGCCCTGATCAATTGTCTGATCTCGGATGGTCGCGTGGATGAGATACAGAAGATGGCTGATAGTGAGGATGTGTGTAAAGAATTGTACAGGGAATACGGTTTATAAAAAAATGCCGGTGGGGGGTTACTCCACCGGCAGATCTCTGTGTTCTACGTTGGTGGAGAATACGATCTGTGTTTTGGTACGGCCGAACTGCTGGAGTTCGTTGATGAAGTGGTCCAGTTCCATGGTGGAGCGGAAGGCTACTTCGATGAGCATGGAGTAATCGCCGGTGACGCAGTTGCATTCGATGACGTTTGGGATGGACTGGATGAAGGGGCAGAAGTCTTTTTTCTGGTTGGGTTCTACTTCCAGGTTGATGAATGCTTTTATATGATAACCGAGAAATACCGGGTTGATCTGGGCGTGGTAGCCTGTGATCAGCCCGTTTTTTTCAAGATGTTCGATCCTGGCGGAGACAGCGGGGGAGGAGAGGAAGACTTCCTTTGCGATTTCCTTTACCGGGGTGCGGGCGTTTTTCTGAAGCATTTCGATGATCTTTCGGTCGATGTTGTCGAGTTTGTGTTCCATGTGGAATGGCTCCTTTCGATGAAAAAATGTTATTTGCAACTGGTGCAGAGCTGCGTGGGGAAGTGGATTGAAAATATATATTTCTGTATTGATTATACTGCGCGTGTTGTTACAACACAAGAAACGACTTAATATAAATAAGAAAAATAAAAGAAATTCTTAAAAAGATTAATATAAACTTTTGAAAAACACGGATAATCATGGTTTTCCCTTAAAAGTATTTACAAGCCACAAAGAAAGTGTTAGTTTCTTAGGCGTCAGAAAAACAGCTGCTGATAAAAATGAAAATAACAGAATGATTTGTAAACAGTGAATATCCGTCGGACTGAAAAAATGAGATCAGAGGACGGGCAAATCAGATGTGCACAGGATCAGAAGAAAGAAGAGGGATGACAAAATGACAACAGAAACAAGACTGGAAGCAGATTCAATCGGAACTATGGAAGTGCCTGCAGAGGCTTATTACGGAGTTCAGGCTTTAAGGGCAAAACAGAATTTTCCTATTACAGGTACAAAGCTTCATCCGGTATTTATCAGGAATCTGGCACAGATTAAAAAGGCAGCAGCTATCACTAATAATAATGCAGGGCTTCTTCCGGAGGATAAGGCAGATGCCATCGTCAGAGCCTGTGATGAAGTGATCGCAGGAAAACTGGCTGAGGAATTTATCGTAGATGCCATTCAGGGTGGTGCCGGAACCAGCGCAAATATGAATATGAATGAGGTGATCGCAAACAGAGCCGGTGAGATCCTCGGATGTCCGAAGGGCAGCTATAAAATGGTCCATCCAAATGATCACGTAAACATGGCGCAGTCCACCAATGATGTGATCCCGACGGCCGGTAAGCTTACCGTTCTGGATCTTCTTGCACCTCTGGAAAAAGCACTGATAAGACTTGAGAAGGAGCTTGCAAAAAAGGCAGAGGAGTTCGATGATGTGATCACTATGGGACGTACACAGCTTCAGGATGCAGTTCCGATCCGTCTTGGCCAGGTGTTCCACGGTTATGCGTCTATGGTTTCCAGAGACCGGAAACGTATCGAAAAGGCTCACAGGGAAATGTATACCGTAAACCTTGGAGGAACTGCAGTGGGAACTGCTATCAATGTTTCTGATTCTTATTTTTATAAGATCGTGCCAAATCTGGAAAAGCTTACAGGTTATCCGCTGAAACAGGCCGAGGACCTTTTTGACGCAACAGAAAATCTGGACGGCTTTGTTGCTGTATCCGGTGTGGTAAAAACCTGTGCGGTGGATCTTTCCAAGATGTGCAACGATCTTCGACTGATGTCTTCCGGCCCGAAAACCGGATTTGGAGAGATCAATCTTCCGGCAAAGCAGAATGGGTCTTCCATCATGCCAGGTAAGGTAAATCCGGTCATTCCGGAGGTAGTAAGCCAGGTTGCTTTCCACATCGTAGGACATGATACCACCATTACCATGGCGGCAGAAGCCGGACAGCTGGAGTTGAATGCTTTTGAGCCGGTTGTATTTTGTAATCTTTTTGAATCCATTACGACTCTGGAAAAAGCCGTGGATACATTGAGCGTAAACTGCATCACAGGAATCACCGCAAACCGCAAACGCTGCAAAGACCTGATGGAAAGCAGCGCAGGAATCGCAACGGCTCTTTGCCCGCATATTGGCTACAAGGCGTCTGCAACCATCGCAAAAACTGCAGTAAAAACCGGCAAATCTGTCCGGGAACTTGTTCTGGAACAGGAGATCATGACTGAGAAAGAGCTGGAAGAGGTTCTTGATCCGTATCTGATGACAGAAGTCGGAGAAGAGCGGAAAGAGGATGAAGCAAGAAGGAAAGCCTGCTGAGAACGGAGTGAACAGTAACATCGACAGGAATAAGATATCAATGAATACACACAGGAGACTTGTCACAGTGCAGGTCTCCTTTTATAATGGAAGAAACGCGATAAGAAAAGAAGGGAAAGATGCATGCTTAAACGAACAGCCATACGGGCACTTTGTAATACAACGGCATATCAGAGAGGCCTTGATATTTACCGTACCGGAAAGAGGATCCAGTCGCTGGATATTAAGTCGGAAGGAGCTGTGGATAAAATATCTGCAGCAGTGAAGGGAAGTGGGCGTAATGTATACAATACAGGCTTTCAGTATGATACAGAAGCGGACCGCATAAAAGAAGCATACTGTGACTGCCCGGCCTTTCGCAGCTATTCCGGGATCTGTAAGCATTGCGTGGCAGTGCTTCTGGAATATGGAGACCGTAAGGCCTATGAGCGTGTGGAAATCCGCAGACAGCAGGATGAGGAACAGAAGCAGGCAGAGTTATTCAGCGGAACAGCATTTCCGGCTGCTTTATCCGGACCAGGGCAGCCTGCAACGAAAACCACCGTTGAGCTGAAAAGCCTCCTTAATCGCCAGCTATACAGCCGTATGCTTCCGTTTTCCGGGGATCCGTATTTTGGCAGGGTGGAGCTGGAAACCTGCCTGAAATTTAATTCTGTGAGAAATTGCTTTACCGTGGAATTCCGTGTTGGCTGTGAGAAAAAATATATCCTCAAGGATGTGTTGGCCTTTGTGTGGAATCTGGATCATAATGAGAAGGTTTCTTATGGAAAAAATCTGGAATTTATCCATTCCGATGAAGCCTTTTCAGAAGGATCCAGAAGCGTGCTGTCCTTTATCCGGGAATGGGTCGAGAATCATCACGGCACTTACATGTCCAGATATGAACAGCTGAAGAATATAGCTGTGGAAAAGGTGAGGGATCTTACCGTTGACAGAAAAGAACTTGAGGATCTGCTTCTTATACTTGGCGAAAAAAGTTTCAAGTTCAAAATGAACAATGATCCGGAAACAACATGGCATTCTGTCAGAGAAATTCCGGACAGGACGCTGATGATCCGGAAGAAGGATCAGGGGTTATCTCTTGAGATCGCGCCGGTATACAGTGTGACAGGCATACGGTATCATATGTATTTTGATAATGCGAAGGTATATCTGGTTTCCAGGCAGGAGCTTGGAGCAGTGGAGGAATTTGTTACCTGTCTGGAGCGGCTTCCTGCAGGCCGAGGCTTTATTGATGAACCGGATGTGCCTGTGTTTGTGCGTGAGCTGCTTCCTTCCCTGAAAAAATTTTTTCACTGTGATCTCAGGGATTTCCCGGAAGAAACAGGTCTTGAATGCTACAAGGCTGCATATGAGATCTATCTGGATGCGCCGGAGCGTGACTGGATCACCTGTAAGGCGTTTTCTGTTTACGGGAAGGATAAATTTTCGGTTTTTGACCGGGATGTGTCTGCCCGCACCAGGGATATTCCGGGAGAGCTTGGTGTGTTTGCGCTGCTGTCAAAATATTTTAATGGATATGATGACCAGCGGATGGAGCTGGCATTGGATTGTCGTGCCGGGGAACTGGAATCTTTGTGCAGGGAAGGTTCAGGGAAGCCCGACAGTGTGAAAGATTCCGAAGAAAAGCTTTACCAGCTTCTCACTGAAGGTATCCCCGCCATGCAGAAAGTTGCAGATGTCTATATTTCCCAGTCCATCAAACAGATGCAGGTGACAAAGCTGCCAAACATCCGTCTTGGCGTTTCTCTGTCAGCCGGACTTCTGAATCTGAATCTGGATGTGGAGGGGATGGATCAGGCGCAGCTTTTTGATATTCTTTCCAGGTACGATCGCAGGAAAAAATATTTCCGCCTGAAGGATGGCAGCTTTCTGGATGTTTCCGATGGTCAGCTCAGGGAGCTTTCTGCTCTGAAAAATGGACTGCAGATTAGTGATCGTGAACTGAAAAAAGGAAAGACTCAGGTTCCGGCTTATCGTGCTATGTATCTGGACAGTCAGCTGAAGGGCGGCGATCTGATCAAGGTAGAGAAGGACAATGCCTTTCGTGCGTTGATCCGGAACATGCAGACAATGGAAGAACATAAATTTCAGATTCCCAGGGAGCAGGAAAAAATCCTCCGGGGCTATCAGAAAGAGGGCTTTTACTGGATCAAAACTCTGAAGCATAATCAGTTTGGAGGGATCCTGGCAGATGATATGGGACTTGGAAAAACCCTCCAGGTGATCACTTTTCTCTGGTCAGAATTTCAGGAATCTGCGCCGGGAGAAAACAGACGTGCCCTTGTGATAACGCCTGCTTCGCTGGTGTTTAACTGGATGAACGAGATTGAACGTTTTGCGCCGGGACTTCCGGCTACCGTTGTAACTGGTGATGTGAAGGAGAGGAAGGCACTGATCAAAAATGCGGGAGAACGGGAAGTTCTGATCACCTCATATGACCTTCTGAAGCGTGATCTGAAGGCTTATCAGAAGCTGGATTTTGCAGTGGAGATCATTGATGAGGCACAGTATATCAAAAATCACGGAACCCAGGCTGCGAAGGCAGTGAAGGAAATCCGCTCGGAGTTCCGGCTGGCACTGACCGGAACTCCGGTGGAGAACCGGCTCAGTGAGCTGTGGAGTGTTTTTGACTTTCTGATGCCCGGTTTTCTTTATTCTTATGAGAAGTTCCGCAAGGAGATCGAGCTTCCGGCTGTGCAGTATGGTAATTCTGAAGCTATGGAGCGGCTGCAGAAGATGATCTGCCCGTTTGTGCTCCGGAGACTGAAAAAAGATGTTCTGAAAGATCTGCCGGATAAGCTGGAAAAAGATATGTTTTCCCCGTTGGAAAGTGAGCAGAAGGAGCTGTATGAGGCCCATACGGAACGGCTCCGCCTGATGCTTGGGATGCAGTCGGATGCGGAGTTTCGCACTTCTAAACTTCAGATCCTTGCAGAGATCACGAGGCTGCGGCAGATCTGCTGTTATCCGGGACTGGTATATGAAGGATACAAAGGAAATTCCTCCAAGCTGGAGATGTGCATGGAACTGGTTCAGAATGCGGTGAATGGCGGACATAAGATCCTGTTGTTTTCCCAGTTTACTACCATGCTGGATGTGCTGGCTGTCCGTCTGAAAAAAGCAAAGATTTCTTTTTATATGTTGACCGGATCGACTTCCAAGGAAAAAAGGGCGCAGATGGTACAGGCATTTAATGAGGATGATACTTCTGTTTTCTGCATTTCTCTGAAAGCAGGAGGAACAGGCCTGAATCTTACGGCAGCTGATATTGTGATCCACTACGATCCCTGGTGGAATCTTGCTGTGCAGAATCAGGCTACAGACCGTGCCCACCGCATCGGTCAGCAGAACGTGGTCAGTGTCTACCGCCTCTTTATGAAAGACACCATAGAAGAACGGATCCGTGCCCTTCAGGAAAGAAAACGGGAACTGGCTGACGAGATATTAAGCGGCGAGGGAATCGGACAGGCTTTGATCAGCAGGGAGGAAGTACTGGAACTGCTGGGACGGTAAATTTCTTAACCGAGTGCAGGCGGTGAATACCCGTCTGACTCAACAAAAACACCCCCGATGGAAATTGCGTGTGTAAATCACATACGATATCCGTCAGGGGTGTTTTATTTAAAGTTTTATTTTATGCAAAAAACTTATCGTACAGACCAAAGAAGAAGATAAACAGAATGATCAGCGGCAGGATATAAGTGATGTATCCTCGCATCCATTTCCGGATCTTCATGCCTTTTCCGGTGTTGGCTTCTTTTGTGAAGCTTTCCCAGCCCCAGCCACGTTTGGAAACGCAGAAAAGCAGGTATACAAGAGAGCCAAGCGGAAGCAGAAGGTTGCTTACCAGGAAATCCTCGAAGTCGAGAACCGCACCTCCGAATACATCAAATCCGCTCCAGCTCCATACGTTGTAACCAAGAACGCATGGCAGAGAAAGAAGGATGATCGCGATCGCGTTGATAAGACTGGATTTCTTACGGCTCCAGCCGGTAAGCTCCATACCGCAGGAAATAATATTTTCAAATACAGCCAGGATGGTAGAGAAAGCTGCAAATGACATAAAGATGAAGAACAGGCTTCCCCACAGTCTTCCAAGCGGAATGTGGTTGAAAATATTCGGCAGTGTGATGAAGATCAGGCTCGGTCCGGAAGTCTGGTCAACATTGAATGTGAAACATGCCGGGAAAATAATAAGTCCGGAGGTGATCGCAACGAATGTATCCAGGATCGCAATGTTCACGGATTCCCCAAGCAGTGCGTGATCTTTTCCGATGTAGCTTCCGAAGATCGCCATGGCACCGATACCGAGGCTGAGAGTGAAGAATGCCTGGTTCATAGCACCGGTGATGGTGGTGATGATACCGATCTCCTTCATACGCTCAAAATCCGGGATCAGGTAGAATTTCAGACCCTCTTTCGCACCATCCATGGTAAAGCTGTTAACAGCCAGGATAACCATAATGATCAGAAGGGAGATCATCATAACCTTGGTAACCTTTTCCAGGCCATTCTGAAGACCGCGGGAACAGACAAAAATACCTGCGATAACAACAACGATCATCCAGAATCCCATGGTTACAGGCTTGCCAAGCATATCTGTAAACTGACCGGCAACACCTTCAGAATCAAGCCCCTGGAATTTGCCGGTTGCTGTCATATAGAAGTAATTCAGCATCCAGCCGGTAACGGTTGTGTAGAACATCATCAGAAGATAACATCCGATCAGAGTGATATATCCGTGGATGTGCCATTTCTGGCCTGGTTTCTCCAGAGCGTAATAGGCTTTGACCGGGCTTTTCTGGCTGGCACGTCCAACCGAAAATTCCATGGTCATAACAGGCAGTCCCAGGATAGCCAGGAAGATCAGATAAAACAGTACGAATGCACCGCCACCGCCCTGTCCGGCCATGTAAGGGAATTTCCAGACGTTTCCGATTCCGATGGCACAGCCAGCAGAAATCAGAATGAATCCCAGACGGGATCCAAGTTTTTCTCTTTCTTTCATAACTCACCTCATTATTGCAGTATGGTAAACTGCTATTTGTATAAAGCCACAGGTTTTATCTTAACACATTCCGGGATATTGCACAATAAAAAGAACTTGCATTTTACATAAAACATATGTTAGAGTAAAATGTAATTTTAATGAGATGAAGCGGTGAAACGTTACGCTTTAATGAGATAAAGATCATATGCCGATAGAACCTGGATAACTGTTCTTTTCAGTCAGGGATACAAAGTTTTTTGGAGAGATTCCGTAATATTTCCGGAAACATTTGCTGAAATATCCAGAATCAGAAAATCCGCATAAAGAAGCTACATTTTGAATGGAAGGGCTGTCTTCCAGAAGAAACTGTCTGGCTTTTTTCATGCGGCAGACATTGATATAAGAGGTAAGTGTAACTCCGGATTCCTGACTGAATACAGCAGAGAGATGCTGGGGATTGACAAAAAAATGGGAAGCAATAGTTTCAAGACGAAGATCCGTCTGATTAAAATTCAGACAGATATATTCCTGAACCTGGGACACAAGAGCTGACTTCCGCGGATTTTTTTCATCAGCAAGGGAATCCAGAACTGCTTTGCAGGTAGACTGGAGCAGTTGTTTTAATTGCAGGGCACTCTGGCAGTTCTGGTAAGTATTTAGGGCGTTTTCCAGAAGAGGAAAAAGTGTTTCACGCTGACTGCACTCCGTGATAAAACCGTCAAGTACAGTAAGAAAAGCAGCAGTTACACTCCAAGTCTGCCGGATGTGGATTTTTTTTGTGATGATATCGTTGAAATATTCATCAATATATTTACAGAGAGCCGGTGAATTTTGCTGGCGCAGAAAGATCAGGATATCATCATAAACCAGAGGCTTTAATGTAAAATCAGCGGAATGGGACTGGGGCGTGAAATAAAGAAATCCGGAAGAAGACGCAGTTCTGTTATGAAAAACAGAAAGAGCCTCTTCATAGGAATAACGGATTCCTTCCACGCCTTCATGAGGTGTTCCGCAGCAGAAAAAAGTGGAAATCTGTGCAATATTATCATATATCCCGGCAAGTCTGAGACAGGATTGTTCCAGATCGGCAAAAGAAAAATCAGAGCTTTTTTCCATGATGATATACTGTCTCATCTGAGAATAGTCAATGTAAATAAGCTCTTTGCACACAGGCTGTAAGATTTCTCTGCATATATTTTCCAGGATAGTGTGGAGCAGAGAAAAATCACCTTTTTCATCCCATATTTCCGGATTGGCATTGTGGATCTCCATAAGAATGGTAAGATAACCGGAAGTTTTATGAATCGGAATTTTTTCCAGATCATCCGGGGAAATGGTTGTTCCGCTGATCACCTTCTGGAAGAAATTAAGCTGCATTTGTCGTGTATACAGATCGCGGAACTGAAAATAATTATTCACATAACTGTTTTTGGAATTTTCCTGATCGATCTCGTCACTTACTTTCTGGAGTGTCTCCATAAGCTCCCGGTGATCCAGTGGCTTCAGGAGGTATCCGCGGACCTGAAGAGAGATGGCTTTTTTGGCATAGTCAAAATCTTCGTATCCTGTGGAAAGGATGAACCTGGTATGACAGTCTGTTCCAAGAGCTGCAATCATATCCAGACCGCTCATAACCGGCATGGATATATCCACAAGGGCAATATCGGGTTTGACATTTTCAATAAGCTGGATTCCGGCCTGTCCGTTATTAGCTTCCCCTGCAATGTTATAAATGTTTTGTTTTTCAAGAAAATTGATCAGAGATTTTCTGAAAAAAATTTCATCGTCAATAATTACGAGTGTTTTCAATTTATATTTCCCCCTCAATCAGATTTTTTTGTCAGGTATTACTATGGTTACAGTGGTTCCCTTTTCAGGTGAACTTTCGATGGTGAGTCCGTAATTCTCACCGTAGAGAAGAGCAATCCTGTGGTTGATACTTGGAAGCCCGAAAGAATGTCGGGCAGTTTTGAAGTCTCTGATAGAACGGTTAAGTTCGGCAAGTTTTTCCGGCGGGATACCGGAACCATTATCAGAAACAGAAATACAGATGGTACCATTTCTGATAGAAACATTTAAGTGAATATGGCACATCTGGCTGGTAAGTCCGTGGACAAAAATATTTTCCACAACAGGCTGTATGGTCAGCTTAGGTATCTCTGCCCCATGATCCTCCCAGGACGGCTCATAGGTGATCTCGTAATCAACAAAATCCATATACCGCAGATTCTGGATATAAAGATACTGTTCTGTAAGAAGCAGCTCCTGGCGCAGAGGAATGATAAACTGTCCCTTTGAAAGAGAGTTTCTGTAGAAAGATGACATGGCAGACACTGCTTTTACTGCGGTATCATTCATGTCAAGTTCTATGAGAGACTTGATGGTGTTTAAAGTATTATAAAGAAAATGGGGATTGATCTGGGACTGTAAAAGACGTATTTCCATTTTCTGTTTGGCATTTTGTTCCTCATAGATATCGTTAAGTAATGTCTGGATCTTCTGCATCATAAGGTTAAACTGGTTATAGAGAACTGCAAGTTCATCATTTGAAGAGTAACTGGCAGAAATATTCAGCTTTCCGGCAGACGCAGATTTCATTTTTTCTACAAGTCTCTGTATAGGTGCGGTGACAGTACCTGTACATAATATGGAAAAAAATACAGATAAAATGAACACTACAATGCTGATCAGAAGAATATTGTGCAGGATCACCATATGATCCAGAGGCAGGCTTTCCAGAGGAATCAGGTTGATAACATTCCAGTTCAGGTCAGGATAGGATTTGCAGATAAAAAGAGTGTTAGTGCCGTCTACGGAAAAAAACTGCCTGTCGGTTTCTGTCAGGGTTTTATAATTCTCTGAACTGATTTTTGTGTAGGATGAGAAGTCTTTATAAATACCTCTGGATGAAGACGAGGAAAGTATCTGTCCGTTTTCATCAGTAATATAGAAATCCCTGGAAGAGCTGTCCGGAAGATCGCGGAATGCAGAGGAAATATTTGTTTCCCTGATCAGAAGGACCAGGGCGCCCAGATATTTGGTGTTATCAATGTTTGTAATACTTTTTAAGGCTACAAAGGTTGGTTCCCCGCTTATCTGGAAGGGCCCGAGAAACTGAAAGGCCAGATTAGTCTGAAGGCTGTCAAGGATTTCAGAACCTAAAATGGAATCAAGCTGATCTGTTTCTGTGGTACTGCTGTGAAACCAGTGGTTTTCCGTATCCAGGATATCCCAGGCATAGATGTTTTTGTGAAGTCCGATGATACGCTGAGCCTGGTCTGTAAGTTCGGAATTTACCAGAAAATGTTCCAGTGTGTTTTCGGGAACTGTGGGATTTTCTTTTAAAACATCGGCGATATTGCTGTTGATGGAAAGAGTGATGGCATAGTTTGATATATGATCGATCTTTTCTCCAAGGTTGCTGGTGATCAGGGATAGCTGTTGCTGGCTGGAAAGTGCGGCACGCTTGATCAGTACTTTTTTGGAGGCAGTATAAAAAAACACGGAAGTAAGCATAAGTATCAGAGAACTGAGCAGCAGATATGTAATAAAAAGCCTGCGTTTCAGACTGATTCCTAAAAATAATTGAAACGCCTTTTTTTTCAGATTTTCTATCATGGAATCCCCCCTGGTTTTATTGGCTACATTATATAATAAGGGAAAAATTCTCACAAGTGTTGGGAAATTATTGGAGAAAATATTCCAGGTACAGCGAAGATTTTCCATGTATTTTTCCGGACGGATTTAATATAATGGTCTCATCGATAAGGAAAGCGGAACAAAATATTCAATCCGGATGAATAGAAATGTACCAAAAGGAGGACGAAAATGAAATTAAAAAAAGTGATGGCTGCTACACTTGCCACAATGATGTGTCTCTCTTCATTCAGCATGATGAATGTGTGGGCAGATAAAAAAGAGGATTCCGAACCACTTGTGATCAATTATATCAGTGCCAGAGGCGAAACAGATGCAGCGTTAAAAACATTGAAGAAGCTTGCAGAAGATTACAAAAAAGATCACCCGGATTTTGAATTCAATGTAGAGTCTATTGCAGACAGAGAAACATATCTTCAGAAGATCAAGATCCTTGCATCCAGCAATGAGTTGCCGGACTGGTTTGATGCAGATCCGGAGGCATTTTTTGAAGGCCTTTGCAAAAAAGATCTGATCTACAGTGTGGATGACCTTTATGATGAACTGGGTATCAAAGACAAGTTCTTTGATATTGCACTGAATTATCCGAAACTCAGCGACGGAAGCAATTACCTTATGACCTGGCAGGGAAATGTAGAGTATTTCTGGTATCACAAAGACATGTTTGAAAAAGCCGGAATTACTGAAACACCCCAGACACTGGAAGATCTCCTGGATGTGTGCAAGAAGCTGAAAGATGCGGGAATGACCCCGATATCCGCAGGAAATTACGACATGATCATGCGTTATCCGGCATTTAAGGCTTTCAGACTGGAAGGAAATGACTTCATTGACAATGCAAGAATGGGAAAAGAAAAATTTAATTCTGAGACAGGTATCGCAACAGCCCAGTATACACAGGATATAGCCCAGTATTTCAGTGAAGGATGGACAAGTTCAGATACTACCGCGCAGATGGATCTGTTTCTGAACAGTGGTGCGGCAATGTTATACACCGGAACATGGGATACACCGGATCTTACAGATGATGAGGGAAATCTTAAAGATGATATTTCCATGTTCAAACTTCCTGTAGACAGCGAGGGAACCGCTACGGGAGAAAATGATTACTATGCGAATTGTGGAATCGGAACTGCCATTCTCAAGGATTCCATGAGTGATGAGATGAAAGATTTCATCAGTTATGTATGGGATAATTTTGCTGATACGGCAATGTATGAGTTCAATATGCTTCCATCCATGATGCCAAGTGATTCGGAGAAGCTGCCGGAGCTTACACAGCAGATTTTAAGTGATCTTGAGAACTGTGGCACTTTTGCCCAGTGCTGGGATGTTCGTCTGGATCCTTCTACAAACGAGGTTTACAGAAAAGAGCTGGCAAGCCTTGGAATGGGAGAATCAACTCCTGAAGAGTTCTGTGAAAACATGGACAAAGCTGTAGAACAGTATGCATCTGATTATTTTGACACTGAAGAATAACTGATAGAATGCGCAGATGCGGAATTTTATCTGCATCTGCGTATGAAAGGGGAGAGGATATGAAGCCCAGAAATAAAATCCAGCCTTTACCGTTTGTTCTTCCTGCACTGTTCATATATATTCTTACTGTTATCATCCCAATTCTGTGGTCAATGGGTTACAGCCTTTTTTCCTGGAATGGAATCGGTGATATGAAGTTTATCGGACTGGAAAATTATGTGAGGATGTTTCAGGATGAGACATTTCGTGAGGCTGTTGTAAATAATCTTAAATTTGTTGTACTGGGAAGTCTGTTCCAGTTATGTGCAGGACTGATCCTGGCGATTTTGCTTACACATATTTCCAAGGGTGGAAATATTCTGCGGGTTATTTATTTTATTCCATGTATCATTTCATCTATGGCGATCTGCCAGATTTTTTCCAAAATGCTTTCTGTCCAGCCCCAGGGTCTGGTTTGCTATGTGATGGAAAAACTGGGAATGGAACCTATCGCTTTGCTGGCAAATTCCCATACAGCGCTGATAACCATAACCCTGATCGATGGATATAAATACTGTGGTCTGTACATGATCATTTTTTATTCCGCATTTGTATCCATATCAAAGGATGTGATCGAGGCATCTACAATGGATGGCTGCAATGTTTTTCAACAGTATCGTTACATAAAGCTTCCACTGGTGAAAAATATATTCAGCATTGTCATTGTAATGCTTGTAAATGGTTGTCTGAAAACCTTTGATGTATTCTATATTCTTGACAATAAATCCAGATCAACAGAGATGGTGGCAACTTATATGTATAAAACCGCTTTTAATTCGGCTGACTTTGGCTATGGAAGTACATTGTCCGTTTTTCTGGTCATTGAATGTCTGGTAGCAGTAGGGATTATACAGAAATGCCTGGGATCGGCGAAAGGAGATGGGTCAGAATGATAAAATCAAGAAAAAATATACCTATTCGTGCTGTGTTCTATGTAGTGATCCTTATTTTTGTCATGATACAGGTCTACCCTATTTTCTGGGTTATCTGCTCCAGTCTGAAAACACCGGATGAAATGACATATACTGCACAGTATGCCCTGCCATCAGGATTTTATCTTGGAAACTATATCAGCGCACTGACGATCTCATCCATTCCAAGATATTTTCTTAACAGTACGGTTGTGGCAGTTCTCACACTTCTTGGCATCGTAGTCCTGGGATGCCCGGTTGCATTTGTGATCAGTAAGGTAAAGGTAAAATATGCCAATGCACTGATGGCATTTTTCCTGTTTGGAATGATGGTGCCTATTTTTTCCTGCCTTGTACCCATGTTCCAGATTTATAACAGGATCGGACTGAGAAATACATACTGGGCACTGGTGCTTCCGCAGATCGGGTTCGGACTTCCAATGTGTATCTATCTTTACACCGGATTTTTTAAATTTATGCCGGATTCTCTTCTGGAAGCGGCAGTTATTGACGGTGCCACAATGGGAACCACATTCCGCAAGATCGTGGTACCTATGGCTAAAAATACTACAATGACAGTTCTTACATACAATTTTGTTTTTGTATGGAATGAATTTACCTATGCCAATACGTTTATCTCATCTTCTGATATGAAAACTCTTCCAATTGGCCTGAATGACTTTGTGGGGCAGTTCGGAAGAGTGGACTGGGGAAGTACATTTGCGGCGATCGTAATATCGATCCTGCCTACACTGATCGTGTATTTTATTCTTAACAGGAACATAATCGAAGGTATGGCTGCAGGTGCGGTCAAGAGTTAGGAGGCTGAAATGGAAACAAGGATTGAATTGAAACAAGGATGGAAAATTTTGCAGGATGTTCATGATACAGGGGAAAAAATCGGGCTTTATGCTGCCAGGGAAGCAGATACTTCCGTAGGTTCCCAGGTGTCTGAATGGGAGGAACTGGAGGAACTGAAACATCTGCAGCTTATCTATGCCAGACAGCCATATTTCGGGCGTGAACTGAGATATTTCAATCAGGCACCCTGGTGGTACAAAACAGAGTTTGAAGTTCCGGATCAGAAAGTTACGGATGCTGTCCTTAAATTTACCAATGTGGATTATTATGGAAAAGTATGGCTTAACGGAGAATTTCTTGGAGAGCATGAAGGATATTCCGCTCCATTTTCCTTTAATGTAAAAGATAAGCTTGTTTTTGGAAAGAAAAATTATCTCATTGTAAAGGTAAGTTCTCCATGGGATGATGAGGTGGAGCTGGATGCACAGGATTCCAGAACCACCCTGGTAAAAAGAAATATGGTAAAAGGTACCTACGAACATTCTGATACATTTATCCAGAGAGATGTAAATCCTGTAGGAATCTACGGAAAAGTGGAGCTGATCCTGACAGAAGAAGGTGTTCTGGAAGATCAGACAGATCTGAAGTATGAACTGGATCCAGATGGAAAGAAAGCAGACGTATATGTGGAAACTGAAGCGCGAGGTCTGAAATCCGGGGAGACATATGATTTTAATGTAAAGATCCGGGAAAAAGAGTCCGGTCTTATAAAGGCAGAAAAAACTGTTCAGATAATGGCAGAGAAAGCAGAGACAGGCTTTAAATGTGAGCTTAAAGTGGAAGATGTCAGACTGTGGTCCACATGGGATCATGGTTATCCCTGGATGTATCAGGCAGAACTTACGTTAAGCAGGGGAAAAGACATACTGAGCAGCAGAACAACGAATTTTGCTTTCCGGGACATTCAGATTGAGCGTAATGAAAAAATAACAAGATTCTGGCTTAATAACAGGAAGCTGTATATAAGAGGAACCTCTTATTTTCCGGATTGTTATATTTCCGCAATGACAAGGGAACGGTACCTGAGAGATCTTCTTAATGTAAAGGCGGCAGGTTTTAACCTGGTACGAGTACATGTCCACACAGAGCAGGAAGTTTTTTATGATCTGTGTGACGAGCTGGGAATTGCAGTTCTTCAGGATTCGGAGTACAACTGGACGCATCCTTCAACAGATGAATGGGCGCAGAGATTTGCAGATGTTTACAGAGAAAATGTGAAACTTCTGAAGCATCATCCGTCTCTGATCTGCTGGATCATTATGAATGAACCGGGATGTGTTGATCCGGATGGAAATGTGAGAAGGAGATTTATGGAGGAAAATCCGGGACCTGCTCTGTATAGGGAGGTACAGAAGATGGATCCGGGCAGACCGATCATCAAGGGTTCTTTCTGCGAAGATGATCCGCTTAGCGGGGACAGCCACAATTATCTGGGTTCTTTAAGCGGTGGAGAATATGCAGATATTTATGAGCAGACAGAAAAGCTGAATACAGAGTACGGATTTGATGCACCGGGCAGCAGTGAAAATCTGAAAACTGTTCCGGCGGTATATTATCGTCTGGAAAAACTGGTGGATGATATCCCGAAGATCCAGGAATATCAGTATAAGCTTCTGAAATATTATACAGAGCATTACAGGATCCAGAAATATGAACCTTGCTCAGGATATGTACAGTTTATGTTTATCGACCTGTGTCCTCAGAGCTTCTACGGTTTATATGACTGGTGGGGAATTCCCAAAAAGGGTCTTCAGGCTATACTGGAAAGCAACGCACCAGTGGGTGTTTTTGCAAAGCACAAAGATCATCTGGACAGTCTGTATATTGTAAATGATACAGATGGAGCTCTGGGAGAGTGTGAACTTACATGGATCATTACAGAAACATTGAACGGAGAACTGGTGGAAAAGGGAAGTGTTAAAGCAGAAGTTCCGGCAGACAGCCGTGTCATGGTAAAAACCTTTGAGAAAGAATACGGAAAAGGCGAGAAGTGGAACCTTACACTAATTCTTTCTGATAATAGCGGTAAATGTATGGCAAAGAATACCTATCAGGATATCTGTACTTTGCTTTCAAGAGTTGATGGGCATCCGGACCGTATGAGCCATGAGTTTGGAATGAGACTCTACTGGGCCTGAGATATCCGTAGCTCACAGGCACTTTCATCCTTGACTTGTGTCAAAAATCACAACATGTTATACTTTGTGTATAAAGGAAGATTTTCGGCGTGGAAGGAGCGATATTATATGCGTTTACAGAAAGTACAGGATGCCCTGAACAAAAAAAATATCAAATTCGAATACACAGAGGAAGATGGTTGCGGAAGTCTGGATTTCATGTTCCGTGGACTGAAATTCCATGTATGGGAATACGAGGACAACGGTTGGGGTGCCGAGACCAATATTTATGCGGCTGGAAGAAGTGAGGACATTGACGGAGATTATGAAGAGAAGATTTCTGCAGAGATTCTTTCCTGGCCAGATATGATCAATAACTGAATATAATAATATTGAATAAAGTGGCTGTAACTGAACGAATACGCTCAGTTACAGCTACTTTTTATCGGAGAAAAGTTTTCTGAAGAACTATAGCTGTACGTTCAGGTATTCACTGGGAGATATCTGACAGTTCTTTTTAAAAACCTTGCTGAAGTAATTTCCATTGCTGAAACCAAGATGCCAGGCAATGTCGTCGAGAGTCATATCCGTAGACGGCAGAAGCCGTTTCGCCTCGGTGAGCTTCAACTGCATAGTATAGGAAAAAAGATTCTGACGTTTTTTTAAAACAATCTGGACAGATGCTCCTTACTTAGAAAAAAAGATTCTGCAATATCGGCCAGGGAGATATTTTCCAGATAATGTGCATTGATATAATCAAAAACGTCACCGATTACCTTACTGGTGAACGCAGAGCAGGCTTCAGTATGTAATCAATAACACCGGCCTGGATCGCAAGTCTTGTATATTTGAAATCGCTGAATCCGCTGATCACACTGATTTTGCTGTCGATGTGAAGTTCTTCCAGATTTTTTAAGAGCTGTGTTCCGTCCATGACGGGCATTTTCATATCTGTGATAATAATGTCAGGATGCTCTTTGAGAATGATCTTCAGGCCATCTTCGGCATTATCTGCTTCCAGAAGATCACTGTTTGCTCGGATTTATCCCATGGTGTTTTGAACTTCCGGATAAGGGATATGAAGAAGCTTGGGAGCAGATTGTGAATCCGGAAGGTTTTGCCTCCCCCTGTGGCTCTACAACTGCGGAACAGAGACATCCACGGTACGGATATGAACAGGCAGATTATGAATGTCTGTGGAACGGTCCATCCTAGCCATTTTCAACGACACAGACACTGACAGCAATGGCAAATCTTCTGAAAGATTATCCGCAGACTTATGTGACAAATATGGTCTATCTGGAATGTTTTTGGTTGTTGCTGAAAAAGATTTCATGGTTCAGGATTCCACATCAGTGACCCTGATCTCATCCCGGAATCCGTCCGTATAATGCAGCTCATAATCCTCTGTGATAAATACAGCCTGCACGCCTTTTTTCTCTGCAAATTTCAGCCCGTCCTCCAGGCCAAGGGCGAAACAGGTGGTGCTTAAGGCATCGCCGTCCACAGACTGGTCGGAGATGATCGTCACAGAGATCAGGCCGTTATCATAAGGATAGCCGGTTTGGGGATTCAGGATATGATGATATAATTTACCGTCCTGCTTAAAGCACCTCTCATAAATTCCGGAGGATACAACGGATTTTCCGGTGATATCCATAACAGCCTCTGTTTCATTGCGGTCCGCAAAAGGCTTCTGGATACCGATCTTGAAGGGAGTGCCGTCGGGCTTTGAACCGATGCAGAGGACGTTGCCGCCAAGGTTGATGATGGCACTTTTTACACCTTTTTTTATCAGAAAATCTTTCAGGCGGTCTGCGATATAGCCCTTGGCAATGGCGCCGACATCGAACTGGATATCATCAGAGAGAAGCGTGATATCCTCACCGTCAATGGTAACGCCATCAGAGCTGCACAGAGGGAGCGCTTTCTGAATAGCTGCATCATCCGGAACCTCCGGGTCTTCTGCTGTGAAATCCCAGAGAGAGGTCAAAGGCGCAATGGCGATGTCAAAGGCTCCGTCAGACTCTCTGGTGATATCGAGTCCTTCGGAAAGCAGAGCGGCAAGGTCTTCAGATATATGCCAGGTGTCTGCTGTGCCGCTGACCGGATATGGAGTAGTCGGCCCGTCGGTACCGAAATCTCCATCAGATACATCTTTGCGGTGATTTAATTTATAAAGCTCGCTTTTCTCATTTGTCCGGCTGAAGATCAGCTCATATTTATCGCACAGTGCCAGACAGTCATTCAGGAGAGCTTTATCCTGAGAATCATAAATTGTGATCTGTACAGCTGTATTCAATTTGATACTACTGATACTGATGGGCTGATTTCCGGTGGTGGATGTATCTGCATCAGTGATATTTCCGCAGCCTGTGAAAAGGAGCATTGGACAGACAAGAACTGTGCACAATATTAAATAGAAGAAACGGGAATGCGAGCGGCTTCTTTTGGAATGAAAAAAATAAGTTGACATAATATTCTCCTGCTTTCTGATTGACTGGCCTGACTGAAGAGCATTTATTTGATGCAAATCTATGTAGTACATGTGGATGGGGTTATTCATTTAACCGAATCAAGTAGCGACGCGGATTGCGAATATCTGCCTGACTGACATCAGACAGATTTATGAAATCTCATTATACCATGTATTTCTGAAATCAGAAAGGCATATGCCTGTCGTAAAAATCATTGTATTTTGCAATAATATAAGATATAATTTCTCCGAAAAAAGAACATATTTGCTATGGATGATATGGATCCGAATGATTGACCGGATTTTTTACAGATAAAAGGAGAAATTTTTTATGATAAAAGTAATTGCAAGTGATATGGACGGCACACTTCTTGGTGATGACCACAGGATTGCGCCGGAAACCCTTGCGGCGATCAGGCGTGCCTGCGATGCAGGAATCCGTTTTATGGTTGCCACCGGCCGGAATTTCCCCGGTGCCATGGAGGAACTGAAGGGAACAGAGCTGACCTGTGATTATGTGGTGAGCAGTGGTGCTGAAGTACGGAATCCGCAGCAGGAGGTTGTAAAGAGAACACCGATCTCTATTGAACTGTGTGACGAGGTCTACAATACGGCAAAAAAATACCCGGTATCTGTGGCATTTTTTACGGATCGCTACGATTACCGTATTGGAACAAAGAAGGAAATTGAAGACGGGATCATTCAGCAGATCCGCCTTTTTAATATGGACATAGATACCAGTGAGGAAATCGTCCGGAAGTCGCCGCAGTACCGCAGGATCGCCGGAAATACGAAAGGGATTTCCGATATCCGTTCTCTGGAAAGCAGCGGTGCGCCGGTATATAAGATCTTCATTTTTGCGGCAGATGTGGAGCAGCTGGAGAAACTCGGCGATGAGCTGAGAGAAAATCCGGCTGTTGCGGTAGCTTCTTCTTTTATATATAATCAGGAGGTTACAGCAGTGGAGGCACAGAAAGGTCCCGTTCTGAAAGAATATATTGAAGCTCTGGGATATACCATGGATGAGGTAATGGTTCTTGGTGACAGTCTTAATGATTATTCCATGATCTCTATGGATTTCGGCGCAACCGTTGCAATGGAAAACGCAGTTCCGGAGATCAAAAAGGCAGCAAAATACATCACAAAGAGCAACAATGAGTTTGGTGTGGCTTATGCTATCAATCAGGTTTTGGAACATCAGGGAAAATAGTTTTACCCCTTTTGAAAAAGTGTCATATATATTATAATGTAGAAGGATGAATACAGAAAAGCGAAAGGATTACGTTCTTGGGTATAAAGCAGAATGGGATGAGAATGTTCGCTTTACAAAAAACACAGACAAAGAGAGGAAATCACGATGGAAAAAATGGAAAATGTTTATATTATGGATCACCCGCTGATCAAACACAAAATTTCAATGCTCCGTGACAAAAGCACAGGAACAAACGAGTTCCGTAAGTTGGTGGAGGAGATCGGAATCCTGATGGGATATGAGGCACTTCGTGATCTTCCTACAGAGGAAGTGGAAATCGAGACACCGATAGAAACCTGTAAGACACCGATGATCTCAGGCAAGAAGCTGGCAGTGATCCCGGTCCTCCGTGCAGGACTTGGAATGGTAAACAGCATTCTCACACTGGTGCCGTCTGCAAAGGTCGGACATGTGGGACTTTACCGTGATCCGGTAACACATGAGCCCCATGAGTATTACTGTAAGCTTCCGGAATCTATTGACGAGCGTATTTCAGTGATCGTTGATCCGATGCTTGCAACCGGCGGTTCTGCCGAGGCTGCCATTGATTTTGTCAAGAAACAGGGCGGAAAGAATATCAAGTTTATGTGCATCATCGCAGCTCCGGAGGGACTGAAACGTCTCCATGAGGCGCATCCGGATGTACAGATCTACTGCGGCTCCCTTGACAGAGAGCTCAATGAGAATGCTTATATCTGCCCGGGACTTGGTGATGCCGGTGACAGAATTTTTGGAACAAAATAATTTTTTTAAAAACTCAAAAAAATACTTGACACACCCGGCACTGTTATGGTATTGTACTTAAGAACGCTGCCGAAGACAGTAGGTGCCGTAAGGCATAAGGATTAAAACGCCTACCGAGGTCCAAGTATTCTGAGTTAAGATTACACAAGGCCTTATTGCGAAGCAGTAAGGTCTTTTTTTAAACAGATTGACTTATTGCGACGGCGGTATACAAAATCTATAAGGAGGTGTACCATTTCATGGCAAAAGTAGAACTGAAACAACCAATCGTAGAAGAGATTTCTAACAGCATTAAGAACGCTGAGTCTGTTGTACTTGTAAACTACAGCGGTCTTACAGTTGAGCAGGATACAATTCTTCGTAAAGAGTTAAGAGAAGCTGGTGTTCAGTACAAGGTATACAAGAATACCATGATGCGTCGTGCATTCGAGGGTACAGCATTTGAGAGCCTCAGTGATCATTTACATGGCACAAATGCGATCGCTATCTCCGAAACAGACGCAACTGCTCCGGCAAGAATCCTTGCTAAATATGCAAAACAGTTCCCGGCACTGGAGCTGATCGCAGGTGTAGTTGAAGGTAACTACAATGATCAGGCCGGAATTCAGGCACTGTCCACAATTCCTTCAAGAGAGGAACTTCTTGGAAAACTGCTTGGAAGTATGCAGTCTCCGATCGCAAACTTCGCTCGTGTGCTTAATCAGATCGCAGAGCAGAACGGCGGAGCTGACGCAGCAGCTGCTGAGTAATCCCAGCAACGTGCAATTGGCGGCATAATGACCGCATGATTATTAATTAAAATTTATAAATGGAGGGAAATTAAAATGGCAAAATTAACAACAGAAGAATTTATTGCAGCAATCAAAGAATTATCTGTATTAGAGTTAAATGACCTTGTAAAAGCTTGTGAGGAAGAGTTTGGTGTTTCCGCAGCAGCAGGTGTTGTTGTAGCAGCAGCAGGTGCAGCAGGCGAGGCAGCTGAGGAGAAAGATGAGTTTGACGTAGAGCTTACAGAGGTTGGCGCTAACAAAGTTAAAGTTATCAAAGTTGTTCGTGAGGTTACAGGTCTTGGACTTAAAGAGGCTAAAGCTATCGTTGATGGTGCTCCGAAGGTTGTTAAAGAGGGCGCATCCAAAGCTGAGGCTGAGGACATCAAAACTAAACTTGAGGCTGAGGGAGCTAAGGTTACACTTAAATAATCCAATCAGATCAGAAGTTTTAAAGGCTGTTGTGACTGCCGGTTTACCGGTGGCGCAGCAGCCTTTTTGCCATACCTGATAGAACTTGCAGCTGGTGATGAAGCATAACAGAAAGTGAGATTGGAATATGAAAAGAAAGATTGCAGCCTGTTTTCTGGCAGGCGTGCTTGGAATGACCGGAATTCCTGTTCCGGCGGCAGCGACGCAGACAGTTTCCTCTAAAAATACGGTATCTTCCGTAAAAGCTGCAGATCCGCTGACTGCGATACAGGAACAGGCCAGTGCTATGGATGCCCAGGAGCAGCTGGAAGAAGAGGAAGAGATGCCTGCCCAGGATCCGGATCCGCTGGTTCTGGATAACGGAAATGTAGTTCCTGCATCGCAGGCTTCCTGGGTGAAGGAGGAAGGCGACGAGACAGCGGCAGTTTTTGATACCCGGAATGATTTTTCTGACGGAGCTTCGGAAGAAGAGGAAGTTGTGGAGGAGCCTGTCCTGTCTGCTGCGCCGGAATCGGAAGCGGCAGAGACAGATATGGAAGCTGCCGGGGCAGAGTCTGCCGTATCTGTGACGCCGGAACCGGAAACGGAAGAGAAAGCGGAGACTGCTGACACAGAAGAAAACAGTGCTTCGGAAATGACGGACACGGAGGCAGATGGAGAAACAGCTGACGAATCTGCCGGTGCTGCGGAAGTTTTTTCGGATGAGACCGAGGAGACTTCTGTGGAGCTTCAGATGGAAGCAGGAGAGGAGACGGAGGTTTCTGCCGGTGCATCCTCAGAAGAAACGGAGGACTTCTATGACCAGGAGGACTTTTCCGCAGGGGAGGCTTCCCAGGGTGACCTTGGAACATATCAGGAGGAAACGCTTGCTGTGGAAGATGGCCAGGACATTACAGCTCCGCTGAATACTCTGTTTCTTCAGCTGAAGGATAAGGCCACAGAGGAAACACCCTATAAGATTATTATCCCGCCGGGAAATTACCAGCTGACAGGAACCCTCTGTATGTACAGCAATATGTATCTGTATGCAAGGGGTGCGGTCATCACAAAAACCTCTGCGACCAAGCATCTGATCCTGCGTCTTGGAAACACAAAGGATTCCCAGGGCGGATATGACGGATACCAGAATATTGTTATTGATGGAGGAACCTGGGATTATAATTACCAGTGCGTGGCGGACAAGGATGCACCGGGCGGTTTTGTCGGCTTCTGCATTGGCCATGCCAGAAATGTTACCATCAAAAATGCTACATTCCTTAATAATCTGAAGTCTCATTTTCTGGAATTTGGCGGTGTGAAAAATGCCAGGATCACAGGCTGCACCTTCAGCGGTTATTACAAAAATTACGTAGGCGGCGGTCAGGAGTGCATCCAGATCGACTGCTGTACAGATGAGACGAATGTTTTTCCACAGTACCGGCCTTACGATGGAACTACCTGCGAGGATTTTGTTGTTGATGGAAATGTATTTTCAGATGTTTTTTCCGGGGTGGGAACTCACAGCATGATGTCCGGAGAAACCTATAAGCGGATCACGGTTACCAACAATACCTTCCATAATATAAAAAAACGCTGCATAGAATTTATGAATTATGAAGATGCTGTTGCAGAGAACAACACAATGGTAAATGTGGGAATGGGTGTGGATGTTATATCCGCAAGCAAAAATGTTCATCAGACCCAGGGCTATGAAGGCGGACCGGATACCCAGAAGGACAGAGACATCCGGATCGCCGGCAACTATATCAGCCTTGCAAAAACCTCCAGCATCGGCGGAGTGGCATGGGTCTGCAGCGGTGTTCATATAGAAGGCTACGAGATGAAGGCAGAGGGTGCCATTCCAAAAGGGATGTATCCGGTAAAAGGTGTAACGGTGGAAGATAATGAGATCTCGGGATACGGAAACGGAGTCAGTATTTCTCTTGCAGATACGGACATAGTAACCGGAAACCAGATAAAAATGAAAAAAACTTCTGCATATTCCAATCTGGGTATTTATGCGAAGGATGCCAGAGGAACGGTGATCACCGGAAACACGGTTTCGGGAACTGCCAATGCGGGAATCTATATTAATGAAGCGGGATATGCCAAAGGCTCCGGAGAGAAGAATCTTGTCAGTGACAACGGAGTTTCGGCTGCAGGCGGAGACGGAATATATCTGCAGTCAGTAAACGCGGCTTCCACTGCGGAGAAAAATACGGTGAAATCAGCCGGAGGATCCGGAATCCGGATCAGATCCGGAGGAAACATCAGCATTCTCGGGAATACATGCGCTTTAAACAAAGACCACGGAGCAAAGATCGAATATACCACAGGAAGTATTCGGGTAAAAAATAACAGCTTTTACTCAAATGTAAAAAGTGGTCTCATGATCTGGAAAGCCAAAGCTTCGGAGATTTCCGGAAACCGCATGTACAAAAACAAAGGAAATGGCGTTTATGCATATAATTCCGTCATCACTGCCATGAAATCCAATTCCTTCAACGGAAACGGAAAAGCACAGGCACTGTATGCAAAGGACTGCAAAGGCTGGAGCAGCATCAACAGACCGTCCGCGCAGAAGGTTACGGAAAAGAGCACGGCTATAACCGGAAAGGCAGCTGGTAGCAGAACAGTTACCGCATACACCGTCCGTTCCGGAAAAACTGCAAGACTTGGAGGGGCTGCAGTGGACAAAAACAGCCGTTTCACTATTAAAATAAGAAAACAGAAAAAGAATACCGTACTGAAGCTTGTGTCAAAAGACAGATACGGCAACGCAGTAACGGTAACGGATAAAGTGAGATAAATAAGAAGCTTCTGTTCTGTACATCGTATGTACAAAAGGAACAGAAGCTTTTTTTGGAAAAATGTAAAAAAATCAAAAAAAGTGCTTGACACACTTTTTTTCTTATGTTAAAGTGGAGGATGCTATATTATGGCTAGATATGCCTGCCTAAAGGTCAGGCGGGATCATGTTGTAATAAATAATAAAAAAACAGGGGTGAAACGTCAATGGAAAAAAACAGAATTCGTTCTGTAAAAACTGGAAAAAGCATGCGTATGAGCTACCAGAGACAAAAAGAAGTCCTGGAAATGCCAAACCTGATCGAAGTTCAGAAAGATTCCTACCAGTGGTTTCTTGACGAAGGTTTAAAAGAAGTATTTGATGATATTTCTCCGATCGCAGATTACGGCGGAAAGCTCAGTCTGGAATTCATCGATTTCACATACGATGAAAAAGATGCAAAATATTCCATCGAGCAGTGTAAAGAACGTGACGTGACTTATGCCGCACCTTTGAAGGTTCGAGTAAGGCTGATCAATAAGGAAACAGAAGAGATCAACGAACACGAGATTTTCATGGGAGATTTACCGCTGATGACAGCTACGGGTACCTTTGTTATCAATGGTGCTGAGCGTGTTATTGTCAGCCAGTTAGTACGTTCCCCTGGAATCTACTACGCGATCGCTCATGATAAGCTTGGTAAGAGACTGTTTTCCAGTACTGTAATTCCAAACAGAGGTGCATGGCTGGAGTACGAGACAGATTCAAATGATGTATTTTATGTACGTGTAGACAGAACAAGAAAGGTTCCGATCACTGTTCTGATCCGTGCACTGGGCATTGGAACCAATGCTGAGATCATTGATCTGTTTGGTGAAGAGCCAAAGATCCTTGCCAGCTTTACAAAGGATACCTCCACAAACTATCAGGAAGGTCTCCTTGAGCTGTATAAGAAGATCCGCCCGGGCGAGCCGCTTGCAGTAGAGAGCGCAGAGAGCCTGATCATGGCAATGTTCTTCGATCCGAGAAGATATGACCTTGCCAAAGTCGGACGTTATAAATTTAATAAGAAGCTTCATTTTAATAAACGTATCGTAGGCCACAAGCTTTCCCAGGATGTTGTAGATACAACAACAGGTGAGATCCTTGCTGAGGCTGAGACACTTGTTACAAAAGAGCTTGCTGATACATTACAGAATTCCGCAGTTCCGTACGTATGGATCCAGGGTGAGGAGAGAGAGATCAAAGTCCTTTCCAGCCTTATGGTTGATATCCGTCACTATCTGCCGGAGCTTGAGGATCCGAAGACTCTGGGTGTTACAGAATTAGTATACTACCCGGTACTCGAAAAAATTCTGGAAGAAAATGACACATTTGAGGACAGATGTGATGCGATCAAACGTGATATCCACGACCTGATCCCGAAACACATCACCAAGGAGGATATCCTTGCGTCCATTAACTATAATATGCATCTGGAGTATGGCCTTGGTAACGATGATGATATCGACCACCTGGGCAACCGTCGTATCCGTGCTGTCGGTGAGCTGCTTCAGAATCAGTACCGCATCGGTCTTTCCAGACTTGAGCGTGTGGTACGTGAGAGAATGACAACACAGGACACAGAGAGTATCTCTCCGCAGTCCCTGATCAATATCAAGCCTGTAACTGCAGCAGTTAAGGAGTTCTTCGGTTCTTCTCAGCTGTCACAGTTCATGGATCAGAACAACCCGCTTGGAGAGCTGACTCATAAGAGAAGACTTTCCGCACTGGGACCTGGCGGTCTGTCACGAGACAGAGCCGGATTCGAGGTTCGAGACGTACATTATTCCCACTATGGAAGAATGTGCCCGATCGAGACTCCTGAGGGACCGAACATTGGTCTTATCAACTCCCTTGCATCTTATGCAAGAATCAATCAGTACGGTTTCGTAGAGGCTCCGTACAGAAAAATTGATAAAACAGATCCTTCCAACCCGCGTGTAACAGATGAAGTTGTATACATGACAGCGGACGAGGAAGATAATTATCATGTAGCACAGGCGAATGAGCCGCTGGACGAAGAGGGACATTTCCTTCATAAGAACGTTTCCGGACGTTACCGTGAGGAGACACAGGAGTACGAGCAGCACATGTTTGATTACATGGATGTATCTCCACGAATGGTATTCTCTGTTGCTACAGCCCTGATTCCGTTCCTGCAGAACGATGATGCGAACCGTGCGCTGATGGGATCCAACATGCAGCGTCAGGCCGTTCCGCTTCTTACAACAGAGGCTCCGGTTGTTGGTACTGGTATGGAGACCAAGACAGCCGTTGACTCCGGTGTATGCGTTGTTGCAAGAAAAGCAGGTACAGTACTTCGTTCCACATCTACAGATATCTCTATCAAGAACGATGACGGAACAAAAGATGATTATCATCTGACTAAATTTATGCGAAGCAACCAGAGCAACTGCTACAACCAGAGACCGATCGTGTTCCAGGGTGAGCATGTTGAGGCAGGACAGGTTATCGCTGATGGCCCGTCTACATCCAATGGTGAGCTTGCGCTTGGTAAGAACCCGCTGATCGGATTTATGACCTGGGAGGGTTATAACTACGAGGATGCTGTTCTGCTCAGTGAGAAACTTGTACAGAATGATGTTTATACATCTGTCCATATTGAAGAATATGAGGCAGAGTCCCGTGATACCAAGCTGGGACCGGAAGAGATCACACGTGACGTTCCGGGTGTCGGCGATGACGCTCTGAAGGATCTGGATGAGCGTGGTATCATCCGTATCGGTGCTGAGGTACGTGCCGGTGATATCCTTGTCGGTAAGGTTACTCCTAAGGGAGAGACTGAGCTTACTGCTGAGGAGCGTCTCCTGCGTGCTATCTTCGGTGAGAAGGCAAGAGAGGTACGTGATACTTCCCTTAAGGTACCGCACGGTGAGTATGGTATTATCGTAGATGCCAAGGTATTTACAAGAGAGAACGGCGATGAGCTGAGCCCTGGAGTAAATCAGGCAGTACGTATTTATATTGCACAGAAGAGAAAGATCTCCGTTGGTGATAAGATGGCTGGTCGTCATGGTAACAAGGGTGTCGTTTCCCGTGTACTTCCGGTTGAGGATATGCCATTCCTTCCAAACGGACGTCCTCTTGATATCGTGCTGAATCCTCTGGGTGTACCTTCCCGAATGAACATCGGACAGGTCCTGGAGATCCACCTGAGCCTTGCTGCCAAAGCACTTGGCTTTAATATTGCAACACCTGTATTCGATGGCGCAAACGAGGTTGATATCCAGGATACTCTGGAGCTTGCCAACGATTACGTTAATACGGAAGACTTTGAGGAATTCCGTGAGAAATATAAAGACATCCTTGCACCGGACGTTATGCAGTATCTCGATGAGAATAAAGCTCACAGAGCACTCTGGAAGGGCGTTCCGATCTCCAGAGACGGTAAGGTAAGACTTCGTGACGGACGAACAGGCGAGTACTTCGACAGCCCTGTAACAATCGGTCATATGCACTACCTGAAACTGCATCATCTGGTAGATGATAAGATCCATGCACGTTCCACAGGTCCATACTCCCTGGTAACACAGCAGCCTCTGGGTGGTAAAGCTCAGTTCGGTGGACAGCGTTTCGGAGAGATGGAGGTTTGGGCACTGGAGGCATATGGTGCTTCCTACACACTGCAGGAGATCCTGACAGTGAAGTCTGATGATGTGATCGGACGTGTTAAGACCTATGAAGCGATCATCAAAGGTGACAACATTCCTGAGCCAGGTATTCCTGAGTCCTTTAAGGTACTTCTTAAAGAGCTTCAGTCTCTTGGTCTGGATGTACGTGTGCTCAGCGAGGACGGATCAGAGGTACACATTATGGAAACCTCTGATTACGGAGATACTGATCTTCGTCATGTCATCGAGGGCGATTCCAGAGGACGCAGAGATGAGGAGTCCTTCGGTAAACACGGCTATACCAAGCAGGAGTTCAGCGGAGAAGAGCTTGTCAATGTAGAAGAAGATGAGGACATGGAAGACGAAGATGATATGATCGAGTTTGAAGAGTCCTTTGATGATGAGGAATAAGAAAGGGGAAAGAATACATGGCAGAAACAACCAACGCCAATGAAACATATCAGCCAATGACTTTCGATGCCATCAAGATCGGACTGGCGTCCCCTGAGAAGATCAGAGAGTGGTCACACGGTGAGGTTTTAAAACCTGAAACGATCAACTACAGAACCTTGAAGCCTGAGAAGGATGGTCTTTTCTGTGAAAGAATTTTCGGACCGAGCAAGGACTGGGAGTGCCACTGTGGAAAGTACAAAAAAATTCGCTATAAAGGCGTTGTCTGCGACAGATGCGGTGTTGAAGTAACCAAATCTGCCGTTCGTAGAGAGCGTATGGGACACATCGAGCTTGCAGCTCCGGTGTCTCATATCTGGTACTTTAAAGGAATTCCGTCCCGTATGGGTCTGATCCTTGATATTTCTCCGAGAACACTGGAGAAAGTACTTTACTTTGCTAACTATATCGTTCTGGATCCTGCAGATTCCGGACTTATGTACAAACAGGTACTCACCGAGCGTGAGTACCAGGAAGCACGTGAGTCTTACGGAGAAGGATTCCGTGTAGGTATGGGTGCCGAGTCCATCATGGAGCTTCTTCAGGCTATCGATCTTGAAAAGGATTCCGAAGAACTGAAGGCAGAGCTTGTGGACGCAACAGGCCAGAAACGTGCAAGGATCATCAAACGTCTTGAAGTTGTGGAGTCCTTCCGTGAGTCCGGCAACCGTCCTGAGTGGATGATCATGACCGTTATCCCGGTTATCCCGCCGGATCTTCGTCCTATGGTACAGCTGGACGGAGGACGTTTTGCAACATCTGACCTGAATGATCTTTACAGAAGGATCATCAACAGAAACAACCGTCTGAAAAGACTTCTGGAGCTTGGTGCTCCGGATATCATTGTCCGCAACGAGAAGCGTATGCTGCAGGAGGCTGTAGATGCCCTGATCGATAACGGACGCCGTGGACGTCCTGTAACAGGCCCTGGAAACAGAGCTCTGAAATCCCTTTCCGATATGCTGAAAGGTAAATCCGGACGTTTCCGTCAGAACCTTCTTGGTAAACGAGTTGACTACTCCGGACGTTCTGTAATCGTCGTAGGACCTGAGCTGAAGATCTATCAGTGTGGTCTTCCGAAAGAGATGGCTATCGAGCTGTTCAAACCTTTCGTTATGAAAGAGCTTGTTGCCAACGGAACTTCACACAACATTAAGAACGCCAAGAAAATGGTTGAGAAGCTGGAGCCTGCTGTATGGGATGTTCTGGAGGATGTTATCAAAGAACATCCGGTTATGCTGAACCGTGCACCTACACTGCATCGTCTGGGTATCCAGGCGTTCGAGCCGATCCTTGTAGAAGGTAAAGCGATCAAACTGCATCCGCTGGTTTGTACCGCATTCAACGCTGACTTCGATGGTGACCAGATGGCCGTACATCTTCCGCTTTCACAGGAAGCACAGGCAGAGTGCCGTTTCCTTCTGTTATCACCGAACAACCTTCTGAAACCGTCAGATGGTGGTCCTGTAGCCGTTCCTTCACAGGATATGGTCCTTGGTATCTACTACCTGACACAGGAGAGACCTGGAAACAAGGGTGAGGGCAAGTTCTTCAAGAGTGTCAACGAGGCAATTCTTGCATATGAGAACAAGGTCATCACACTCCAGACAAAGATCATTGTTCATTGCCATAAGACAATGCCGGACGGAACTGTTTTAAGCGGCAATGTTCATTCTACACTGGGACGTTTCCTGTTTAACGAGATCCTTCCGCAGGATCTTGGATTCGTAGACAGAAGCGTACCTGGAAACGAACTGCTTCTTGAGGTTGATTTCCTTGTAGGTAAGAAACAGCTGAAGCAGATCCTTGAAAAGGTTATCAATACTCACGGTGCAACAAAGACAGCCGAGGTGCTTGACTCCGTTAAGGCTATGGGTTACAAATACTCCACACGTGCAGCCATGACCGTATCTATTTCCGATATGACCGTGCCGCCGCAGAAGCCGGAGATGATCAAGCAGGCTCAGGATACTGTTGACCGTATCACAAAGAACTACAAACGTGGTCTTATCACAGAAGAAGAGCGTTACAAAGAGGTTGTTGATACCTGGAAGAAGACCGATGATGAGCTTACAAAGGCACTTCTTACAGGTCTTGATAAGTACAACAACATCTTCATGATGGCTGACTCCGGAGCCCGTGGTTCCGATAAGCAGATCAAACAGCTTGCCGGAATGCGAGGACTGATGGCTGATACAACCGGTCATACCATTGAGCTCCCGATCAAGTCAAACTTCCGTGAAGGTCTTGACGTACTGGAGTACTTCATGTCTGCTCATGGAGCTCGTAAAGGTCTTTCTGATACCGCTCTTCGTACAGCCGATTCCGGATACCTGACAAGACGACTTGTTGACGTATCCCAGGATCTGATCGTTCGTGAGGCAGACTGCTGTGAGAACAGAGCAGAGATCTCCGGTATGGTCGTTCGTGGATTCATGGACGGAAAAGAAGAGATCGAGAGTCTTCAGGAGCGTATCACAGGACGTTTCTCCTGTGAGACAGTTAAGAATAAAGACGGAGAAATCCTTGTTAAAGCAAACCACATGATCACACCGAAGCGTGCAGCCCGTATCATGAAAGAGGGCGTAAGCAACCAGACAGGCGGACCGATCGACAAACTGAAGATCCGTACCATCCTTTCCTGTAAGTGCAAGGTTGGTGTCTGCGCAAAATGTTATGGTGCGAACATGGCTACCGGTGAGCCGGTACAGGTTGGTGAGTCTGTTGGTATCATCGCAGCACAGTCTATCGGTGAGCCAGGTACACAGCTGACCATGCGTACTTTCCATACCGGTGGTGTTGCCGGTGGAGATATCACACAGGGTCTTCCTCGTGTCGAGGAGCTTTTTGAGGCAAGAAAGCCGAAGGGTCTTGCGATCATCACAGAGATCCCAGGTGTTGCCACGATCAACGACACTAAGAAGAAACGTGAGATCATCGTAAACGATCCGGAGACAGGCGATTCCAAGACTTACCTGATCCCATACGGTTCTCGTATCAAAGTCCTTGATGGACAGGTTCTTGAGGCCGGTGATGAGCTGACAGAAGGTAGTGTAAATCCGCATGATATCCTGAGAATCAAGGGTGTGCGTGCAGTTCAGGATTACATGATCCGTGAGGTTCAGCGTGTATATCGTCTGCAGGGTGTTGAGATCAACGATAAGCATATCGAGGTTATCGTTCATCAGATGCTGAAGAAGATCCGTATCGAGGATAACGGAGATACAGAGTTCCTGCCAGGAACACTTGTTGATGTCCTTGATGTTGAGGAAGTTAACGAGAAACTTGAGGCAGAGGGCAAACAGCCGGCAGAGGGCAAACAGGTTATGCTTGGTATTACCAAGGCATCCCTTGCTACAAACTCCTTCCTGTCAGCAGCATCCTTCCAGGAAACAACAAAAGTCCTGACAGAGGCTGCTATCAAAGGTAAGGTCGATCCGCTGATCGGTCTGAAAGAGAACGTTATCATCGGTAAGCTGATTCCTGCAGGTACAGGTATGAAGCGTTACAGTGAGATCAGTCTTGACACAGGAATGCCGGAGGTAAAAACAGCTTCCGAAGAGCCTGAGGATACAGAGGAAATTTCCGTAGAGGAAGAGAAGACTGAGACTGCTCCGGAGGAAGAGACCATTGCTGTTGAAGAGACAGCAGAGGAAACTGCACCGGTAGAAGAATAAGTCGATATACCTTGCTAATATAAATAAATCTCCCCCCGGAAATCCGGAGGGAGATTTCTGTTTATAAGCAGGGATTTTCTGAGAGAGGAGGGATTGCGATGGACAAGGAACTGCCAATTTCCCCGTGGCCGGAATGGAAGATCGTAAGCAAGATCGGGGAAGGCTCTTTTGGAAGAGTGTATAAAGCTCAGAGAACTGAGAAGGGACGTTCTTTTTACTCGGCAATTAAGATAATCACAATCCCCGCCAGTAAAGGGGAGCTGGACAGTGTGCGCTCAGAATCCGGTGATGAAAAATCTGTCCGCGGTTATTTTGAAAATCTGGTGGAGGAGTGCATTCAGGAAGTAAGCACCATGGAGTATTTCCGGGGAAATTCCCACATTGTATCAGTAGAAGATTACAAGGTGATGGAATATCTGGATGAGATTGGCTGGGATATTTTTATCCGCATGGAATATCTCACAAGCTTCATGGAATATTATGCGGGAAAAAATCTCACAGAAAAAGAAGTGATGAAGCTAGGTATCGATCTTTGCAGATCACTGGAATACTGTGGGCAGCTTCACATCATCCACAGGGATATCAAACCTGAGAATATTTTTGTATCCAGGTTCGGGGATTTCAAGCTGGGGGACTTTGGAATCGCCAGAGAACTGGAAAAAACCATGAGTACCCTTTCCAAAAAGGGAACTTATTCTTATATGGCGCCGGAGATGTACAGGGGAGAACAGTACGACAGCAGGGTGGACATTTATGCACTTGGCCTGGTGTTATATAAACTGATGAATCATAACAGACTTCCGTTTCTGAATCTTGAAAAACAGCTGATCACATATAGAGATAAGGAAAACGCACTCACGAGGAGGATGTCAGGCGAAACACCGCCACCACCTGTGGATGCAGGAGAGGCTTTCGGCTCCGTTATCTTAAAAGCCTGTGCTTATGATGCAAAAGAACGATATCAGACTCCTGACAAGTTTCGGGAAGCCCTGGAAGAACTCCGGTATGGAGCGGCAAACAGAGAACAGGGAGTTCATGAGAAACAGAAACCAGTGGAGGAAAGACCTGTTCCGGAGTCCATGCCGAAGTTTCTCCAGGAGGGTGCCGCCAGACAGCTGGCAAGAACAAGTCAGCTGAATACGAATGCGATCCGTCAGGCACGTAGAAATCCTGCGCCGGCATCCGTACAGCCGGAGAAACCGATAGCCGGAGAAATAGTAAAAAATGCAGCCCGGAATACACCAAAGGCTCAGAGCACAATGCAGAAGCCTCAGAAATCTGCATCCGAAAAAGCTGTATCCGAAAAAGATAGCCGGTCCGGTTATCCGTCAGGACGTTCCCTTCAGTCAGAGCCCGGTACAAGAAAAACCGGAGCTGTAAAGCCCAGAGTTACCTCTATCACAGATCTGGAAGACGACCGTGACCAGAATCTCCAGGAGTGGGAGGAATCCGTGCCAGAGAATGGCGGAAAAACCGATGACAGAAAGAGGCGGAAAGGTATTTTCAGAATGCTCATAACTGCCGGGATCCTTGTTGTGCTGATCGGAGGGATTCTTGCGGTACGAACGATACGGAAACCTGCGGATAATGGAGAGCCTTCGTATACAGATTCTGATGATTCTGATGCTCTGAACAAAGGAAATTTCGGTACTGCAGACAATTCGGATAAAAGCTTCGCGCAGGCAATGGAAACGATACGTGACCATGCGACAACCATAGAAAATGCTCTGGACAGTTATAGACGTGAAGGCACAGAGGGGGATTGCCTGCGCTTTTATAACGGATCAGGAGAGATTGCCAAAGTGCTTGTATATCCCGGCAGTTCCGCAGATGGCGTTTATGAGGAATATTTTTACTGGGGCGAGCAGATGTTTTATACTTATGTATGGGACGGAGATGAGAAGCAGTATTTTTATTATCAGGACGGCCTTCTGATCCGATGGATCGATGCAGATGGCAGGGTTCATGATAAAGAGAGCGATAACGACAAATATGTAGAACTGGGAGACAAATACTGGAGTAATTCTGTAGTGGAGCTTCAGCAGTAATGTCGAAGGGGTTTTACGAAAGGAAAAAGAATGGCCTATCAGATTGATTATGCGTATACATGTCACACCGGAAAGGTGAGGACAAATAATGAGGATAATTTCTGGTGCTGCGGAGTGCGTCTGCCGGTGCACAACCAGGGGGTTGACGGGATCCTGGCAGGTCATACACAGCACTGGCAGCTTCCAATGCTGGCCGTTTTTGACGGCATGGGCGGAGAAAGCTGCGGTGAAATGGCAGCTTCTGCAGCTGTGGAAGCGCTGGGAGGCTTCTATGAAGAAAACAAAAAGACCCTGAAAAAAGAGCCTGTGGTTTTTCTGACAGGAGCCTGCGAAAATATGAATGAGGCAGTATGTCGCTACAGCAATGAAAACTGTATCAGAAGTATGGGAACAACCATGGCACTTTTGTCTTTCAGTGAAAAGGCGATCTATGCCTGCAACCTTGGGGATAGCCGTATCTACCGTCATTTTCAGGGGAAGCTCCAGCAGATTTCCACGGACCATGTGATCGGTGGAAAAATGCTGGGAAAAGCCCCGCTGACGCAGTATCTTGGCTTCCAGGAAGAAAACATGGCATTGGAGCCTTCTATCGTGGAGATCGGTTATCAGCCGGGGAGCTCGTATCTGATCTGTTCAGATGGAGTGACAGACATGCTTTCTGACCAGGAGCTTCAGAATATCCTTGACGGGACAGAAACCGCAGAAGAAAAAGTAGGTAAGATCCTGGAACAGGCATTGGAAAGAGGCGGCAGAGATAATGTGACACTGGTCCTTGCACAGATCAGCGGCTATGAAGAAAAAAATCTTCTCAAACGCTGGGCAGAACGCCACAGTACCGGACGGTAATAAACCCGGGGAGTAAGAAAAGGGATAAGGAGAAAATTTGTGATGAGAAATCGAATGCAGGATCTTGATTTTGAACAGACAGTTGCCTTCGATTCAGTGAAGGACTTTGAATTTACAAGAAAGGCGGCACAGAAGTTCCGCCAGGTTGTCAGTCTGGATTCCTTTGAGGATGAGGATGCAGATGTTATTTTTCATTATCTTTACAAGGAGATGGAACTGGTTTCCTTTGGTGACTATCTGAAACGATATGTGTATGAGCGTGCAGAGCTTGAGGAGCCTTTTTCCCAGGTGCCGCAGGAAGTCTACAGGGAGATCGTTGTGGAATCCTTCAAGGAAACCTACACACCGAAATCCATGTCACCTACATCAGCCAAGCTGAGTTCTCTGGTGAATAACTGGCTGACTCAGGCATCTGTGAAGCGTGAAACAGTTTTTCTTCTGGGGTTCGGACTTCGGATGAGTACAGAGGATGTTTCAGATTTTCTGACCCGGGTGCTTCGTGAGCAGGATTTTGATTTTCATAATCCGGAAGAAGTGATCTACTGGTATTGCTATCGGAATCATCTTGGCTATTATAAAGCGGAGGAATATAAAGAAACCTACAAACAGATGACTCCGGTGGAAAAAAAGACCGGAGAGATCGTGTATGGCACAGGGCTTTGTCTGGACAGTGAAGAAAAACTTCTGGAATATCTGGCTTTTCTGAAAGGAAGACATGATGATCCGAAATCAGAGAAGAGCCAGGCTTTTCAGGAATTTATGGTCCTTCTGGAGCGGGCAAAGAAGATCATTGCAGCCATGTATCAGGAAGATGAGGAAGAAAACGGTGGCAAAAAGATCTGGAAGCCTGAGAATATCAGTGCTTCGGATCTGGAAAAGGTTATCTGCAGCGGGATCCCTATTAATAAAATGGGAAATCTCAAAAAGATGTCCGCATCCATTCTGGCAAAACATTTCAGCCAGAAGCGCTTCAGCCGCCAGAGGATCAACAATATCCTGAACCATAAATTTCCGGTGGAGCGGTTCGATCTGATCACGCTGGAGTTTTTTGTGATCTCTCAGGAGATGGCAGATGATGATCCGTATACAAGATACCGCCATTTTCTGGAGGAGATCCAGGAAATCCTGGCCCGCTGTGAAATGAGTGAGATCTACATAGTGAACCCATATGAGTGCTTTCTTCTGATGTGCCTGCTGACAGACTGTCCGCTGGCAGTATTTTCCGAGATTTGGGAAAAATCCTATGAAGAGGGAGAAGAAAAGAATTGAAAAAAGGATGATGCGTATTGTGTTTGCGCATCATCCTTTTTTACTGAATGCGGATGACTGGTTCGACCATTTGCCTGGCCTGACTGCCCGCTTATCCGCTGTTATCTTGCTTTTCCGGTTTTTACCGCACTTGCAGGTCCTGTCTTTGCTTTTCTGTTTATAGTACGGTATGGAACCACTCTGTAACTGTATGTGGTGTTCTTTGATGTTTTAAATGTATAATTTAAGTTTCTGGCGGAAACGGTTTTTACTTTTTTGAAGGAGCCGTTTCCTTTTTTCTGATAGAGGACATAGCCGGTTGCTCCGGGAACTTTTTTCCAGGAAAGTATCTGTTTTCCTTTGAGGGTTTTAAGCTTTGTGGACGGACGGAGCAGATTCGGTTTTACGGTCACTGCTTTGGAAGTTGGACTGTAGATATAACCGGAGGATGTTTTTCGGCTTGCACGGATCACGTAAGAATATTTATTTCCGATGGTGATCTTTGTGTCTTTGTATGCAGTAGTATTTGCGTTTAAAGTTTTGAGCTTTACGTATTTTCCGGAATTTGTTTTTCTGTAGAGAATATAATTCTGGGAATTCTTTACACGGTTCCAGCGGAGTGTACAGCTGTTCCAGGATGTGGAAGCCTTGATTGCCGGCGCTGTTAATTTCACAACCGCTGGGGCCGGAGTACCGGAAGGTTTCGGAGCCGGAGTGCTGGTTGGTTTTGGAGTTGGAGTGTTGGTTGGTTTCGGAGTTGGAGTAGCAGTTGGTTTCGGAGTTGGCGTAACTGTCGGTGCCGGAGCGGATATTTTAAAGGTCAGGGTCTGGCTTGCAAAATATTTATTGATTCCGGTGATAGTTACAGATCCGGTACCAGTCTTTGTGTTATCCGCCCAGGAAAGGACATAATCGGTACCTTCCTGAAGTGTAGCAGAGCCGTATTTTACAGTCGGTTTCGGCGTTACTGCATTACCACTGAAAATCTGTTCCGGAATGTCCGAAAGATCACAGAGTTTTACAGATGTCATCTGCCTCGTTCCGGAATAATTCTGCTTGTAGGAAATAGAAAAACCAAGGATTTCATTGCCGGCAGAACAGCGCAGGGAAGTGATCGAGTAATCGTCGGAGGTCAGCTGTACGCCATTATAGGTGATCACAAGATGATTTCGCAGGAAAGTGGTTACAGATCCATTTCCACAATTAGTATCCGGAAGTTCGATCGTCTCGCCGGAGAGCTTCAGTGGATTGATGGTGAAGTATTTGGAAAAACCGCTTCTGTAAATGCCGATACCGGTTATATGGACACGAGGTCTGTTGGTTCTGGAACTTGCCATGGTGTTATCAAAATAAGAAAGGGTATAATCAACATCTTTCTTTAAAGTAACACCATTTAATGTGACCGTTGGCTCCGGCTTGAATTCTTTGCCAGGAGCATATTCATAATCCGGGATATCACCGATCTCAGCTTCTGTGATCGGGGTAAGATCGATGTAGAAAGATTTATTTGTTTCACCGGTGAAATTTCCCTTACCGGAGACAGTAACATAAGCGTTTCCCTGTTGGGCATTGTTATGCCAGGAGAGTGTATAATCTACATTTTCTGTCAGGGTTATACCATTCCATGTGACGGTTGGCTTCGGGGTCAGTGGAGTTCCGGTATACAGATAGGAGGATTGGGAAAAAGTAACCTCTGCCTGAGAGAGATTGATCTGCCAGATACCGAAATTATTCGTCAGAGTTCCGGAATAAAGGCCAAGACCTGTGATCGTGAAAGTTCCCACACCGCTGTTTTGATTGTTGGAGAAAGACAGAGTGTAATCTTTTCCCTCAGTCAGTGTGCGGTCATGAAACTTAAGTACAGGGGAAAAAGTAATAGGCTTTCCGGTATACTTCCAGGAACCTGTATAGGTCAGGGATGTTTCTTTGGAATCTTCCAGATCATAGTAGGCATTGAGATCTGCAGTCAGTATTTTGTCAGGGCAGGATTTCAGTGTTGCGGTAACTGTTGTGTTTCCTTTACTTTTCAGCCGGATCACACCACTCTGATCCACAGTAGCAACAGATGGATCACCTGTTGACCATGTAAAAGAAGACGGGTCGAGGCTGGAACTCATATAGCTGAATCCGTTACAGGTTGCATAAATGGTCAGAGTCTTCTGTTCTTCTGTGAATTTTACAGGAGAAGATACATTAAAATGGATGTTCACCAGGCGTGGAAGCACGGAAAGAACAGGGGAGACATTCTGGTTGGCAGGCTGTGTGCAGGTTTCTGCTGCGTGAGAAGAAAAGCACTGGATCCAGTAGAGATGACCGTTCTGTGAGTAGCAGCCGATTCCGACAGAAACATTTTTGGAATTCATGATGTTCGTGTAATGTCCGGAAGATTCGATCCATGATTCCATAACTGCTTCAGGAGTTCCCTGGTTGATCGCAAGATTTTCACTTGGATCCTCAAAATAAGGAAAGGCTGAAAAACAGATGGAACCATTGGGACGGGTATGACTGGCGTAAACGGTCAGTTCTTCTGCTCTGGTCATGGCGCATTCCAGAAGGTTCTTATCCATAGTGACAGGATTCCGGTTCTTTTTGGCACGTTCCTGATTTACCAGATCAAGGACCTGGTAAGCATAATCATAGCGGCGGATACCCTGACTGAGTTTCAGCTGGACAGCAGTCTGGTCAGAGGCAGCCTGCACACGGACAATGTTGCCCGGCGCCAGCAGAAGAAGCAGGAGCAGCAGCGCCGGCCAGAATAAATGTCTTGTTTTTTCCTCTTTTGTCTCGTTCATGATGTTTTCCTTTCCGGTAAAAAATGTAGATGTTTTCTTTCGTTATTCGTTGTAGTAGCCATAGATCGCACGGCTGTCCTGTGCGATGGTGTTCTGTGCGGCTGTGGTGTCGTTAAGATCCTGTGACATAAAGCAGACTACCAGGTCGATTCCCTTGGCTGTGTCATAGATGATACCGGCATCATTTTCTACGGTGTCCAGTTCACCAGTCTTGTTGGCAACTTTTACATCGGAAGGCATCTGAGCCGGGATCTTGTTTTTTCTGGTCTGCATTTTCAGGAGGTGGTACATGTATTCCGCTCCTGCAAGTGTGTCATTATTGTCGGTAGCAGTACCCTTGTCGATCTGGTAGATGGTCTTCAGGAATTTTCCGCAGTCTTTTGCAGAAGTGTAGTTATCTCCGTTGGAATTATCTGCAAGAAGAAGACGTCCCATGGATGTGCTGGTGTATCCATGATCCTGGCAGAATTTGTTCACACGTGCCATTCCGGCTGCATCATCACCGCCGCCGAGGTAGTTGACAAGGGTATTGGCTGCATCGTTGTCACTGACGGTGATCATGGAATTCAGCGCATTGTCCAGGGTATCTTTGCTGTATTTGGAGGAAAGACTGTCATAATCTTCGTATACGGCACCCATGATATAGAGCTTGATCAGGCTGGCAGCCAGCATCTGCTGGTCATTGATGGCTCCCTCGGTATTTTTTGCAAGGTTGCATACATACACGGACCAGGTTCCGTTATCGGTGGGAAGAAGGGACTGTACCTGGTTCAGAAGGTTGTCCATACTGGAGTCTGAATTGTCTGTGAAAGTGCCTCCGCTGGATGGGGAAAGTGTTCCTTCTTCCTGAGTGGAAGAAGAACTGTCCTTGCTGCCGGAAGATTCGGAAGAATCGGAAGCTGCAGATGTATCTGTGGATTCTTCCTGTACGGAAGGCCCCTGGACTTCAGCTGAAGATGCTGCGGCAGCAGCGCTGGAAACGGTAGGATCATCAGGATAAAGAGCATCCAGCTGATCGGCTTTGCTGCTGAGCTCAGCGGCAGAATCAGAAACCTCCTGCACACTTTTCTGCAGCTTGTTAACTTTTGTCTGGAGAGAAGCAAGCTTGTCCAGGGAGCGGACATTCAGTGCACCAAGTCCTGCCAGTGCGATGACAAGCACTGCGATCACAATATACAGAAATGTATTTTTTTTCATATATAAACAAACTCCTTTTTATTATTGGAAATAAGCATCGATTCCATTGGCGATCCCTTCTGCCATAGTCTGCTGGAAGGAAGAATCTGCCATTTTCAGATCATCGCTCTGGTTGGTCATAAATCCCATTTCCACAATAGTCACCGGAATCGTGCTCCAGTTGATGCCTGTCATGGAATCGGTGTAGATGATTCCGCGGTTCTGGAATCCGGTAGCTGCGCAGTAGGAATCCACAATGCATTTGGATAGTTTGTTGGAACTGTCATAGAGACTGGAAACATAAGGATTCTGCTGGGACGGACACATGGTCAGAGCACCGGAGACATCTGCAGAATCATCTCCGTTTGCATGGATACGGACACAGATCTCCGCACCCTGGGAAGCGACCAGCTCTGCACGCTCCTTGTTGCTGATAGCGGCATCATTGTCTGTCCTTGTCATTATTACCTGGTATCCACGCTGTTCCAGGATATCCTTAAGCAGAAGAGAAACATCCAGGTTCAGCTGATACTCGGGGAGACCGCTGAAGGAACCTCTGGTTCCGGTGGAAGCCTTGGCCTTCATGGTGGAGGAACCTGGTCCGTTAGGCTCTGTGGCACTCATATCAACATTTTCGCCCTGATGTCCGGGATCAATCCCGATGATATGGCCGTTGGAAGCAGAAGATGTGGTGTCATCACCGCCATCCGTGAATCCTTCGCCGCCGGCTTCACTGAAAACGGAAGGTTTGGTTGTTTTCTGGCTGTTTTCGGATTCCGGCGCCCGTTCGTGCTCTCCGGTGCTGTTTTTGACAGCTTTTTCTGTCTGTGCCCGCTGTTGCAGGTATTTGTCGGCTGCCTGTTTCTTTTCGATCTTAGCTGTATAAAGTTCGATGTCTTCTTTCATGGATTTCTGCTTTTGCTGGACCGGTTTGATCACGGATGCCATTTTCTGGTCAACTGCATCAATCTTCTGGTAGGTTTTATAGCTTAAACCAAAAAGCAGTCCAATACAGATAAGACCCGTCAGAAACAGGACGATCGCCATCAGATGAGGCTTTTTTTCCATAAATTCATGTCCTTTCCGGGTAGATATTTTGTATTTGTAAATATTATAAAGAAGGAGGTAGGAAAAAGCAATTGTGAAATTGGTGTTGACAACAGGGAAAAGTGTGATATTATATATATAAAATAATTATATATAAAAATTTTATATATAAAATAATTACATAAAGAGGTGAGCGTATGTATTACTATCCGGTGTCAGCTGTGCTGACGGAATGCCTGATCCTTTCCGTTGTGGAACAGCAGGATTCTTACGGGTATGAGATCAGCCAGACGGTGAAGATGGTTGCATCTATCAAGGAGTCAACATTGTATCCGATCCTGCGTAAGCTGGAGACAGGTGGTTATCTCACAACGTATTCCGAGGAGTTCCAGGGCAGGAAGCGAAAGTACTATTCCATCACGGAAGCCGGTCGTGAACAGCTGGAGTATCTGAGAAAAGAGTGGAGAGAATACCGCGATACCATAGATGATATTGTGGAAGGGAGGCTTCGAAAATGACAAGAAATGAATATATGGAGCAGCTGAAGAAATATCTGAAGCGGCTGCCGAAAGAAGATTATGACAATGCCATTGAGTATTTTTCGGAATACTTTGATGAGGCAGGATCTGAGAATGAACAGCAGGTCATGGAAGAACTGGGAGAACCCCGGGAAGCAGCAAGGGAGTTGCTTTTGAACCTTCTGCAGGAAAGTGTTGGTGGCGGCAAGGACAGTACCGGGGAAAAAACGGCAGCACTGCCGGAAGCCGGTTCCGTTGTCCAGGGGCGGAGTACAGCAGGGCAGAATGCCCATGATTCCACAAAAAATAAGCGTTCCCCGGGGAAGATCATCCTCCTTGCCATCCTGGTCCTTTGTGCGTCACCAGTCAGTCTGGTACTTCTGATCAGTGCGCTGACAGTACTGTTTGCAGTAGTTGTTGTGATCGCATCAGTGATCTTTTCCCTGGGTGTGACAAGTGTTGCAGCGATAGCCGGAGGAATCCTGCTTGCCGGTTTTGGTGCGATGCTGATACTGAAGTCCGTGGCAGCAGCGTGTATGATGGCAGGCAGCGGATTTCTTATGGCAGGCGCCGGGATCCTGATCGGAATTCTTACCATATATATCTGTAAATGGTGTGCAACAGGAATCGGACGTCTGGTAAACAGATTTGTAAGAAAGAAGGTGCGTAAAGATGAATAAGATTGCAAAGACAGCACTGATGACAGGCACAGCACTCTGTGTGGCGGGAGTTGTACTTTCCACTGCCGGATATTTTGCTGGGGGAAAAGATTTCACATATGCTTCCGATCATTTCTATGTATCCGGAGGAAATTCTTCTGATAAAAACCTTGCAGTGATGGAAAAACAGCAGATCGATGATTTTACGAAACTGGATGTTGATTTCAGCAATCTTGATCTGGAAATCCGGACTTCCGATGATACTCATTATTATATGGAATACAAACTTGAAAAAACCGGAAAAAAAGATCCTCTTACATGGGAAGATAAAGACGGGAAACTTACCTTAAAAGAGTATGAAGGTTCTTCAGGAAATTATTATATAACATATGATCTGGGAATCTTCAGAGAGCATGTAAAGAAAACAGAAACGCAGAAGTATTTAAACACAGTGATCCTTTATGTGCCGGAGAACGCAGAACTTTCGGAGGGCGATATCCATCTTTCGGACGGAGATCTTAACGCAGAACAGCTGCTTTGTGAGAAAATGACAGTGAAGCTCTCAAATGGAGATATGAATCTGGACAGAGGTGAGTTTAAAGATTTCGAGGCGACACTTGGAGACGGGGAGCTTGAGATCGGGGATATCCGGACAGGATCTTTGAAACTGAAAAACAACAACGGTGATGTGACGCTGAAAAGGGCAGTTCTTGGAGATGGGGAGATCAGCCTTGGAGATGGTGAGCTGCAGATCGGAGACAGCAGTTTTAACGGAGATATGGATATCAGCAGTTCTGACGGTGATGTTTCCATTGAAATGAAAGCTGGCAGCGTGAAAAAAACCAACATACATCTGGAGACCACAGATGGCGATGTGGATGCTTCCGGCGTATCAGAAGGCAGAAGCAGTGAGGGGGATTCTTACTCTGTCTACGAGAATAAAGTGGATACTTCCGCACCGGCTCTGAATGTGAAATGCGGAGATGGAGATATTACCTTAACAGAATCAGAAAAGTGAAAAAGAGTTCTGCATACATGGAACCCCACCTGTATGCAGACTTTTTTTATGCCCGGTAAAGGCACGACAGAAAGCTTTGGAAAGAGGATTTCCCAGGCAAAAAATTCCTGCGTTTTTTCTACGAAATGTATTGACAAATCCCTGTACTATGATATAATTCAATAAAATCACAGAAAGCATATATAGTTACTAGGAAATAGGGAAATGGATATAAGAGAAATAAGGAGGACAACATCATGGGTAAAATTTACGGAAGCGCACTGGAACTGATCGGAAACACACCGCTTGTGGAGGTTAAGAACGTAGAGAAGTCTGAGGGACTTGAGGCTACAGTACTTGCCAAGCTTGAGTATTTTAACCCGGCAGGAAGCGTTAAGGACAGAATCGGTAAGGCAATGATCGAAGATGCAGAGCAGAAAGGTGTCCTGAAACCAGGCGCAACCATTATCGAGCCCACATCCGGTAACACGGGAATCGGACTTGCAGCTATCGCAGCAGCCAAGGGCTATAAGACGATCCTCACCATGCCGGAGACCATGAGTGTTGAGAGAAGAAACATTCTGAAAGCATACGGCGCAGAGGTAGTTCTGACAGATGGAGCCAAGGGAATGAAGGGAGCCATTGCCAAGGCAGAAGAGCTTGCCAAAGAGATTCCGGGAAGCTTTATCCCAGGACAGTTCGAGAACCCGGCCAACCCGAAGGTACATGCAGCAACAACAGGTCCTGAGATCTGGAACGACACAGACGGAAAGGTAGACATTTTCGTAGCCGGTGTTGGTACAGGCGGAACGATCACAGGTACAGGCGAGTATCTGAAGAGTCAGAACCCGAATGTGAAAGTAGTAGCTGTTGAGCCGGCAACATCTCCTGTACTTTCTGAGGGAAAAGCCGGCCCGCATAAGATCCAGGGTATCGGCGCAGGCTTCGTTCCGGATACACTTGACACCAAGGTTTATGACGAGATCATCACGGTAGAGAATGAGGATGCGTTCGAGACATCCAAACTCCTCACAAAAAAAGAGGGAATCCTTACAGGAATTTCTTCCGGTGCGGCTCTCTATGCTGCGATCCAGCTTGCAAAACGCCCGGAGAATAAGGGTAAAGTGATCGTAGCACTTCTTCCGGACAGTGGAGACCGTTATTACTCCACACCACTGTTTATAAAATAACCGATCCGAAGACCGCTTCTTTTGCCCCGAAGCGAGACTCTGTGGGATTATTTGCGGCGCTCCTGAATGCCTGTCCAAGCAGGCTGCCGGAGCGCCGGTTTTATTCTTGATTTTGACGCACGGCAAAGATATCTGACGCAGGACTTCACGCTATGATGGACTGGATTGTTTTCAGTAATTTATGGAATTGCTATAATTAAGTAAGCACTCTGTGGGGACGTGCTTGTATCTTGCAGCTTTTTCAGGTATAATAGAGAAAACGAATAAAACCTATTAACAATATAAAGAATAAAGTCTGCAAAGCAGACACTGCTATCTGTGCATCACAGAGAAGGGTGCCGGTCATGGAATACAGAGGAATATTTCCGGCTGAACAGCTGCACAATAACAGAAAGAGCAAAAGGCTATAAATCAGAAGAATACTGAAATATTGGAGGTAAATATTACATGAGGATTTCTACAAGAGGAAGATATGCGCTGAGACTGATGTTGGATCTTGCCACAAATTATACAGGAAAACCGATCCGACTGAAGGATGTGGCGAAGCGTCAGGGGATTTCCGATAAATATCTGGAGCAGATCATCTCCATCCTGAACAAAGCAGGCTTTGTCCGCAGTGTCCGTGGCCCTCAGGGCGGCTATGCACTGCAGCAGACCCCGGATAAATACACCATCGGAATGATCCTCCGTCTTACAGAGGGAAGTCTTTCCCCTGTGGAATGTCTGGACGACAACGGAGCCATCTGTGACCGTGAGGAGAACTGCGTCACCCAGATCCTCTGGAAAAAGCTGGACGACGCCATCAAAGGTGTGGTAGATCATATAACACTGGAAGACCTGATGAATTGGCAATCCGTGAAGGCGGACGAGTATATCATATAAAAAAGCTGCGTAAGCAGCTTTTTTTTTATCCCGTTTTTTAACCAACATTTTACAAAACTGCGATTTTATATTTTACCTTCCATTCCTATAATAACACCTGTACTTAAGCAGTGAGCAAGTAAAAATGATCATAGAAATGAGGAGAAAAAATCATGAAAAAAAGAATCGCAGGCGTCTTAACAGCAGCACTTATCGGAACTACAGTAATGGGAACAGTTGTAATGGCAGCACCATCCGGAGCGATCGACGTAATTTCCCGTGAGGACGGATCCGGAACACGTGGAGCATTCGTAGAGCTGTTTGGAATCGAAGAAGAAAAAGACGGCGAGAAAGTAGATATGACAACACAGGAAGCAAGCATCACAAACAACACAGATGTAATGCTTACCACAGTAGCAGGAGATGAGAATTCTATCGGATACGTATCCCTTGGTTCCCTCAACGATACAGTAAAAGCAGTAAAGATCGATGGAGCAGAGGCAACAGCAGAGAACGTTGCAGATGATACATACAAGGTAGCACGTCCGTTCAACATCGTAACAGGCGACAAGCTCAGCGATGCAGCACAGGATTTCATTAACTACATCATGAGCTCTGACGGACAGGACATCATCGAAAAAGAAGGCTACATCAAAGTAGATGAAAAAGCAGAGGCATACAAAGCCGGAGATGCAAAAGGCAAAGTCGTAGTTATGGGATCTTCTTCCGTAGGACCTGTAATGGAGAAGCTTGCAGAGGCATATCAGAAAACAAATAAAAACATCACAGTAGAGGTTCAGGTCAGCGACTCCACAACAGGAATCAACAGTGCAGCAGAAGGTATATGTGATATCGGAATGGCATCCCGTGATCTGAAGGACGAAGAGAAAGATAAAGGAATCAGCTCCGAAGCAATCGCAAGAGATGGTATTGCAGTAATCGTAAACAACGGAAATGACCTTGAGGAACTTTCCAGTGACCAGGTAAAATCCATCTTCACAGGCGACATCACAGACTGGGAAGACGTTACAAAATAATCTCCCGAAATTGCGAAACTGATTATTGAAGTATCTTCCACAGAGCGGCGATCATGACAAGGTCAGGAAAGCCGCTCCGTTATATATCAGCACAGTGGATATCCACTGGAACAGAGAGAAAGGTGTCTTATGAATCATTTAGGAGAAAAGGCCATGAAGGTCGTTTTTCTCATTGCGGCCTGTGCATCGGTTCTCGCAGTATTTCTTATCTGTGTGTTTCTTTTTGCAAATGGCCTTCCTGCAATGGGAAAGATTGGTCCCTTAAAATTCCTCTTCGGAACAGAATGGAGACCGACAAACGATAAATTCGGAATCCTGCCAATGATCGTGGCAAGTATTTATGTAACTGCAGGAGCGATCCTTATCGGAGTTCCGATCGCACTTTTTACCTCCGTATTTATGGCAAGATATTGCCCGAAAAAAATCTATAAACCACTGAAATCCGGTATTGAGCTTATGGCAGGCGTTCCATCCATCGTATATGGCTATTTTGGTCTGGTTCTCCTGGTACCGCTGATCCGCCAGCTGTTCGGCGGAACCGGAAGCAGTATGCTGGCAGCATGTATCCTTCTGGGAATTATGATCCTTCCGACGATCATCGGAGTTACGGAATCGGCAGTACGAAGCGTTCCGGAAAGCTACTATGAAGGTTCCCTTGCACTTGGCGCAACAAAAGAAAGAAGCATTTTCTTTGTCATGCTTCCTGCAGCAAAGTCCGGAATCCTGGCAGGCGTTGTCCTTGGAATCGGACGTGCCATCGGTGAGACCATGGCCGTGATCATGGTAGCCGGAAACCAGCCACGTATGCCAAAGGGACTTCTTCAGGGTGTACGTACCATGACTGCAAACATCGTAACAGAGATGGGATATGCATCAGGACTTCACAGAGAAGCACTGATCGCAACAGGAGTTGTACTCTTTGTATTTATCCTGATCATCAACTTAAGTCTTTCACTGCTGAACAGGAGGGCGGAGCATGCAAACTAACGTATCAGTAACCGCAGATCCTGCGGCAGAAGCAACCATGAAAAAAAGAAATACACTTACTATAGGAGACCAGCTGAAGTCCTATGCAAGACATCCTGGCGCGGGAGTCCTGGCATTCCTTACACTGCTGGGAGCGGTGATCACTTTTGCACTGCTGTTCTTCCTCATCGGCTATGTGCTTGTAAAAGGTATCCCCTATCTGAATGCAAGTCTGTTCAGCCTTACCTATACCTCAGAGAACGTTTCCCTTCTCCCGTCACTGATCAATACCCTGATCATGACACTGGTATCTCTGGCGATTGCCGCTCCGGTAGGAATTTTTGCAGCGATCTTCCTTGTGGAATATGCAAAAAAGGGCAGCCGCTTTGTAAAGCTGATCCGTATTACCGCAGAGACACTTTCCGGTATTCCATCCATTGTATATGGTCTGTTCGGTATGCTGTTCTTTGTAACCACACTGCACTGGGGCATGTCTCTTCTTTCCGGCGCGCTGACCATGGTGATCATGGTACTTCCCCTGATCATGCGTACCGCTGAGGAAGCACTGAAATCTGTTCCGGATTCTTACCGTGAGGCAAGCTTCGGACTTGGAGCAGGCAAGCTCCGTACTATTTTTACGATCGTACTTCCCTCCGCAGTTCCCGGAATCCTGGCAGGTGTGATCCTGGCCATCGGACGTGTGGTAGGTGAGACTGCAGCACTTCTTTATACCTCCGGTACTGTTGCGGCAGTTCCAAACAGCCTGATGGGTTCCGGACGTACCCTGGCACTTCACATGTATGTGCTTTCCAGTGAGGGACTTCATGTAAACCAGGCATCTGCAACAGCAGTAGTCATTCTGGCATTTGTACTTGTTATCAACGGACTGTCCGGTCTGGTAGCCAGAAAAATTGCGAAAGGATAATGATCGATCATGAGTGAAAATACAAAAATTTCAATTGATAATATGAATCTCCATTATGGAAGCTTTCATGCCCTGAAGGGAATCAATATGGAGATTCCGGAAAAAGAGATCACAGCATTTATCGGACCAAGCGGCTGCGGCAAATCCACACTTCTGAAATCCTTAAACCGTATGAATGACCTTGTGGAAGGCTGTACCATCACAGGAAAGGTAGAGCTTGACGGGGAAGATATTTACGGAGATATGGACGTGAACCTTCTGCGTAAGCGTGTGGGTATGGTATTTCAGAAGCCCAATCCGTTCCCGATGAGCATTTATGATAATATTGCATACGGCCCGAGGACTCACGGTATCCGTTCCAAGGCGAAGCTGGACGAGATCGTGGAAAAATCTCTCCGTGATGCGGCAATCTGGGATGAGGTCAAGGACCGCCTGAAAAAAAGTGCTCTTGGAATGTCAGGCGGACAGCAGCAGCGTCTCTGCATTGCCCGTGCCCTGGCAGTACAGCCGGAGGTGCTTCTTATGGATGAGCCCACATCTGCCTTGGACCCGATCTCCACTTCCAAGATCGAGGATCTGGCAGTAGAGCTTAAAAAGGATTACACCATTGTCATGGTCACACATAACATGCAGCAGGCAACCCGTATCTCCGACAAGACAGCATTTTTCCTTCTTGGTGAGGTTGTGGAATTTGCGGATACAGACAAGCTGTTCTCCATGCCGGCAGATAAGCGTACAGAGGATTATATTACAGGAAGGTTTGGTTGATATTATGTCAGAACGTTTTGTAAGACAGCTGGAAGAGCTTCACGTGGGACTGATCACCATGGGAAGTCTCTGTGAAAAAGCAATTTCACTTTCTGCCAAAGCTATTCAGGGTGAAGGCGGGATGACTCTCATTGGCAAGATCTTTGAGACGGAAAAAGAGATTGATGCACAGGAAAGAGAGATTGAAAATCTCTGCATGAAGCTTCTTCTTCATGAGCATCCGGTAGCCGGAGATCTGAGATCCATTTCCGCAGCGCTGAAGATGATCTCCGATATGGAACGCATCGGTGACCAGGCAGCAGATATTGCGGATCTGTCCAAGCACATCGAGGACAAAGCAGTTACCGGAGATATCATTAATATCCGGAAAATGGCAGAGGATACTGTCCGGATGGTTACAGAAAGCATCGATGCCTTTGTAAAGGGTGATCTTGAGCTTTGCAGAAAAGTTATTGACGATGATGATAAGGTGGACGATGCCTTCAATGATATCAAGGAAAAGCTGGCCGAGGTTCTGAATAGCGGAAAACCGGATGCAAGTATCGGTCTGGATATCCTTATGGCTGCAAAATATTTCGAGCGTATCGGTGATCACGCTGTGAATATTGCAGAGTGGGTGGAATATTCCATCACAGGAAACCACAGAAGCGGTTCCAGCCATACAGACAACTATTTTGTTGAGGAATAGAAATAAGTAAGAGCAGATTGGAAAGGGCTGAGCTTTGAGCAAAAAAATATTTAAGTATATCATGCTGGTTTCATCACTGATCACAGTACTGGGACTGGCATTTGTCGTGGGGATCCTTTATCACTATTTTCAGGGACAGCTGATGGGTGAGCTGAAGAAAGAAGCCGTGTATATTTCCAGAGGTGTGGAAAGTGCCGGGACGGATTATCTGAAGAAGCTGAATGATGAGGAGTCCAGGATCACCTATGTGGATGAAAGTGGAAAAGTTATCTACGACAATGAGGCAGATGTGGAAAGCATGGATAATCACGGACACCGCAAGGAGATCCGTGAAGCAGAGATCAACGGAGAAGGTGCAGATGAAAGAATGTCATCAACCCTTTCCGAAAAAACCATGTATTATGCAGTACGCCTTGAAAATGGAAATGTGCTGAGAGTTTCCAGTAACCAGGCTTCTGTATGGATGCTGCTCCTGCAGCTGCTTCCGCCTTTTGTTGCAGTTCTGATACTTATGCTGCTCCTGTCCGGCGTATTTGCATCCAGGCTTTCCGGGAAGGTTGTGGAACCTCTTAATGGGCTTGATCTGGAGCATCCTGATGAGAATGATGTCTATGATGAGGTACAGCCGCTTCTCAGCAAGATCGGCAGACAGAGCCGACAGATCCGTCTGCAGCTTGAGGCAGCCAGAAGACAGCAGAAAGAATTTTCTATTATCACGGAGAACATGCAGGAGGGACTTCTTGTGATCGACCGTTATACCATGGTACTTTCTGTCAACTCCAGTGTGGGAAAGCTTCTTAAGGTAAAGGAGATCAAAACAGGAGAAAGTGTATATCTTCTGAACCGCTCGGAGGAGTTTCGAGGTGTCGTTGGACAGGTCCTTGAAGGAAAGCATGAGAACAAGATCCTTCGTCTGGGTGGCAGTGAGATTCAGGTGATCGCCAATCCTGTCACAAGAGAAAACAAGACAGAGGGTGCGGTGATCCTTCTGGTGGATGTGACCGAAAAAGTGGAAAGGGAACAGCTGCGAAGAGAATTTTCCGCCAATGTTTCCCATGAACTGAAAACGCCGCTGACTTCCATTTCCGGATTTGCTGAGATCATGCAGGACGGATTTGTGAAGGATGAGGATGTGAAGGTTTTTGCAGGACGCATCTATAAGGAAGCGCAGAGACTGATCCGGCTGGTTGGGGATGTGATCCGCATCTCCCGTCTGGATGAAGGCGGATTGCCGTATCAGTGGGAAAAACTGGATCTTTACAGTCTGACTCACGATATTTTTTCTACCTTACATGAAGCTGCTGAAAAGCAGGAAGTGCATATGTATATGGAAGGCGGAAGTACAGTGCTGGATACAGTGCCGACGATTATGGAAGAGGTTCTCTATAATGTCTGCGATAATGCTGTCAAATATAACCGTCGGGGCGGAGAGGTCTTTGTGAGGCTGAAGGATGGCGAGGATGCAGTTCGCGTGAATGTGCGGGATACAGGGATCGGTATTCCGAAGGAAGATCAGGAACGCATTTTTGAACGCTTTTATCGGGTGGACAAAAGCCATTCCAGGGAAATCGGCGGAACCGGTCTTGGCCTTTCCATTGTGAAGCACGGGGTAAAAACTCTGAACGGCAGGCTGTGGCTTAACAGTGAACCGGGACAGGGAACAGAGATCATTATGGAATTTCCGAAACATCATATGGAAAAGGAAGCAGCAGAGTGAACATAGGTCGTGCAGCGATGATGTTCACAGGCATGCAGCAGAGTGGAAGATGAAAGGCCGTTCTGTTGCATGTATCTGCTGTTTTTTATATTATAGTATAGTATATTGCTGGTTGGAAGCGGATGGTTTGACAGACCGGAAGGGTTATGCTATCTTATGTAATAATAATCAGAATAAGCAACAGGAAAGCGGATAATAACGGTCCGCTTTCTGTATTATAATTGGTTCGGGATAATTCCGAACGACTATACTGAGGGGAATAAAAATATGATACAGGCAATTGTTTTACTGGTATTCCTGATCTTTCTGAACTCTGTTTTCGCAGGTGCGGAAATGGCGATTCTGTCCATGAATGAAGCAAAGATGAGGGAGCTGGCGGAAGAGGGAGATCACCGGGCGCAGATTTTGATAAAGCTCACAGAACAGCCGGCACATTTTATGACAGCAATCCGTGTAACGGTAACTACGGCAGGATTTCTGCAGAGCGCTTTTGCGGCAGAATATTTTGCACAGCCGATGACAGCAGCACTGATAAGGTCAGGAATAGATGTACCACAGAATGTTCTGAAGATCGTATGCATGATCATTGTGACCATACTGCTTTCCTATGTAAGTCTTCTGTTCGGAGAACTGGTTCCAAGACGTCTGGGAATGAAAAATCCGGATGAACTGTCTCTGCGTCTTGCAGGACTTCTTAAGATCGCGATGATTGCAGTCTGGCCGGCTACCGCACTTCTGACAGTAACTGCCAATGGTGTGCTGTATCTGATGGGGATCAAACCGGAAGAAAAAGAGGAGCAGGCCACAGAGGAAGAAATCCGTATGCTGCTTACAGAGGGAAATGAACAGGGCAGCATCCAGCAGGAAGAAAGCGAGATGATCCAGAATGTTTTTGACCTGGATGATACTGCGGCAGATGAGATCTGTACACACAGAAGAGATGTGGTTGTCCTCTATATGGAAGACTCCGATGAGGAATGGGAAAGGATCATCAGAGAGAACCGTCACACCTTTTATCCGGTATGCGGGGAAGATCAGGATGATATTATCCATATTCTGGACACCAGAGATTATTTCCGCCTGGATGACAGATCCAGAGAAGCTGTTCTGCAGCATGCCTGTTATTCACCGTTTTTTGTACCGGAATCCATGCGTGCGAACCTGATCTTCCGGGAAATGAGAGAGAAACGGGATTATTTTGCAGTAGTGCTGGATGAATACGGCTGTTTTGTGGGGATCGTCACTCTGCATGATCTTGTGGAAACACTGGTGGGAGATATTGACGACAGGACGGATCTGCCGAAGCCGGATGATATTGAGAAGACAGGAGAACATATCTGGAAAATACAGGGGGGAGCGATCCTGGATGATGTGGCAGAGGCTGTAAATGTGGAGCTTCCTGTAGAAAAATATGATACCTTCAGCGGCTTTGTCTGTGGAGTTCTGGAACGTGTACCGGAGGATGGAGAACAGTTCCGATGCAGCTGGAAAAATCTGGATATTGTGGTAAATCAGGTCAGAAACCATACAGTTGTGGAGGGAATCGTTCACGTTCAGCCAGAGAAAAAAGTGCAGGAACAGAAAGAAGAGATCTGACAAAACCTTGTTCAGCCAGGTCATGGGACAGTTATCGGGGGGAAGATTTATGGACATTTTCTAGCATGTTGTCGCTTGAAAGAGTGTTAATATTGTGACATAATAAGGAAATAACCCGAGGAAAGCTTGTGATGGGGGAGAGAAAATGCCAGGTTTTACAAGACAGATCATACTGCATACACTGACGGAACTTATGAACGAAAAACCATTGTCCAAGATTACGGTAAAGGACATCGTGGAACGCTGTGGAGTAAACAGGAATACATTTTACTACCATTTCAGGGATATTCCGGATGCGGTGGAAGCAATGGTGAAGGAAGAGCTGAATGACATTCTGAAGGATCAGAAAGCACCGGAATCAGTCAGCGACTGTATGGAAATCCTTGTCAATGCAGTTCAGAAGAACAAAAAAGCCATGATACATCTGTACCGCTCGATTCAGAGGGATGTATTTGCCGATTATCTGGATCATGCCACGGAGCGTGTGGTGGATGAGCTGATCAACAGGGCGGTCGGAGACTTTGAAATGGATCAGGAGGATAGGCATCTTATAAGCCGGTATTATAAATGCGTATTTGTGGGAGTGATCCTGGACTGGCTGCGGCATGATATGGATTATGATATCCTGTCAGATATGCATAAGCTGGAGTATATTTACGAGAAGAGCCTCGAGAGTCAGTACAAAAATCTGAAAGATTAAAAATATCCATTCACCTGTGGAACAGGAATGTCCTCGAATATTATTAAAATATAGAAACAGTTAATTTTGAGCTGGTGTCTGAAATTTAGGCACTGGCTCTTTTTTGTCTGTTTTTTTAAACGACACGGTGATGTATAATTCAGTACAATAAATGAGAAAAAATTATCAAGGAGGGAACGTATGGATGACCTGAAACAGCTGAAGCTTGTAAAAAACATCTACATCGTCATGTCATTACTGTTCTGCGTGCTGGGTATTTTTCTGATGGCAAAGCCCAAAAGCTCTGTAAAAATGCTGTGCGTGCTTATGGGAATCATGCTGATCCTGTACGGAGCTATTAAGATCAGCGGATATTTCACGCGAGATGCTTTTTGTCTGGCATTTCAGTTCGATCTGGCTTTCGGGATCCTGCTGATGGCAGTGGGAGTGATCATGATAGCCAGAAAAAATTTCGCAGTGGATCTTATTTTTTCCGTGTTCGGAATCCTGATCCTGGCAGATGCCCTGTTTAAGATCCAGATGTCTGTAGATGCGAAGAGATTCGGTCTGGCGCTGTGGTGGCAGATCCTGCTGATCGCACTGGTCACCGGAGTGATCGGAGTTCTGGTTTTTATCAGGCCATTTGAAGCAGCAGCTACGATGATGGCGTTGGTAGGATTTTCCATTTTACTGGAAGGAATCCTCAATCTGTGGGTCGGGATCCTGACGATCAAGATCATCAAGAGTCGGCTTTAAACATAAACATAAAAATAACCAATCACTTTAGATAATAACATAGGAGGAAATAGAGTATGGGAATCGTAGACAAAGCAAAACAGGCAGCGATCGCAGCTACCGTAACAAAAGCACTGGATTATCTTGAGAAGGATCCGGAGACAAACATACCGAAGATCATGGAAATGGTTGATAAAGTAACGCCGGATGGCTGGTATGCAGGACAGAGAAATGCGATCCGTCACTCCATCGAGGCAAAGGACAACTGGTATCAGCTGATCCTTCGTATGTATCAGCTGGATGCAGGCGTACGCCAGACATTCTTCCGCAACTTTATTGTAAATGCCAGTCTTAAGGGAAGTGCAACGCAGGAAAAGGTATCAGAAGAGAATGACTGCAATGTACCGTGGGCAATTCTTCTTGATCCTACCAGTGCATGTAACCTTCATTGCACAGGATGCTGGGCAGCAGAGTATGGCCACAAGCTGAACCTGGATCTTGAGACCATCGATTCTATCGTAAAACAGGGTAAAGAGCTGGGAACCTATATGTACATCTACACAGGCGGTGAGCCACTGGTCCGCAAAAAGGATCTCATTAAGATCTGTGAGATGAATCCGGACTGCGAGTTCCTTTCCTTCACAAACGGAACTCTTATCGACGAAGAATTCTGTCAGGAAATGCTCCGTGTGAAAAACTTCGTTCCGGCTATCAGCCTTGAGGGAACAGAGGCAACTACAGACGGACGTCGTGGAGATGGCGTATATCAGAAGGTTATGCATGCCATGGAGCTTCTGAAGAGTCACGGACTTCCGTTCGGTGTTTCCACATGCTACACATCCGCAAACGTAGATGCAGTAAGCAGTGAGGAATACTTCGATCATCTGATCGAGTGCGGTGCTTATTTTGCATGGTTCTTCCACTATATGCCGGTTGGAAATGATGCGGCAGCAGATCTTCTTCCCACACCGGAGCAGAGGATCAAAATGTATGACAGCGTCCGCAGATTCCGTGCCACAAAATCTCTCTTCACAATGGACTTCCAGAATGATGCAGAGTATGTAGGCGGATGTATCGCAGGTGGACGTCGTTACCTCCATATCAATGCAAACGGAGACGTGGATCCTTGTGTATTCATTCATTTCTCCAATGCGAACATTAAAGAATGTACACTTCTTGAGGCGCTGAAGAGCCCGATCTTTATGGAGTATCACAAAGGTCAGCCGTTCAACAAGAACATGCTTCGTCCATGTCCGATGCTTGAAAATCCTGAACTTCTCCGCAAGATGGTTGAGCGTGCAGGAGCGAAATCTACAGACCTTCAGTCACCGGAAACAGCGGAGCATCTCTGTGCAAAGTGTGATCACTATGCAGAGGTATGGAAGAAACAGGCCGATGCGCTCTGGAGTGAGAGCCAGGCGAAAAAAGCTGCAAAAAAATCAACAACTTGTTAATTAATACTTGATATAGATGTTGGGATACTGTATAATGAACCCGTTTTTCAGGAGTCTGAAATAACAGTTCAGATAAGAGTGTCGAAACAGAGGAGACACGATACGTGTACTGACAGATAACAGGGCGGTTATATTCAGCAGTGGGTATAACTGCCTTCTTTTTTATGTTATCGTCAGGACATAGGGAAAGAAAGGATGGATTCATTATGGAAAAACAGGAGAAAAACACAGCCAGCCCTTATGAGCTGGACGGACGCCCGCCTCTTAAGGTGGCAATTCCCCTTGGACTGCAGCACGTGCTTGCCATGTTTGTGGGTAATCTTACCCCACTTCTGATCATCACAGCTGCCTGCGGGATCGAAGCAGGAGGGGATCTTCAGGTTGCATTACTTCAGAATGCAATGCTGATCGCAGGAATTGTTACACTTGTACAGGTCTTTACGATCGGACCGGTCGGTGGCAAGCTTCCTATCGTTATGGGAACAAGTTCAGGCTTCATCGGCGTATGTCAGAGTGTTGCCGGAGTTATGGGAAATGGTGTCATTGCCTATGGTTCGATCATGGCAGCCTGCTTTATCGGCGGTCTTTTTGAGACTGTTCTGGGAAGCTTTCTGAAGCCCTTAAGAAAATTTTTCCCATCTGTTGTAACAGGTACGGTTGTACTTTCAATCGGTCTTTCACTGATCGGTGTGGGAATCAGTTCTTTTGGTGGCGGAAGCTCCGCAAAGGATTACGGTTCTCTTGAAAACCTTTTCGTAGGCTTTGTAGTTCTGATCGTGATCATTGTGCTGAAGCATGGAACAAAAGGCTTCACAAGCTTTTCTTCAATCCTCATCGGTATTATCGTGGGATACATTCTGGTAAGTATCATGGCTATGGTACTTCCTACAACATTTACATATGTAGATGACACAGGTGCTACTGTGGAGGCTACAAAGGCCTGGGTTCTCAACTGGGACAAGGTTGCTCAGGCAAAATGGTTTGCGGTACCGGCACTGATGCCTATAAAATGGGTATTTGACGCACGTGCGATCGTGCCGATCCTGATCATGTTTATTGTAACTGCAGTTGAAACAGTTGGTGATATTTCCGGAATCACAGAGGGTGGTCTTGGAAGAGAGGCTACAGACAAAGAGCTTTCCGGTGGTGTTATGTGTGACGGACTTGGATCTTCCTTCGCAGCACTGTTCGGTGTGCTTCCGAACACATCCTTCAGCCAGAACGTTGGTCTGGTTGCAATGAATAAGGTTGTAAACCGTTTCTGTATCGCTACAGGAGGAATCTTCCTGATCGCATGCGGACTGTTCCCGAAGCTTGCAGCACTGATCTCCATCATGCCGCAGAGTGTTCTTGGCGGCGCTGCTGTTATGATGTTCTCATCCATTGTTGTCAGCGGTATCCAGTTAATTACCAAGTGGCCGATAGGACCGAGAAATGTTACGATCGTTTCCGTAGCACTTGGTCTTGGTTATGGACTTGGCTCCAATACAGCGATCCTGGTGCATCTGCCACAGGCGATCAGCCTGATCTTCGGCGGTTCCGGTATTGTTCCGGCAGCGGTGTTTGCTATTATTCTTAATATTGTTCTTCCGAAGGATGAGAAGAGTGAGATTGAGAGAGCTGAGGAGATGCTGGAGAAAGTTAAGAATAAATAAGTGTAAGAATAAAAAGAGTTTTTTTCTTTTTTGAGACTGTTGGACTTTATTGGTCTGACAGTCTTTTTTTATATGTTTTTATTTTTTGTTTTTGGGATAAAGGTTCGGCTTTTTGGAAGGCGGTAATTTGCGAGAAGGGGAAGCACTCGTAGTTGCGAAGGCCGTCTCCCCTTCTCGCGCTCTTCCCCTCCTGGCCACGCCGCTGTTCTGCGCTGTGGTGGAGTGAATGTTCTGACAGGGTGCAGGATTCGGGGGTGTCGAGGAGGAGAGGCTGTGCCGATTTCACAAATAGTTCTGCCTTTTTCAGATCTTTTTTTGTTAGTAATTGTAGGCTCCCTCATAAGCATTGCATCGTTCCTTCCGATGTCCCTGCTCTACACAGGAGCTGCACCGGTCACAAAATTCCTGTTCATAGCAGGTAGAACAGACACACCCTTTACAGGCATCCCGGTCATAAGCCGGCGTGCAGGTAAAAGGAAGAGTATCCTTCGTAGTTTCCGTACTCATAAAGATCACGCTCCTTTTTTCTATATTATAGACCCATCAAAAAAGCGTTTCAATATAAATAATCAGAAAATACAAAGAAATACCTGATAAAAATCAGCACAACGCTTCACATTCAATACAGTAGAATCCATCATCCTGTCAATACAGAACACAACATCTTTATCTTACCGTGTGGAACTCCACCGTCCGGAAGCTCCGCAAGGAAGCACCAGCCCACTCTCCGTCACAGGAAGCCCGATTTCCTGAGATTCCACATTACCTTTCCAGGGCTTCAGTTCGGTAGCCAGCATATAAGTCAGCACAGCCGGTGCAAGACCTGTAGTATAAGAATTCACCAGGAAAAACAGCGGATCATCACTGAGGATCTTCGTACAAAGCTTGATCAGCGGATGGATCGCATCCTCGATCTTCCAGATCTCGCCCTTAGGTCCGCGGCCGTAAGAAGGCGGATCCATAATGATCGCATCGTAATGATTACCTCTGCGGATCTCACGCTCTACGAACTTCACGCAGTCATCCACAAGCCAGCGGATCGGCGCACCGGAAAGTCCGGAAGCGGCAGCATTCTCTTTTGCCCAGTTCACCATACCCTTGGAAGCGTCCACGTGAGTAACGGAAGCACCGGCTGCAGCTGCAGCCAGAGTAGCGCCGCCGGTATAGGCAAAAAGATTCAGCACCTTGATCGGGCGTCCTGCATTGCGGATCTTTTCACCGAACCAGTCCCAGTTCACAGCCTGCTCCGGGAAAAGTCCTGTATGCTTGAAGCTGAAAGGCTTCAGATTGAAAGTAAGGTCCTTGTAATGGAGCTCCCACTGATGAGGCAGATCAAAGAACTCCCACTCACCGCCGCCACGGCTGCTTCTGTGATAATGTCCGTTCATATGCTTCCAGCCACGGTTTTTGCGGGGAGTATCCCAGATTACCTGCGGGTCCGGACGAACCAGAAGATAATCTCCCCAGCGCTCCAGCTTTTCTCCTTTTGATGTATCAATAACTTCATATTCTTTCCATCCATCTGCAATCCACATGATGATCAATACCTCTTTCATAATAGTAAATTTATAAGATATATATAGCATTTTTATATAGCATTTCCGGAGATTACTGTACCAGATCCGGCTGATCGGGGCGTGAATCCATAAAAACGCCATAATAATGTTTTTTCCAGTATAGAGGAAAAATGGATGCTGTGCAAGAGAAGTGAAGGATTTTCCACGAAAGATTTGACAACAGCGCTTTTACATACTAAAATGTACGCAGAGATTTTCTGCCGGGGCAGAGGCTTCCCGCTTCCGTGAAACTGTGGCTGTTTTTTGCGGAAGAGATTTTGCAGAGAATTCCTGACAGACAGAAATCGTTAACAGAAGAAACACAGCAACCGCAGATATGAAACTGTACACAAAAAGAGGAGAAGCAAACTTATGAAAAAATATTGTGAGATGAGCAGGGAAGAGCTACTCGATTTAAAGAAAGAACTCGACCGTAAGTTCGACGAGATCAAAGCCGAAGGTCTGGCACTGGATATGTCCCGTGGTAAACCTGCACCGGATCAGCTTGATCTTTCCATGAAAATGATGGAAGTACTTGCAGGGGATGCAGATCTGAAATGTGAGACCGGTGTGGACTGCCGTAACTATGGAGTCATCGACGGAATCCCGGAAGCCAAGAGACTTCTCGGTGAGATGTCAGAGGTAGAGCCTGAGAACATCATCATCTATGGTAACTCCAGTCTGAACGTAATGTTCGATACCATTGCACGTTCCTATTCCCACGGAGTAATGGGAAATACACCATGGTGCAAGCTTGACAAGGTGAAATTCCTCTGTCCTGTACCAGGATACGACCGTCATTTCCGTATCACAGAATTTTTCGGCATTGAGATGATCAACATTCCGATGTCTCCGGAAGGCCCGGATATGGACATGGTTGAGAAATATGTCAATGAAGATCCGGCAGTAAAAGGAATCTGGTGTGTTCCGAAATATTCCAATCCGCAGGGCTACACTTATTCCGAAGAAACAGTTAAGCGTTTTGCGCATCTGAAGCCGGCCGCACCGGACTTCCGTATTTACTGGGATAACGCTTACAGCATCCATCATCTCTATGACGACAATCAGGATTTCCTTCTTGAGATTCTTGATGAGTGTGCAAAAGCAGGAAATCCGGACATTGTTTATAAATTTACTTCTACCTCCAAGGTAAGCTTCCCTGGTTCCGGTATCGCAGCAGTTGCTGCATCCAAAGCGAACCTGGATGACTTCCGCAAATACATGACTGTACAGACCATCGGACACGACAAACTGAACCAGCTTCGTCACGTTCGTTTCTTCAAAGATATCAACGGACTGCATGAGCATATGAAGAAACACGCAGACATCCTTCGTCCGAAATTCGAGCTTGTTCTCGCAACACTGGATAAAGAACTTAATGGACTTGGAATCGGTGAGTGGACCAAACCTCACGGCGGATATTTCATTTCCTTTGATTCTATGGAAGGCTGTGCGAAAGCCATCGTTGCCAAAGCAAAAGAAGCAGGCGTTGTTATGACTGGAGCCGGCGCAACCTATCCATATGAAAAGGACCCGAAAGACAGCAATATCCGTATTGCGCCAAGCTACCCAAGCGTTGAGGAACTTGGCAAGGCAGCAGAGGTATTTGTTCTCTGTGTGAAGCTTGTAAGTGTGGAAAAACTTCTGGAGAAATAAATCGATCACATCAGACTGCCCGGTATTTCAGCATGCGTAATACCGGGCAGTCATAACTATTGGAGAGAGCTCATGGATGAGGAAAAAGAAAAAATGAAAACAGGCAAAAAGTTGGTCATTGCACTGATCATGGTCCTGCTGATCCTTACAGCAGGGGCTTATGGATATGGTGTACACTATTTTACAGATCATTTTTTGCCGGGATCTCAGGTGAATGGTTTTAACTGCTCTTATAAAACTGCGGATGAAACAGAAAAGCTTCTTGCAAAGGAAGTGCAGGCATATGTCCTTACCGTTGAGACAAGAAACAACGGAAAAGAGAGCATTACCGCAAAAGAAGCCAGCCTGGTCTACAAGCCGGATGGCGGAGCCAAAAAGCTGATCAGGAAACAGGACCGGTACAAATGGTTCCTTGCTTTTAATCAGAAGAAAAAATATACACTGGCAGCGGATACTGCTTATGAAGATCAGAACAAGCTGACAGAGGCTGTGAAGAACCTGAAATGCATGCAGAAGGACAATATGGAAAAGCCTGAAGACGCATGCATTAAGGATAATGGCGAAACCTACGAGATCCAGCCGGAAAAAGAAGGAACGACCCTGGATACAAAAAAGGTTCAGAAGGTGATCCGTGCAGCTGTTTCCGCAGGAGACAAAGCAGTCAGTCTGGAAAAGAAAAACTGCTACAAAAAACCATCGATATATAAAGACGATGAAGCTCTGAAAAAAGACTGTGATCAGATGAACAAGCTTACCAGCTGCGTGATCACCTATGATTTTTCGGATCGGTCTGAACAGCTTGACCGAAATACCATCAAAGACTGGCTGGTCAGGGACGCAAACGGAGATTATATAGTAAACAAAGACCAGGTTGCAGCTTATGTGAACAGCCTGGGATATAAATATGATACCTTTGGCTGCACGAGGACATTTACCACCTACGATGGCCGACAGAAAACCATCAAGGGCGGTGATTACGGATGGGCTATCGATCAGACCGCAGAGACTGAATGGCTTTATAATGCCATTCTTGCAGGAACCACAGAAGTGAGACAGCCGGCTTATGCTTACAGTGGACTTTGCAGAGATACCAATGATATAGGAAATACATATGTAGAGATTGACCTGACCAACCAGAGAATGGTATTCTATAAAGATGGACAGCTTCTGGTAGATACACCGGTAGTTACCGGCTGTGTCCGAAAGGGCCATTCCACACCAACCGGATGCTTTGCACTGGATGCCATGCGTTCACCGGCAGTTTTGAAGGGACCTGGATATGCATCACCGGTTACATACTGGATGCCGTTTTCCGGAGGAGTTGGAATCCATGACGCAAGCTGGCGTTCACAGTATGGTGGGCAGATCTATATCACAAATGGTTCTCATGGCTGTGTAAACACCCCGAAGGATAAGGCGGCAATCATTTATAATAATATTAGTGTAGGAGTACCGATCGTAGTTTATGAATAAGAGATTAAAAGAAATATTAAAAGAATACGAAGAAAGAAAACACAAGATCATCAAGGGAGATGAAAGTATGAATATCGTTGTATTGGCAGGCGGAACCAGTACAGAAAGAGAGATTTCCATCGTAACAGGAACAGGTGTCTGCAAGGCACTTCGTAAAAAAGGCCATAATGCCATTCTTGTAGATGTTTTCTGCGGACTGGAGCCGGTGGACTGGGATGAGCCCTTTGGAGATAAAGATTATGAGGTAGATTCTGCGGCAGAGTATATGAGAAGCTTCGATGATGATATCGAAGAGATCAAACGCACAAGAAGAAGCTTTTTCGGACCGAATGTACTGGAATTGTGTCAGGCAGCAGACATTGTATTTATGGGACTTCACGGTTCCAACGGAGAGGATGGAAAGGTTCAGGCAACCTTCGATCTCCTGGGGATCCGTTACACAGGAACCGGATATTTAAGCAGTGCCCTTGCTATGGATAAGGGTCTCACTAAGAAGATTTTTCTCATGGATCAGGTACCGACACCGAAGGGCGTTTCCATGCTGAAAGAAAACTGTACAAGAAACATCCATGATCTTGGTATGGAATTTCCTGTTGTTGTAAAAACATGCTGCGGTGGTTCAAGCGTAGGTGTTTATATTGTAAACAACCAGAAAGAATATGAGGATGCCATTGATGGTGCTTATTCTTATGAAGATGAGGTAGTTGTTGAAGAGTATATCAGGGGCCGTGAGTTTTCCGTTGCAGTTGTAGACGGAAAGGCTTATCCGATCATCGAGATCGCACCGAAGCAGGGCTTTTATGATTACAAAAACAAATATCAGGCAGGCTCCACAGTAGAAACCTGTCCGGCTGAGATCTCACCGGAACTGACTGAGAAAATGCAGCATTATGCGGAAACTGGCGCAAAGGCTCTCTGCATTGAAGGCTATGCACGTTTTGACTTCATGATGAAAGAAAACGGTGATATGTACTGCCTGGAGGCAAACACACTTCCGGGAATGACACCCACCAGTCTGATCCCGCAGGAAGCAAAGGTCCTGGGAATCGACTATCCGGACCTCTGTGAAGAACTGATTCGCATTTCTTTTAAGAAATACAGAAAATAAAATATCTGACCGTAACTCCTCCTGTTGACAGGAGGAGTTTCTGGCAAAAGAAAGGATTTTATTCATGAAAAATCTTACATTGGAAAATATCACAAAAATCTGCAATGGTATTTACCACGGCCCGCAGGAAAAACTTCAGGAGGAAGTGACTGCGATCACAACTGACAGCCGTAAGGTGGAAAAAGGAGGTCTTTTTGTACCGGTAGTAGGAGAGCGTGTGGATGCTCACTGTTTTATCCCGCAGGTAATGGAAGCAGGTGCACTTGCAACCTTATCCGAGAGAACTCTTGAAGGAGCGGATCATCCGTATATCCAGGTAGGTTCCTCCCTTCAGGCAGTAAAAGACATTGCGGAGTTTTATCTGGAGCAGCTTGATATTCCTGTTGTGGGAATCACAGGAAGCGTTGGAAAGACCAGCACAAAAGAGGTGATCGCCTCTGTGCTGAAGGAAAAATACCGTACACTGAAAACCCAGGGGAATTTCAATAATGAGCTGGGACTTCCTCTGACAGTATTCCGCCTTCGTGATGAAGATGAGATCGCAGTTCTGGAAATGGGAATCAGTGATTTCGGTGAGATGACCCGTCTTGCAAAGATCGCAAAACCGGACACCTGCGTGATCACAAACATCGGAACCTGTCATCTGGAAAACCTTGGGGACAGAGACGGCGTCCTGAAGGCAAAAACAGAGATTTTTCAGTATGTGAAGAAAAATATCGTACTTAACGGTGATGATGATAAGCTCTCCACAGTAAAGGAATACAACGGTATGCAGCCGGTATTTTTCGGAAACGGAGAAAATGCTTCTGTTACCTGTGAAAATGTGGAAAGCCGTGGCCTGAAGGGAATGAGCTGTGACATCTGTCTGAAGGGAAAAATGGCTGAGAACGGAGAGTTCCAGACATTTCATGTAGATATTCCAATGCCGGGACGTCATATGGTATCCAATGCGCTGGCAGCAGCAGCTGTGGGCAGACTTTACGGACTGAATGCAGAGCAGATCAAAAATGGCATCGAAAGCCTGGAACCGGTCAGCGGAAGATTCAATATGATCGAGACCGATAAATTCATGATCGTAGATGACTGCTACAACGCAAACCCCATGTCCATGAAGGCTTCTCTGGATGTTCTTCAGGACGGACTTGGAAGAAAGGTTGCCATCCTTGGCGATATGGGTGAGCTTGGAACTGATGAAGCTGCACTTCATGAAGGTGTAGGCGTTCATGCAGGTCAGTGCAGGATCGATGCATGCATCTGCGTAGGACCACTTGCAGCCCATATCGCGGAAAAAGCATCTCAGACCAATCCGGACCTGACAGTCATCCGGGAAAAAGATCTGGAAAGCCTTCTTAAGAACCTGAACACATATGTGAAACCTGGAGATACCATCCTCGTAAAGGCTTCTCACTTCATGAAATTTGAAAATGTAGTCAAAGCACTGCAGGAAATGTAAAAAGACCGAAAACAGGGGCAGCATTTGACGAACGAAAATTCTTTCCAGTTAAGTTATATAGAAGTATAATATTCCTAAGGCGATGAGCAGTGCAGCTATAGAACGAAAGTACGCTCAGGCACTGTGCGGCAGTGAAAAAGGGAGGGCTTATGCTGGAGATGATCATGAAGCTGAACATCCCGCTTTACGTCATGACATCCATGGGATGTATCGGCGGTCTGGGGATGCTGGCAACAAACCTTACCTACCGAAGAATGATCCGAAATACGCAGCGATTACAGAATCTGAAAGAAAAATGGCTGAACCTGTGGAAGTCAAGGGACAGGCTCTGGCATCGGATGAACCGATTTGTGTGGTATCCGTCACTGTTTTGTACATTTCTTCTGGGACTGTCTGTTTTTCTCAACAGCAGACTGGGATACAGGGAAGGATTGCCTATGCTTTATCTCTATATAGGGGCAGCAGTGCCGGTAGTACTGCTTCTTCTTCGTCAGGCATTGGACTTTTCTTATAAGGAAGAGCTTGTGATGGCTTCTCTTGCAGATTATGTGGAACAGGTCCGTACCTGGGTAGAGGAAGTACCGGTCGCAGAAAAACCGGATCCTGTTTTGCAGGAAGAGATCGTAGATAAGATCACCAGAAGTATCCGTCAGACGGCTGCTACCGGAAGCCACTTCAGCAAGATGCTTTCTCCGGAGGAGGAAGAGATCATGCGGGAGATCATACGGGAATTTATGAATGCAGAGTAAGAACAGAACCTGTTATATCTGAGAAAATACTGGCATGCGCATAAGGATATTCCTGAATAAGGAGAGCGGATGCAGTGATTTCCAGAAATGCTGCAGATTAACCGAATCAGGTAAGTCCCCTGCCTCAATTGCGAAAAGTAATAAGCAATAAGCAGCGGGGGCTTGAGGATATCCGCTTGACGAAATATATACTTACAAAAAAACTCTCCGGCAGATACGATTCTTTGTATCCGCCGGAGAGTTCTTTTATGTATGCAGTTATGTAAGATAAGGAATTTATCAGTTATACCGCCTCAACCCATGGAGATCGGGCCGCCACGGAGCTTGCCGGCTGTGGTGATCCTCTTGATCGCAACCATGTAAGCTGCCATACGGAGCGTTACATTTTTCTCCTGGCTGAGAGCATAAACTTCATTAAAGGCAGTAAGCATGATCTTCTGAAGCATCTTGTTAACTTCATCAAGATCCCATGTAAGGTTCTGGATGTTCTGTACCCACTCGAAGTAGGAAACAACAACACCGCCTGCATTGGAAAGGATATCCGGGCATACGATGATTCCTCTGGAATTCAGGATCTCGTCAGCTTCAACAGAAGTCGGTCCGTTGGCAGCCTCGATGATCAGTTTTGCCTGGATGCGTCCGGCGTTATCTTCTGTGATCTGATTCTCAAGGGCAGCCGGGATCAGAACATCACATTTGCAGGTGATAAGGCCGTCATTTGTAACGTGGGAAACGCCCTCTGCCTCGTATTTATCAAGAGTATTTCCTTCGGAAATAAATTTGCGGATCGCAGGAATATCAAGTCCGTCCTCGCAGTAAAGACCACCGGTGTAATCACTGACAGCAACCACCTTCTGACCATTCTTATAAAAAATCTCAGCGGCAGTTCCGCCTACATTTCCCATACCCTGAACAGCGATAGCGGCGTGTGCAGGATCAACATGATTCTTTTCCATGCACTGATAAGCGATGATGGTAACTCCGCGTCCGGTAGCTTCTACACGGCCGACAGAACCGCCGATCTCGATCGGTTTACCGGTAACAACACCCGGAACAGTATGGCCTGTGAACATGCTGTAGGTATCCATGATCCATGCCATGACCTCACCATTTGTATTAACATCCGGAGCTGGGATATCCTTATCCGGTCCGATGATCGGAAGGATACGAGTTGTATAACGACGAGTCAGACGGATCAGCTCAGCTCTGGAAAGCTTGGAGGGGTCAACCTTAATACCACCCTTGGCGCCGCCGTAAGGAATATTTACAACAGCACATTTAAAGGACATCCATGCTGCAAGTGCCTTTACCTCGTCCATGTCGGAATTCTGATGGTAACGGATGCCGCCCTTGCACGGTCCACGTGCGCTGGAATGCTGAACACGGTATCCCTCGAATACTTTAATAGAACCGTCATCCATACGGATCGGGATAGAAACCTTAAGCTCACGTTCCGGGTAGCAAAGTGTTGCGTAATCTTCATAACTGAGACCAAGTGCCTCTGCAGACTGCTTCAGGACAGAGAGCATATTGTCGTATGGATTATACTTTTTATCTGCCATTGTTACCACTCCTTTGAAAATAAATATTTTTAATTTTTGTATTAAGAATAATATTATTCATCTGATGAACAGAGTATATCATAATGAATTTGAATAGTAAATAATTTTATTCATTAAAATATATACAAAAATATTTATATTCTTTTGGGCGTTTTTACATAACCATATGTTAAAATAAAAACAGTGTATAACAGAATAGAATGTGAACATTCGATTTACTGCTTTACGACAGATGTATCAAGTATAAAATCAGTAAGACCAGGAGGATATTTCATGGAAAATCAGTTACAGAAGCTGATCATTTCAGCACAGCTGACACCAAAGGAAAAAGAAGTTGCAGACTATGTTCTTGAAAATCTGCAGAAATGCTGTTTTATGACGTCAACAGAGCTGGCCGGGGTGCTGAATGTGAGCTATTCCTCCGTGATCCGGCTTACCAAGACACTGGGCTTTACCGGGTATCCGGACTTTCAGAATTTTCTGAGGGAGAGCTATGCGGAACAGTCCAGGGATGTGGATGCCGGAATCCTCATTCCTGCGGAACGTATCGAGGCGATCAAGAAAAAGGAGCACAAGGCAACGGTTCAGGATACGGTATGTGCCTATACTCTCAGCAATATCCAGAGTACCATCGCCGGCAATACCGAAGAACAGTACCGTAAAGCCACCAGTATCCTCATCAACAGCGATGTGAAATATATTTTTTCCTCAAGAGGATCAACCTGTGTGGGAGAATTTTTGAATACGATCCTCAGACAGACACTTCCTCATGTATATAATTACGGAAGTCATGGACAGAACATGTTTGATTTTGCCAGTGATCTGAAAAAAGGTGATGCTGCTGTTTTTATCACCTACTCCAGGTATTCCAGGCTGATGTATCTCACTGCTGAGATGGTACATAAGCAGGGGGCATCCATTATCCTTTTGACAGACAAGCCTACCTGTGAAACAGCCAAGTTTGCGGACGTGGTACTGACGGCCAGAGGCGACAGCAGTGAATTCTATAATTCCTATGTAGCAGGAATGTTTGCCGCAGAAATGCTCTGCGCTTATATATGCAGAGAAACAAACTACTCCAATCAGGAGCTGCTGGAGCGCATTGATGAATATACCTCCCAGATCGGGAATTTTTGAAAAAAGGAGAACGCAGGATAAGCATTCGTGGCTTTCCTGCGTCCTTTTACATGTTACTCAGTCTTCCTTGATCACCTGGATCTCCAGGTAGTCGAATTCAATATGTTCAATGAAATTATCCTGATAAAAGCGGGCCTTATCATGCTTTTTGAAATCCCGCACTGTGGCATCCAGCCAGATAGGATTTCCCAGATCCATCTGATAACAGATTTCCTCAAGTCCGTGAAAGATCTTGTGGGTTCTGGTATCATCGCTGTCATCACAGACAACGGTGTCCTGAAGCATGCGATTGTCTTTCCATATTTTTCCCCATAAACGAAACATAAACAGTACCTCCGTATTGAAACTGCCACAGCCGGCAGAATATGAATATCCGTCCGATATGGTCTTCAGTATAGCGGATTTTGCAGGGAAAGTAAAGCACAGGACAATAACGCTTGTACGCAAAACAATGCACCAGTCGTGATCACTTTTATTGACTAATGTGTAAAAATCCTCTATAATAAACGAAATTATGAAAAAAAGAATCATTACAGATTGGAGGAACCGAAATGAAACTTTACGATACCGGCGTTTATCTTCAGAACGGACAGGAAATCATTCCCGAGAACCAGGCTGATCTGCCTGTAGCGAAAGAAGAGGCTGCTAAGAATACCATCGCATATTCTATTCTCAAGGCTCATAATAAATCCGATAACATGGAGAAACTTCAGATCAAATTCGATAAACTGACTTCCCATGATATCACATTTGTGGGAATCATCCAGACTGCAAGAGCTTCAGGACTTGAGAAGTTCCCGGTACCATATGTACTGACCAACTGCCATAACTCCCTCTGTGCAGTAGGCGGAACCATCAATGAAGATGACCACATGTTTGGTCTCACCTGTGCCAAAAAGTACGGCGGAGTTTATGTACCGCCTCATCAGGCAGTTATCCATCAGTTTGCAAGAGAAATGCTTGCAGGCGGCGGAAAGATGATCCTCGGCTCCGACAGTCATACAAGATACGGAGCACTTGGAACCATGGCTATGGGAGAGGGCGGACCGGAGCTTGTAAAACAGCTTCTCTGCCAGACATACGATATTAATATGCCAGGAGTAGTTGCTATTTATCTGAAAGGTGCTCCACGGCCGGGTGTAGGACCGCAGGATGTTGCGCTTGCCATCATCGGCGAGGTTTTTGCCAACGGCTATGTGAAGAATAAGGTTATGGAGTTCGTTGGACCAGGCGTTGCCAGCTTAAGCGCAGATTTCCGTATCGGTGTTGATGTTATGACAACAGAAACCACCTGTCTTTCCTCCATCTGGCAGACAGATGCGAAGATCGAGGAATTCTATGCGATCCACGGAAGACCGGAGGATTACAAAGAACTGAAACCGGGCAACGTTGCATACTATGACGGCTGTGTAGAGATCGACCTCAGTGAGATCAAACCAATGATCGCAATGCCGTTCCACCCAAGTAACACCTACACCATCGATGAGCTGAAGGCAAACCTTGACGATATCCTTGCAGATGTGGAGAAGAGAGCGCAGGTAAGCCTTGACGGAAAGATTCCGTTCACATTGAGAGACAAGGTAGTTGATGGCAAGCTTTATGTTGAGCAGGGAATCATCGCCGGCTGTGCAGGCGGTGGATTCGAGAATATCTGCGCTGCAGCAGATATCCTCAAGGGCAAAAATATCGGCCATGATGCCTTCACCTTAAGTGTATACCCGGCAAGTACTCCAATCTACATGGAACTGGCTAAGAATGGTGTTCTTGCAGAACTGATCGGAACAGGCGCAGTTGTGAAAACTGCATTCTGCGGACCGTGCTTCGGCGCCGGAGATACACCTGCAAACAATGCATTCAGTATCCGTCATACAACCAGAAACTTCCCGAACCGTGAAGGCTCCAAGATCCAGAACGGTCAGATCTCTTCGGTTGCACTTATGGATGCACGTTCCATTGCAGCTACAGCAGCAAACAAGGGATTCCTTACCTCAGCAGAGGAGTTTGACGGAAGCTATTCCGAGCATAAATACTACTTCGATAAGTCTATCTACGAGAACCGTGTATTTGACAGCAAGGGCGTGGCAGATCCAAGCGTAGAGATCCAGTTTGGACCGAATATCAAAGACTGGCCGGAGATGGCTGCACTTGCAGACAACCTGATCCTGAAGGTTGTTTCCGAGATCCACGATCCGGTTACTACCACTGACGAGCTGATCCCGTCCGGTGAGACATCCTCCTACCGTTCCAATCCGCTTGGACTTGCAGAGTTCACACTGTCCAGAAAGGATCCGGCTTATGTTGGCCGTGCAAAAGAGATTCAGGCAGCACAGAAGGCAATCCAGGCAGGTAACTGCCCGGCAGAGGCTGTTCCGGAACTGAAACCGGTTATTAAAACCATCAACAAGACTTATCCGGATGTAGATAAGACCAACCTTGGCGTAGGAAGTACTATCTTTGCAGTGAAACCGGGCGATGGCTCTGCCAGAGAGCAGGCTGCATCCTGCCAGAAGGTACTTGGCGGCTGGGCAAACATTGCCAATGAGTATGCAACCAAGAGGTATCGTTCCAATCTGATCAACTGGGGTATGCTTCCATTCCTGATCCCGTCTGGAGATCTTCCGTTCAAGAACGGTGATTATCTGTTCTTCCCGGGAATCCGCAAGGCGGTTGAGGAAAAAGCAGACGTGATCAAGGGATATACTGTTGAAGGTGATTCTTTGAAGGAGTTCGATGTAACTCTGGGTGAGCTGACAGATGATGAGAGAGAGATCATCCTTAAGGGTTGTCTGATCAATTATAATCGTAAATAGATGCAGGGATTGAACACATATAGAGCGTGAAGGTGACGGAAGTGTGTTCATGAATATGCTGCAGAGCGGAATATAGTAATTTAAGAATTTCCGTGTTGTTTTGCAGACTGGTGACCGTTTTAATCGAGGTTGCCGGTCTGCTTTTTGTTTTTAGGGTGTGGTTTTGGGAAGTTTTTAGGGTTATGGATACTTATTTATGGGATGTGGACGATGCGGACGCGTGAGGTGTCCTGTGGGGAGCAGGGGCTGTCGTTTCGCCTGGTCATACTAAGCGTCTGAGGCAACCTGTGAAAAGGCCGGCCCATAACTCGCCATGTACGCTGATGCGTACCTGGCTCAGACAGATGGGCCTTATTCTGCGGCCTGTATCCGCAGAATACCTTTCCACAGGTCACCTCAGCCGCCAAGTATGACCAAAGGCTCACTCCGAAGCCCCTGCTCCCCACAGGACACCTCACGCTGACATTCCCAGAGACAAACCCCAGCCTCGGTAAAAATATCAAGAAAAGCTCAACAAATGATGACCGTCTCAACACTCTTCGTTATTCAATTTTTCTTCTTCTTCGTTCTTTCGAATAAAGTTTATCTCAATCCCCTGCGAACATTGCAAAGTACAAACATTGTAAAGTACAAACATTGCAATGTTTGCAGGGCCAATGCAGTCACACAGAAATTTTTCTAACTAACTTTCCATGTTCGAAAGTCAGGGCGGGAAGGACGGGCGGGGCGGGTGACTCTGCAGGAGTCGTAGTACTTCTTAGGCCGCGGGGAGGCTGCGTTGCTGGAAAAATCCCAGCTGTTTGAGCGTCAGCGAGTTCTGGGATTTTTTCAGCGGTTTTAGCAGAATCCCTGCAGCCTTAGAAGCACTAGACCTCCGAAGCCTCACCCGCCCCGCCCGTCCTTCCCGACCGTCCGTTCGCAACATACCATCCCGTTCTTCACAACTTCACAATAGCATAAATTAACAGAAAATAATAAAAAATACAAACAAATTATAAAATATAAACACCTAACAAAACAAATAAATAAAAACAATAGCATAAAAACACAAAAATGTATTGACAAATACCCGCAACGATGTTATTATAAGACCATCAAAAACAACAAGAGAAAAATAAAAAAAGAAAATCATTCAATTCATAGCATAGATGCACATGAAGGATGAAGAAAGGAAAAGGTGATTCCAGTGGGAACATGAACAAACACCATCATCAATATGAGAGTGACAGGAACCGAATTTCCTGCAAGAAAGACCTGATACAGATCACATATGATACACCTTAAGAAAACAGAAGTTTCTTTTATGAAATATAAATAAGATCCTCTTAAATCTTACTTATATTTTAAGAAATCAGAAACAAAAGGAAATCAGTATTTCAGGTAATATAGAATCGGTAACTCATATTGAACAACTGTCACACACCTGATACAAAGATTTCAGGAAATATGTAAAGAAATATTTCCCGAAAGAGTAAAACCCTCAACTCACTGGTTCGTTGGAAAGAAGAGATTCCAAGAACAAACGTGAAGATGAGAACGATACTTTGAAATGCATATCAGAACCATTAGGATATGGATTGAAGCTTTGCATCAGAAGAATATCTGAGAGGATATTAAAAACAGAAGAATCGGGCAGGAACTTTTTTCCAGGATACTTTAAAGAACTGCAGAGGAGAAAATCCCAATAGGTCGATTTGAATCAGCAGATCACAAAGTACAGAGATAACAAATGGTTTTGAATTTAAGAAGTTAAGTCCAGAATTGTTTAGTGAACAGGAAAAAGTATAACCACCGAAATTCTTCAGATAAACAGGAAATCAAACATCGTAAAAGATGATTTCCAATCTATAAAACTTTCTAAGTAATCGAAGAGATATACTTACATATATCAGTCGTTTATGAGCAGGAAATAAAAAAGAAGAGAGAATCTGAAAAAGAAAAATTTCAAAATTGAATAAAGAGAATCGAAATTATTTTATAAAGTATATAAAATCAGAGATTTCGATTGATAAATATAATAAGTATAACAAGAAAACTTTATTCGAAAGAACGAAGAGGAAGAAAAATTGAATAACGAAGAGTGTTGAGACGGTCATCATTTTTGGAAACTGTAAAAGTAAAAAAAGTGATGACCGTCTCGTTGTGTATATAAGATTGCATATGTTAAGTATATAATCGTTCCGAAAAGCCCTGGATAAAATAATATGATCCGATCAGAGATCAAAATTTTCAATCAGAGATTTTCCGAACAGTTATATTTATCAGTTGCCATCAAAAACATCATCAGTTATACTTCTGTGAGAAAGGAAGTAAGATGAGAAAATATGTGGAATTATCAGATTGAAGAAAATATTTTATATGAAGACAAAGAAATCCTTGTGTGCAGAAAAACAGCAGGAATGCCGGTGCAGGCAGCAAAAATAGGAACAATGGACATGGAAAGTGCCCTGAAAAATTATCTGGTAAAAAAAACACCGGGAAAGATCCCATATCTGGGAGTAGTACATCGCCTTGATCAGCCGGTAGAAGGTATTCTTGTATTTGCGAAAACATCCGAAGCAGCAGGAAATTTGAGTAAACAGATGATGGCAGGAGGCGCCGGAAAATATTACCTGGCAGTAACAGAGGGAAAAGCAAAGAACTCAGAAGGGACTCTTACAGACTATCTGAAAAAAAATGGAAAAGCCAACATGTCTCAGGTTGTGTCTGCCAATACACCGGGAGCAAAAAAAGCGATCCTTCACTATAAAGTTCTGGATCAGCAGGAGATAAACGGAAAATCCCGGACACTTCTTAAGATCAGGCTGGAAACAGGTCGACATCATCAGATCCGTGTGCAGCTCTCTCATGAGGGAATCCCCCTTCTGGGAGACCGGAAATATAATCCTTCAGGAGAAAAAGGTACATCACTGGGACTTTGTTCCAGTTGTCTGGAATTCAAACACCCCAGAACAGGAAAAATGATGAAGTTTGAAACAGAGCCACAGGGAAGCGCGTTTCTGGATTTTGTGAAAAAAATGTAAAAACTCTGGACGGAAATACGAAAAAGTGTATAATGTAAAAAGCAAGTAACCAAATGTAAGTTTTTTGTAAAGTATAAGTTACTGTGGACGGACAAGGCAGACGATAAAGAACAGTAACCAGCGAGGAAGAGGAGATTACAATGAAAAGAGCTGCAGTAGCGTCAGCAGCCTTGTTGGCTGTGGCAACCCTGCTGACAGGCTGTCAGAAAGAAGAAGTAGAAAAGCTTGTTGCACCGCTTGTAGCAGATGTCCAGGAAACCCCTGAAGCAACCGAAGTGGAAGAAGAAAAAAGCCCGCTGATCCCTGAGATCGATGACACTCTTTCTATTGAAGAAGGTGCCAGAATAGCTGTTGTCAGCAAAAGCAAAAAAGGTGAATTCTGGAATAAAGTAAAAGAAGGGATGGAAGCTGCTGTCAAGGACGTAAATGAGGCGTACGGTTTCAAAAAAGACAAGCAGATCACGATGACCTTTGAGGGTCCGGATGATGAAGAGGACGTAGAAAGTCAGATCAATACTCTTGATGCAGTGATTGCTGAGAATCCATCTGTAGTGTGTCTTTCTGCCGGAGACATGGATTCCTGTCAGGCACAGCTGGAAGCAGCGAAAGAGAACGGAATTCCGGTGGTCGCATTTGATTCCAATGTCAGTGATACGAAGCTGGTCAGAGCTTTCCGTGGAACAGACAATACACAGATCGGCAAATATGCAGCATATAAGCTTGGCAGCGCCATTGGAAAAATGGGAAATGTGGCTGTTTTTTCTGCACAGGAGAAAACACAGAGCGCTCAGGAACGTGTAAAGGGATTTCTGGATAATATTGCAAATTATACGGATATTAAAGTGGTGGAAACCGTATATTCTGACCAGGTTGATGATATGAAGGAAGCCATGAAGGAAGTTCTGGATAAATATCCGGCACTGGATGGTGTTTTCTGCACCAATGCCGAGGTTTCTGAAATGTTTCTGGAGGTAAATAAGGACACAGGAGAAAATAAAGTTGCTATGGTAGGCGTAGATGCAACCAGCAAACAGCAGGAAGCAATCCAGAAAGGGGAAGAACTGGGAGTGCTTTCCCAGAATCCTTATGCGATGGGATATCAGACCATGTGGGCGGCTATTCAGTCTACTGCACCGAAGAAGGAAACAAAGATTGATAAGAAGGTTTTACTTGATCCGGTATGGATCGATGCTGAGAATATCAAAAGCGAAGACATTACAAATTATCTGTATAATTAACAGATAATTTGTAATTTGGTCGGATGAGGCAGTTCACATTTATCACCTGTTCATAACTGAAAGCCATCAGTCCGATGAAGATGTAAAGAACATTTTCATCGGGCTGATGGCTTTTTTGAATAAAAATAAAAAATATGAATAGAATAAACAAATAAAAAGTGTGCGAAAAAATGGCAAAAATATAACATATATGACGAGTTTTTGACACAATACAAATAAATTTCTTGTTAAATTGCATAATAAACGTTGTTTTAAAAAAGTGATTGTGGTACAATTTGGATATGCAGAGAGGCGGTGATCAGATGATCCAGGAAACGATCAAGGCAGTGAAAGAGGCGGAGGCAAAAGCGCAGCAGAAGATAAAGGATGCATCCGTCCGTGCACAGAGTATCATCAGCGAAGCTGAGAAAGAGGCAGAGAATATTATCAGAAAGTCGGAAACAGTCGCCGGCGAACAGGCGGCATCTGATATGAAAGCAGCCGAGGAACGTGCACACAGTACAGAGAACACTGTCGTTGGACAAGTAGAGGAGGAGCTTGCAGCTTTGAAAAAGAAAGCGGAGTCGAAGCACGAGCAGGCTATCCAGGCAGTAATGGACAGTTTGTTCTGAGAGGGGGAGTGCGAAAATGGCAGTATTGCAGATGCAGCGAATCAGTATCTGCGCAATGAAAAAGAACCGTAAGGCCATATTGGAAGAACTGCAGTCAATTGGAGTATTGGAGATCGATGCAGCGGAGCTGGATCCGGAGCTTAAGACGATGGATACCATGAATGCCCGGCTGATCTTTGAGAAGAACGCATCCCTTTGTGATCAGGCAATCGAAATACTGGATGAATTTTCAAAAGAAAAGCAATCCATGCTGGCATCCCTGGCAGGGAAACCGCTGATCGGAAGGAAGCAGGAGGAAGAGGCTATCCGGGATCAGGAAGAGATCCTGAGAACAGCCAGAGAAATCCAGGGATACCGGAAGAAGCTTACAGAGAACAGTGCGGCGGCAGTTAAGCTAGAACAGCAGGAAGCAGCTCTTGCTCCATGGCTGAAGCTGGATATTCCGATGAACTTCGGAGGTACAGCGAAAGCAGCGGTACTTGTGGGAAGTATTGACGGAAATATAACTCTGGATCAGGTATACAGTCAGCTGGCAGCGGATGCACCACAGCTTGAAGCCTTTGATATCCGAGAAATCTCAAATGACGCCGGTAAGCTGAGCCTGGTGGTTGTCTGCCTGAAAGCACAGGCACAGGAACTGGAAGAAGCTCTTCGGATGCAGGGATTTGCAAGACCGGCACAGCTGGTATCAGAGGTTCCGGCACAGGAACTGGAGAACCTTAAGAATGAAGTGGCACGCATTCAGGAAGAGTCCGAACAGATCCGGGAGCAGATATGCGCTCTTCACGGCAGGAAGAGCTCTCTTCAGCTTTTGTCCGATTATTTCCGAATCCGTGCACAGAAATATGAGGTATTAGGACAGCTCCGCCAGTCGGAGAGCACTTTTTTTGTGACAGGATATCTTCCGAAGAAACAGGTTCCTGCAATGGAGAAACGGTTTACGGAGAAGTACGATATTGTTTTTGAAGCAGAAGATGCTGAGGGAGAAAATGTTCCGGTTGCCCTTCAGAACGGTAAATTCGGAGCAGCAGGAGAGGGAGTTCTGGCAGCATTTGGTCTTCCCGGAAAGGGAGAGATCGATCCTTCCACGATCATGACAGCCTGCTATGTATTTCTTTTCGGACTGATGCTGTCAGACGCAGCATATGGACTGATCGTCTTTGCAGTCTGTCTGGGAGTACTTCTGAAGTTCCCCAGGATGGAGAGCGGAATGCAGAAATCCATCCGGCTTTTTATGTACTGTGGATTGTCCACTTTGTTCTGGGGCGTGATGTTTGGCGGATATTTCGGAGATTTTATCGATGTATTTTCAAAGGTATATCTGCACAGGCCGGTCACGGTGAAGCCGGTATGGTTTGCACCGTTAAATGAGCCGATGAGACTTCTGGTGTATTCCATGCTGTTTGGCCTGATCCATATGTTTCTGGGAATGGGGCTTAAGGGCTACATGCTGTTACGTGACAGAAAATATCTTGACTTTTTCTGTGATGTAGTGCTTTGGTTCCTGCTTCTTATGGGACTGATCCTGATCTTTATCCCAAGCAGCATGTTCCGTTCTATTTCTCAGATGGATCTGAATCTTTCACCGGCAGTGATACAGGTCGGAAAATGGATGGCGATCATCGGAGCAGTGGGAATTCTCTTCATGTCAGGAAGAGATAAGAAGAATCCGTTCCTGAGACTGGCGCTTGGAGCCTACGATCTTTACAATATCACGGGATGGGTCAGTGATATCCTTTCCTACTCCAGACTTCTGGCTCTGGGACTTGCCACCGGAGTTATCGCGTCAGTTATGAACCAGATGGGAAGTATGCTGGGAGACAGTATTCTGGGATGGATCGTATTTATCCTTGTATTTGTGATTGGTCATATCTTTAACCTTCTGATCAATCTTCTGGGTGCATACGTGCACACCTGCCGATTACAGTACGTAGAGTTTTTCGGCAAATTCTTTGAGGGCGGAGGAAAAGAGTTCCACCCCTTCCGCGAAAATACAAAATATGTAGATATTAAGGAGGATTAATATTATGAGTGGTATCGTTTGGGCATTATTGGGAGCAGCAATTTCCGTAGCTCTTGCAGGTATAGGTTCCGCCATCGGTGTTGGTACAGCCGGCCGTGCAGCAGCAGGTGTTGTAACAGAAGACCCGGACAAATTTGCCAAGGTTCTGCTTCTGCAGCTTCTTCCTGGTACTCAGGGTATTTACGGACTGCTGGTAGCATTCCTTGCACTTTCCAAGGTTGGTATCCTGGGCGGAGGTGTTGCTGATATTTCCCTGGAAACCGGTCTTATGATCTTTGTGGCTTGTCTTCCGATTGCTATCGCAGGTCTTCTTTCTGCGATCCATCAGGGAAAAACTTCCGTAGCTTCTATCGGTATCGTAGCCAAGAAGCCGGAGCAGTTCGGTAAAGCCATGCTTTTCCCTGCAATGGTTGAGACATATGCGATTCTGGCTCTTCTGATCTCCATTCTTGCAGTCAGCGGAATTCAGGTTTGATTCATCAGGAGGGGCAGAGCATGACAGGATTAGAGAAGATGGTAAGCCAGATTCTTGAAGAGGCCGATGCTTCTGCAGCCGTTACGATCAGTGATGCGGAGAAAAAAGCCGCAGAGATCCTCAGGGAAGCCGGAGAAAAGGCAGATAAGATCCGGCAGCAGAGAGAAGAACAGTCCAGGGCAAAGGTGAAAAGCTATGAAGAGCGGACAGCTTCCGCTGCAGATATGAAGAAGCGTACCGCAGTTCTTGCAGCCAAGCAGGAACTGATCGGAAATGTGATCGCAGATGCCTGTGACCGTGTGAAGAATCTGGATGAAGAAAAATATTTTGGGATCCTTAAGAATATGGCTGAGAAATATCTTCTTCCAAGAGAAGGAGAGATCTGTTTTTCAAAAAAGGATCTGGAACGTATGCCGGCAGGTTTCCGTGAGGAAATAAAGAGCCTGGCACAGAAAAAGGGTGGTGTGCTGGAAATTTCCGGTGAAACCCGAAACATAGACGGAGGTTTTATCCTGATATACGGCGGCATTGAGGAAAACTGTTCTATTGATGCCATGTTCGCGGAGAAGCGGGATGAGCTTCTGGATCAGGTAAGAAAGATTTTGTTTGCGTAAAACACCATCGCAAAAAGGAGGGCGTGAATGATGTTTGGTGAAGATTATGCCTATGCGGTGGCGAGGATACGTGTTCTGGAGACCGGACTTTTGAATCAGGCGGCGATCGAGCAGCTTCTGGCATGTCAGGATGAGCAGCAGTGCCTTCAGATCCTTACAGAGAAGGGCTGGGGAAACGGTGATCCTGCATCCGGTGCGGACGCCATTCTTTCCAGGGAGAGAGAAAAGACCTGGGAGATCATGGATTCGCTGGTAGCGGATCGATCTGTTTTTTCCGTTCTCTCTTATCAGGATCTTTTCCATAACCTGAAAGCGGCTGTGAAGGCCAGCATCCTGGATGGGACAACGCCGAATATTTTTTTCAGCGACTGTGCTATTGACGGGGAGGATATGGTGAAATTTCTGAAGGATAAAGAATACGACCGTTTTCCGGAAGATATGCGGGAAGTAGCAAGAGAGGCCTATGAGACCTTTTTGCACACAAGAGACGGACAGCTTGCGGATATTATCGTAGACCGGGCAGCACTGGATGCCATAAAAAAAGCCGGAGAACGGTCAAAAGAAGAGATCGTCCGGCAGTATGCGGAATCCACGGTTGCAGTAGCAGATATCCGGATTGCAGTCCGTGCCTGCAAAACAGGAAAAAGCTCGGACTTCATGAAAAAAGCCATGGCAGAATGTGACACACTGGATAAGGAAAGACTGATCCACGCTGCAGTCAGCGGAATGGATCAGATCATGAGTTATCTGGCAGAAACGAAATACGGGGACGGAGCTCTGGCACTGGCGGAATCGGCTTCCGCTTTTGAGAGATGGTGTGACAACCAGATCATGGAGACCATCCGCCCTCAGCTGTACAATTCATTTTCACTGGGACCGCTGGTAGCCTATGTGCTTGCCCGTGAGAATGAGATCAAGACGGTGCGGATCATTCTCACCGGAAAGCGCAGCGGCCTTCCGGAAGAGTTTATCCGGGAAAGGGCAAGGGAAATGTATGTATAAGATCGCGGTTTTGGGTGATTATAACAGCATTTACGGGTTTGCGGCGCTTGGCCTTGATACCTTTCCGGTGGAGGATCCCACAGAGGGAAAAGAGAAGCTAAACCGTCTGGCAACCGGTGAATATGCGGTTATTTATATTACGGAACAGCTGGCAGCCCAGCTTTCCGCTGAGATCAGTAAATACAGTGAGGCGCTGATGCCGGCGATCATTCAGATACCTGGAATTGCCGGAAATACAGGTGCAGGAATCGAAAATGTAAAGAAATCTGTGGAGACGGCAGTTGGCTCCGATATTCTTTTCAGTAATGAGTGACAAGAAAGCAGGTGATTGGTTCAGATGAGCAGAGGAACCATTAAAAAGGTAGCAGGACCGCTGGTAATTGCCAAAGGTATGCGAGATGCGAATATGTATGACGTGGTTCGTGTAAGCAGCCAGCGTCTGATCGGTGAGATTATTGAGATGCATGAAGATGAGGCTTCCATACAGGTATATGAGGAGACTTCAGGACTTCGCCCGGGAGAACCGGTAGAGTCTATGGAAGTTCCCCTTTCTGTGGAACTGGGACCTGGCCTTATCACAAGTATTTACGATGGAATCCAGCGTCCGCTGGACGACATCATGAAAGTAGCAGGCAGCAACAACCTAAAACGAGGTGTTGAGGTACCTGCGCTGAAGCGGGACAAAAAATGGAATTTCGTCCCGGTTGCGAAAGTGGGAGATGAGCTGGAAGGTGGCGATGTTCTCGGAACCGTTCAGGAGACTATCGTTGTTACACAGAAGATCATGGTACCACCCAATATGAAGGGCACTCTGAAAGAAATCAGATCCGGTGAGTTCACCGTGGACGAGACCGTTGCAGTTCTTTCCACAGCAGATGGAGATAAAGAACTGACACTGATGCAGCACTGGCCGGTACGACGTGGCCGTCCATATAAGAAAAAACTTCCGCCGGCCAAACCTCTGGTAACCGGTCAGCGTGTTATTGACACCATGTTCCCAATCGCTAAGGGTGGTGTGGCAGCAGTTCCTGGCCCGTTCGGAAGCGGCAAGACCGTTATCCAGCATCAGCTTGCAAAATGGGCTGAGGCAGATATCGTGGTTTATATCGGCTGCGGTGAGCGTGGAAATGAGATGACAGACGTTCTGAACGAGTTTCCGGAGCTGAAAGATCCGAAAACAGGACAATCCCTGATGGAGCGTACTGTTCTGATCGCCAATACCTCAGACATGCCTGTTGCGGCACGTGAGGCTTCTATTTATACGGGGATTACCATTGCGGAGTATTTCCGTGATATGGGATACTCCGTAGCATTGATGGCAGATTCCACTTCCAGATGGGCTGAGGCTCTCCGTGAGATGTCCGGACGACTGGAGGAGATGCCAGGTGAGGAAGGTTATCCTGCATATCTTGGTTCCCGTCTTGCGCAGTTCTATGAGCGTGCCGGACATGTGATCTGCAGTGGAAAAGACGGAAGGGAGGGTGCCCTGACAGCAATCGGCGCCGTATCTCCTCCAGGTGGTGATATCTCTGAGCCGGTTTCCCAGGCGACACTTCGAATCGTAAAGGTATTCTGGGGACTGGACGCAAACCTTGCATATAAACGTCATTTCCCGGCGATCAACTGGCTGACCAGCTATTCTCTGTATCTGGACAGCGTTGGCGGATGGTTTGACGAAAATGTAGCGAATGACTGGATGAAGCTCCGCCAGAGAATGATGACCCTTCTTCAGGAAGAGGCAGAGTTGGAAGAAATCGTAAAGATGGTAGGTATGGATGCGCTTTCTCCGGGTGACCGCCTGAAAATGGAAGCAGCCCGTTCCATCCGAGAGGATTTCCTCCACCAGAACTCTTTCCACGAGATCGACACCTACACATCTCTGGAAAAACAGCACAATATGATGCGTTTGGTACTTGCATTTTATGATGCGGGTTTGGATGCGCTGAAACAGGGTGCAGATATCAATGATATCGTAAAACTCCCGGTACGTGAGCAGATCGGCCGTTATAAATATACAAAAGAAGATCAGCTGGCAGCAGAATATGAGAAGGTAACCCGCCAGCTGGCAGCAGAAACTGCAGAACTTCTGGGAAAGGAGGGCCTGTAAAATGCCAAAAGAATATAGGACCATACAGGAAGTTGCCGGCCCTTTGATGCTGGTACGGGGCGTTGAAGATGTGGCATTTGACGAACTTGGTGAGATCGAGCTTGCCGATGGCGAAACAAGAAGATGCCGTGTTCTGGAAATCGACGGAAGCAATGCACTGGTGCAGCTGTTTGAGAGCTCCACAGGTATCAATCTTTCCAACAGCAAGGTACGTTTCCTGGGACGTAGCATGGAGCTTGGTGTATCCGGCGATATGCTGGGACGTGTTTTTGACGGACTGGGACGTCCTATTGATGACGGCCCGGAGATCCTTCCGGAGGAAAGAAGAGATATCAACGGACTTCCCATGAATCCGGCGGCCAGAAGCTATCCGGAGGAGTTTATCCAGACGGGTGTATCTGCGATTGACGGACTGAACACCCTGGTACGTGGACAGAAGCTTCCGATCTTCTCCGCATCCGGTCTTCCCCATGCACAGCTTGCGGCACAGATCGCAAGACAGGCGAGGGTTCGCGGAAAAGATGAGCAGTTTGCCGTTGTATTTGCAGCCATGGGTATCACTTTTGAGGAGTCAAACTTCTTTGTAGAGAGCTTTAAGGAAACCGGAGCTATAGACCGTACTGTTCTCTTTGTGAACCTGGCGAATGATCCGGCTGTTGAGCGTATCGCTACTCCGCGAATGGCACTGACAGCAGCGGAATATCTTGCCTTCGAAAAAGACATGCACGTTCTTGTAATCCTTACAGATATCACAAACTATGCGGATGCTCTCCGCGAGGTTTCAGCAGCACGTAAAGAGGTTCCGGGCCGTCGTGGATATCCCGGATACATGTACACAGACCTTGCTTCTCTTTATGAGCGTGCAGGCCGTCAGAAAGGAAAATCAGGAAGTATCACCATGGTTCCGATCCTGACTATGCCTGAGGATGATAAGACCCATCCAATCCCGGATCTTACCGGTTACATCACAGAGGGACAGATCATCCTGAGCCGTGAGCTTTACCGTAAGGGAATCACACCGCCCATTGATGTTCTTCCGTCTCTGTCACGACTGAAGGATAAGGGTATCGGTGAAGGCAAGACAAGAGCAGACCATGCAAACACCATGAACCAGCTGTTTGCCGCATATGCTCGTGGTAAAGAGGCCAAAGAGCTGATGACCATTCTTGGTGAGGCAGCTCTCTCCGACATTGACCTGATCTATGCAAAATTTGCGGATGCTTTCGAGAAGGAATATGTTTCCCAGGGCTATCAGGCTAACCGTGATATTGAGGAAACACTGGCCATCGGCTGGAAGCTGCTTTCCATTCTTCCGAGAAGCGAGCTGAAACGTATTGATGACAAATTCCTTGATCAGTATTACGGAAAAGTATAAAGGGGGGATGATTTGTGGCATCAACACAGGTGAATCCTACCCGTATGGAGCTTACGAAGCAGAAAAAGAAGCTGGTGACTGCAGTACGTGGCCACAAGCTTCTGAAGGATAAGCGGGACGAGCTGATGAGACAGTTCCTGGATCTGGTACGGGAGAATATGGAGCTGCGAAAAAAAGTAGAAGCCGGTATCCGAAGTGCCAACACCAATTTTGTCATTGCAAAAGCTGGAATGTCGGAGGAAACGCTGAATACGGCACTGATGGCTCCCAAGCAGGAAGTTTATCTGGAAACCGGAAAAAAGAATGTCATGAGTGTGGATATTCCTGTTTTTGAATACAAAACAAGAACACCGGATGCCAACGATATCTATTCCTATGGCTTTGCTTTTACATCCAGTGATCTGGACGGAGCGGTAAAATCTCTGGCAGACATCCTGCCGGATATGCTTCGTCTGGCAGAAGTGGAAAAGGCCTGTCAGCTTATGGCTTCCGAGATCGAAAAAACAAGGCGTCGTGTAAATGCCCTGGAGCATGTCATCATACCGGAAGCCCGAGCAAACATTAAATATATCACCATGAAGCTGGATGAGAACGAGAGAAGTACTCAGATCCGACTGATGAAGGTGAAAGATATGATGCTGGAGGAGGCACATCATTATAAGGAGCGGGAGGCAGAGCGCGGAGCGTAAAGCGCAGCCATCCTGAAAGAAAAAGAAAAGTTTATATAGAAAGTTTGCAGCTGTTCAGAAAGTAATATCCCACGAGGGTACTGAACAGTTACGAAGGTTTTAAGTAACGGGAAGGAGACGTCTCTGTGCAGTGTTTTGACAGCACAGAGACGTTTTTTGATGGACAAGTGGATATTCGTAATAGAAGAAGGTCACAGAAAACCCGAGACATACTGTGCGAATTTATGCGATCAGCATAAATTCTGTGCATCCCGAAGCGTGTTACTGAGAACGGAGTGAACAGTGACAGCTATTTAGTTAATTTATAAAATATTTAGTTTTTGTTATCAGAAAATCAAGAAAAATACAGTATAATAGATAAGAGGTAAATCAGACAGCTGCTCTGTCTGCTGAAAAATAAAGAAAGAGGAGAAAGCTGATTTGACCAGGTAAACTGCCGGACAGCTGCATGGCTATGAACAGCTGGCAAAGCAGATTGCGGTATCGTCTGATCAGTAAGAGGTATATGAATATTTTACAGTCAATACAACAGCTGGACGGAGAAATCCTTCTTCTGATCCAGCAATATTTAAGAACGGATATGCTGACACCATTTATGAAATCTGTTACATTTCTGGGAAACGGAGGATGGTTCTGGATTCTCTGTGCAGTTGTTCTTCTTGCTGTCCCAAAGACAAGAAAAACAGGCTATGCGGCAGCCTTGTCCCTGATCTTCGGGGCGATCGTCACCAACCTGCTTCTCAAAAATATAGTGGCAAGACCAAGGCCTTTTGCGGAAATCGAAGCGCTGATCCCCATGATCACAAAACCGAAGGATTTCTCTTTTCCGTCAGGTCACACCACAGCATCCTTTGCCGTTGCTCTGGTAATGCTCCGGATGCTTCCGAAGAAATTCGGAATCCCGGCAGTAGTTCTGGCAGCACTGGTGGCATTTTCCAGACTGTATCTTGGCGTCCATTATCCGACAGATGTTCTGGCCGGATTCGTGATCGCGCTGGTGGGAAGTACGCTGTCAGTGTGGATCGTGCGAACGAAACCGGAAGACAAACAGGTACACTAGATTGTCCTGAAGATAGGAAAATATGAAACACTTTACCTGGACAAAGTATTGACACGCTGAAGCAAGACGGGGTAAAATTGTAGACAGTATGACAGATTCTGACTATGGTAGAAATAATGATTTGGAACCCTGTAAAATCGGATAAAAGGAGAATATACAAAATGATATCAGAAAAAATGAAACCCTACGTAAAAAATAATTCCGCCATCCGTATGATGTTTGAGGAAGGAAATCGCCTCCGTGCGAAATATGGCGCAGATAAGGTTTTTGACTTCAGCCTCGGAAATCCAAGTGTACCGGCACCGGACAGCGTCCGCGAAGCAATTATTGAGCTTGTAAACACTACTGATCCGACAGTTCTTCACGGATATATGAGCAACGCAGGATTTGAGGATGTACGCCAGACCATCGCAGAATCCCTCAACAGACGTTTCGATACGAAATTTTCCGCAAAGAATCTGATCATGACCATCGGTGCTGCAAGCGGACTGAATGTGATCCTGAAAACAATCCTGAACCCTGGAGAAGAGGTGATTGTTTTTGCACCATATTTTCTGGAATACGGTGCATATGTCCGTAATTATGATGGTGTCCTTGTGGAAGTTTCTCCGGATACCACAACCTTCCAGCCAAACCTTGCTGAATTTGAGCAAAGAATCACGCCGAAGACAAGAGCGGTTATCGTAAATACCCCACATAATCCTACTGGAGTTGTATATTCAGAAGAAACGATCAAAAAACTTTCCGCAATCCTGGAAGCAAAACAGAAAGAGTTTGGAACCGTGATCTACCTGATCTCCGATGAGCCATACCGTGAGTTGGCTTATGATGGCGTGGAGGTCCCATACCTGACGAAATATTATAACAATACTGTTGTAGGCTATTCCTACAGCAAATCTCTTTCACTTCCGGGTGAACGTATCGGATATCTGGTGATCCCTGATGAGGCAGACGGAAGCGAAGAGCTGATCTCAGCAGCAACCATTGCAAACCGTACACTTGGCTGTGTAAATGCACCGTCCCTGATCCAGAAGGTAGTTGCAAAATGTGTAGATGCCAAGACTGATCTTGCAGCTTATGATAAAAATCGTCAGGCACTTTATAATGGCCTGAAAGCATGCGGATTTGAGTGCATCAAACCACAGGGTGCCTTCTATCTCTTTGTAAAATCTCCGGTTGAAGACGAAAAAGCCTTCTGTGAAGCCGGTAAAAAATATAACATCCTTATGGTACCGGGAAGCTCCTTCGCATGCCCCGGTTATGTGAGACTTGCATATTGTGTATCCTATGAGACAATTGTGAATTCTCTTCCTGAATTTAAGAAACTTGCAGCAGAGTATGGCTTGAAATAAATAAACGATCATCACAAAGCAGTTGAATAAAAGATCCCCGGTACAGTCTGTTCATGCAGACATGTATCGGGGATCTTTTGCAAGAGGGAATAAGCAAATGAAACGTAGCCGGGAGTGAATAGACTCCCGGCTGTGTTTCATTAAAAGGATGTTCCACATTTATTTGGCTTTTTTCTTTTCTTTATTTGGCATTTCTCCGTAGTAAGCTTTCAGATAGATATCTTTCAGCTCGGATACAAGCGGATATCTCGGGTTGGCACCGGTACACTGGTCATTGAAGGCCTGCTCGGACATCTCATCCAGAGTTTCCAGGAAATACTTCTCATCTACGCCGTAATCACGAATCGTCGGCAGGATTTCGATAGTTCTCATAAGCTCATCCAGTTTAGCAAGAAGTTTTTCGAATACTTCTGCATCGTTCTTGCCTGTAAGACCTACAGAACGTCCGATCTCAGCGTAGCGTGCAAGTGTCTTCGGATACTGATACTGTGGGAAGGTACCCATCTTAGTCGGAACCTCAGCACTGTTGTAACGCATAACATCCAGAAGAACAACTGCGTTTGCGATACCGTGTGGCAGATGATGGAAAGCACCGAGCTTGTGAGCAAGAGAGTGGTTAACGCCGAGGAATGCATTGGCGAATGCAAGACCTGCCATGCAGGAAGCGTTAGCCATATGATCTCTGGCCTCTACGTCATTGCCATCTTTATATGCTCGCGGCAGATACTCAAATACAAGCTTGATCGCTTTCAGTGCAAGACCATCGGTGTAATCGGAAGCCATCATAGAAACATAAGCCTCAATGGCATGTGTCATAACGTCGATACCGGAAGCACGGGTAAGTCCCTTCGGTGCGCTCATCATGTTGTTGGTATCTACGATTGCCATATCCGGGAGAAGCTCGTAATCAGCCAGTGGCCATTTAACGCCGGTATCCTGATCTGTGATGATGGCGAAAGGAGTAACCTCGGAGCCTGTACCGGAAGAGGTCGGGATCGCTACGAAGTAAGCTTTTTTGCCCATCTTCGGGAAGGTATAAACTCTCTTACGGATATCCATGAAGTCCATGGACATATCGGAGAAGTCAGCGTCCGGATTCTCATAAAGCATCCACATAACCTTGCCGGCATCCATTGCGGAACCTCCGCCAAGAGCGATGATGCAGTCTGGCTCAAAGGCTGTCATAGCCTTGGCACCGGCTCTGGCGGAAGCGAGAGACGGGTCAGGAGCTACATCAGAGAAGCATGTATGAACGATGCCCATCTGATCCAGTTTATCTTCGATCGGTTTGGTGTAGCCATTCTTGTAGAGGAAGGAGTCTGTTACGATGAAGCAGCGTTTCTTGCCCATAACAGTACCGAGCTCATCAAGAGCAACCGGCATACAGCCCTTCTTAAAGTAAACCTTTTCCGGTGTTCTCATCCAGAGCATATTCTCTCTCCTTTCAGCAACAGTCTTGGTATTGAGAAGGTGTTTGACACCAACGTTCTCGGATACGGAGTTACCGCCCCAGGAACCGCAGCCAAGAGTAAGGGATGGAGCAAGCTTGAAGTTGTAAAGGTCACCGATACCACCCTGGGAAGAAGGAGTATTGATAAGGATACGGCAGGTTTTCATAGCTGCCTCGAATTTATCCATCTTCTCAGTTTCATTTACGTTGATGTAGAGGGAAGAGGTGTGACCATAGCCGCCGTCTGCAACAAGCTGTTCAGCCTTTGCAACAGCGTCGTCAAAATTCTTGGCCTTGTACATGGCAAGTACAGGGGAAAGCTTCTCGTGTGCGAATTCCTCGCTGATATCAACGGATTCAACCTCACCGATCAGGATCTTGGTCTCAGCCGGTACAGTAACGCCTGCCATTTCAGCAATGGTAGCAGCCTTCTGTCCTACGATCTTGGCATTCAGTGCGCCGTTGATAAGGATGGTCTTTCTGACTTTCTCAATCTCGTCTTTCTTAAGGAAGTAGCATCCTCTGTAAAGGAACTCTTCCTTCACTTCTTTATAAATGCTCTCCAGAACAGTTACGGACTGCTCGGAAGCACAGATCATACCATTGTCAAAGGTCTTGGAGTGGATGATGGAGTTAACTGCAAGACGGATATCTGCGCTGTCATCAATAATGGCAGGTGTATTTCCGGGTCCTACACCAACAGCCGGTTTACCGGAGGAGTAAGCTGCCTTGACCATTCCGGGACCACCGGTGGCGAGGATGATATCTGCGTTCTGCATTACCATGTTGGTAAGATCAAGGCTTGGGATATCGATCCATCCGATGATTCCTTCCGGCGCACCTGCGGCAACAGCTGCTTCCAGAACAACTTTTGCAGCTTCAATAGTGGATTTCTTAGCACGCGGATGCGGGCTGATGATGATCGCATTACGGGTTTTCAGGGAAATAAGAGATTTATAGATTGCTGTGGAGGTCGGGTTGGTTGTAGGGATAACTGCGGCGATCAGTCCTACAGGTTCCAGGATCTTCTTGAGTCCGTATGCCTTGTCTTCTTCTACAACACCACATGTCTGAGTGTTCTTATATGCATTGTAAACATACTCTGCTGCGTAATGGTTCTTGATAACCTTGTCTTCCATGATGCCCATGCCTGTTTCCTCAACAGCCATCTTGGCAAGTGGGATACGCATCTTGTCAGCAGCGGTAGCAGCTGCCTTAAAAATCTTGTCAACCTGCTCCTGTGTGTAGGTAGCAAAGATCTTCTGTGCTTCTTTCATTGCAGCCATTTTCGCGGTCAGGGCTTCTGGAGTGTCGATGATGGTAGGGATAGTTTCTTTCTTTGCCATGTGGAATCCTCCTGTTTTCATATGATAATGGTCTGTGGTTCTGCGGGCTTATCCTTTTTTTGCCGGCAGATGCTGCAGAGTTTTTGTAAGTCCCCGCGCTGCGTTTCGTTGTTGATTCAATCTGATTGAATTTTCAGGTTTGATACTGATATGGTATCAAAATTCTGAAAAAAACGCAAATTCTGAATTTTTTCGCTATGTGCAAAATGACGAACAGAAAATCGTGGGAAAATACTGTAAATTTTACTTTGCAGAACGCTGAATTACTGGAAAAACCTTAAAAAAAATTTTTGAAATTCAGCATTATGCATAAAAAACATGTTAAAAAATTGTCAGCACTGACAAAAAACATGCATACATATGAAGGGCGGGCAAAAGATAAAACGCAGCATGCAGTTAAAATATTAACGTTAAACTTTTGTCAAACGATCATGTAGACATTATAATTCAAGTAATTTCAGACGTCAATAGCGGATTCGATAAATAATTAACAAAAATAAAGGGGAATTTTGACAAATAATTAACAAAAATATCATACCATGGTAAAGTATAGAATCATAAGAAATAAAAAAACTTGAAATTGTTAAAAATTTCAGAATAATTAAGCAAAAACTATTCGGATTTTCCGGCAGAAAACGGAATTTCCGGCAGAAAAAAACTGCCATACGGGAAATGCTTCCCATATGGCAGTTGTATAAATGTGGTTGATGCGAAATATTACCGGTGAACCGTAACTATAGCAGTCAAAACCTATCAGCTCTTACGGAATGCGGCACGTTTTCTGTCTCTGGAGTCCAGAATACGTTTACGGATACGAAGGCTTGTCGGTGTTACCTCAAGAAGCTCATCCTGGTCGATGAACTCAATGGCCTGCTCAAGACTTAAGATCTTTGGCGGAACAAGCTTCAGTGCATCGTCAGCGGAAGAGGAACGAGTGTTGGTAAGGTGCTTGGTCTTGCAGACATTCAGTTCGATGTCCTCAGCCTTTCCGTTCTGTCCGATGACCATACCGCTGTAAACCTTCTCGCCAGGTCCGACAAAGAGAGTACCACGTTCCTGAGCAGAGAAAAGACCGTAGGTAACAGTTTCGCCTGCCTCGAATGCGATGAGTGAACCCTGTTTACGGTACGGGAAGTCTCCCTTGTATGGTGCATATCCGTCAAACATGGTATTCAGGATACCGGTACCCTTGGTGGAGGTAAGGAATTCATTACGGAATCCGATCAGTCCACGGGAAGGGATGGAGAATTCGAGACGTACACTTCCGTCGCTTGCTGTGCTCATACCCTGAAGTTCACCCTTACGCTCGCTGAGCTTCTGGATGATAGTACCGGAAAATTCCTCCGGAACGTCAACATATGCGATCTCGATCGGTTCAAGCTTACGTCCGCGATCATCTGTGTGATAAAGTACCTCCGGTTTGCTGACTGCAAACTCGTATCCTTCACGGCGCATATTCTCGATAAGAACGGAGAGATGAAGCTCACCACGTCCGGAAACCTTGAAGCACTCGGTTGTGTCTGTGTCTTCCACACGAAGGCTGACATCGGTGTTCAGCTCACGGTAGAGACGGTCACGAAGGTGACGGGAAGTAATGTATTTACCTTCCTGCCCTGCAAGAGGGCTGTCATTTACGAGGAAGTTCATGGAGATTGTCGGATCGGAGATCTTCTGGAACGGAATTGCTTCCGGATTATCTCCTGCACAGAGAGTATCACCGATGTGGATGTCCGCAATACCGGAGATTGCAACAATAGCACCGATGGTGGCACTCTTAACCTCAACCTTGTTCAGACCGTCAAACTCATACAGCTTGCTGATTTTCACACGCTCGTGCTTGTCCGGGTCATGATGGTTCAGAAGCATCAGCTCCTGGTTTACGGAAATAGTTCCGCGCTCAACCTTACCGACACCGATACGGCCTACATATTCATTGTAGTCGATGGTGCTGATAAGAACCTGTGTATCTCCGTCCGGATCTCCCTCAGGAGCAGGGATCGCATCAAGGATAGTCTCAAAAAGAGGAGCCATATTCTCAGGCTTATCATCAAGGTTACGAACTGCGTAGCCGGCCTTTGCGGAGGCATACAGGAACGGGCAGTCCAGCTGCTCGTCAGATGCGTCCAGGTCCATGAGAAGTTCCAGAACTTCGTCGACAACCTCCTCCGGACGTGCTTCCGGACGGTCGATCTTATTGATGCAGACAATAACATGCAGGTTCAGTTCGAGAGCTTTACGAAGTACAAATTTAGTCTGAGGCATGGCACCCTCGAAGGCGTCCACAAGAAGAATAACGCCGTCTACCATCTTCAGCACACGCTCTACCTCGCCGCCGAAGTCCGCATGACCTGGAGTATCGATGATATTGATTTTTACATCCTTATAATGAACTGCGGTGTTTTTGGAGAGAATCGTAATGCCGCGCTCACGCTCAATATCGTTGGAGTCCATGACACGTTCCTGGACTTCCTGGTTTTCACGGAAAACACCGCTCTGTTTCAAAAGCTCGTCAACAAGTGTTGTTTTACCGTGATCGACATGGGCGATAATGGCCACGTTACGAACATCTTCACGCTTGGTCTTCATATAATCCAAATCCTTTCTTTCCATATATAAGTAATCTTTTTTGTTAAAAATGATGTCCAAATTTATAGTCTATCACATTTTGGTGAGATTACAAGACATAAAAAAATATTTTTGGTTTTTCATTTTTCAGGCATATTATACCGCAAATGCACATAGATTGATATAGACGAAATACACGAAGAGGAAGGAGAGCTACTTATTATGGCAGATAAAATTATTGAAAACAATCAGGTATCCGTTATGGGACGGATCGCTACGGGGTTTACTTTCAGCCATCAGGTCTTTGGAGAAGGATTTTACATGATGGATATCCTGGTAAAACGTCTCAGCGATTCGGAGGACAGGATCCCGGTGATGGTGTCTGAGCGGCTGATCGATATCACACAGGATTATGTGGGAGAATATATCGAGATCCACGGACAGTTCCGATCCTATAACCGTCATGAAGAAAAGAGAAACCGGCTTGTGCTTTCGGTTTTTGCCCGGGAAGTGAAGTTTGTGGGGGAGGAAGAAGAAACTGTGCCGGTTAATCAGATCTTTCTGGACGGATATATCTGTAAACCGCCTGTATACAGAAAAACACCGTTGGGAAGAGAGATCGCAGATCTTCTGATGGCAGTCAATCGACCTTACGGAAAATCCGATTACATACCATGTATATGCTGGGGAAGAAATGCCAGATATGCTTCTGCTTTTGAAGTAGGCGGGCATGTACTGATCTGGGGCAGGATCCAGAGCAGGGAGTACATGAAACGGATTAGTGAAAACGAGACAGAAAAAAGGATTGCCTATGAAGTTTCGGTAAGTAAATTGGAATATGTTGAGTAACATTGGATATATTTTGGAATAGTGGTGAGAACATTAAGGTAACACTTGCATTTCCAGCCAATCTGCGGTAATATAAAAAAAATCATAAAAATGGGGAATTACCGGTTTTACTAACAGTAAGAGGAAAAATCATGGAAAGAGAAATAACAGAGGTTTATTGTGGGAACGGGAAAGGAAAGACAACTCTGGCTGTAGGCCAGGGGCTGCGCTTTGCCGCACAGGGAAGAAGTGTGATCATCATACAGTTCCTCAAAGGCAGGGAACGCAGAGAACTGGATTTCCTTGAGGAACTGGATAATTTTGATTTCAAGATTTTCCGTTTCGAAAAAATGGACACCTGCTATAATGACCTGAGCGAGCAGGAAAAGGCAGAAGAGAGAACCAATATTCTCAATGGCCTTAATTTTGCACGGAAGGTAATTGCTACCAGAGAGTGTGATTTCCTGCTGTTGGATGAGATCCTCGGGCTTATGGATAAAGGAATCGCTCCAGTTGAGACGATCATCGATATGCTTAAGCAGAAGGATGAAAGTATGCATATAATTATGACCGGACGCTGGCTTCCGGATGCTTTGAAGCCCTATGTGGATAGTATTACCACGATAACAACAGAGCTGACTGACCAGGAACGGGAATAAGCAATATTTCACAGAAGAAAGAAGGAGGAAGACAAATGGCAATTTTTAAAGGAACAGGCGTTGCAATCGTAACACCTATGCATGAAGATGGTAAGGTGAATTTTGAGAAACTTGAGGAGATCCTTGAGGATCAGATCGCGAACAGCACAGACGCCATCGTTATCTGTGGAACAACAGGGGAATCTTCTACTCTGACACACGGAGAGCATCTTCAGACAATTAAGTTCACAATTGATAAAGTTAACAAACGTGTGCCCGTTATCGCAGGAACAGGTTCCAATTGTACAGAGACAGCGATCATGATGTCCAAGGAAGCAGCTTCCTATGGCGCAGACGCTCTTCTTATTGTAACACCTTACTATAACAAGGCTACACAGAAGGGTCTTATCGCTCACTACACAGCAATTGCCAATGCAGTTCCGGAAACTCCGCTCATCATGTACAACGTACCGAGCCGTACAGGCTGCAACATCCAGCCGGCTACAGCAGCTTACCTTGCAAAGAATGTAAAGAACATTGTCGGAATCAAGGAAGCAACAGGAGATCTTTCCCAGATCGCCAAAATGATGTCTCTGGCAGACGGACAGCTTGAGCTTTACTCCGGAAATGATGATCAGGTACTTCCGATTCTTTCTCTTGGCGGACTTGGAGTTATCTCCGTACTTTCCAACGTTGCACCGAAGTTTACACATGACATGGTCATGAAATATTTCGACGGCGACACCAAGGGAGCAACAGAGGATCAGCTGAAAGCTCTTCCACTGATCAATGCACTGTTCAGTGAAGTAAACCCGATTCCTGTTAAGACAGCTATGAACCTTATGGGAATGAACGTAGGACCTCTTCGTATGCCACTCTGTGAGATGGAAGAGGACACAAAGACGGCTCTTGCAAAAGAGATCGAGAAATTCGGCCTTAAGCTTGCTAAATGATCTGACTGTAAGCGAAAGGTAAAGGAGAATATACTATGGTAAAAATCATCATGCACGGCTGCAACGGACATATGGGCCAGGTCATCAGCGACATTGTGGAGAAAGATCCGGATGCTGAGATCGTAGCAGGTATTGATATTGCAGATCAGGGAAAAAACAGCTATCCGGTATTCACCGATATTGACGCATGTCAGGTAGAGGCAGATGCGATCATTGATTTTTCTTCCGCAAAGGCAACAGACAAGCTTCTTGAGTACAGCGCGGCACGCCAGATCCCGGTTGTTCTGTGCAGTACCGGCTTAAGCCAGGAGCAGCTTGCAAAAGTTGAAGAAACATCCCGAAAGGTAGCAGTGCTGAAATCCGCAAACATGTCTCTTGGTATCAACACACTTCTGAAGCTGGTTCAGGACGCAGCCAGGGTTCTTGCAGCTGCAGGCTTTGATATGGAGATCGTAGAGAAACATCACCGCCTGAAATTAGACGCACCGAGTGGTACTGCACTTGCGCTGGCAGACAGCATTAATGAGGCTATGGATAACCAGTATCATTATGTATATGACCGCAGCCAGAAACGTGAAAAACGCGATGATAAGGAGATTGGTATCTCCGCAGTTCGCGGCGGAACTATCGTAGGTGAGCATGAGATAATTTTTGCAGGTCAGGACGAAGTGATCGAGTTCAAGCATACTGCATATTCCAAGGCTATTTTTGGAAAAGGTGCTGTAGAAGCAGCCAAATTCCTTGCCGGCAAACCGGCAGGACGTTATGATATGAGTGACGTGATCGGCTGATCCTGACAGATTGAGCCGCAACAGAATAAAATACAGGTAATACAGACGAGGTTCGTGTAAAATCGGACCTCGTTTTTTTTTGATGAAATTGTGGGCGATTTCATTCATGAGCATGCAGTGGAACGAAAAACGAATGTCCGCTCTACACTATTTTTGAAATTTTTCCCAGAATAGGATAGCGGAAAAAGTGCCATATTAGGAATACAGAATTTTTCAGAAAAAGGAGAAGATCATATGAAAAAATGGAAGGCGATTCTTTTTGGTACTTTGCTTACCCTGTCTCTGTGTACATTTACAGCCTGCGGCACAGAGGTAAACAATGCGGATGAAACAGTGGATGAAAAAGATACAAACGAAAATACTGCCGCAGAAGATGAAAATATGGGAGAAAAAGCAGACAATGACGGTGTGAAGGACAATGGAGAGCATACTAAAGATTCCGGCACGGATAACAATGAGATGTCCGATGGAAATATTACCGTGACGCCTGCAGGAAATGAAAATAACGGGACAGCAGCATCCGGAGCTGCGGATGCTGACAGAAACGAAAATGACGGAACGGTATCTGGTGAGCTGGGTGACAGTGTAAAGGACCTTGGAGACGGCGTAGGTAATGCAGTGGATGATATCGGAAACGCAGTGGGAAATGCGGTAGAAGGAAGATAACAGATATTTTACCACAGCATTGCATAAAACTGTTTCAGATGCTATTATCAGTGCATGGAAAGAAAACGGAGGACAGGATTATGAAATTCAGACCATGCATTGATATACATAACGGAAAGGTAAAACAGATCGTAGGAGGAAGCCTGAAGGATCAGGGGGACCAGGCGGCAGAAAATTTTGTGTCAGAGCAGGATGCGGCATTCTATGCAGAGCTTTATAAGAAGGCAGGGTTAAAGGGCGGTCATGTGATCCTTCTGAACGGAAAGGATTCTCCGAACTACGAAGCAACGAAAGCCCAGGCACTTCTGGCGCTGGGAAAATATCCCGGAGGGCTTCAGATCGGAGGTGGCATCTGCCCGGAGAATGCGGCAGAATATCTGGAGGCTGGTGCCAGCCACGTGATCGTAACTTCCTATGTGTTTAAAAACGGAGTGATATCCTGGGAAAATCTGGAGGAAATCCGTGATGCAGCAGGGAAAGAACATCTTGTACTTGATCTGAGCTGCCGCAAAAAAGATGGCAAATATTATATTGTCACAGATCGATGGCAGAAGTTTACAGAAGAGATCGTGACATCGGAGCTGATGGAAAGACTCGGAAGCTTCTGCGACGAATTTCTGGTCCATGCAGTGGATGTGGAAGGAAAGGCCCGAGGTGTGGAAACAGAGCTTGCAAAGCTTCTGGGACAGTATGCAGCTCATCCGGTGACCTATGCAGGCGGTGTGGGTTCTATGGCAGATATTGAAGAACTTCGAAAAGCAGGACAGGGCAGATTGGATGTAACTGTTGGCAGTGCTTTGGATATTTTTGGCGGAAGCATATCCTTTGAAGCTCTGGCAAAAATGAAATAGTATACACAAATAGTGAAGCAGAAGCTTTTGTCCCATCAATCTTCTGGCACTGGTGTACAGATATAAATTTGTAATGAATTAATTAGCTGAAATGCTCTAATAGTTGCGCATTCACGACAAAAAAAACATTTTGAAGGAATATATCGAATAAATTTGGAAAAAATTTATGAAATTTTTGAAAAGTGATGTTAAAATTCAATTTAATATGTTATAATAGCAACATAAAACAGCAAAGGGGATGGAAGTCATGAAATTTATTATTAGTGGAAAGAATATAGCAGTAACAGAAGGACTTAAAACAGCTGTTGAGGACAAGCTTGGTAAACTTGAAAGGTATTTCACTCCTGAAACTGAGATTTCAGTAACCTTAAGCGTTGAGAAGGATCGCCAGAAGATCGAGGTAACGATCCCTGTGAAAGGTAGTATTATCCGTTCTGAGCAGGTAAGCAATGATATGTATGTATCCATCGATCTGGTCGAAGAGGTAATTGAGCGTCAGCTTCGTAAATACAAGAACAAGATCGTTGACAAGCAGCAGGAATCCACAAACTTCCAGAAGGCATACCTTGATAAGGATTATGAAGAGGATGAGGAAGTTAAGATCATCCGTACCAAAAAATTCGGGATCAAACCAATGTATCCGGAAGATGCATGCGTACAGATGGAACTTCTCGGACATAATTTCTTCGTATTCTTTAATGCTGAGACAGAGCAGGTTAACGTAGTTTATAAACGTAAAGGAAATACTTACGGACTGATCGAACCAGAGTTCTGATAGGGGATTCTATTATTACAACTGAATATTGAATGGAAGGCTCCGGGAATCTGTGTGAGAAATCGGCAGGTTTCCGGAGTCTTTTATGTCACAACAAAATCAGACTTCTTTTCTGTTGCAAGCAATAGGGGAGAACTATATAATGAAGACATATGCGAAAGGAGGAAGGGGAAATGAAAAAGAAGCTTCCTGTGGTGATCTTAAGTGCAGCTCTTGGCATGACCATGATACCGGCTACCTGTATGGCAGCGGAATTTAACAGTGGTGACACCACAAAAGAACAGACTGTGGAGGACCTGGAACTGATTTCCGGAGAAAACAATACAAAGGATTCCCAAAAGTCAGAAATACAATGGACAGGATTTAAATGGGACAGCTATTCCCAGGCAGAAATAACGCTTACGTCAGCCGTTAACGGTGTCTGCTATTATAAATGGGCAGAGCGAGGGGACGACGGAAATTCCCAGGTACCTCAGATCGAGACCGGAAATACCGTGAATGATGAGGTTTTGATCAGTGAGGATGAAGAGTTCGGGATCACACTTGCAGATCTGGATACAGACCAGGCAGTTGATCTGTATATCCAGATTGAGGATGAGAAGGGGAAATTAAGTGATCTGAAGCGGATGGAACTGGATCAGGACAGCCGCCCGGCGAAAAAAACAGATTCTGCAAAAAAACATAAAGCATCCAAACCAAAGGCGGAGGACAGTACGGTAGAGGGGCTGGATTCTCCTCTGAAATTCTATCCGGATACATTTTATGATTTTAAGGTTATCGGTGCAGGTACCGATAATGAGGATCCGAAAAACGGAGACATTAAGTGGGTGCCTGTTTACTGGAGTACATCTGCGAATCCGAATTCCAACCGGATCCGGAGCACCTGGAAGATCGGTTCCAAGGAAGGAATCGACCAGGAGGGAACATTTAATCTGTATGTTTTCTTCCGCAAATATACCTGCAAGGATTCCAAATGGCAGTCTACGGATAAGATACAGTCTGTACAGTACAAGTTTCAGTCAGCCTCACTTTCTGAAAAATAATATTGTGTAGAGTGCGAATATCTCCTTGACATAATAAATATGTAACACATGGAGAAAAGGAGGAAGGTAAATGAAGAAAAAAGTTCTGGCACTTTTTTTAAGTGCCGCGCTTTGTGTGACGGTGCTTCCGGCAACCGGTATGGCTGCAGAGTTTGGCAGTGGTGATGCAGAAATCATAGAAAATGCTGCTGACAGTCAGGAGATGTTTTCCGCAGAGGAAACTACAGAGCCTATGGGAGAGACCGGGCAGCCTGCAGAAGACAGTGAGGATATTTCTGAGGGAACTGTGGATAACTCTTCCGGTGTAATCATGGAAGATGTGGAAAATACGGAAAATGCGGAGAACAGCGAGGATGCTTTCGGCGAAGCTGAGGAAGGAGTTTCAGAAGAAATCTCCAGTGAGGATGATCCGGAAGTATTATTGACAGAACTGATACCTGAGGAAGCCGGAGACAGTATGGAAGAAGAAACCGCAGAAGCTACGTCAACGTCAGATCCGGAGCTGACAGTGGCACCGGCAGCGGATCCGGAGCCGACAGTGACACCGACAGAGATTCAGGAACCGACAGTGACACCAACACCGGTGCCCAAAATAAACGTAAAATGGACCGGAGAAAAATGGGTAAGCCGCAGTTCTGTAAACGTGACACTGCAAGTTGATGCAAACGGAGCCTGTTACTACAAAGCTGCAGCGAGAAAAAAGGACGGAACATCTGATGTTCCGAGGATTGATACGGGAAACTCTCGTGTGTTGGTTACTGCAAACAGAAGCTTTGTGATATATCTTAAGAATCTGGATACAGAGAAAGAATTTGATCTGTATCTTAAGATACTGGGTTCAGATGGAAGAACCAGCAGACTGAAAAAATTAAAGCTGAATTACGGGGGGACCCGTCCGAAATATGATGTGACGCCGACACCAACCTATACACCTTTTATACCGGATGTCAAAGAAAGTTTTGTAAGAGGTCTGGATTCTCCGCTGGAATTTACTCCGAATAAATATTATAATTTTACCGTGACCGGCGCGGGAACTACAAATTCAAATCCCGGGCCTGGAGACGTGAAGTGGGTGCCGGTTTACTGGAGTACTTCACCAAATCCAACCGATAACAGGAAGAATACTACATGGCGGATCGGATCTGCCAAAGGAATAAATAAAGCCGCAACTTATAACATGTATATCTTTTTTCAGAAGTATGTTTATCAGAAATCTGCATGGGAAAAGACTGACGAGGTACAGTCAGCCGTATACCAGTTCCGGTCCGCGGCCCTGACAACTGTAAAGCTTACCACTCCCGGGCTATCCGGTATTTCCAACAGCCCTGCCGGCATCATCTTCAAATGGAAAAAAGCTGCAAATGCTTCCGGCTATAAGATATATCGAAGGACCGGAAACAGCAGCAAGTGGGTCAATATCGCTACCGTAAGCGGAAGCAATACGCTGGTCTACACAGACGGATCAGTAAAAGCAGGAACCATGTATACCTATACAGTCCGCGCATACAAAGGATCTGCTTTAAGTGCTTATAACAAAAACGGCAGCCGGATCGTCCGCCTGACAGCTCCGGTGCAGTACAAACCGTCCAGCAAGGCTTCCGGGAAGCTGACTGTCCGCTGGAAAAAAGCAGCTGGCGCTTCCAGCTATCAGATCCAGTATGCGGCATCAAGGTCCATGAGAGGGGCCAGGACAGTGGCCACCAGTGCACTGACTCGAACACTTTCCGGTTTGAAAAAGGGAAGCACCTGCTATGTTCGTATCCGTTCCTGTAAAAAAGTAAACGGAAAGGCATATTATGGTACCTGGAGCAGTGTAAAAAATGCAAAAGTAAGGAAATAAGATATGTAATATCCCGCGGGATCCTCGAAAACAGGATCCTATGCGGGATATTTTCTGTTGTTCCTGACATGATTTGTTAAATAATTGTTCATTGTTTTTATAACAGGAAAGTGGTAGAATATATACCATATGTGATCCAGTATAACGGATATCAACAGAGAACTGGAATGATCCCAAATTGGACAGATCAGAGACAGCAGTCTTATTCGAATAAAATGATTGGAGCAGAAACATGAATGTTTTTTCAAAAGTATTTGGAACCCGCAGCCAGCGTGAGGTAAAACGTATCATGCCGCTGGTTGAAAAAACCGAGAGCTATCAGTCTCAGATGCAGCAGCTTACTGATGAGCAGTTACGAGACAAGACAAGAGAATATAAGAAACGTCTTGCAGAAGGTGCAACACTGGATGATCTTCTTCCAGAAGCATTTGCCACCGTACGTGAGGCAGCCAAGCGTGTACTTGGAATGGAGCATTACCGGGTACAGATCATCGGTGGTATCATCCTTCACCAGGGCCGTATCGCCGAGATGAAAACAGGTGAAGGTAAAACTCTTGTTTCCACACTTCCTGCATACCTGAATGCCCTTGAGGGAAAAGGTGTCCACATCGTAACCGTCAACGACTACCTGGCAAAACGAGATGCCGAGTGGATGGGTAAGGTTCACGAGTTCCTTGGCCTGACCGTAGGCGTGGTACTTAACGACATGAAGCCGGAAGAGCGCCGTGCAGCATACGGATGTGATATCACATACGTAACAAACAACGAACTTGGATTTGATTATCTTCGTGACAACATGGTCATCTATAAAGAACAGCTTGTTCAGAGAGATCTTCACTACTGTATCATCGATGAGATCGACTCTGTCCTGATCGATGAAGCACGTACACCTTTGATCATTTCCGGACAGAGCGGCAAGTCCACCAAGCTTTATGAAGTGTGCGATATCCTTGCACAGCAGCTGGAGCGTGGTGAGGCCAGCCATGAAATGACCAAGATGGCAGCCATCATGGGTGAGGAGGTTATCGAGACCGGTGACTTCGTCGTAAATGAGAAGGACAAGATCGTCAACCTTACCGAGCAGGGTATCAAGAAGGTTGAGAAATTCTTTAATATCGAGAACCTGGCAGATCCGGAAAACCTGGAAATCCAGCACAACATCATCCTTGCACTTCGTGCACATAATCTGATGCATAAGGATCAGGATTATGTTGTAAAAGATGACGAGATCCTTATCGTTGATGAGTTTACCGGACGTATCATGCCGGGCCGTCGTTACTCCGATGGTCTTCATCAGGCGATCGAGGCGAAAGAGCATGTGAAGGTTAAAAGAGAGAGTAAGACTCTTGCAACCATTACCTTCCAGAACTTTTTCAACAAATATGACAAAAAAGGCGGTATGACAGGTACAGCTCTTACCGAGGAAAAAGAGTTCCGTGATATCTACGGCATGGACGTTGTAGAGATCCCGACCAACCGCGTGGTACAGCGTAAAGACCTTGACGATGCCGTTTACATGACAAAGAAAGAGAAATTTAACGCCGTTGTAGAGGCAGTTAAGGAAGCTCATGCAAAACATCAGCCGGTATTGGTTGGTACGATCACCATCGAGACTTCCGAGCTTCTCAGCAGAATGCTGAAGAGAGAGGGAATCCCTCACAACGTATTGAATGCCAAGTTCCATGAGCTTGAGGCTGAGATCGTAGCTCAGGCAGGACAGGCAGATGCCGTTACCATCGCGACCAACATGGCAGGTCGTGGTACCGATATCAAGCTTGATGATGTGGCAAGAGAGGCCGGCGGTCTGAAGATCATCGGTACCGAGCGTCATGAGTCAAGACGTATCGATAATCAGCTCCGTGGACGTTCCGGACGACAGGGAGATCCGGGTGAATCCCGTTTCTACATTTCCCTTGAGGATGATCTGATGCGTCTGTTCGGTTCCGAGAGATTGATGAAGGTGTTCACATCTCTTGGTGTTGAGGAGAATGAGCAGATCGAGCACAAGATGCTTTCCAATGCCATCGAGAAAGCCCAGGAGAAGATCGAGTTTAACAACTTTGGTATCCGTAAAAATCTTCTCGACTATGACCAGGTTAACAATGAGCAGAGAGAGATCATCTACGAGGAGCGCCGCCAGGTACTTGACGGTGAGAATATGCGTGATGCCATCTACAAGATGATCACAGATATCGTAGACAGCATGACAGACATGTGCTTCTCCGATGATATGGATTCTTCTGAGTGGGATCTTGATGAGTTCAATACTGCGATCACTCCGATCATCCCGATCCACCCGCTGACCGCTGAGAAGGTAAAAGGCCATAAGAAAGACGAGATCAAGCACATTGTGAAGGAAGAGGCTGTGAAGCTTTATGAAGCAAAAGAGGCTGAGTTCCCGGAACCGGAGCAGCTTCGTGAGCTTGAGCGAGTTGTCCTTCTGAAATGCATCGACAGCAAATGGATGGATCATATCGATGATATGGAAATGCTCCGTCAGGGTATCGGTCTGATGGCGTATGGCCAGAGAGATCCGGTTGTTGAGTACAAGATGAACGCATTCGAGATGTTTAACAGCATGATCAGCTCTATTCAGGAAGACACTGTACGTATGCTGTATCATGTTCATGTAGAGCAGAAGATTGAGCGTGAGCAGGTTGCTAAGGTAACCGGCACAAACAAAGATGACAGCGCAGGCCCGAAGAAACCGGTTCAGCGAAAAGAAGATAAAGTATACCCGAATGATCCGTGCCCATGCGGAAGCGGCAAGAAATACAAACAGTGCTGCGGACGTAAGGCTGCCAAGATCTAAGAAGGAAGATAAAAATAGTCTCACCCAGATGATGCGGTGGGGCTATTTTTTCTGGAATTTCTGTTACACAGGAACAGAGTACAGCGAATATTAATCATCCTGCGTCAATATAGCAGATACTTAATTTTCGCTGTAAAAGAAGGGATAGGATAATATGGCAATTATAAAAACTGCAATTCTTCAGACACATGTATATACTGATAAATTTCGCAACATCACCCAGGTAGCAGAACTTCTTGCCAGCCCGGAGCTTCAGGGGATCGATCTGGCAGTCCTGCCCGAAATGTTCTGCTGTCCCTACGAAAATAAATACTTTCCGGAATATGCGGAACCGGAGGGAGGAGAAACCTGGGAAAAATGTTCTCGCCTGGCTGCGGATCATGGCATCTATCTTGTGTCAGGCAGTATGCCGGAGCGTGATGAAGAGGGGCGTATTTACAATACGTCGTATGTTTTTGACAGAAATGGTCATCAGATCGGTAAGCACCGGAAGATGCATCTTTTTGACATTGACGTAAAAGGCGGTCAGTATTTTAAGGAATCCGATACTCTGACACCAGGAGACCAGGTGACGGTTTTTGACACAGAATTTGGAAAGATGGGCCTTTGCATCTGCTACGACTTTCGTTTTCCGGAACTTGCCAGGCTGATGGTGGACAAAGGAGCTCAGGTGATCATCGTGCCGGCTGCTTTTAACATGACAACAGGGCCCCTCCACTGGGAGCTGATGTTCCGCCAGAGAGCCGTGGACAACCAGGTGTACACCATCGGAGCGGCACCCGCCAGAGACCTGAACGCCGGATATCATTCCTGGGCCCATTCCATTGCCGTAGATCCTTGGGGAAAAGTCTTCATGGAGATGGATGAGAAGCCGGATGTGAAGGTTGTGGAACTGGAACTGGACGAGGTAAAAAAAGTCCGGGAGCAGCTGCCGCTTCTGAAGCACAGGAGAGGGGATATTTACGCCCTGACCACGTTTTCGTTGTAATTTTTATGCCCATATGGTATTGTATAAGACAGGCAGGAAATCCTGCATCAATATATAGAAAGAAGGTGAAGCTGTGGTTGAGTTAGATCAGTTCAAGAGTATTCTTGCAACATACACAGAGCCATTAGTGGAAGTGAGGGATTCACTTTGACCTCGCTAACAAAGAGCAGAAGGTCGAAGAATTAGAGCGCGAGATGGAAGCGCCTGATTTCTGGGATAATGCGGAAGCATCCCAGATGAAGATGAAACAGTTAAAGAGTCTCAAGGACGATATTGAGACATACCATAATCTGGAAACACAGATGGAAGATATGGAAACCATGATCGAGATGGGGTACGAGGAGAATGATCCTGAGATCGTCCCTGAGATCCAGGAAATGCTGGACGAGTTCCAGGCAAGTTTTGACAGCATCCGTGTGAAGACACTTCTTTCCGGAGAGTACGACGGAGAGAATGCCATCATCAAGCTGAACGCAGGAGCCGGCGGTACAGAAGCCTGCGACTGGTGCGGAATGCTTTACCGTATGTACAGCAGATGGGCGGAGAAGAAAGGCTTTGCGCTGGAAGTACTGGATTACCTTGACGGTGATGAGGCCGGTGTGAAATCTGTAACCTTCCAGGTGAACGGAGAGAACGCCTACGGTTATCTGAAATCCGAGAAGGGTGTTCATCGTCTTGTACGTATTTCCCCGTTTAATGCAGCAGGAAAGAGACAGACCTCTTTTGTATCCTGCGATGTTATGCCGGATATCAAGAAGGATCTGGACGTTGAGATCAATGATGACGATATCCGTATCGATACCTACCGAAGCAGTGGTGCCGGCGGACAGCATATCAACAAGACCTCCTCTGCGATCCGTATCACCCATTTTCCGACAGGAATCGTGGTACAGTGCCAGAATGAACGTTCTCAGCACATGAACAAGGATAAGGCTATGCAGATGCTGAAGGCCAAGCTGTATATGCTGAAACAGCAGGAAGCTGAGGAGAAGCTTTCCGGCATTCGAGGCGAAGTGACAGATATCGGCTGGGGAAACCAGATCCGTTCCTATGTCCTGCAGCCATACACCATGGTAAAAGACCATAGAACCAATGAAGAAACCGGTAATGTTGACGCAGTTCTGGACGGCGGTATTGACATTTTTATCAATGCATACCTGAAATGGATCGCGCTGGCGAAAAAGAAAGAATAACATTACTGTCACGGAACCCCATAAAGACAGAGAAAAGGACTCCGCAGGCAAAAAAAGCGCTTGTGGAGTTTCTTTTATTATGATAATATATCTCTTGTACAAAAACAGTTGTCTTTATGAAACGGACAGGGGGCTGCTGGCCACAGTGTGAACAGCAGTCAGAGAGGTTACTATGCAGAAACAGGTTGAAAAGAAAAAATACTATGTAGTAAGAGAACGGGCAGTGCCGGAAGTACTTCTCAAGGTGGTTGAGGCCAAGAGACTGCTGGAATCCAAACGGGTGGCTACTGTTCAGGAAGCTGCTGAAAGGACCGGGATCAGCCGCAGTTCTTTTTACAAATATAAGGACGATATTTTTCCTTTCCACGAGGAGACCAAGGGAAAGACCATCACCTTTATCATTCAGATGGACGATGAGCCGGGGCTTTTATCAATGGTGCTGCAGACGATTGCCCGTTTTCACGGTAATATCCTGACCATACATCAGAGTATTCCAATTAACGGAGTCGCAACACTGACGCTGAGCGTTGACATCCTTCCGGGAGAAGGCGACGCAGAGGCTATGGTGGAGGATATTGAGCAGAGAGACGGTATACACTATTTGAAAATTTTAGGCAGGGAGTAAGCATATGATAAACATAGCAGTATTAGGCTACGGTACAGTAGGAAGCGGAGTTGTTGAAGTCATCAACACCAATCATGAGAGCATTAACAAGAGAGCCGGAGATGAGATCAACATCAAATACGTTCTTGACTTAAGAGATTTCCCGGGAGATCCGGTTGAGAAAGTTCTGGTTCATGATTATGAAGTGATCGTAAACGATCCGGAGGTAGATATTGTTGTTGAGGTTATGGGCGGAATCGAGCCGGCTTATACTTTTGTAAAAAGAGCGCTTCAGGCAGGAAAGAGCGTAAGCACATCCAATAAGGCCCTGGTAGCCAAGCATGGTTCCGAGCTTATGGAGATCGCAAAAGAAAAAAATATCAACTTCCTTTTTGAGGCAAGCTGCGGCGGCGGTATCCCGATCATCCGTGCACTGAATTCTTCATTGACAGCAGATGAGATCGATGAGATCACAGGAATCCTTAACGGAACCACAAACTACATGCTTTACAAGATGAGCACAGAGAACTGTGATTTTGATACGGTTCTGAAGGAAGCCCAGGCAAAGGGCTATGCAGAGGCAGATCCGACTGCAGATGTAGGAGGTGCTGACGCATGCCGTAAGATCGCCATCCTTTCTTCACTTGCATACGGAAAATTCCTGAATTACGAGGATATTTATACAGAGGGAATCACAAAGATCACACCGGCAGATATGGAATATGCAAAAGAGCTTGGCATGACCATCAAGCTTCTTGCCACAAGCCGCAGGATCGGAGATTCTTTCTATGCAATGGTAGCGCCGTTCCTGGTAGGTCAGAGCAGCCCGCTTTACAGTGTAAATGATGTGTTTAATGCAGTATTTGTGCACGGAAACGTTCTTGGAGATGCCATGTTCTACGGAAGCGGAGCAGGTAAGCTTCCGACTGCAAGTGCAGTAGTTGCAGATGTTGTGGATGAAGCAAAGCATCTCCACAGAAATATTATGACAAACTGGAGCAGCTATGCCCTGAAGCTTATGGATATGGATGAAGTTGAGGGACGTTTCTTCGTACGTGTGTCTGATACTACTATGGATGAAGTGGAAAAAGCTTTTGGTGATGTACAGACCATTGAGCCGGATGACCTTCCGGACGAATTCGGATTTATCACACCGGTGATGAAGCAGGCTGAATATTATGAGAAGATCAGCAAGCTTACCGGAAAAGTACTGGCAATGATCCGTGTAAAGGATTGATGCCGAAGGGAAGAAAAGAACATGTTGATTGTAAAGAAATTCGGCGGTACTTCTGTGGCAAACAAAGAGCGTATCTTTAACGTTGCCAGAAGATGTATCGAAGATTACAAAAAAGGAAACGACGTGGTGGTCGTGCTTTCTGCAATGGGTAAGTATACCGATGAGCTGATCACCATGGCAAAAGATATCAATGACAAACCTCCGAAACGTGAGATGGATATGCTTTTTACCATCGGAGAGCAGATGTCAGTGGCACTGATGTCCATGGCTATGGACAGTCTGGGAGTACCGGCTGTTTCCCTGAACGCCTTTCAGGTGGCTATGCACACAACAAGTGCACACGGCAGCGCACGCCTGAAAAAGATCGATGCGGCACGTATCCGCAGAGAGCTGGATAACCGCAGGATCGTTGTGGTCACAGGCTTCCAGGGCATTGATAAATATAATGACTATACCACACTTGGACGTGGCGGTTCTGATACCACAGCCGTAGCTATTGCAGCAGCACTTCATGCAGATGCCTGTGAGATCTATACCGATGTGGACGGTGTTTATACCGCTGATCCGCGTAAGGTTTCGAATGCCCGCAAGCTCAAGGAGATCACTTACGATGAGATGCTTGATCTGGCAACTCTGGGTGCGGGAGTGCTTCATAACCGTTCTGTGGAGATGGCAAAGAAATACGGCGTGCCGCTGGTGGTACGTTCCAGTCTCAACAACAGCGAGGGAACTGTGGTAAAGGAGGAAGTAACAGTGGAGAGAATGCTGATCAGCGGTGTTGCTCTGGATACAGATGCAGTACGTATTGCTGTGATTGGACTTAAAGATTCACCAGGAGTGGCATTTAAGCTTTTTGATACCCTGGCTAAGAAAAATATCAATGTGGATATGATCCTTCAGTCTATCGGCCGTGCCGGAACCAAGGATATTTCCTTTACTGTTGATAAAAATGATCTGGACGATGCAATGGATGTTCTGGAAGCTAACCAGGCACGCATCGCCTATTCTGAGCTTCATGCGGAGAAAAACATTGCCAAGCTTTCTATTGTAGGAGCAGGCATGATGAGCAATCCGGGTGTTGCTGCAAAAATGTTCGAGAGCCTTTACAATGAGGGTGTGAACATCAATATGATCGCAACATCTGAGATCCGTGTGACGGTTCTCATTAACGAGAAAGATGGCGTACGTGCCATGAATGCAGTACATGATGCGTTTAATCTTGCAGACTAAACAAATGTGAAATATGAGAACATGATATATTTGAAGTAAAATGACGCGGCGGAGGCTTGGATGAGTCTCCGCCTTCTATAACGAAGGGATACAGAATTATGAGAAAAAATCTGAAGGGCTGTAAGAAGCTGGCAGGGGAAACTCTGACCGGTAATTTTACTGTCCCTGTGATCGGGAGCATTGCAGTTGCGGCGATGAGCGCAATTTCAAGCTATATTTCCACAGCACTTTTTCCGGGAGATTCCCTGTATGCGATCATTGGAGGAGAGGTATTCAGTTTTATCCTTTCTCTGGTGATCTGTGTTTTTTCCGCAGGACTTTACCGGATCTATCTGAATATTTCCAGAAGGGAAGCCTACTCTTTCGGAGATCTTCTGTACTTTTTCAGCCATCAGCCGGATCATGTGATTGTGGCATCCTTTGTGCTGGCATTGATCAATCTGGTGACATCACTTCCACTGGTGTGGTTTTCTTTTACAAGCAATATGGGAAATACAACGAAGGAGCAGATGAACTGGGCAGTAACTTACATGCTGCTCACACTTCTCGGGTTCGCGCTGAACCTGCTGGCAGCTATGCCGTTCACCATGAGCTATTACATCCTGTCCGATAATTCGGACATAAAAGGAGTACAGGCGCTGAAAGCCAGTGCGAAGCTTATGAAAGGACATTACTGGGAATATATGAAAATGCTCTTAAGTTTTGTTCCGTGGATCATTTTTTCCATATTTACATTGTATCTGGCACTGATCTGGCTGGTGCCTTATATAGAAACCTGTATGGCAGTTTTCTATCGGAATATTTCCGGAGAGTTCGATGAGCCACCGGCGGAGCCGTATCCTCCGGTGACTCCGATCCCTCAGTTCCATGATGAAACAGAAGCCTGATCGCCTTTCCGGGCACGCAGTTGTTGCAGGCTGTGGGAGAAATTAAAACCTACATCCATTATAGATTCAAAGGAAGTCGTCCCACGACTTCCTTTGTCAACACTCCTATGAGAATACCTGCCAGGACACCTGCCACCAGCAGTGCCGGTGCATAAATCATCAAACTCGTATTGCTCACCACGATCATGGCAACGATCAGCTGACCGATATTATGTGTGACACCACCGGCCACACTGATACCGATCAGACTGAAGCAGGAATGTTTTTTCAAAAGATCCATCACAGTCAGGCTAAGCGCAGCGCCAGCCAGACTATACAAAATACTGAACAGATTTCCAAACATAAATCCGATCACCAGGATTCTGACAACGGACACGAGAGCCGCTTCTTTAAAGGAATATCGGTTCAGTATAAAAAGCACCGCCAGGTTTGCAAGTCCGAGTTTGATACCCGGAATCCCTGCAAATACAGGGATCAGAGACTCCACATATCCAAAAATGATCGCTACTGCGGCAAATAATCCGAGATAAGCTGTTTTTCGTTTCATAAATAAATCCTTTCATTTGTTGCAGGAATATCACAGACAGAATACCATCTGTCAGAGAAAACTGTACGGAGAATATGCATTACGCATATTCTCCGGAAATTTTATGTCACCGCATCAATTTTCGGGGAACTCTCCGAATCCTCTGCAGTATTTTCCCCTTCTATCACAACCTTATTAGGAAGGCAGATGATGGAACCGCCGTGCTCGTCCACAGCCTTCTGTTTCATACAGTAATGATCCGGGCAGGTTGCTTCGATCATGGTAACTTTTCCATCTTTGATCTCGCAGACATTGGTGTCTCCGATGTGTATGACCTGGTCCTGGGAAAGAGAATAGGTTCCGAACTCTTTTCCGTCAACGGTAATACGGATCATATTATGGGACCGTTTCCCCGCAATCTGAAAACCAAGCCAGAGAACCCCTGCCAGAATCAGGATCCCGGCAATAAAAATCATTTCTTTTTTCTTCAAAACAAATCTCCATTTCTGTTACAGATTCAAAAAAATCATATCATAATCGAAATTAAAAGGCAAACATAAGTTAATGATATCTAACCATAATTCATACAGCTGTTCCAAACGGAAAGGGAGGAGTGGCGAAAAAATTCACATTATAAAAAGTTAAAAACTACTAACAAAAATGTAGACAAGAAAAAAATCAGATGATATAATACTTGACTGTAAGTTAGCAACATCTAATTTTATAAAAATGATTAATCTAAACTAATTTATGGATATGGATAAAAATTACATAATTTATCCAAAAGACAGTTATACGCAGATTGCAGGACTGGATCGAGAGCATCTGACGCAGCAATATATGTTCGTATAGCCTGAGTCTGATGCAGCAATTTACGGAATTGTTATAAATACAAGGGAGAAAAGAGATGAAAAACCAGAATTTTTACATGAGAGTGATCTCATTGCTGTTAGTGGTTCTTGCTGTGCTTTTTTATAACAGCAGCATGAAAGCCCAGGCAAATGAAAAAGAGATCGCGGCTCTGACAGATAAGGTAGATACACTTCAGGAGCAGCAGAATGAACTTCTCAGCGCGCTGGAGACAAGCTACGCAAACCGTGTGAAGAACCAGAGTACTGCAGCAGAAACCGAGGCATCCAGCAGCGACAGCACAGACAACGAATCTGCGGACAGCTCCGGTTCAGGCAGTACAGCGGACAGTGGCGAAGCAGACAGCAGCGGAGATAATGTCTATAAAGACGGAACCTATACAGGAGAAGCACAGGGTTACGGTGGAACGATTCAGGTTGAGGTGACGCTTTCCGGTGATGAGATCACATCCATTAATGTGACAAGCGCTCCCGGTGAGGACAGCGCGTATCTTTCTCAGGCAGAAAGCGTGATCGATTCTATTATCAGTGCCCAGAGTACAGATGTGGACACCGTATCAGGAGCAACTTTTAGTTCCACAGGAATTCTGAATGCGGTTGATGAAGCTCTTGGAAAGGCGGAAAATTCATGAAAAAGAGACAGAGGGAAGTAAGGCTGATGCGTGCGGGGATACAGTTAGCGTTCTTTATTGCGGCACCTTCTCTGTTCTCTACAGCTTTTGCGGGAATCAAATCAATCTTTCTTGCCATTGGATCCGGACAGGCGGTGGAGTGGAATTCTTTTTTGACCGTGACGGCCGTTCTTCTGATCTTCACCTGCTTTTTCGGAAGACATTTCTGTGGATATGCGTGTGCGTTCGGATCTTTCGGCGATGCCGTGTACGAAGGCTTTTCCTGGATCTGGACGAAATGTTTTCATAAAAAAAAGAAACCAGCCCTTTCTGAAAAGCTGGTCCACAGACTTCAGAAAGTCAAATATATCGTACTGGCCCTGATCCTGCTTTCCTGCATCACAGGTGTATACGGAAAGCTCACAGGAACCAGCCCGTGGGATGTTTTTTCCATGATCACAGCTGGACGGCTTCCAAACAGTAAATACTTGGTGGGGATCATCCTGCTGATCCTGATCATGATCGGAATGTGTACCCAGGAGCGCTTTTTCTGCCAGTTTCTCTGCCCGATGGGAGCGGTGTTTGCGCTGATGCCGATTTTTCCGGGAGCCTTATTCCGGAGAAATCGTGAGAAATGCCCGCCGAAATGCGGACTTTGTAAAAAGAGATGTCCGGCGCATCTGGATATTGACGGTGATACGGCGATGTCAGGGGAATGTCTTTGCTGCCATGCCTGTGCGGCGACATGCCCGCGGAAAAATATTCACATTGGAACAACTGAGGAAAAATAATCTATGAAATATCAGGCTCTTAAAAAGAAAGCTTTTTTTGCCACAGCAGTACTCACAGGGACAGTGATGCTGTTTCCGGTTGGATGTCCGGCTGCGGCAGAGAAAGATATACAGAACTATACAGATACCGATTTTGCCATGGATACTGTGGTATCGGAAACACTTTATACCACAGGAGACGATATAAACAGTAAACTGACTTCAATTCTGACGGATGTGGAGACGAATCTTCTGTCCTGGACAAATGAGAGTTCGCAGATTTATAAGGTGAACGCAGATTGCGGAAACGATACGGAGATTTCCGAAGAACTTTCCGGATATCTGGAACGCATCCTTGCCATTGCGAAAGATTCTAATGGAGCCTTTGATCCGACGATCGGAGAACTGATCCGGCTGTGGGATATCGGAGGGGAGAATCAGCGGATTCCCGGAAAAGATGAAATTCAGGAAGCGCTGAAGGATTCCGGATACAAAAAGGTTTCCTTGGATGGAAATATGGTTCATATGGACAAGGGCTGTTCCCTGGATCTCGGAGCCGCCGGAAAGGGAATCGGCTGTGATTCCATCCTGGAATATCTGAAAACGCAGAAAGAAGTCTCTGCGGCGCTTATGAATCTGGGAGGAAGCAGTGTCATGACTTATGGAAGCAAACCGGACGGTTCTTCCTGGAATGTGGCAGTGACCGATCCCCGAGCGGAAAATGATGATGACTATCTTGGTGTGGTTGCCTTAAATGGTACAGAATTTCTTTCCACATCCGGAGATTATGAGAAATATTTTATTGAAAATGGTGTAAGGTATCATCACATTATGGACCCGTCCACCGGCTATCCGGCAAAAAGCGGAGTGACCGGGGTAACGGTAGTCTGTGACACCGGACTGGAGGCAGATGCACTTTCCACAGCATGTTTCGTGCTTGGCGTGGAAAAAGGCGCAAAGCTGCTGGAAACTTACGGCGCAGACGGACTTTTTGTGGATGAAGATCATCATGTATATCTCACTGAGGGGATGAAAGAGCGGTTCAGCCTGATTGCAGATTCCTACAGTGTGGAGGATATTGCAGAGTGAAGCTGATCTCCCGGCGATCCGGTTTATGACCGTTTGGCAGAGGGAATGCTCATATCCGCGTTACTTGCGATAGTAAACCTGGAAAGGGTTCTATAAATATATCATATTTTTAGGAGGAATAAGCAATGCAGAAGTGGAATCTATTGAAAAAAACAGCTCCATGCATCTTAAGTCTTGCGGTGGCAGCAACAACTTTTCCGACTGCTGTAATGGCATCTGATCTTGATGCAGCCGTGGTTTCCGAGGCAGAGGCAGGAGATACGGAGGATTTTGGCACAGAGGAAACGGCAGAGGATACTGAAGTTGTAGCAGAAGAAGCTATAGAGGATGCTGCAGACGAGACAGAGGATATCCAGCAGGAAGATACAGAAGCTGTCGAGACTCTGGATAAGACAGCAGAGGAAGCAGACCCGTTCTCTACAGGGGAAGAGGATTTCACAGAAGGCGATGAAGTGGCGGAAGCATTTTCCGATTCTGACCAGCTGACAGGCGAGTATCAGTACGTATATGCAGGACTTACCTGGGGTGAGTACTGGGCAGCAGAAGGCGTCTATGCAGCTGGAGATACAAGCTCTTCGGAAGAGAAGGATTCACATAGTGAGTTTGATACAGGAGCTTTTGATACAGTAACAAGAGCGACTGCAAATCATGGACTCCACAGAGGAAGCTATCAGACAGAAGCTACGATCATTGCTGAAGACGGAACCAGATTCGACGTATCCTACTGGGAGGATAAAGGAAGCACACTTTATCTTACAGACGGTTCCAAGGTAAAATGGAACAGAGGCAGTATAACAACAGAAGATGGAAAAACCTATACGATGGATCATTATGAGATATATGGTCTGAAATATGTTCCGGTAGCAGTTAAGACCGCAGATTTTGCAGATTTCTGCAAAAAGTATAATGTCGTACAGGATGGAGCTATGCTCTCCGGAGGATACAGTGAAAACAATCTCCAGTATTATAAAGGCCTTGTGGCAGACGTAAATGCACAGACAAATGGTCTGAAATATGCGGAGAAAAATGGTGACGGCTTTACATTTACAGCAAGAAAATCAGACGGAACAGCTTCCGGTATCAAGGATCAGGCGTTAAAAACAGCAACAGGGATCAAGCCGAGTGTAAAAGCAGCAAGCGGAAGCTACGGCGAATTCCTCCGTGTGGATCTCAATGGAAATTATGGCGATCTTGGTGCAAATATGCAGGCTGTACGCTGGGATTATTATGGAGATGATTCCACATATACAAAATGCCTCGCTTCTTACGGAACCAAGTTTGCCGCAGATAACTGGATGCATAAAGCAATGGGAATCCAGCTTGGACTTACAAAATCTGCACGCTGCAAGCTTCCGGGAGGAACAGACGGAACAGGATACTGGAAACTGACAGTGTATGCTCTTGGATATAATGACTATACCTACAGCTTCCAGGCAACTGCAGAGAATATCGTAAATCCTACAATGGAGCCGACTGATTTTACAAGTCTTAAAACGGAAGTGGAAGCTGCAAAAGCTCTGGCAGAGAAGGATTACACAATTGCAACCTGGAAGTCCTTTGCCGGTGAGCTTCAGGAAGCAGAAGACATTCTTGCAAAAACAGATGCAAGTCAGGCTGAGGTAAATGAAGCACTTGAACATCTTCAGGGAGCAGAGAAAGAGCTTCAGAAGGTAACAGTTACACTTGATAAGACAGCAGCTGCTGTATATACAGGAAAAACGACGACTCTTAAGGCAACAACAAATGACAGCGATGCAGCAGTAACATTTAAGTCCGGCAACACAAAGGTTGCAACGGTAAGCAGCAAGGGTGTTGTTAAAGGCGTAAAAGCCGGAACAGCAGTTATCACAGCAAAGGTCGGAAATGCCACAGCAACCTGCAAGGTAACAGTAAAAGCTTCCACAATTAAATTTGCAAAGGCCTCCGTAACGATCTACAAAGGAAAAACAGCAACTGTAAAAGCAACTGCAACACCATCTGCAACTGTAAAATACACAAGCAGCAACACAAAGGTTGCAACCGTAAACAGCAAAACAGGTGTTGTAAAAGGAATCAAAGCAGGAACCGTTACGATTACAGCAAAGGCAGGAGCCCTGAAGACAACCTGCAAAGTAGTTGTCAAGAATCCTGCATTCAGTCTTGTAAAATCTTCTGCAACGATCAAAAAAGGTAAAACAACAACCATCAGATCCAAAGCAGCACCTGCAGGCAAGGTTACATATACAAGCAGCAATAAAAAAGTTGCAGCTGTAAACAGCAAGGGTGTTGTAAAGGGAATCAAAAAAGGTAAAGCAACGATCACAGTGAAATGCAACGGAATTACAAAGAAATTTGTGGTAACTGTTAAATAATGCAACTGTTTAGCAAAGAGTAAGAACAACCTCTGCCGCAGACCCTTTTATGTCTGCGGCAGAGGTCTGCTCATTTCTACAGCAATCCGGAAAATCACCTGGAATGCGATACAGAGCATATGCCTGACGGGAAGCCGCATAGAAAGAGGGGAGAACAAGTATCCATGGAAAAAGATTTAAAAGATAAAAAACCAGCCGAAAATGGCACACCCAAGGTGCCCTGGACGAAAATGATCCCTGCAGCAGCTGTGATTGCGGCGCTTGCGTTTTCGGGCATAAAGGCGAAGGGATCCGAGGAATCAACGGAAGCAGTACAGAAAGCAGAGACAACCGTGATGTCTGCTTCGGAGTTGGAAAAATATCTCGGATATGAAGAAGGAAATACTGTTTCTGACAGCACATCTGCCTCAGATAAGAAAAACAGTACATCAAAGAAAAGCTCATCAAAGAAAAGTGCGAAAAAAACAGCAGCAAAAAAAAGTTCTGGTACGAGAACGGTTTCAGAATCAGCAAAAAGCAATGCCGGTGCGGCAGGACAGGGTTCTACCCAGACCCCGGTAGCGGCAGTTCCGGCCAATGGCTATAAAGATGGAGTATATGAAGGATCTGGAACCGGATTCGGTGGTACGATCCGTGTACAGGTAACAGTCAGCGGAGGAAAGATCACAGCCATTGATATTCTGGATGCATCCGGGGAAACCGCATCTTATTTTGCATCAGCTCAGGGCGTGATCAGCAGGATGATCGCAGGAAATACACCGAATGTAGATGCAGTCAGCGGAGCAACCTATTCCTCAAACGGAATCATCCAGGCAGTTCAGAATGCGCTCTCCCAGGCAGCGGCAGATGGAAGCAGCCAGCAGGTCACCCCTGCACCTGTAGTAACGGCTGTACCAACTATGACACCATCACCGTCACCTACAAAAAAACCATCCAAAAAACCATCTTCTGCAAAGGAGCCGGAAGATCCGGACAGTCCGAAAAAATATCTGGACGGTAAATATACAGCTTCGGCAAAGGGCTTCAATGGAGACGTGAAAGTAATTGTGACCATCAAGGATGGAGTGATCGAAGCTCTGGAACAGGAAAATACGGACACGGAGCAGTTTTTTGAAAGAGCATGGAGCGTGCTGGAAAAACAGATCATAGGCACAGATTCTGTGGATGATATTGATGCAGTCAGCGGAGCAACCTATTCTTCCAACGGGATTCTGAATGCTGTAAAAAAAGCTCTCAAAGAAGCGGTCAATCCGGAGTATGGAAAGAAACCCACACCAACTCCGACAAAGAAACCGATACCAAAGCCAACAGCCACACCGAAACCTGCGGCAACGCCGAAACCAACAGCCACACCGAAGCCAACAGAGACACCGGCAGCAACCCCGACGCCGGAGCCGGACGACCCGGATGTGACGCCGGTTCCTGAAAAACCCAATGTAACTCCAACACCAGGGACAGATGAGCCGGATGCCACGCCGGAGCCAACGGAAGCACCGGAACCTGCCGGAATGTACAGAGATGGAACGTATACGGGATCAGCTTTTGGATATGGAGGAAAAACATATCTGACAATCACGATCTCAGGAGGCCAGATCGCATCCATTGAGCAGACAAATCAGGATACACCGGAATTTTTTGATCCTGCATGGAGCATGATCTATTCTCAGATCATGGCAAACCAGTCGGCAGATGGAATTGATACTGTCAGCGGAGCCACATATTCATCCGAAGGGATCCTGGACGCTGCACAAAAGGCCCTTGCCCAGGCGAAGAATTAACCGGGTGAACGTTGGAACAGCTATAAACATCTGAATCTAAGCCAATAATAAGAGATGAAAGAAACCTCTGGACTTCTGATTTTTTTTGAAGTTCAGAGGTTTTTTGCCATGTTTCTGAAATTGTTTCTATAAATCGATAAAAAAATAACAGGAATGTATACAGAATAATATGGAAAATATCAGAAAATAAAAGCGGTTTAAATAATTTGAAATGCAAATTGGCAGGGATTAACCTGAGAAATACAATAAAATTTTTATTGCACAGGGCAATGTTTTATGTTATGTTTGAATATGTGTAATTAAAGTTGTTATTTAAATGACAAACAACGCTGAAAGGAGAACAAATATGAGCAGTAAAATTACGATCATCGGAGCAGGAAGCGTGGGTTCAACTATCGCCTACACCTTATCACAGAAGAGCATTGCCTCAGAAATTGTCCTGATCGATATCAACAGGCAGAAGGCAGAGGGCGAGGTCATGGATATTGACCAGGGAACCAGCTTCCGTGAACCGATCTCCATTGTGGCAGGAGATTATCCGGATGCGGCTGATTCTGACATTGTGATCATCACTTCCGGCATTGCCAGAAAACCGGGACAGACACGTATCGAGCTGACACAGACCAATGTCAACATTATGAAGAGCATCACTCCGGAGATCGTAAAGGTGGCTCCAAAAGCGCTTTATATCATTGTAAGCAACCCATGTGATATCATGACCTACGCATTTGCAAAAATTTCCGGTCTTCCAGAGAACCAGATCCTTGGTTCCGGAACCGCCCTGGATACGGCCCGTCTCCGCTGCAGACTTTCCCAGCACTACGGCGTATCTGAGAAAAACATCCACGCCTATGTATTCGGAGAGCATGGAGATACTTCCTTTGTACCGTGGTCCAGAGCCTTTGTTGCAGGTGCGACCCTTGATGAATTTGACAAGATCGTTCATGAGGATCAGAAAGATCTGCAGCCACTTGACAGAGAAGAGGTTCTGGAGTATGTTCATACTTCAGGATCAACTGTGATCGCCAAGAAGGGTGCTACATTTTATGCGGTAGCCGTATCTGTTTGCAGACTTTGCTCGCTTCTTCTTGCTGCATCTGATACAATAGTCAGTGTATCAACCATGCTTCACGGAGAGTACGGTGTTGAAGACGTATGTCTTAGTACCATGGCTTCTATCGGACCGGAAGGTGTAAAACGTATCGTTCGTGTTCCGCTGACCGAGGAGGAAACAGAGAAGCTTCATGCAAGCGCCAATGCTCTGAAGGACGTGATCGCACAGATTGATCTTTGATAAATGTCAGAAGCTGTGTAAAGAGGAAAATGCAGCCTCAGGCAAATTTGAAACAACGGGAGAAAGATAAAAATGGATATTATTCAGGTAATTACCAGAGAATTGAACGTTGAGAAATGGCAGGTTGAGGCAGCAGTTAAGCTGATCGATGAAGGCTGCACCATTCCTTTTATTTCCAGATACCGTAAGGAAGCAACCGGTACACTGAACGACGAACAGCTTCGTAATCTTAATGAGAGACTTACCTATTTAAGAAATCTTGAGGATAAAAAGGCTCAGGTTCTGGGCAGCATCGAGGAGCAGGGCAAGCTGACTCCGGAGCTGAAGAAACAGATCGAGGCAGCGCAGACACTTGTTGTGGTAGAGGATCTTTACCGTCCGTACCGCCCGAAGCGCCGTACACGTGCCATCATCGCCAGGGAAAAAGGTCTGGGACCTCTGGCTGACATCATTCTTCTTCAGATGACGAAGAAACCTCTTGAAGAAGAGGCAAAAGCATTTCTTTCTGAGGAAAAAGAAGTCAAAACTGTGGAAGAGGTCATCAGTGGTGCCAGAGATATCATTGCGGAGCACATTTCCGATGAAGCAGATTATCGTATCAGCATCCGTAAGAGAACAATGGATAAGGGAACTATATGCTCTAATGCGAGAGATGAGAAGGAGCAGTCTGTATACGAGATGTATTATGACTTTGAAGAGCCGGTGAAAAAGCTTGCAGGTCATCGTGTCCTTGCTCTGAACCGTGGTGAGAAAGAGAAATTCCTTACTGTGAAGATCCTTGCACCTGAGGAAGAGATCATCCGTTATCTTGAAAAACAGGTGATCGTCCGCGATAATCCATACACTACACCTGTTCTGAAAGAATCCATTGAGGACAGCTATAAACGTCTCATCGGACCGGCTATTGAGCGTGAGATCCGGAGTGCCCTTACAGAGGCAGCAGAGGACGGTGCCATCCATGTCTTTGGCAAAAATCTGGAGCAGCTTCTCATGCAGCCTCCAATCGCAGGACAGGTAGTTCTTGGCTGGGACCCTGCCTTCCGTACCGGATGCAAGCTGGCAGTGGTAGATCCGACCGGAAAGGTTCTGGATACCACAGTTATTTATCCCACAGCACCAACCAATGAGACCAAGATCCGTGCCGCAAAGGAAACCCTGAAAAAGCTTATCAGCAAATATCATGTGACACTGATCTCTGTAGGAAACGGAACGGCATCCAGAGAATCCGAGCAGATCATCGTGGAGCTTCTTAAGGAAATTCCGGAAAAGGTCCAGTATGTCATCACCAACGAGGCAGGTGCCTCTGTATATTCCGCAAGCAAGCTTGCCACGGAAGAATTCCCGAATTTCGATGTTGGACAGAGAAGCGCCGCATCCATCGCAAGACGTGTACAGGATCCGCTTGCAGAGCTTGTAAAGATCGATCCGAAATCCATTGGTGTCGGTCAGTATCAGCATGATATGAACCAGAAGAAGCTGGGAGAAGCCCTTAACGGTGTTGTGGAAGATTGTGTAAACAAGGTCGGAGTGGATCTGAATACGGCATCTGCCTCCCTCCTGGAGTATATTTCCGGAATCAGTAAGGCCATCGCAAAGAATATCGTAGCCTACCGTGAGGAAAACGGCCGTTTCCAGACAAGAAGAGAGCTTCTTAAGGTTGCTAAGCTTGGTCCGAAAGCCTTTGAGCAGTGTGCAGGTTTCACACGGATCACAGGAGGCAAAAATCCTCTGGACGCAACCAGTGTCCATCCGGAAAGCTATGACGCAGCAAAAAAACTCCTGGAAAAGCTAGGCTACACACCGGAAGATGTGGCAGAGCGCAAGCTTTCCGGTATTTCCGGACAGATCCGCGATTACGGAAAACTGGCAAAGGAGCTGGAGATCGGAGAGCCAACCTTACGTGATATCGTAAAGGAACTGGAAAAACCTGCCAGAGATCCACGTGACGAGATGCCGAAACCGATTCTCCGTACTGATGTACTGGACATGAAGGATCTGAAAGAGGGCATGGTTCTTAAGGGAACTGTCCGCAATGTTATTGACTTCGGCGCTTTTGTGGATATCGGTGTGCATCAGGACGGCCTGGTCCATATTTCTGAGATGAGCGAGAAATTCATCAAACATCCGCTGGAAGCGGTTAGTGTGGGAGACATCGTGGATGTCCGTGTTCTTGGTGTTGATATGAAGAAAAAACGTATCAGCCTTTCCATGAAGGGAATCAGTAAATAAAGAGAAAACAGCTATAACATAAATACAGCAGTGGTTTATACCCTATACCTTATAGAAACGGAGAAATCAGGTTTACAGGGAAAAACCACTGCTGTATTATTATATCAGAAATAAGCTTTGAAGCGCATAGATCGATCCGCATATGTATATCGAATGATCGATCAGACAGGAGGGATCATATTTGGATAGTACTGTACAGACCGTGCAGGAGGTCGGAAATCAGGTAAACCAGTACAGGCAGATGTTTGAAAATTATCTGCCGGACATCACAAAATTCGGAATCAAGGTTGTTCTGGCTATCGTTGCTTTCTGGGTAGGAAGCACGGTAATTAAATGGATCGTAAAGTTTGTGAGAAAATCACTGACAAAATCCAGGCTGGATACAGGAGCGGCACAGTTTATGTCCTCACTGGTCAAGATCGTACTTTACATACTCCTGATCTTTAATATATCCACAAGCTTTGGAGTAAAGGAATCATCTCTGGCAGCACTTCTTGGAACTGCAGGTGTTACTATGGGTCTTGCCCTCCAGGGCGGACTTGCCAACCTGGCAGGAGGTATGATGCTTCTTCTGTTCAAGCCTTTCCAGGTAGGGGATTACATCATCGTTAACGGACAGGACGGAAGCGAGGGAACGGTAGCCAAGGTCGAGATTTGTTATACAACGTTATTATCCATTGATAACAAGCACATCGTGATCCCGAACGGTACTCTTTCCAATGTGACCATCACCAACGTAACAGCAAGGGATCAGCGAAGGCTGGAGATCAAAGTGGGGATCTCTTACAATGCAGATATCCAGAAGGCCAAGGATATCCTGGAAGATATCCTCACCGAAGATCCGGATACAAGAGAAGACGAAGAAATGGTGGTATTTGTAGACGAGCTGGCAGAAAGCTCTGTGATCATGGGCTTTCGTGTCTGGGTAGATACCGACCGCTACTGGGCAGCTAGATGGAGATTGAACCAGAGGATCAAGGAAGATTTTGATTATTATGGAATCGAGATTCCTTATAATCAGCTGGATGTGCATATCCATAAATAATATGCATCAAGGAAGAAAGATAAAGCCCTTTCACATGGCAGAGAATATGAAAATTATTGACAAACCAGTGCCGGGGTGTAATAATACCCCACAGAGATAGTATTTGGACTCAAAACTATACTCTGGCTGAAATCACTGGAATCTTATATAAAAATAGCCAGCCGGAACCCGGAATCGGGAACGGACGGATATATGAAAATTATAAAAGATTATGAAAGATACGAGCCTGTATTAATAACATAAATTATGTGAATGATTTTTATGTACAAAAAACAGGACTCAATATACAGGGAATCAATCAGAAGCGTTTCAGGGTCGAAGTGTGCCCCGAGACGCTTTTTTATTAAATACGGAAGCGGATGCTTTTATCCATTTGAAAGTTATTCCCTGCAGGAAAGGACTTATATAAGATGACAATAGAGATGTTAAAAGGAAAGATCCACAGAGCAACCGTTGTCCAGGCGGAACTGGATTATGTAGGAAGTATCACTGTGGATGAGGAACTGCTGAAAGCTGCCGGGATACTGGAATATGAGAAGGTTCAGATCGTAGATGTGAACAACGGCAGCCGTTTCGAGACATACACCATTTGCGGAGAACGCGGAAGTGGTATGATCTGCCTGAACGGAGCAGCAGCAAGATGTGTGAGCACCGGTGACAAGATTATCATCATGGCTTATGCACAGTACGAGCAGGAAGAAGCCCGTACCCACAAGCCAGCAGTTGTATTTGTAGATGAAGAGAACAGAATTAGCAGAGTGACTAATTATGAGAAACACGGACTGCTGAAGGATATGGCCTGACGCAGATCAGAAATACAATAAGACGAAGGTGAATTCAGAAAAGAGGCTATCTCGAATCTATAAAGAAAACCGGTTCCGGAACCGGAAAAGAGGAGAGCACAATGCAGGTAACAAAAACAGTAGAAGAAACAAGAAAACAGATCAAAGCGTGGAAAAAAGAAGGAAAAACAGTAGGCCTTGTACCAACCATGGGATTTCTCCATGAGGGACATGCAAGCCTGATCAAAAAATGCAGAGAGCAGAATGATATCGTAGTGGTATCTGATTTCGTCAATCCTACACAGTTCGGTCCTACCGAAGACCTGGAAGCCTACCCGAGAGACTTTGAGCGTGACAGCAAACTCTGCGAAAGCCTGGGAGCGGACCTGATCTTCTGCCCGGAGCCTTCCGAGATGTATCATGATCCCCACGCATTTGTAAGTATAGATACTCTGTCAGAGACACTTTGCGGAAAAACACGTCCGATCCATTTCAAAGGTGTGTGTACCGTTGTGACCAAGCTGTTCCACATTGTGGCACCGGACAGAGCATATTTCGGACAGAAAGACGCACAGCAGCTGGCCATCATCCGCAAGATGGTGAGTGATCTGAACTTCGATATTGAGATCGTAGGCTGTCCGATCATCCGTGAGGAGGACGGACTTGCAAAATCCTCCAGAAATACATATTTAAGCCCTGAAGAGAGAAAAGCAGCTCTTTGCCTGTCAAAGGCAGTAAAAGCCGGACAGGAAGCCATTCACGCAGGAATCCCGGCAGAAGAGCTTCTCGGAAAAATGCGAGCAGTGATCGAAGCAGAGCCTCTGGCAAAGATTGATTATGTATCCATGGTAGATGCACTTACCATGCAGCCGGTGGAAAAAGCTGACCGCAGCGTTCTTGTAGCAATGGCTGTTTACATCGGAAAAACAAGACTGATCGACAACTTCAGCTATGAGGTATAATATATGGAAAAAATCTTAAATAAAATCGCAAAGATCAGCAGTCTTGCATCCAGATATATCGGGGGCATTATCATCGCTTTTTCCTGCGTGGCATTTTTCTGGCGGGACGGCTTTTCCTGGATGACAAACTATACGTCTGTATTTCTGGGAGTGATCATGTTTGGTATGGGTCTGACCATAAAACTGGATGACTTCCGGGCAATTTTTTCCAGACCCAAAGAAGTGGTGATCGGTGCAGTGGCTCAGTATACCATTATGCCGGTGATCGCCTGGCTTCTGTGTAAAGTGATGAACCTTCCGGCAGATCTGGCACTGGGAGTGATCCTGGTGGGATGCTGTCCGGGCGGAACAGCTAGCAATGTGATCACCTATATCGCAGGAGGTGATGTGGCGCTTTCTGTGGGAATGACCATAGTTTCCACACTGGCAGCGCCGTTGATGACACCGTTTCTTGTATATGTTCTGGCAGGAGCCTGGGTGGAAGTATCCTTCTGGGCTATGGTGATTTCTGTGGTAAAGGTAATTCTGATCCCGGTTCTCCTGGGAGTTTTTCTCCGGAGCCTTGCGGGAGAGCATGTGGATAAGGTATCCGATATTATGCCGCTGGTGTCGGTTGTAGCTATTGTTATGATCATCGGAGGAATTGTGGCTGTAAATGCAGAGAAGATCGTAAGCTGTGGAGTTCTGGTGCTTGGAGTAGTGGCGATCCACAATTTCTGTGGTATGATGCTGGGCTTTCTGGCTGCAAAAATCTTCCATGTGGAGTATTCCAGAACAACAGCTATAGCTATAGAGGTAGGCATGCAGAACAGTGGCCTTGCTGTCTCACTGGCAGCAGCTAATTTTGCAGCCAATCCGCTTGCAACACTTCCGGGCGCGATCTTCAGTGTATGGCACAATATTGCGGGCTCCATTTTTGCGGGAATCCGCCGTGCAGGTGCAGAACGTCAGACAGAACCAGGGAGCAGTATATTGGCAGAAGAAAGATAAAAAGTTAGAAGAATACTGAAGGAAATTCGAAATATCGTTTATAAAGAAGCCTGGTGGCGTATGGGATAATTTGTACGTTGCCGGGCTTTTTGCGTTGTGGATTTGAAAATAGCATGTTAGACTGGAAACATAAATCGCAGATATAATACGGGCTCAGGAAAGGAGCTTGTGAACATTAAACATTGTAAAAGAGGACACTGCAATGAAATGTGATGATTTGATACAGGAATTGAATACATGGGAGTATGATGAGAAGATATACCGGGAATACTACTTTATGAAAAAAACTCCCGAAAAAGTTAAAGATTTTGTGAAAAGCCATTCTGATCACGAACTGGAAGTAGGATGGGTGCTGAATCCAGAATTACTGAATCAGCATGCAGGTGAAGATGAATTTATTTCTGAAAAATATAATGTAAGTCTTGTAAAGCATCCCCGTTATCTGCCGGTGTTTTATCATGAACATGATTTTTTTGAAATCATATATGTTCTGTCAGGAACCTGTACTAATTCCTTCCGGGATTCCACAGAGAAACTGACAGCAGGAGACCTGTGCCTGCTTGCACCTAATGTCAGACATGGAATTTTGGCAGTGGAGGATGACAGCATCATTCTGAATATCCTGATCCGCCGCAGCACATTTATGGATATCTTTTATAATACAGTCCGTGATAAGACTCAGATTTCCGGTTTCTTTGTAGGAAATCTATATTCCAGAGAAAAAATACACTACCTTCTTTTCCATACGAAGAATGATATAGTTATCCGCAATTACATTCTGGACATGTATAGGGAACAGAAAACCGGCGACAGTTTTTCGGACAGGATCATCTGTAGCATCCTTACATTGTTTTTTGTGGAGCTGACCAGACGCCACGGGAAAAAAGTAAGCATACCGGATAACAGAAGAGAACGGACGGAGCAGGAATCCGAAATGCTTGCTTATATGATGAGAAACTGCAGTACAGTAACTTTAAATGAACTTGCAGAGAAATTTCATTTTTCTGTACCATATTGTTCAAAACTGATCAAATCTATCTCCGGAAAAACTTTCTCCAATCTTCTCACAGAGATCCGTCTGCAGCAAGGCGAACAGCTTCTTCTCTGCAGCCAGCTCAGCGTAGAAGATATCAGTGACAGGGTAGGGTATAAAAATCCGGAAAGTTTTATCCGTGCATTTCGCCGCTTATACAATGATACACCAAGCCAATATAGAAGAAAGAATAAATAAAGTCAATTAAATTGATTATTTTAGACCATGGAAGCAGTTCCGATATTCCGCTATGATGTAGGTAAATAAAAAATATCAATGCAGAATAAAAAAGGAGGAAGCCAGTATGAAATATAATGATACTTATTCTATGATCGGAGCTATGATTAACCAGGGATTTGAAGTTGAGTTTAAGAAAGAACGGGAGAAAAAAGAAAAACGCCGCAGATTTTTACGGAAATTGATCGTCATGATATCTCGATTAAAGAAAAGTTCGGGAAATATTACGGAGAATATGTCTAACAGTGCCGGTAAATGCAGATGTGACGCACATACGATATGTGCATGCGCTGTCGATTGTGGAGACAGAGTGTGATAATCTGGTATAACCAATAGACACAAGTCACATTATGTCGAAAGAAAAAGTCAGAAAATGCAGAAATGCGGTTTACAAATTTTAGCCGGTATACTATAATAACCACATGGACGAACAGACGTCCCCAACATATGAAAACAGGGGGGCCCGCTGAAGCGAGCTGAGAGTAGACTGTAAATGTCTTGACCCATAACCTGATTTGGATAATGCCAACGTAGGGACATATGCACGAAGGATTCTTAAAGACACAGAAGATCAGAGAGTACAGAAGAGATCAGAAGTACGGAAGATTTTCATTAAGTACGTAAGATTAAGAGCCGGTTGCCGTGATGCGTGTGCGTTGCAGCAGCCGGTTTTTTGTTGTATAAACACAAAGAATTTACAGAAGGATACCCTATAACCATCTGCCGGGAACAGAGCCTGTACAGCAGACAGAACTTCCGACAGTAGTGACAGATTTTCCAGATTTGGATACGAAATGAAAGGAGTTTTTTTACATGAGAAATTACAGTACACAGATGGAGGCTGCCCGTAAAGGCATCATCACACCTGAGCTTGAGATCGTAGCTAAGAAGGAACGCATGACAACAGAGGAACTGCTTCCTCTGGTAGCCTCCGGTAAGGTGGCTATCTGTGCAAATAAAAATCACAAATGTATCGATCCGGAGGGTGTAGGCTCCATGCTCCGCACCAAGATCAATGTAAACCTTGGTGTATCCAGAGACTGCAAGGATTACGACGTGGAAATGCAGAAGGTTATGGAAGCTGTAAACATGGGCGCTCATGCCATCATGGATCTTTCTTCCCACGGAAATACTATTCCGTTCCGACGCAAGCTGACATCCGAGTGTCCAGCCATGATCGGAACCGTTCCGGTTTATGACTCTGTTATCCACTATCAGAGAGATCTTGATACACTGACAGCCAAGGATTTTATCGATGTAGTAAGACTCCATGCACAGGATGGTGTTGACTTTGTAACTCTTCACTGTGGAATCACAAGAAAGACCATCGATCAGATCCGTAACCACAAGAGAAAAATGAATATCGTTTCCAGAGGAGGATCTCTTGTATTTGCATGGATGTGCATGACAGGTGAGGAGAATCCGTTCTATGAATACTACGACGAGATCCTGGATATCTGCCGCGAGTATGATGTGACCATCTCTCTTGGTGATGCCTGCCGTCCGGGATGTCTGGCTGATGCAACAGATGTATGCCAGATCGAGGAGCTTGTACGTCTTGGCGAGCTGACCAAACGTGCATGGGAAAAAGACGTCCAGGTTATGGTCGAGGGACCGGGACATGTGCCGCTTGATCAGGTTGAGGCAAATATGAAAGTACAGCAGTCCATCTGTCAGGGCGCACCGTTCTATGTATTAGGACCTATCGTAACTGACGTTGCACCGGGATATGACCACATCACATCCGCGATCGGCGGCGCAGTAGCAGCTATGTCCGGAGCAGCATTCCTCTGCTATGTAACACCTGCAGAGCACCTTGCACTTCCGAATCTTGAAGACGTAAAACAGGGAATCATGGCATCCAAGATCGCAGCACATGCAGCAGACATTGCCAAAGGTGTCCGCGGTGCCCGTGAGATCGATGACAAGATGGCAGATGCCAGAAGAAAGCTTGACTGGGAGGCACAGTGGGAATGCGCCATGGATCCGGAAACAGCAAAACGTATCTGGAACGAGCGCAAACCGGAGCATGATGATACCTGCTCCATGTGCGGTAAATTCTGTGCAGTACGAAGCATGAACAAGGCACTTGCAGGAGAGCATATCGATATTCTGTAAAAAAACGGAATGCAGATAAGCATGCAGCACAGTATAACTGTTTTCGGGATATTCAGCAGCCAGCCGGAGCGGATATATTATTTCGTTGCAGTATAATCAGTATAATATAGAAGAAACCGGAATATCAGAGCTGTCCATGTCTGTGGTAAAATATCACAACAGGGCGGCTCTTTTTCTGTGTATAAAATAAAAATATACATACAAAATATCGTCTATATGACGAAAAAATACATGTTCCATATGCAAAGTGCTCAATAATCCATGCAGAAGGATTGGATAATCCATGTATTTTTTGTGTCCAAATTGTTAAAATAGCATCATCAAATAACGGAGAACGTCAAAATAAAGGAGGACGAAACATGAAAAGAAAGATGCTCAGCGTTCTGCTCTGTGCAGCAATGATGGGAACAACACTGGCAGGTGCAACAAGCGTACTTGCAGCTGACGACAAAGATTCCGACAGCAAATGGGAGTACAAAGAGGCTACTCTTACATTCCTGATCGATCCGGACACAGCATCATCCGGATATCAGGCAGTATTTGATCTCTGCGAGAAAGAGACAGGTATCCACATTGAGACAGAGCTTCGTGCATCAGGCGGTGACGGAGACAACCAGGTAAAAACAAGACTTGCATCCGGCGAGATGACAGATCTTTGCGGATACAACTCAGGAGCTAAACTCAATGAGCTTGATCCGGAGAACAACTTCATCGATATTTCCGGCGAAGAGTGGGCAAGCCGTCTTGACGATACATTCGCATCTGCAGTAAGTGCAGGTTCTGATTCCGCAGTATACGGTGTACCGCTTACCGCTTCCATGCTGGGATGCGTTCTTTACAACAAAGATCTTTATGAGCAGTATGATCTTGAGGTTCCGGACACATGGGAAGATTTCCTTAAGAACTGCGATACTCTGAAAGAGGCTGGTGAGACAGCAGTGATCGGATCTCTTGGAGATTCCTGGACCATTCAGGTTCCATACCTTGGAGATCACTACAATGTACTTGCAGCAGAGCCTGATTTCTCAGAGAAATTTGAAGCTGGCGAGGCAAAATACGCTACAACAGAGGCTGGTCTTGCAAGCTTCCAGAAACTTGCTGATCTTCAGGATTACTTCAATGATGACTACACAGCAACTACATATGCAGATGCATGCGATAAACTTGTAAATGGTGAGGGCGCACACTGGTTCATTCTTTCCCAGGCACTTTCCAGCATCTACGAGCTTTACGGAGATGATGTAAATAAGATCGGTGTTATGGGTGTTCCTGGAACAGATGCAGATAACCACGGAATCACAGTTTGGGAGCCAACTGCTATCTATGGAAATGCAAACAGCGATAAGAAAGATGATATCTTAAGATTCATGGAGTTCTACACATCTGATGAGGCACTGGATGCATTTACAGCTGCACAGAAACCAGACGGCCCATACTGCATCAAGGGTTATGAGCTTCCGGATGACGCATATGACGGAGTTAAAGAGGCTCAGGAGAAATATTTCGATGCAGGCAAAACAAGCGTTGCAATGGAGTTCCAGACATCTGTAAAGGGAACAAACTGCGAGTATATCTGCTCTGAGGTTGCAACCGGACAGTCTACAGCAGAGGAAGCTGCAAAGGCTTACGATGAGGACTGCAAGAAACAGGCTACACAGCTCGGACTTGACTGGAAATAAATGAATGTGTGTCGGCCGCCTGTGTTGCAGGCGGCCGATTTTACGGAACTGCATTTACAAAAAGCTGCCAGATATCTGGAAAAACGGAAAGGAAATAGAGCATGAACAAAAAGAAAATATATAGTTTATGGTTCCTCGTTCCGGCAGTTGCGATCTTTGTGATCTTTTTCATCATTCCGATGGTGACATCACTGTTTTTTAGCTTAACTGTATGGGACTTGAAATCATTTACATTCTGTGGCTTTGATAACTATAAAACGTTCTTCAGTGAGAGATCCTTAAGTATATCTGTAAGAAATACCCTGATCTACGCATTTCTTACAAGTGGACTGAAGGTGATCATTGCATTTTTCATTGCATTGTTCCTGACAAGTAAGATCAAAACAAAAGATTTCTTAAGATCTCTTGTATTTTTCCCGAATCTTGTCAGTGCAGTAGCCATCGGTATTATTTTTAAGGCACTGATGCATCCGAGCAAGGGTCTGTTCAATACACTTCTTGCAGCCATCGGAATTTCCGGACCGAACTGGCTTGGAGATACAAGCCTGGCACTGTTTTCTGTGATTGCAGTTGATGTGTGGAAAGGTGTCAGCATTTCCACAGTTATCTTTATTGCAGGTATTACTTCGATTGATTCCAGTTATTATGAGGCTGCTTCCATTGACGGTGCAACCCGCTGGCAGACGATCCGAAACATTGTAATGCCTCTGGTTCGTTCTTCAACAAATACTATCATCACACTTTCCCTGATCGGCGGGCTTCGCTGCTTTGACCTGATCTGGGCTATGACAAAGGGTGGTCCTGGATTTGCAACTGACGTACTTGCATCGGTTGTTTACAAGCAGTACGCAGCAGGCTTCTTCGGTCTGTCTACAGCAGGAAACGTAATCATGTTTGCGGTAATTGCGATCATCGCATTCCCACTTCAGAAGTTCCTTAACAGCAGGGAGGTGTACAACTAAAATGAAAAAACAGAAAAGAATTACCTTATTAGGAGACATCCTCGGATGTGTTTTCGGTATTCTCATTTTTGCAGTACCGTTTCTCTTCATGCTGATCAATGCACTGAAGGACAGAAAAGAAGCAAATCTTCTGAGACTCTCCCTTCCGACGGAGTGGATGTGGAGCAACTTCAAAGAAGTATTTTCCGCAAACAATTATCAGATCATCACAGCATTTAAGAACAGTATCATCCTCACGATAGGCTCCCTGATCGTGTTGATCATTGTAGGCTCCATGGCAGGCTATGTTCTTCAGAGAAGATCTGACAGACCTGTAAAGATTGTGGATACACTTGTTATGACAGGTCTTATGATCCCTCCTGCGATCCTTCCTACCATCTGGGTTATGCAGGGACTTCATATTTACAAAACCATGTTTGGTATGATCATGGTTGAGACAGCACTTCAGATTCCGTTTACCATCATGCTTTATAAGGGATTTATGAATACGATCCCGGTAGAGCTTGAAGAGGCCGGATATATTGACGGTTGTACGAGAAGCAATCTGTTTGTAAAGATTATTTTCCCTCTTTTGAAACCGGTTACTTCCACAATCATTATCCTGAATGCGGTAACGATCTTCAATGACTTTACAAATCCGCTGTATTTCCTTCCCGGAAATGACAACGTAACAGTTCAGCTTACTCTTTACAACTTCATGGGAAGATATTCCAGTTCCTACAATCTGCTGTTTGCAGATGTACTGCTTATCACCATTCCGATGCTGATCCTCTTCCTGTTCTTCAACAAGAAGATCGTAGATGGTATGGTAGCCGGAGCTGTCAAAGGCTGATGCAAAACAGGTTACCAAATATGCAAGATCAGTTTTGTATGGTAAGATTTAAGATGCCGTGCAACTGGGAAAAACAGATACTCTGCTGTACAGGCGGGG